>Ga0265295_1000749_pt1 | contig 62482 bp, 52 predicted proteins | sample Munlansysbiofilm_FD_192503 | JGI IMG/M metagenome (GOLD analysis project Ga0265295, IMG submission 192503) | Leachate microbial communities from a municipal landfill in Southern Ontario, Canada - Methane capture system biofilm | ecosystem: Engineered > Solid waste > Landfill > Unclassified ... | reverse complement strand
AGATCGAGAACCTGCAACAGAAACTTGTTGTTCTGGAAGGCATCAGAGCCAAACTTCTTGCTGACTATCTTTAACAATACGGATAAGAATTGCGTATAATGATAAAAAAACTTAGCATATTTCTGATAGCTGTTCTAACGGTTGCGTCCCTTGGGGCGCAACCGGCGGAACGCTCCGGAAGTGCTGTATATGCTCCACGCGCGGGACAGTTTCAGGTCTCTGCGGTTTTAGGTGGCGGATTATACTTTGACTATCTGGATAATCTTACCCCTTTGCTGCCCAGCTACATGCCGGGAGCAGAAGTGGGGATAGATCCAATGGACAAAGGTCCTGGTTATTACTTGCAGATGGGCAGTCTGAATAACAATTCGATTGCCAACATAGCAGGGATCCAGGGAAAGTATTTCGTGACCAACCGCTTTGCACTGAACGCCATGTTTGCCATGCAAATAGACGTAACTCCTGAACGTGATTATACTGAAGGCATCAATCTGGAGAGCAGTGGTTTATTGGACCTGGGAGGCATTCAGTGGGTTGAAGGCAGACTGACCGACAAATACCTGGTAAATGTCGGTGCGGACTACTATTTCAACAACTGCAACGGCCGGCTGTTCCCTTACATTGGTGTATTGGGCGGTTTCCAGCATGCAAGAGTACAGGCATACCTGCCCTACACGGGCCTGGAAGTGCCTACAGAAACTGGGACGGATCCCATAGAACTCTATGCATTGGACAATCGTGCAGGAGAAGCATATGCAATATCCGGGGCGATCACGGCCGGTGTGGAATACAATTTCCTGCCGGGCATGAACATTGCTCTTGAGGTGCGCCCTTTCAATTATTACTATTCAGCAATCCGTATGTATGCAGACGGCCAGGAATACAATGCATATGAAATGCAGTTTAAATTCTTTGCTTTCCCGCAACTCAAGATAGGATTCCGTTTTTAGTAATCGTTGAATGAACTGACAAAACCGCTCCTTTCCGGGGCGGTTTTTTATTACCTTTGTGTCCTAAACAACTATTGGATCATGAAAAAAATCGTATTGTTTGTAATTGTTTTTGCAGGACTGGTTTCTTGCAACACCGCCACTGACGTACCCCGGCTGGACCTGGAAATTCCCAAAACGCTGAAAGAAAACGAGGAATTGGTGAATTTTGTCCGGCAGGCAAAGGACGACGCCAACACCCTTGCCCGTGAATGTGTGAAAATGCACGAAAAAGCCCGGGAGTATCTGGACGTGGATTTTGACAAGCTCTCTCCCGGGGAACAGGAAGACCTGGTGAAGCTGGACCTGGAATACGTTGAAATGTGGTATAATTTCAATATCAAACACACCTCCCAGACCGTACGCCTGATGGAACTCCTGAAAGACACCTCCATTCCTGCCGTGCAAATGGCAGATATGGGAAAGGCCATCGCAGCCGTCAACCTGTTTGTACAGGATTTGAAAGACACTTACGGGGAAGATCTGAAACTGGATCCTTATCCGGTGGAACCGTGATCCTTGTTTCTGATAAGATTATTGTCAGCGAGGGGGTCCTGACCGGGCACTTCTGCTGTGACACGCCTGTATGCCGCGGATATTGCTGCGTGGAAGGCGACAGCGGGGCGCCTCTTACCGATCGTGAATGCCGCTTGCTGGAACAGGAATGGACACGGTATGCCGCCTACATGCAGCCGCAGGGAGTAAAGGCCGTGGAAAAGCAAGGTCCCTGGATCAGGGATATCGAGGAGGATGCCGTCACCCCGCTCATAGATGGAAAGGAATGTGCCTATGCGTTTTTCAGTGACGGTCAATGTAAGTGTGCCATTGAAAAAGCATGGGACGAAGGGATTTCCTCGTTTCGCAAACCCATATCCTGCTGGCTGTATCCCATACGGGTGCAGAAACTTTCTCAGGATACCACGGGCCTGAATTACCACCAGTGGCATTTGTGCCAGCCGGCCCGTGCACTCGGTGAAAATAAGAAGATCAGGGTTTTTGAATTTCTGAAAGAACCCCTGGTCCATTGTTTTGGAGAAGATGTTTACCGCGCCATCAAAGAGGCAGCAGACAATCCCTGATGATATCGTCCGAGACGAACAGCCGTCCGGCAGGGATACGGATCTGCTTATCCGACCTTTTTAGAAGGCCCCGCTCAACAAGCGGGGCCGTTTGTTTCAGAAACCCTTCAACGGCATCAGGTCCTTCCCGTTGTTCCATATCCTGCAGGGACAATCCTTCAAGCGTTCGCAATCCAAGCATGACCCACTCGTTGTGGACATCCCGCGGGGTGAGCCGGTCGCCGGTACGCACAGGCAGTCCTTTACGGATCCCTTCCGTGTAACGGTCCAGGTGGGCGACGTTGGCATACCGGTCGCGTCCGTTGAACGAATGGGCGGCGGGTCCCAGTCCTGCATAGGGGATGCGCAGCCAGTAGCCGCTGTTGTGTAGGGATTCTTTGCCGGGAAGACAGAAACTGGATACTTCGTATTGCAGATAGCCTGCTTTGTGAAGGAATTCCTGCAGCAGGGCATATTGTTCCGCACAGGTTTCCTGGGGTGGCAAAACGATTCTTTTCCCCCAGGCAGATGACGGTTCCAGGCTCAGCTGGTAAGCCGAGATATGTTCCGGCGCCAGGGCAACGGCCTGCTGCAGGGTTTCCTGCCATTGTGCCATGTCGAGCCCGGGGAAACCGAACATCAGATCCAGGCTGATGTTGTCAAAACCGGCCTTTCTTGCCTCGTGGAACGCACCGGTGGCCTGCCGGGCGGTGTGACGGCGTTTCATTGCCGTCAAAGCCTCGTCGTGGAAGGATTGCACCCCTATGCTGAGCCGGTTCACGCCCAGTTCTTTTAATGCCCGGCAGTAGTCAGGCGTCAGATCTCCGGGATTTGTCTCGACGGTGATCTCGGCAGGTTCCATCCCCGATCTTTTCAGATCAGTACACAACAGGTCAAGCAAGTCACCCAGGGTTTCTGTGGCACAGACGCTGGGAGTCCCTCCTCCCAGGTAAACAGTATGGCGCAGCGGGAACTGTCCGCTGCGCCATATTTCCATCCAGGAGTCGCGCTCCCGTATCCATTCCTGCCTGATGCAATCCAGTACTTCCGGGATCTTCCGGAGTTGTGTGCTGGAGTAAAAGCTGCAATAGGAGCAAAAGCTCCTGCAAAAGGGAATGTGAACGTATATCAACGCAAAAGTATGTCGGCCACCCCAATGCTGCCGTCAGAGGTATAGATCTCGGCGGTATATACGCCCCGGCTGAAGGATACCCCTCCAAAGAAGATACAGAATTCCACTTCGGCACCCTGGTAATCTATTTCCCTGACAGCCGAATACACCAACTGTTCGCCTGCGGCATTGAAGACTCCCTGGTCGGGATTGGTCAGCAAAATACCGTCGGGACCTTTCACGCGCAGGTATATGTTCCTCGGGCCTTTGGGTGCGATGGCGTTCTCTATCAGATTGCCGCAAAGTTTCAATTTGGAAATGCGGCTGGAGCGGTCCGAATCCTTTCCGCTTTCAGTGATGCCGGTCATCACAAAACTACGGCCTTTGATCTGTGCGCCAATCTCTACCTGGCGGGCATACTCCTCGGTAGTGGTACGGAGTTCCTGGTACTGCTGGGTGGCCCGTGAAGCTTCCTCCCTGGCCTCGGACGCATCCTGACGCAAAGCCAGGTTGAGGGTGTTCAGCGAGTCGATCTGGTGGATGTAGCTTCTCATGATGCTGCGCAGTGTCCCGAGTTCCTTTTCGTATTCACGGATCCGGGTACGGTTGGTCGCCTCGGTCTTGTTGATACGCTCAATAAGCAGATCAATCTTCTCCCGTTCCTCAGTCAGGCGAAGGTTCAGGGTGTCGTTGGTTGAACTTAGGGCATCGTATTCCGAACGTAACTGGATTGTCTGCTGAGTCAGTTCCTCTTTTTCAAGATTCAGGTCCTTGATCATGCCGCTGCGATCTATCCAGACCCAGATCAGGGCCCCTACCAGAAGCGCTGCCACAGAGGCCAGAACAATGATAATGGTTTTCAAATTCTTTTCCATAACCGAAAATTTTATATAGTACAAAAGTAATAAAAAAAAGACCTACATTTGTTTACAACAAGAAAACAATATTTATGAAAGGATTCAATATACTTGCATACCTGCGTCGCGTTGTCAAATACGTTGTTTTTTATACGATTCTGATAGTCGCCATGCTGGCCGTTGTTTATTTTACCAGCGACAACCCCAACATTACTTTCTGGGAACTCATACAGCCCGGGCAACAAAAGAACCTGATCCTGCTGATCGTTGCCTTTTCGCTTTTGTACCCGTTTCTGGGCTTTTCAAAAAAAGAGATATTCACCAACCGCCCCATGACGGAAGACAAGGACACGGTCATACGCATTGCCGCAGAATCCGGATTCATACAGGAATCTGACCAGAACGGGAAAATGGTGTTCCGGGCCAAACGTATTGCCATGCGTATCTTCAGGGTGTTCGAAGACCGGATCACGATCGATTATACAGGAAACCCGGTGGTGATAGAAGGTATGCGCAGGGATATCCAACGTATAGCCCGTCATATGGAACACTTCTTCCAGCGTTCCCGGGAGGAATAATCCCGAGATCAGAAAAACATACACCAGATCACGATCAGTGTAAATCCTGCAAAAAGCAGGGTGGAATAGATAAAGGACACTTTTCTTATCAGGGGAAAGATCCTCCGGTTATTCAGGCCAAGGGTCTGAAAAGCTGACCAGAACCCGTGGTTGATATGGAACCACAGGGCGGAGAACCAGATCACATAACAGATAGCGACCCAGGGGGTCCCCAGGTATCCGGTGACCAGGGTGTAGCCGTTCTCAGGTGTGCCCCCGGTGATTTGCTGCCATTGCATTTTCATCCAGAAGTGAGACAGATGCAGGACCAGGAATCCCAAAACGATCACACCCAGGACCAGCATATTGCGGGAGGCCCAGTGGTCAAAGCCCAGTCCTTTTGATCTGGCAGGGGCCGCGTAACCAGCCGGGCCGCGTGCTTTCCTGTTGCGCAGAGCCAGGATAAAGGAATAACCAATGTGTACGGCAAAGCCAAGGGCCAGTACGGGGACCATGATCTGAATGAAAGGATGGGTTCCCATGAATTCCGTAACGGCGTCGTATGCTTCCGGCCCCAGGAGGATGGTCAGGTTGGCCGTAACGTGAAGCGTCAGGAACAGGATCAGGAAGAGCCCTGTCACGCTCATGATCGCTTTTTTACCGATAGATGAAGACAGCATGGTTGCAGGTGTGTAGGGCAAAGATACACGGATTTTTATATATCTTTGTATGATATCAAAGAGAAAATTTATGAAGTATGCTTCTATATTGCTCAAGTTGAGCGGCGAAAGTCTGGGAGGCAGGCAGGGCCTGGGGCTGGACCCGGCGGTGCTTGAAAGCTATGCCCGTGAGATCAGGCCTTTGGCAGATGCCGGTATCCGGCTTGCAATCGTAGTGGGTGGAGGCAACATTTTCCGCGGACTGCAGGGTGCCGGAGGCGGAACCGATCGCGTACACGGGGACCGGATGGGCATGTTGGCCACGACCATCAACAGCATTGCCCTGGCCGACGCGTTGCGTGCACAGGGGATGAAGGCCCGGGTATATACGGCAACCCCCATGCCGGCGGTCGCACATTACTATAACCGTGATGAAGTCCTGTGTGAAATGGGACAGGGAACCATTGTCCTGTTGTCGGGAGGGACCGGGAATCCTTTCTTCACCACCGATTCGGCAGCTGCCTTGCGTGCCGTGGAACTGGGTGTGGATGCCGTCCTTAAGGGGACGAGGGTTGACGGAGTCTATACTGCCGATCCGGAAAAGGACCCTGACGCGGTTCTTTTTGGATCCCTTACCTTTGACCAGGTCATGCAAAAGGATCTCAGGATCATGGACATGACCGCCTTTACATTGTGTCGTGAAAACAAGATGCCCGTGGTGGTGTTCAACATGAATGTGCCCGGGAACCTGCTTCGCGTCATTCATGGAGAGAAAACAGGAACAATTGTAAAATAAGATACGTTATGGAAATAAGCGATGCCAAACAAGTATTGGAGCAGGCTAAGGAAAAAATGCACAAAGCCGTGGAGTACCTGGACAATGAATTGGGAACCTATCGTGTCGGGAAAGCCAATCCCTCCGTTTTTGCGGGGGTTAGCGTGGAGTATTACGGAACGCCCACACCCCTGGCACAGGTAGCCAGCATCTCTGTCCCTGATGCACGGACCATGATCATTCAGCCCTGGGAAAAAAACCTCATCCCGGCCATCGAGAAGGCCATTATGGCGGCCAATCTGGGATTTACACCGCAGAATAACGGCGAGATCATACGCATCATGGTGCCGCCGCTTACCGAGGAGCGCCGCAGGGATCTTGTGAAAAAATCCAAGGCTGAAGGGGAAAATGCCCGCATTAGCATCCGTAACGCGCGCCGGGACGGGGTGGATCTTCTGAAAAAATACCAGAAAGAAGGATTGTCCGAGGATGTCGTTAAAGATACCGAAGGGTTGATCCAGAAAGAAGTGGACACCTTTTCCAAAAAGGTGGAAGAGATTCTGGCCGCGAAGGAAAAAGAGATCATGACGGTCTGACCAGGCTCACATTTGGCGCGGCCGTCTGCCTCTTTTATTGACGGATAGCCTGTATGCCCGGCAGGATCTTGCCTTCCAGGTATTCCAGCATGGCGCCGCCGCCGGTCGATACGTAACTGACTTTTCCGGCAAATCCCATTTGTGTAACGGCCGCTACCGAGTCGCCCCCTCCTACCAGCGAGAAGGACCCTTTGGCCGTAGCCTCGGCCACAAATTCTACCAGGCGCAATGTCCCGTTGGCAAAGGCAGGCATTTCAAAAACGCCGGCAGGACCGTTCCAGAGGATGGTTTTGGAATCCATGATCACCTGCTTCCAGGTTTCGAGTGCCTGGGGGCCGGCATCCATTCCCCTCCAGCCGTCGGGTATCTGGTCAACGGGACAGATCTTTGTATTGGCTCCGTTGTCAAAGGCATCGGCAGCCACCACATCTTCCGAAATATAGATGCGGACGCCTTTTTCTTCCGCCTTTTTCATGATCTCCAGTGCCAGGGGCATCTGGTCGTCTTCGCACAGGGAATCGCCAATGTTGCCGCCGCGGGCCTTGATGAAGGTAAAGCTCATGCCGCCCCCGATGATCATGTTGTCCACTCTGTCCAGCAGGTGTTCGATAATGGCGATCTTGCCCGATACCTTGGCGCCGCCCAGGATGGCGGTCGTGGGATGTTCCGGAAATTCCAGCACTTTGTCTATGGCTTTGATCTCGCCTTCCATCAGGAAACCGAACATTTTATCGTTGGGGAAATAGGATGCTATAAGCGTTGTGGAGGCGTGTGCCCTGTGGGCTGTTCCAAAAGCGTCATTGATGTAGCAATCTGCGTAAGAAGCCAGGGTGGCGGTGAATTTCTTCTGACTTTCCTTCACGGCTGCCTTGGCGGCTTTCTTTTCCTCCTCGGGTGCATCTTCGGCCAATCCGCGGGGCTTGCCCTCCTCCTCGGCATAGAAACGGAGGTTTTCCAGCAACAGGACTTCCCCCGGTTTCAGGGCAGCTGCCATGTCGGCGGCCTCTTTACCCATACAGTCAGGCGCAAAAAGCAAGGAAGTGCCCAGTTGTTTTTCCACCTCGGGAATGATATGCCTGAGGGAGAATTTGTCCTCGGCTTTTTTGGGACGTCCCAGGTGGGACATGATGATGAGTGATCCGCCCCTTTCCAATACTTTTTTCAGGGTGGGAACAGCTGCCCGTATGCGGGTGTTGTCTGTCACCTGAAAGTCGGCGTTCAGGGGTACGTTGAAATCTACACGCACAATGGCGCGTTTTCCTATAAAGTTGTAGGTGCTGATGTTTTGCATTTCTTCCGGTATTTGAGTGGTGCAAAGATACATTTTTTATATATCTTTACCTTATGCAACTTTTATGCCCTGTGTCCTGGCCGGATTACCAGTTGTTGGATTGCGGGAACGGAGAGAAACTGGAACAGTTCGGACCGTATATGCTTATACGTCCCGAACCGAAAGCGTTATGGGCAAAGACCGAAGCAGGAGAACAGTGGACGGAAAGGGCGCATATCCGCTTCCTGCAGGGTGCCGGGTTCGGCAGGGCGGGGAAAGAAGACAGCGGGACCTGGGAAAAACTGAAAAAAGTCCCGGACCAGTGGGTGATCCAATACAAGAAGCTTTTCCGGCTGCGTCTTGGTCTGACCGCCTTCAAGCATGTGGGGGTTTTCCCCGAACAGGCTCCCAACTGGGATTATATATACCACAGTGTCAAAAAGATCAGGGAAAAAGAACCCGGAAACGTGCCCCGGGTGCTGAACCTGTTTGCCTATACGGGGGCGGCTTCCCTGGCTGCCCGTGCGGCAGGGGCAGAGGTTGTACACCTGGATGCCGTTCGCCAGGTGATCACATGGAGTCGTGAGAATATGGAACTGAGCGGGATGAACGGGATCCGATGGATACTGGAAGATGCCTTCAGGTTCGTCAGGAGGGAGGTGCGCAGGGGGAATACGTACCAGGGGCTGATCCTCGATCCTCCGGCTTACGGACACGGTCCGGAAGGAGAAAAATGGAAACTGGACGACTGCCTGTATTCCCTGTTGCAGGAATGTGCACATATTTTGGCGCCTGAAAATGCATTTGTGGTGCTGAATTTGTATTCCAACGGCTATTCGGCCCTGCTGGCCGACTCGCTGGCCAGGGAATGTTTTCCGGCCGGCGGGGACTATTCTTTCGGGGAATTGTACCTGAAAGATTCCTACGGCAAGAGATTGCCCCTGAGCGTATTCTCAAGAATTGAATTGTAATTTGACACATTGAACGTTATGAATCTGTTGGCTATATACTGGGATGTCGATCCCGTAATATTTTCACTGGGAAGGATCCAGATCCGGTATTACAGTTTGTTTTTTATCATTGCCTTTTCCATAGGGTATTACATTTTTAAATATTTTTTCAAAAGAGAGCAGGTACCCGTAAGGTTGCTGGATCCGCTGCTCTATACCCTGATAATTGGAACCCTGGTAGGGGCGCGTCTGGGTCATTGCCTTTTTTACCAGCCGGATTATTACCTGGCCAACCCCATCGAGATCCTGTATGTCTGGGAAGGAGGTCTTGCATCACACGGCGGTGCCGTTGCCCTGTTGCTGGCCATGTGGTGGTTTGCGCGTCATTACGGCAGAAAGCACCAGTTCAGTTTCCTCTGGATCATGGACCGGCTGGGAATCACCGTTGCCCTTGCCGGGTTTTTTATCCGGATGGGGAATCTTATGAATTCCGAGATCTATGGAAATCCGACCTCCCTTCCGTGGGGATTTGTGTTTCTGCGCAACGGAGAGATTGCCGCCAAACATCCCACCCAGTTGTACGAGGCTGTATCGTACCTGCTGCTTTTTGTGCTGCTGTTGTACCTGTACCGCAAAAGACTGCCCCGGCTCAAGGAAGGAACGCTTTTTGGCATCTTCCTGCTGGTTTTGTTTGCCTCGCGCTTCTTTATAGAATACATCAAAGAACCCCAGGTGGCCTTTGAAGAGACAATGGCCCTGAATATGGGACAGATATTGAGTATTCCATTTATCTTTGCAGGTGCGATCCTGTTACTTTACAGCATCATGAAGGGAAAACCGGCTATGCGTGAAGTGCCTCAGGAAAAGAAACCGGAAAAACAATCCCCGCTAAGTACTACGCGGGGAACCTATTGATTCCGTTACGAAACATTATGCCCAAAGCAAAGTCCCAGGTCGTGATAAAGAACAAACGCGCGTCCTTTGAATACGAATTCATTGACACGTATACGGCCGGCATTGTCCTCTCCGGAACAGAGATCAAATCCATCCGGGCAGGCAAGGCCTCGCTGGTGGATTCGTATTGTTATTTTTCAGGGAAGGAACTGTTTGTAAAGAATATGAATATTTCCGATTACTGGCAGGGGTCTTTCAACAGGCACGAACCCCGGCGCGACCGTAAACTGTTGCTTACGCGCCACGAATTGAACAAACTGTATCGCGCCACCCGGGAAAAGGGGCTGACCATAATAGTTTCACGTCTTTTCATTGCCGGGAACGGGTATGCAAAACTCAATATCGCCCTTGCCCGCGGAAAACGGGAGTACGACAAGAGAGAAACCATCAAGGAAAAAGACCAGAAAAGAGAATCAGACCGGATGACCCGCGTCTGATCCGCCTGTTTTATCGTTACTGGCTTCCCCCTGCCGGGAGAGGGACGAAAAAGGCCACGGCCAGGATCGCCAGGACAATACCCAGAGATATGAGTAAAGGCCACAATATGCCCATGGAATCCAGGGCAGACCATAAGCCGTTTTCCAGGTAATCCAGGTACCATTGTCCGGGGGTAGATAAAGTTGTAATCATAGGGCTTTTGTTTAGTTATAGATACAATTTTAGCGAATAATGCTGCAACAGACAAGATTCCGGTCACCGTAACCGTTATCTACACGTGTGACGATGGGCCAGAATTTGTGGGGGATTATCCAGGGAAGCGGGTAAGCTGCCTTTTCACGGGAATAGGGGTGGGACCAGGTGTCCGAGCATACTTCCACGGCAGTGTGGGGGGCATTCTTCAACACATTGTCTTCAGGTGTGCCAACGGACTTGTCGCCGCGTCCCAGGGCTTCGCATTCTTCCAGGATGGTGAGCATGGCCTGCGCAAAACGGTCCAGCTCTTCTTTTGATTCGCTTTCGGTCGGTTCTATCATCAGGGTTTCGTGTACCGGGAAAGAAAGCGTGGGGGCATGAAAGCCAAAATCCATAAGGCGCTTGGCCACATCGGTGGCATCCACCCCGTAGGTTTTGGAAAAATGACGCAGGTCAATGATGCATTCATGTGCCACATATCCGTACTGCCCGGTATAGAGCGTTTTGTATTTTGGTGCCAGCTTTGCAGACAGGTAATTGGCATTCAGAATGGCATATTCAGACACGCGCCTTAGTCCGTCCCTTCCGAGCATTTTTATATAACCGTACGTGATAGGCAGCAGCAAAGGAAATCCGTAAGGCGTAGCAGCTACAGGATTGCCGCCTCCGCATGATACCAGCGGATGACCGGGAAGGTAGGGGGCCAGTTCTTTGGTGCAACAGATGGGCCCGACGCCGGGACCTCCCCCGCCGTGTGGCATGGCAAAGGTCTTGTGCAGGTTAAGGTGGCATACGTCTGCCCCGATCATACCCGGGTTGGTTATGCCTACCTGGGCATTCATATTGGCCCCGTCTATGTACACCAGGCCGCCGTGGCTGTGTACAATATCACAGATCTCGCAGATAGCCGTTTCAAACACGCCGTGGGTGGAAGGATAGGTGATCATCATGCAGGACAGGTTTTCACGGTGTTCGGCCGCTTTGAGGCGCAATTGTTCCACGTCTATGTTTCCCTGTTCATCACAAGCCACAATCACCACCTCCAGGCCTGCCATGGCCGCACTGGCAGGATTGGTCCCGTGTGCCGAAGAGGGGATCAGTGCAATATTTCTGTGTCCAATGCCTTTTTCTTTCTGGAAAGCCCGGATCACCATCAGCCCGGCATATTCCCCGGCAGCACCGGAATTGGGTTGGAGCGAACAGGCGTCAAGACCGGTGATTGCTGCCAGATCCCGTTCCAGTTCGCTGATCAGTTGCAGGTAGCCTTCTACCTGCCACGACGGGGCAAACGGGTGTATGGAATTCCATTCCGCCCAGCTGAGGGGCATCATTTCGGCGGCAGCATTCAGTTTCATGGTGCACGATCCCAGGGGGATCATGGAATGGGCCAGCGATATGTCCCTGGTTTCCAGGGTTTTTATATATCGCATCATTTCCGTTTCCGAATGATAGCTGTTGAAGACAGGTTCTTCGAGGGCGGCTGATGACCTTTCCATAAAAGAAGGGATCTGCAGGTTTGCAGGATCCCCGGAGGGAGTTATGTTGAAAATCTTCAGAACGGTTTCCAGTTCCCGGGCGTCGCTCAGTTCGTCAAAGGTCATTCTTACGCTTTGGGAATCGGGATAAAAGAAATTGATCCCGAGGGCTTCTGCATTGGCTTTTACGCGGGCGGCATCCACACCTTTCAGTTCTATGGTGTCAAAGAAATGATCGTGCCTGAGGGTCAATCCGTTTTTCGTAAAAGCATCTGCTGCCGCATGGGCATAATACCTTCCGTTCTCAGCAATCCGGCGTATTCCTTTGCTCCCGTGGTAAACGGCATACATGCCGGCCATAGTGGCCATCAGGGCAGTGGCGGTGCAAATGTTGGATGTGGCCCGTTCACGCTTGATGTGCTGTTCCCGCGTCTGGAGTGCCAGGCGGTATGCGCGGTTTCCCAGGCGGTCAATTGAAAGGCCTACAATACGTCCGGGCAGGTTGCGTTTGTATTTGTCCGGACAGGCGATGTATCCCGATGTCGGGCCTCCGAATCCTATGGGCAGACCAAATCGCTGCACACTGCCCACGGCAATGTCGGCACCCCATGAGGCAGGTTCCCGGAGAACAGCGAGGGACAAAAGATCGCAAACGGCTGTTACCATCAGTTCCCTGTTCCGGGCCTGAACGCATAAACCGGAATGATCGCACACATGTCCGTCGGCGCCCGGGTATTGTACCATGATCCCGAAAAGCCGGGGTCCGTGTTTTGATAATGCCTGTTCCGGGCTGGTCTCCAGGTTTTCCGTGATAATCTCTATGCCCAGGCCCTGTGCCCTGGTTTCCATAACGGCGAGCGTCTGGGGAAAGATATTCCGGTCCACCAGGACCACGTTGCGGTTTTCTTTCACGAAAGTACGCGAACGCAGTTCATACATCATGCGCATGGCTTCACCGGCAGCGGTGGCTTCATCGAGCAGGGAACTGTTGGCCATATTAAAGCCTGTCAGGCTGCAAACCATGGTCTGAAAATTAAAAAGGGCTTCCAGACGCCCCTGCGAGATCTCGGCCTGGTAAGGCGTGTAGGAGGTATACCATCCCGGGTTCTCAAAGATGTTTCTCAGAATGACAGGCGGCGATGCCGTCCCGTAGTATCCCGTTCCGATGAGTGAACGGAAAGGTAAATTTTTGGAGGCCATCTTTTTCAGATGCATGGTATAATCGTATTCACTCATTCCCGGCTCCATGGCCAGAGGTTCCTGCATGCGGATGTTTGCCGGAACGGTTTTGTCAATAAGTTCGTCCATGGATGTTGCCCCTATCAGCCGAAGCATTTCCTGCACCTGTTCAGGGCGGGGGCCGTTGTGTCTTTCTGTAAATGATTGTGCCATATATGACATGTAGATTGGTTATTCGTTAGATGCGTCCATTTTGAGTAATATGAACAAAAGTAATGTAAAAGTCCATAGCGAAGAACCCCCGTAGCTGATAAATGGCAAAGGGATCCCTATTACGGGCGTAATGCCTATGGTCATTCCAATGTTAATGAAGATATGAAAGAAGAAACACGAGGCGACTCCGTAACCGTATATACGACCAAATAAATGACGCTGTCTTTCAGAAATCTGTATGATGCGCACCAGGAGGAACATATACAGGAAGATCACCAGGGAGGCCCCAAGGAAGCCCCACTCTTCCCCGATGGAACAAAAAATAAAATCGGTGCTTTGCTCGGGAACGAAATTGAATTTGGTCTGTGTCCCCTGAAGAAAGCCTTTTCCCGCGAACCCGCCCGATCCTATGGCCACTTTGGACTGGTATACGTTGTACCCCGACCCGTATATATCGTCATCGATCCCCAGCAAGGTTTCTATACGGGCCTGCTGATGCGGTTTGAGCACGTTGTTGAACAGATATCCCACCGAAAAGATCATGATAATACTGCTCACAAAACCCAGCAGTATTGTTTTCAGGTACATGATTTTCTTCCTGAAAGCCACCACCAGAAGCGTTGTGACCGTGGGGGCAGAGAGGAGCAGGAACCACTGATAGCGTTCCATATGCGAAAACAGATCCACGGAAAACAACCGGAACCCCGGCGGGACAAGAAAATAGGCCCCCGCAAAGGACAGCAGGGTGATGAAAACGGATATTTTTCTTCCGGCAAGCAGAAAACCTATAATAAATGAAACACCTGCACATAACCAGAGAACATATATGGGGTCCCAGACGATGGACAGCAGGAACAACACAATGGCAACGATCCCCGTAACCGGGATCCAGCCCGGAAGCCCTTCCCTGTACAAAACTATGACAAAGGCTGTAAGCACCAGCGCCAGGCCGGTTTCTTTTTCAAGAAGTATCAAAACGGCAGGGACCAGGATCAGGGCCGTTACCAGCAAAAGTCCGCGCCAGGTCCTGAGATGGAACTGGGGACGGCTCATTACCCCGGCCAGGCCTATGGCCACAAAAACTTTTGTCATCTCGGCAGGCTGAAAATGAACAGGACCCAGTACCAGCCAGGAGCTGGACCCCCCCCGCTCCACGCCCAGGACCAGAACCGCCAGTAAAAGCAACAGGCCAAAGAAATAGATCACGTTGGAAAACAGGGCATAGATCCGGGCAGGGATCACCAGTATGACAATTGCCAGGAGCCATGCGCCGAAGATCCATATCATCTGCATGCCGTAACGCTGTGTGGTGTCAAAGATCTGCCCGTGTTCGGGATCATACACTGCAGAGAAAATGCTTATCCATCCGATAAGAACCAGCAACAGGTAGACAGCAACGCTCCACCAGTCCAGTTTTCCGAAAAATGTATGTTCTCGTTGTCTCATTGCAGGTGGCGTGTAAGCAGGTCCTGTTCCAGTGTTCTTTCATAGAGCCATTGACGGGAAGGATGTATCTGTCCGGTCAGGTATTTTTCCACTAAGAGCGAGGCAACCGGAGCGGCCTGTGATGCCCCGAACCCGCCTTGTTCAATATATACGGCCACGGCTATCTTTGGATTGTCTTTGGGGGCAAAACAGATAAACACCGAGTTGTCTTCTCCGTGGGGATTTTGGGCAGTTCCGGTTTTGCCGCACAATTCAACTCCCGGGATGGCTGCCAGGCGGGCCGTGGCGCCGGATCCTGCAGGAGCATTGACAGCCTGGAACATGCCTTCCACTATGACCGGGAAATGTTCCGGATCCACCATCACGTCGTGTCGTTCCACCGCAGGAGTGAAAGAGGGTTCGTCAACGATCTCTCTGACCAGGTGGGGGGTGTAGAAATGTCCCCTGTTGGCCATAATGACCGCCAGGTTGGCCAGCTGCAGGGGGGTGGCTCCCATTTCCCCCTGTCCTATGGAAAGGGATACGACAGTAAGCGACCTCCAGCGGTTTTTTCCGTAAATGCGGTCATAAAGGGCAGATCCCGGAAGGGACCCTGTCAGTTCTCCCGGAATATCTATCCCCAGGCGGGTGCCGAATCCAAAACTTTTCACATATTCCTGCCACCGGTCCATGGCAGCTGCGGTATTCGCGTACACGGGATTGTCCAGGATGTTTCTGAACACGTTGCAATAATATGCGTTACAGGACATCATCACGGATTGCATGAGGTTGGTGGGAGAAGGATGGCTGTGACAGCCCACAGTAAGGGATCCCGCCCGGTATCCCATATTGCATGAATAACGTGTCTGCGGCGTGACGACACCTTCCTGTAATCCTATCAGCCCGTTCACCAGTTTGAAGACAGATCCGGGGGGATAGGCAGACATGATGGCCCGGTTGAACATGGGTTTCAAAGGATCAGAAATGACCTGTGAATAATAGGATCCGAAGTTGGTCAGGTATTCGGTGGAAAGACCGGTGGAAGTGATCAGGGTGAGGATCTCGCCCGTGGAGGGATCAATGGCGATAACCGAGCCCACTTTGTTTTTCATAAGTTCTTCCCCGAAAGCCTGCAGGGGAAGATCAATGGTAGTAACCATATCCCGGCCCGGCACAGCCGCTTTGTCGTATTCCCCGTTTTCATAGGAAGACTTGATGCGGTTATGCACATCCCTCAGGTAAATGGTATAGCCCTTGTCACCTTTCAGCCAGTTTTCATAGGATTCCTCCAGGCCGGTCCTGCCCATGTAATCTCCCGGACGGTAACCGGGATTTTTTTCCAGGAAAGCCGGATCTGCCTCTATGATATAGCCCAGCAGGTTCCCGCATATGGATGAGGGATAATTCCTGACACTTCGCGTTTGAACGGAAAAACCCGGAAATTTGTAGGATTTTTCCAGGAACCGGGTATATTGCTCGTTCGATACTTGCCGCAGAAAGATCACCGACTGGTAACCAATGGCCCTGCGCCGGGCATGTATGTCGGACAACATGCTTTCCAGACGTTCGGCAGTTAAGTTAAAAATTGAACAGAAACCGGCAGTGTCAAAACGGGCCAGTTCCCGGGGGGTGATGAGGATGTCATAAGCGGATTGATTGCCTACAATAATGTTCCCGTTGCGATCATAGACAAGTCCCCTTGAAGGATAAATGATCTCGTAACGCAAAACATTGTTCGAGGCGGTAACCTTGTATTCTTTGTTAACAAGCTGCAGAAAAACCAGGCGGCCGACCAGGATGGCCAGGCAGATGATCATGAATGCAATGATGAGATTCTTCTGTCTTGCCCTGTTTTCCATAGCGGTTATTTTACTCTTTCAAAAAAAGTTTTCTTGAACAACAGGATCAGGAAGACGTTTAGAAGCAGGCTTGCCGAAAAGCGTGCCAGTGACTGCCAGAAGAGAAAGAAGCTGAAGCTTTCCAATATAAAATACGTAGTATGGTGTGTCAATACGCAGAGGAAAACAAAGAAGGTATAGCGGCTGAATCCCAAAAGTGTAAACCCGGGTACAGACAGGTTGTCAAAATCGCCTTTTACGGTCACCACTTTCAGGAAAGTGTTCCGCAATGCTGCGGTCATCACAAAGGCAGCAGTATGAAGGCCCGCTATCCCGGTGCTTAAAAAGTCCAGTCCAAGACCGAAAACAAAAGCCCAGATCATAAGCACGGCAGGCGAAGCGGTACAGGGGAAGAGGAGAATAAAAAGGATGTAGGGCATGGGATAGAGGTGCGTCCCGAGGTCCAGCCCCTCGAACAAAAGCAGCTGCATTGCCATGATGATCAAAAAACGCAGGATATGTCTCAGGATATCATTCATGGGCTTTCCTCCGGTTCTGTTTCAATGAGTCCTTGATATTCCCGGATTCCGTCGTGAGAGACCACGTTAACGTAACGCAGGGTTTTAAAATCAGAAAACAATTCCACTTCCAGTTCCAGGAACGTGCCTCGTTTCAGGCTGCCCGATTGTACCGAGCCGATGGGGATGCCGGGAGGGAATATCAGGGAAAAGTGGCTGCTTATCACGGTGTCTCCCGGGGTTACCTCTATATGCTGAGGAATCTCGGACAGAAGTACCCTGCGGTAATTCACCCCGTCCCAGCGTAATGTGCCGAAACTGCCGGTTTTCTTAAGTTCTCCCGTAAAGCGCTGATCTGTATTGAGTAGCGAAATGATCAAGGCATAGTGTTCCGAAACGTTTGCCACCACACCTACGATCCCGCCGGCGCTGATAACACCCATGTCCGGTTGAATGCCGTCGGAGGATCCTTTGTCAATAACGATGTGGTTGTGCTGCCTGGTTACAGAATTCCGGATCACCCTGGCAGGGATGAATGTGAACCGGCCGGAGGAATCTTCTGCTTTTTCCATCAGGGCATTCAGCTCGTTTTCAAGGGCGGAAAGCCGGGCCAGTTCTTCCAGCAGCCGGTTATTTTCCAGCGCCAGTTCTTCGTTCACTGTCTTAAGGGTTGTAAAGGCAGCCCATGAAGAACGTCTTTCCCACCACCGTGTCTGCCAGGAACGTACCTCTTTCAGGATGACATTCTGTTGAAAGTAACTGTTATGGATAAGCAGTACCACAGCCCCCGCCTGCAGCACCAGAAACAGCAGCAGAACCAAAAGTTTCCTGAGTAAAGGAGGAAGACCGGACATGCACGACTTTAATTTTTATCTTAACAGAAACGGGAATTTCCCGATATTCTTCAATGCTATTCCCGTGCCTCTGGCCACAGAGTGCAGGGGGCCTTCCGATATGTGGAAGTGAATGTTGATCTTGTCCTGGAGCCTTTTGTCCACACCCCGGAGTAAAGCTCCGCCTCCTGTCAGGAAGATGCCCCTCTGCACGATATCGGAATAAAGCTCGGGAGGCGTCTGTTCCAGTACGGACAATACGGCGGTTTCTATCTTTACAAGGGATTTGTCAAGGCAATGGGCAATCTCCTGGGAAGTAACGGCTACTTCCACGGGAAGGGCCGTCATGAGGTTGGGACCCCGCACCAGCATTGGTTCGGGAGGATTGTCCAGGTCGGTAAGTGCCGACCCTACACAAATTTTGATATCTTCTGCGGTGCGTTCTCCAATTTTTATGTTGTGCTGGTGACGCATATATTGCTGGATCTCGGTGGTAAAGACGTCCCCGGCCACACGAATGCTCTGATTGCAGACAATCCCACCCAGGGCAATAACCGCAATTTCAGTTGTTCCGCCGCCTATATCGACCACCATATTTCCTTCCGGGGCAGTGACGTCAATCCCGATTCCCAGGGCAGCGGCCATGGGTTCGTAGATCATGTATACGTCCCGTCCGCCCGCGTGTTCAGAAGAGTCCCGCACGGCACGGATCTCGACCTCGGTGCTTCCCGAGGGGATACATACGACCATCCGAAGGCTGGGCATGAAAAACTTGTTCTGGGGATTGATCATTTTGATCATCCCGCGCACCATCTGCTCGGCAGCGTTAAAATCCGCGATCACTCCGTCACGCAGGGGCCGGATGGTTTTTATGTTTTCGTGTGTCTTTCCCTGCATCATACGGGCGGTCTTTCCAATAGCCAGCGGTTTTCCCGTGTTTTGGTCAATGGCGACTATGGAAGGCTCGTCAACCACTATCTTATCGTTGTGGATGATGATGGTATTGGCGGTACCCAGGTCAATGGCAAGTTTTTGAGTTAAGAATGAAAAAGCCATATATGTTGTTCTAGTGTTTGAAATGGCGTATGCCCGTAAAGACCATAGCCACATTGTTCTGGTTGCAATAATCGATAGACAGGTGGTCCCTTATGGATCCTCCCGGTTGTATCACGGCAGTAATACCCTCCCGGTGTGCCAGCTGAACGCAATCGGCAAAGGGGAAAAAAGCATCTGAAGCCATAACGGCTCCCTGCAGGGACAATTGGTTTTCTTTCGCCTTTTCGATGGCGTGCCTGAGAGAATCAATACGTGATGTCTGTCCCATGCCGCTCGCAATGAGCATCCCCTCACGTGCCAGGACAATGGCATTGGACTTGGTGTGCTTGACCAGTTTGTTGGCCAGTACAAGATCTGCCAGTTGTGTTTTGGAAGGGGCCTGGTGTGTCACCTGTGTGAATGAAGAGGCATCTTCTGTACGGGTATCCCTGTCCTGGACAATTACCCCGTCCAGCAGCGAGCGGAATTCTTTCCCGGGCAAATGCATATGCGGGTCGTAAAGCAGGATGATGCGGTTCTTCTTGCTTTTCAGTATTTCCAGCGCCGGGGGATCGATCGCGGGTGCCAGGAGGACTTCAAAGAAAAGCGTGTCCATACGCTCGGCCAGCTCACGGGAAACAGGACGGTTTACCACGATGATCCCACCAAAGGCACTTGCAGGATCGGCCTTAAGGGCCCTGTCCCAGGCTTCAGTCAGGTTCTCATGTGTGGCGAAACCGCAGGCATTGTTGTGCTTGAGAATACCCAGGGAAGATTCGGGAAAATCCCCGATCAGCCGGAGTGCCGCTTCAATATCCAGGAGGTTGTTGTAGGAAATGTCTTTGCCGTGCAATTGCCTGGGAAGCGTTTGGGCCTGACCGAAGTAAGTGGCGTTCTGGTGGGGGTTTTCCCCGTAACGGAGGGTAATGGGTATCTCAAGCAGGCTGTTGCTGAAGACGGGCAGGTCCATATCCCTGTTGAAGTACTGGAATATGGCCGTATCGTAATGGGAGCTGATCTTGAATGCCTGTGCGGCAAAATACATGCGATCGCTCAGGGTGGTGTGACATTCCTGGGATTGAACCAGGTCAAGGAATTCTGTGTAAAGGGACCGGTCCGGCACCACCATTACGTCCCGGTAATTCTTGGCGGCCGCACGAATGAGCGAAATGCCTCCTATGTCGATCTTTTCGATGATGTCTGCATGTGAAGCGCCGCCCGCCACCGTGTCAGAGAAAGGATACAGGTCCACGATCACCAGGTCCAGGGAGCCGATGTCCCAGTGCTCCATGTCTGACCGGTCCTGTACATCGTCCCTCCTGCCCAGGATACCTCCGAAAATTTTTGGGTGAAGTGTTTTGACCCGGCCCCCCAGAATGGACGGATAGCCGGTGAGACTTTCTACAGATGTGGCCCGGGCACCCAGGCTTTGTATGTACTCAAGGCTGCCTCCGGTGGAATATAGCTGAACCCCCGCCTTTACCAGTGCTTCGATAACCGGGGCCAGACCCTCTTTATGATATACGGAAATGAGGGCTTTGCGTATGGGGATGTTTCTCAGATTGTTTGTCATTGCTTTACCCAAACCTGCCTTTCAATTGCCTGGTCCAGAGAGATCAGCGTCTCGGTCTGAATGACAGAGGGGATATTCCGGATAATATCGATCAGGACTTCCATCAGATGATCGTGGTCGCGGCAATATAGTTTCAGCCATAAAGCATATTTACCTGTTACAAAATGGCATTCAACAACTTCAGAAATGCTTTTCAGCGCCTCTATCACAGTGGGATACTGATTGGCCTGAGCCAGCTGGATGCCCACGAAAGCACACACGTTCAGACCAAGGGTCTGTGGTTTTACAAGAAGCCTGGAACCGGTAATGATCCCTAATGCTTCCATTTTCTTAACACGCTGGTGTATGGCAGCCCCGGAAACACCGCATTCACGCGCTATTTCAAGAAAAGGCATACGTGCGTTTTTGACCAGAAACGCTAAGATTTTCTGGTCTGTGGCATCAATTTGATACTTGGACATAATAAATATTTCGTTTGGCCTGTAAAGTTATGAAAAATTATTAGACTTCTGATAGTAAAACAGCCATTTCAGAGGGACTTCCCCTTTACAGGCAATTGTGTAATCCTCCATGGTACAAGAGATGTACACCGGGTTGTCTGGTTGCTTACTATTTGGAACCTCCATCCACCACCTTCCACTGTTTTTGGATTGAAAAAAAACGATTTCCTGGCCGTCTTCACCCATTTGCACTGCCTTTCTCTGAAAAGATACGTTTTCTTCCCCGGGGTGTTCGTCAACCGATACGGCCAATCCTTCTGTAAGATGCCAGATTATCTGTGCGTTAAGACGTGCGATCCGGGATCCCCGGCTGCATTTGGCGGGATATCCGTAGAGCACAGCCATTCTGAAATGTCGTGAAAGACCTGCATAACGTGCCAGGGTACAGATCTCTTCTGCGTACAGGCCGTTTGGATGGGTGTCGTTCCCTTCCGGGGCATCTGCATGACGTACCGAGCGCAGGTCAATGAAATGAGAGGAAGCCTCTCTGAGCAAAGGTTCTGCAGCTGCAAGGTTTTCCCGGAACACTCCCAGACGCATGGTCTCCAGATACTTGTCGTTAAGCAGCTCCAGAATGGCAGGGTCGGTGAGGTATCGTTGAAATCCTATCCATGCCAAATAATCGGGAGACGTTTTTTCCAGGAACGAATAAACGGGGTCCGGATCTTCCGTGCCGCGTGAGATCACGCTGATGCGCGGGGCTTCTCCCTGTAAAAAATCAGAGATACGGAGTGTTTCGTTGCCGTACATCACAAGGCAGGGGATATGCAGTTTGGCGGCGTCGGACAGTATGCCCGGCAAACGGGTATTCAGGGTATCTTCAATATAGTATATGCGGGAATGAGTCTGGGGATAAAGGCGTTTCAGTTCGTTGAGGACCTCTCCTCCCTTTCCCGTGAAGACCAGGATGGCATCACACGGGGGCATGTCTTCACAAACGGCATCTGCGTGAAGGTGTTCCAGCGGCAAACGTTTTTCACTCATTGTCTTTCTTTTGAATGATCTTTTTGCAGTCTTCCGGGGTCAGGCTTTCGGGGTCAGTTCCCCGTGGTATCCTGTAATTCTTTTTATTGTGGCTGATATAAGGGCCGTAACGGCCTTTAAGCACCCGGATATCTTCCCCGGGGAAATCGAGGATGTATTTTTTGGCCTCCTGTTCCCGTGATTGTTCTATGAGCTCAATACTTCTTTCCAGGGTAACGGTGTACGGATCGTCTGATTTGGGCAGGGAGATGAACTTCTCCTGCCATTTCACATAAGGACCGAACCGTCCCGATGAAACCATTACGGGCAGATCGCCGTAGGTGCCCAGTTCCCTCGGCAATTTGAATAATTTCAGGGCTTCTTCAAGGGTAACGGATTCCAGCAATTGCCCCTTCTGGAGACCGGCATACCGTTTTTGTGGATCATCCCCGTCTCCCAGCTGTGCCATAGGCCCGAATTTGCCCAGCCGTACGCTAACGGGCTTTCCCGATACCGGATCGTTACCGAGCTGCCTTTCTCCATTCCCGGGACGAGAGGTTTCGAGGGCCTGATCCAGCGTTTTGCGAAATGGCCCGTAAAAGCCTTCCAGCATTTCGTTCCAGATGAGTTTCCCCGAGGCAATACGGTCAAAATCCTCTTCCACCTTAGCGGTAAAATTATAATCAACAATAGCCGGAAAATGTTCCGCCAGGTAATCATTAACCAGTATGCCGATGTCTTCGGGAAAAAGTTTTCCGCGTTCTTCTCCGTACTTTTCGCTCAGTTCTTTCCGTGATATTCCGTCCCGGTCAAGTACCAGTTCAATGAATTGTCTTTTATTGGCCGGACGGTCTCCCTTTACCACATATTGTCTTTGAATAATGGTGGAAATGGTAGGGGCATAAGTGGACGGCCGGCCGATCCCAAGTTCTTCCATTTTTTTGACGAGGCTGGCTTCGGTATAGCGAAACGGAGATTGTGTGAAGCGTTGTATGGCTTTGATGTATCCGGCATCCAGCATGTCTCCCGGCTCGAGGTACGGCAGTGTGGCGGACTGTTTCCCGTTGGCCTTTTCCTGGTCATCGTCTGTAGATTCGCGGTATACTTTTAAGAATCCTTCAAAAACGATTACTTCCCCGGTAGCGGTAAAGATGTTTGCAGAATGGCTGTTTTGTATGGCAATCTGGGTTTTGTCCACCTCTGCGTCTGCCATTTGGGAGGCCAGGGTGCGCTTCCAGATCAGTTCATAGAGTTTTTTTTCCGCGGCCGATCCTTCTATCTTTGTCTGTTCCATGAAGGTTGGGCGGATCGCCTCGTGCGCCTCCTGGGCTCCCTTGGAACGGGTGGCGTACTGTCTTGTCTTGACATATTCAGGACCGAACGATTCGCCGACAATCTTTTTAGCCGCACCCAGGGCCATCTTTGACAACAGGGTAGAGTCCGTACGCATATAGGTGATACGTCCCGATTCGTAAAGACGTTGGGCCACGCTCATGGTCTGTCCCACTGAAAAGCCGAGTTTGCGGGAAGCTTCCTGTTGCAGGGTGGATGTGGTAAAAGGAGGGGCAGGGCTTTTGCGGCCTTTCTTTTTCTCAACAGAGGATACCGAGAACACGGCACCCGGGCAGGTGTTTAAAAAAGCCGTAGCCTCTTCTTCCGTTCCGAAACGGGTGTCGAGTTCAGCTTTGAAGGCGTCTGTGTTCCTGTCCGGACAAGTAAACAGACCTTCTACCCGGAAGGAGGAAACTGACTTGAATTGCAGGATCTCCCGTTCACGTTCCACGACCAGGCGCAGGGCTACTGACTGCACCCTGCCTGCAGAAAGACGCGGTTTGACTTTTTTCCAGAGTATAGGAGACAGTTCGTAGCCCACCAGGCGGTCCAGCACGCGCCTGGCCTGTTGAGCCATCACCAGGTTCATGTCAATGTCACGCGGGTTGGCAATGGCCTGCAGGATAGCGTCCTTGGTGATCTCGTGAAAAGCTATGCGCCTGGTTTTCTCATCGGGAATGTGCAGGGTTTCCTTCAGATGCCACGCGATGGCCTCTCCTTCCCTGTCTTCATCAGAGGCAAGCCAGACAACGGAAGCTTCCGAGGCGGCCTTGGTAAGGTTTTTGATCAGGTCTTTCTTGTCGGGAGGAATGACATACTGCGGAGTATAACCCTGTTCCATGTCTATCCCAAGCTTTTTCTTTGAAAGGTCCCTGATATGACCGAAACTTGATGTGACCGAATATCCTTCTCCCAGCGCCTTGGCAATGGTCTTTGCCTTTGCCGGCGACTCCACAATAACCAGGTTTTTCTCCATACTCATTCTTTATCTGACAGTGCAAAGTAAGACATAAAGTAAGGTATATTCCAAATATTTATACGTAATTTTGCAAGGCGAGTTATCTATTTTATGAAGGAAAAGACAAAGAAAAAAATTATCAAATGGCTGTGGATCATTGTTTTGACTCCCATCGCCTTGTTCATTCTGATGTTGTTTCTGGTGGGAGCCTTCACCAATATCCCTTCTTTCCGGGTCCTGGAAAATCCCAAGAACAACCTGGCAACGGAGCTGATCTCGGACGATGGCGTGGTCATTGCCACTTTTCACGTTGAAAACCGTTCTTACGTTCAATACGACGAGTTGTCCGAATCATTGAAAAACGCGGTCATTGCGACCGAGGATATTCGTTTCAACCGTCATTCGGGTATAGATTTCCGTGCATTGGCCAGGGTCGCCGTCAAATCGCTCCTGATGGGACAAAGCAGTTCAGGAGGCGGAAGTACGCTTTCGCAGCAGGTGGCTAAAACGCTTTATCCCAGGGACACCACGGAATACCGTTTCCCGGGGGGGTCGGCGGTCAAGATGTTGGTGATCAAAATGAAAGAATGGATCACGGCAGTAAAACTGGAGCGGAACTATACAAAAGAGGAATTACTGACCATGTATTTGAATTCGGTGTTCTTTGGTAGCAACGCCTACGGCATAAGGGCCGCATCCTCAACGTTCTTTGACAAACATCCTTCAGAGCTGAGCATTGAAGAAGCCGCCACACTGGTGGGAATGGTGAACAAACCCACCCGTTACAATCCGGTTTTGAATTATGAATCATCCCTCAGGCGACGGAACCATGTGATATCCCAGATGAAGAAATACAGGTTCATCGGCAGACAGGAAGCAGACTCGGTGATGTCCCTGCCCATTGTGCTTAATTATTCCACACAAGACCACAACACCGGGCTGGCTCCCTATTTCAGGGATATGCTCCGGCGTGTGATGTATGCCGGCAGGCCCGACCGGAAAAACTATACCTATGAAGAGCATTTCCAGGAAGATCTGGATCTGTGGGAAAACGACCCCCTGTACGGGTGGCTGAACAAGAACAGGAAACCGGACGGATCTGCCTACGATCTGGACAGGGACGGACTGAAGATCTACACAACCATCAACGCCCGTATGCAGTTATATGCCAATCAGGCAGTGGAAGAACATCTGGGAACGTATTTGCAACCGACTTTTTCGCGTGAATTGAGGTATAAAACCAATAAACCTTTCTCTGACGACGTCCCCAGGGAGGTCATTGATCTTGTGATGCGACAGGCCATCCGCTGGAGTGACCGTTACCGCAATATGAAGATCGACGGAGCCGGTGACGAGGAAATTGACAAGGCATTCAGAACAAAAATTCCCATGCGGGTGTTTTCATGGAACGGGAAAGACGGCGCATATGCCGTTGACACCACGCTAACACCGATGGATTCCATATTGCATTACAAATCTTTCCTCAGGGGGGCGCTCATGGCCATGGAACCCGAGACGGGCCATGTGAAAGCTTATGTGGGAGGCCCCAATTACCGGTATTTTAAATACGATAATGCCCGCCAGGGAAGAAGACAGGTGGGATCAACCATCAAGCCGTTCCTTTATGCCCTGGCCATGCAGGAAGGGTATATTCCCTGTGATATGGTGGTCAATGTTCCCCAGACCTTTATTGTGGGAGATACCACGTGGACGCCGGAAAGCGTAGACAAACCGGAATGGATAGGCAGGCAGGTGACATTAAAATGGGGTCTTACCAAAAGCAGCAACAACATATCGGCATACCTGATGAAACAATTCGGCCCGCAGGCCATGGTGGCCATGTCTCATAAGCTGGGCATCAAGAGCTTTCTGGATCCGGTAGTTTCGTTATGCCTTGGACCGGCCGATCTGCGTCTGTACGAAATGGTGGGCGCCTACAATACTTTTTCCAACAAGGGGGTATATGTAGAGCCATTTTTGGTCACACGCATCGAAGACAACAGCGGCAACCTGCTGGGCACTTTCAGCCCCCGTAAACGGGAAGCCATCGGGGAGCGTACTGCCTACCTGATGGTAAATCTGATGGAAGGTGTGGTAAACGAAGGGACGGCCGTACGCATAAGGGCCCTTTACATGCCCCAGGGTGCCGTTGCCGGCAAGACAGGAACTACCAACGATCAGGCCGACGGCTGGTTTATGGGGATCACCCCCAGGCTTACGGCAGGGGTTTGGGTTGGTGCCGAAGACCGTCAGGTACACTTTGAGTCGCTTGCCCTGGGTGGCGGTTCCAACATGGCGCTGCCCATCTGGGGGATCTTCATGAAAAAAGTCATGAATGACCCATCGCTGGGTTTCTCGATGGAAGACCGCTTTATTGCACCTCCGGGCTTTGACATATCGCTCAACTGCGACGGCTCCGATGAAGATATTGACCAAAAGCAACGCCGAAACGACGGTTTTTTCAATTGACAATGAACATAGCCCTGGTATACGGAGGAAATTCTTCCGAACGTGAAATTTCCGTGCTGAGCGGGAAAAATATTGCCGGATACATCCTTAAGGAAGGCCGCAACGTGTTTGAGATAGACATTTACCAGACGCGATGGAAACTTGTGGCCGTGAATGGTATTGAGATACAGCCCTCAGAGGTGGACAAAAACGGGTTTACGGTTATGTGGGAAGGTGAAAGGATCGTTTTTGACCTGGCACTGATAATGATCCACGGGACGCCCGGCGAAGATGGCCTTTTCATATCCTATCTGGAAATGATGGGGATCCCCCATACGGGATGTCCGGCGCGGGTGGCCCTCCTGACATTTGACAAATATGCCTGCAAATGTTTTCTGCGCCGCGCCGGCATAAGGATGCCCGGGGAATTCAGGGTTACCCAAAAGATGCTTTCCCTTCCATGGGAAGAACGGGCTGCCGCCGCCCTTGGCCCTATGCCCTGGTTTGTGAAACCGGTAGCCGGAGGTTCCAGTTTCGGGATCTCCAAGGTGTGCCATGCCGGGGAATTACGGCAAGCCGTTGAACTCGCACTTCAGGAAGACAGCGTGGTGCTGATAGAAGAATACATTGAAGGAACCGAGGTAACCAACGGGATCATGAAAACCCCGGAAAAAGAATATGTGCTTCCCGTTACCGAGATCGTTCCCCACAGCGAATGTGTCTTTTTTGACTACAACGCCAAATACAAAGGGGCTTCCACCGAGATCACGCCGGCCCGCATTTCCCCCGAAATGACGCGCCTTGTACAGGATACCACCTCCTTTATTTACGATACGCTTTTATGCAGGGGGATCGTCAGGGCGGATTACATCATCAGGGGATCGGACCTGTTTTTTCTGGAGGTCAACACCATCCCGGGAATGACCCGAAAAAGCCTGGTGCCGCAGGAGGTGGAGGCAGCGGGCATGACCATGCAGGATTTTATGGATGCATTGATCCGTTCTGCCACACATGAATATCCGGGAATTTAAGCAATACGCGCTGAACCGGCTGGGTACCTCGGCAGAACGTCCGGAAATACGTTTTCTGGTGACGGCCCTGCTGGAAGAACTGGCAGGTGTCCCGCGATATGGATATCACACCATGGAAGACCGGGTCCTGAATCCGGCCATTGAAAAAACACTTACCGGCGCCATTGATCAGGCTGCCCTGGGGAAACCCCTGCAGTACATTCTGGGTTTTGTCCGGTTTGCAGGGTGCCGTATCAAGGTAGATGAACGTGTGTTGATCCCCCGCCCCGAAACGGAAGAAATGTGGCATCTGGCGACCCGTTTTGAAGGCATTGTGGTAGATGCCTGTACAGGAAGCGGATGTCTTGCCGTGGCATTCAAAAAGAAAAGACCCGCAACGGCTGTTTACGCGTTCGATGTCAGTGAAGAGGCCCTGGCACTGGCAACCGAAAACGCTGTGGGAAACGGGGTGGACGTACGTTTTTTCCGTGCCGATCTGAATGACCTGCAGGCCGTACGGGAGGCGGCTGAAAAAGCCGGACTGAAAACACGGACTGCAGGTTTGCTCATCTCCAACCCTCCTTATGTGAGGGAAAAAGAAAAAACCGGGATGTCTGTCCGGGTGTTGTCCTACGAACCCCACCTTGCCTTGTTCGTGCCCGACGACGATCCGCTTGTTTATTACAGGGCGCTGGCCAGACTGGGCCGCGTGTTGCTGAGCCGGGAAGGGACCCTGCTTGCCGAGATCAACGAATCCATGGGGGATGAGCTCCTGTCACTGATGAGCCGTGAGGGATATGCGTCCGTTCATATTCATAAGGACATGAATGAAAAAAACAGATTTATTGAGGCCGGAAGGGTACAATGAAAGAATATTATGTTTATATTTGTAGTACAATGAGACAAAGCGCTATGATCAACAGATGGTGGTGGCACGGAATAAAATCTTTCCGCGTCGCATCTGTGGCATAGTTTAAATAACCCGATTTATTAACCGTAAGTGCCCTCTTGCTACGCAAGGGGGCTTTTTTTATTCTTTTTTAAACCAAACCACCACAATGAAAACAACCAAAAAGTTTCTTTTGCCGGATCAGGAAATACCAAAAGCATGGTATAATGTCCTGGCCGATCTGCCTTCGCTGCAGCCCATGTTGCATCCTGCCACCCGTCAGCCGGTCAAACCGTCCGACCTGGAACCCTTATTTGCCAAAGGGCTTATTGAACAGGAATTTTCCAAAGAACGATGGATCGAGATCCCGGAAGAAGTGCGCACCTTATATAAAATCTACAGACCTACCCCACTGGTACGTGCCAGCGGGCTGGAAAAAGCCCTGGACACCCCGGCCAGGATCTATTTTAAAAACGAAAGCGTATCGCCGGTCGGTTCCCACAAACTGAACTCGGCGCTGCCGCAGGCCTATTACAATAAGGTCGAAGGGGTCCGCCGCCTGACTACGGAAACCGGTGCAGGACAATGGGGATCGGCCATCAGCATTGCCGCCAAACATTTTGGCCTTGATATGGAAGTCTTCATGGTGAAGCTGAGTTACGAACAAAAACCCTACAGAAAGGTTGTCATGAGGACCTACGGGGGGACAGTCATTGCTTCGCCCAGCAACCAGACTGCGGCGGGCCGCAAATTCCTGGAAGAAAAGCCCGATACCCCGGGATCTCTGGGAATGGCCATATCTGAAGCCTGTGAAAGGGCAGCTCTGAGTTCCGATACACGTTATACCCTGGGCAGTGTGCTCAATATGGTCATGTTGCACCAGACCATCATTGGATTGGAAGCCGAACGCCAGTTTGAAATGGCTGACGATTATCCCGATACCATTATCGGATGTTTTGGAGGCGGCTCCAACTTCGGAGGCATAAGCCTTCCTTTTGTCCGCCACCAACTGGCCGGCAAAGCGAAATTTGATCTGATCGCCGCCGAAAGCTCCGGCTGTCCCAAGCTGACCAAGGGAACCTTCCGTTATGATTACGGAGACTCGGCCGGACTGACGCCCCTGATTCCCATGTACACGCTGGGTTGCGATTATGAACCGGCTGCCATACATGCCGGAGGGTTGCGTTACCACGGTGCCGGTGCGATTATGAGCCAGTTGCTCAAAGACAAAATAATCCGTGCAGTAGCCATAGACCAGCACGAATGTTTTGAAGTAGGACAATTGTTTGCCCAGGCAGAAGGCATCATTCCCGCGCCTGAATCTACTCACGCCATAGCGGCTACCGTCCGGGAAGCCCTGAAGGCAAAAGAAGAAGGCCGCGAGAAAGTGATCCTGTTCAACCTTTCCGGCCACGGCCTTCTTGATCTGGGGGCTTACGAAGATTTTCTCAACGGCAAGCTTTGATCAGGTAACGGAAAAGCGGCAAAAGGGTGTCGTCTCCCTCTGAAACGGGGCCTTCGGGGTGGAACTGAACTCCCAGTACATGGGGATTCTTTTTCATCTCGATGGCTTCCACCACGCCGTCCCTGGCTACAGCCGAAACCACAAAACCGGGAGCGACATCCTTGACAGCCTGGTGGTGGTATGAATTCACCCGGAAGGTATTGTCCTTTTCGAGCACATTCTTAAGGATCCCGTGCAAGACACTCCCTTCTTCCACGGTGATGGTGTGCGTTCCGTATTGCCTGGGGGCGTTTTGACGGTGTTTGACAGGCGTAGCCGATTTAAGCTGGGAAGGGAGGTCCTGGTATAATGTCCCTCCGAAAGCCACATTCAGGACCTGTTCGCCCCGGCAGATACCCAATACCGGGATCCCCCGTTCCACCGCGGCCCTGGCCAGGTGGATGTCAAAGAAATCCCTGACCGGGACTATGCCGCCCATGGCCGGAACGGGCTCTTCCCCGTACCAGCGCAACGGGTCCACATCTTCGCCCCCGGTAAGGATGAGGGCGTCAATGGTTTCTGCCATGCGGGCAATGATCGCAGGATCGTCCGTAACCGGCAGGATCACCGGAATTCCCCCGGCTTTTCGGACCGAGATGATGTAGGTGTTGGGAACACTGTTCTGACCCGTTTCATATGTGGCGGAAAGTCCTATCAGGGGAGCTTTTTCCTGTGCCTGAACGGTACTCAGAAAAAGAGTGGCTGCCGTGAGCCAAAAAATCAGTTTGCGTTTCATTTCCGGGCCCTCCATAGTCCCATGTTTTCGTTTTGTTTCAGATCCAGATCAAAGGTCAGGAGGTGATCCTCCATCATGAATTTCAGGGAAAACGCCGCTCCGCCTGAGCGAAACCGGAACGTTTCTCCGTTCACATGTGTCATCAGATGTTTCCGGCCCGGGAAATCTTCCGGTCCCAGGGCGATGTACAACGCTCCGTTTTCCAGGGTGATGACGGCTTCCCCCATGGAAGGATGGTCGTATATCCCCGTATATTCGGCATATGGTGCAGAAGGTTCTGCGATCCTGCCTGCCAGTTCCTGCTGTTCCTTTTTTTCTCTTTCCTGGGCATTGGCCAGGAATTGTTCAAGTGCTTCTGCGCTGTAATCCTTTGCAGGCAGTTCCAGGTAATGATCGATAACGTGCCGCATGATGGCGTATCGCGGATCGGAAGGCGGTTCGCAATTGCTCAGCCACATGAGACCCAGCTGCAGCTCCGGAACAAAAGCACATATGGCGGTAAATCCCCATGTGGTACCCGTGTGGAACCATACGCGGTAGCGACTGTTCTGTTCCACGAACCAGCAAGGTGCGTAAATGTTGGTTTTACTGTCCGTCTGCGACGTGATGAGCTGGCCCCTGTGCAGGTAAGCCAGTTGGGCCGCCGAAAGGAGTGTGTCTCCGTCCACCACGCCGTCGGACAAATGCAGGCGGCACCATTGCATCATGTCTGTTACTGTGGAATTGATCCCCCCGGCAGGTCCTATGACCGTTAGCCAGTGGAGGGCCTGTTCTTCTCCTTCCATGGGTGAGGTATGGATCTTCCCGTTACGGACAACGGTCTCATGGGGTGTGTTTCCGTCTGCAGATGCCAGAAATCCAGCTTCATTGACAGACGTGTTATGCATTCCCAGCGGGGTAAAGATCCTTTCCTGCAGGTTTTGCTCCCAGCTTTTTCCCGTAACCGCCTCTATGATCTTTTCCGCGACGATGAACAATACGTTGTTATAACCGTATGTCGTCCTGAAGCTGTTTGCCGGAGGGATGTCCTTCAGCATGCGATAGACATCGTTCCGGTCATAGCCCAGGCAGGGGATATACGTACCGGCTTGTTCGGGGAGGCCCGAGCGGTGCAGGAAAAGGTCACGTACCTGCATGTTGTCCGTAACCCAGGGATCGTACATGGAAAAATCGGGAAGGTACCATTTTACGGGATCGTTCCAGTTTACGAGCCCCTCGTCGACCATCATGGCCATGAGCGTTGCCGTAAAGGATTTGCTTACAGAGCCGATCTGAAATACGGTATTGCCGTCTACCGTCAGGCCGCTGCCGTTTCGTTTTTCCCCGAAACCACCGGCAAATACTACGGAATCATTCTTGATCACAGCCAGGGCGGAACCTGTAATGTTCCAGTCCCGGGCCACTTTCCGGGCATAAGGTTCAAAGTTCTGGGCAAATGAAAGTGCCGGGAACAATAGTACTATGAGTAGGATGTGTTTTTTCATATAGTAAAGATAGAATAAATTATCTTTGCATTATGAGCAAAGTAAAAAAGGCCTGGTTTTGCAGCCATTGCGGGGCCGAATCAACAAAGTGGCTGGGACGTTGTCCGGCTTGCGGTGAATGGAACACGTATGCAGAAGAGATCATAAGTTCTCCGGGAAAACAGGAACCGTTTTCTCCCCATTCCAAGGCTGTTCCCATCAGAGAGATTTCCATGGCGAGCCAGGAACGCATCATGCTCAATAACGCCGAGCTGGACCGGATCCTGGGCGGAGGCCTGGTCCCGGGATCACTTGTTCTGATAGGAGGCGAACCGGGCATCGGCAAATCCACCCTCAGCCTGCAGATAGCCCTGCATTCGCCTCATTTGAGGACACTCTATGTCTCGGGGGAGGAATCGGCCCGCCAGATACGCATGCGTGCGGAAAGACTGGCCCCGGCGCCGGCCGGTGATGACGGCAGGGACAACTGTCTTGTCCTTTGTGAGACTATGCTGGAAAACATCCTGGGACAGGCACGTGAGATGCAGCCCGGTTTGCTGATCATTGATTCCATACAGACGGTCTATTCGCAACAGCTGGACCCTTCTCCCGGGAGTGTCACCCAGGTCCGGGAATGTGCCGCCATATTGCTCAGGTTTGCCAAGGAAACCCATACGCCCGTCATCCTGGTAGGCCATATCACCAAAGAGGGAAGCATTGCAGGACCCAAAGTGCTGGAACATATCGTTGACGTTGTGTTGCAGTTTGAAGGCGACAACACACACACGTACAGGATCCTCAGGAGCATGAAGAACCGTTACGGATCGACGTCGGAGCTGGCTATTTTTGAAATGACGCAACACGGATTGCTCCAGGTGGACAATCCTTCCCGGATACTCATCCCCATGCATGATGAAAACCTGAGCGGCATTGCCGTTGCAGCCATGCTGGACGGGACACGCCCCTTCCTGATTGAGACACAGGCCCTTGTCAGCACAGCAGCTTACGGAACGCCGCAGCGTTCAGCCACCGGGTTCGACACCCGCAGGATGAATATGCTGTTGGCGGTCCTTGAGAAAAGGGCAGGGTTCCGCCTCGCGGCCAAGGACGTGTTCCTGAATATGGCGGGAGGTCTGAAAGTATCGGATCCGGCCGTCGATCTGGCGGTAGCCTCGGCCATCCTTTCCTCGGCATTTGACCTGGCGGTCTCCCCCAAATGGTGTTTTGCCGCCGAGGTGGGGCTCAGCGGGGAGATCCGTCCAGTCGCGCACCTGGAACGGAGAATTGCCGAGGCAGACAGACTGGGCTTCGAGAAGATCTTCATATCCGGATACAACTCTCCGGCACATATTCCCAAAGGAACGCGCATGGAAATTGAAAAAGTGACCGGAATGGGGCCCCTGAGCAGAAAGATCTTTAAAACTTGACGGAAAGTCCGGCGTTGGCTACCCCCTTGTACCCCCAGCCCAGATCGGCGAACAGCCCGAATGTGCCGCCCCACCGGATGTGCACGGGGCTCAGGTGGTACGCGAACCTCCAGCGGTCTTTGTCTTCGGACACGTCAGTCCCTGATGAAGAGATCATTTCCTGCCGGTCTATCCAGCGGGTAACCCCGGCTGCGGCATGTGCCGAGATTTCCCACATACCTGTGCGGTAGTATATCCAGCTGGCCGAGACAAGTCCCGTGATACTCAAAACGCTGCTCTTGAAAACAGCTTTTTCGGAATCTTTTCTTGCCATTTCCATCATGGCAGCGCTGATGCCCAGGTACCCTCCGAAACTCATGTAGGGAGACGTGTAGTAATTATAACCCAAAGCGGCTACGCCGGTATAGACAAAACGGTTGGGGACATAGATGTTCCCGTCTCTTGCCACAAACGTCTCTTTGCGTATCTGGGTGCTGAGTTCCTGGAAAGTTGGGGCGCCGTACTGCAGGAACACTTCGTTTTTCTCGTACGTTATGTAATCGTAAGGGTCGTATTGTGCAAGAAGCTTTTCAGCAGAAGTCAGCATGACGGCAGTTGCAGTCAGAGAGATCAAAAAAGACAAACGTTTCATTGTTGTACCTGTTAGGTTTTGTTTTTTTTACTGGTCACGCCCATATAGATTACAGCGAACAACCCGGTCAGCAACATGGTAAAAGCCTGGGATTCGTGACTTATGGTGGCAAATACCATCCCGCTGGTCTGGGTAAGGCCGTAAACCGCCACCAACGCCAGTGTTACAATAAAATGAAAGGCACCGATGCCTCCCTGGACAGGAACGACCCATCCGAAACTGCCCACAACCATAAGGAAAAGGGCATCTGTCAAGTTCAGCTGATCCCTCAGGGGTGTAGCCAGGATGGTGCAATAGCTGGTGCATACGTACAGAAACCACATCAGTAAGGTCAGGAAGAAAAAATAACCCTTGCGGGGCATACGCATTCCCTGTACCAGGCCTTTCCATATGCCCCTGAAAAAATTCACCACCCGGGCTGTGACCCTGAGTTTTCCCAGCTGTTTGCGGAACAGGAATCCCGCGGCCAGCAGGACCAGCGGGATGCCCGCGGCCAGCAGCAAGGCCAGCATTGTCGACCCGCCCGTGCGATGTATAAAAGGATCCCAGATCTGGGTGATCATAAAATTCCCGAAAACATCCATGCGCAGGAAGGCTACAGCCACCGTGATGACCACCAGGCACAGCAGATCGAACGTCCTTTCCAGGACAACAGTCCCCAGGACTTTGTCAAAACCCAGTCCCGAGCGTTGTGACACCACCCCGCAACGGGCCACTTCCCCTGCCCTGGGGATGGCAAAATTGGTCAGGTACGCCATGCCTACACCGTTAAAGGTGTCGATTCTCCTGACGGGTTTTCCCAGGCTCAGCAGGATGATCCTCCAGCGGGCGGCCCGGATATAGAAAGAAAACGCGCCCACCAGAACAGACATCAGTATCCAGAAATAATCGGCCGAACGCAGGCCTTCCAGAAAATCATTCCAGTGGATGCCCCTGAAAGAAAAGTACAGCAGCACCAGGGCAATTGAGGCAAAAAGTACCACCTTCAGGAGTTTTTTCCAGTTCATAGTCCCGCAAAGTTACAAAAAAAGGACATTCGGAAAATTAGATTAAATTTGCCGTAAATAAAGGCATTATGAAATCCATCCTAGGAATCGGGAATGCCCTTACGGACATTCTCGCTTTGCTACCTGACGATTCCCTGCTGCAGCGATTTCACCTTCCGCACGGCAGCATGCAACATGTTGATGCGCTTACTGCAGACCGTATATGGCAACATCTCAAGCCCATAGGGGTACAATATGTGGCAGGCGGTTCTGCCGCCAACACCATAACCGGAACGGCCGTACTGGGAATGCCGTCCGGGTTTATAGGAAAAGTGGGGGATGACGAGCTGGGCTCTCTTTTTTATGCCGATCAGCACCGCAACGGAATCAAATCCTGTTTGCTCAAAGGGATCCATTCTTCCGGCAGGGCCATGGTGTTTGTTACCGAACCCGACGCGGACCGCACTTTTGCCGTTTACCTGGGCGCAGCACTCGAACTGGTGCCCGATGACCTTACTTCTGCCATGTTTGAGGGGTATGATTATTTTCACATTGAAGGATACCTGGTACAAAACCAGCACCTGGTGCGCAGGGCCGTGAAGCTGGCCCGCGAGGCGGGCTCGGTCATTTCCATTGATATGGCCAGTTACAACGTGGTGGAAAGCAACAATTCCTTTCTGCACGACATAGTGGAAAATTACGTGAACATTGTCTTTGCCAACGAGACCGAGGCGTATTCCTTTACCGGAAAGGAGCCCTCCGAGGCACTGGTGGAATTGGCGCGGATCAGCGACATTGCCGTGGTCAAACTGGGGAAACAGGGGTCCATGGTCAGGAGCGGTGAAAAAGAATACAGCATAAAAGCCTGGCCGGGCGTATCTATAGATGCTACCGGTGCGGGAGATCTGTATGCGGCAGGTTTTCTCTATGCCCACTCCCAGGGGCTTTCCCTGCAAAAATGCGGGGATATCGGTTCCATGGTGGCTGCAAAAGTGGTTGAGGTGGTGGGCCCCAAGATAGATATTCCCCGGTGGAAAGCCGTAAAACAAGAAATCCGACAACGAATTCAGGACCCTGAATGATGAACCATCCCATTATTATAGCCGGCCCGTGCAGTGCCGAAACACAGGACCAGGTAAGATCAGCCGCCGCACAACTCAAGGACTTCCGTCTGCCTTCGGCTGCCGGAGGCGGGGGCATTTCTTTTTTTCGCTCCGGAATCTGGAAGCCACGTACGCGGCCGGGCACTTTTGAAGGAGTAGGAGAAGCCGGGCTGCCCTGGCTGAGCGGAATCCAGCAGGAATTTGGCCTGTCCGCCTGTACCGAGGTGGCCTCGGCCCGTCATGTGGAACAGGTGGTCAAAGCCGGGCTGCAGGCGGTCTGGATAGGCACCCGAACCACGGCCAATCCCTTCCTGGTGGAAGAAATCGCAGAAGCCCTCGGGGGCACTTCGTTGCATGTGTTTGTGAAAAACCCCATAAATCCTGACCTGGGTTTGTGGATAGGCGCCGTACAACGCGTGCTCAGGCATCATCCCGGGCAGGTGTACGCGATTCACCGCGGGTTCAGCGATTACCACATAGGGCAATTGCGTAACGCTCCCCTGTGGAGGGTCCCCATAGAGTTTAAGGTACAGATGCCCGACATCCCCCTGTTGTGCGATCCTTCCCACCTTTCCGGGGATACGGTCTTTATCCCGGAACTTGCACAAAGGGCACTGGATCTGAATTTTGACGGATTGATGCTGGAAGTGCATCCCAGGCCGAAAGAAGCGTTATGCGATGCACGGCAACAACTGGATCCGGACGCTTTCAAAGACCTGATGCATGCCTTGTCATGGAGAAGATCCACCCCTTCGGCCGATTCCCTGTCTGAAGAAAAAATACTGATAGATGCGATTCGTACGCGCATAGACGTGCTGGACGATGATCTGGTGGATATCCTGGCACAGCGGATGTCTCTTGTGGACCAGATAGGTCAGGTGAAAAAACGCGGCGGGATTGGCATCATACAGATAGAGCGCTGGAACGTAGTGTCGTCCCGCACCCGCAGGCTCGCATCAGAAAAGGGTCTGGATGACACTTTTATTGAGGAAGTGTACCGGGCCATACACCAACAATCCATAAAACGACAGGAAAAGATCATCCGGGAATGAACGAGATCATTTTTGAGAACGATTTTGAAAAAATGCGTCAGCTGATCCCCGCAGGGACCCATACCGTTGTCCTGTACGACCGGAATGTGGCGCAGTGGATGTCACTGGCGGCAGATCCGTCATGGGAGACCATTCCCCTGGACGGGGGAGAAGGGCTCAAGCAATGGGAACATGTGCAGCAGGTCGTAACGCGGCTGATGGAGCTCCGGGTGGACCGTTCCTGGTTCCTGGCAGGCATGGGTGGAGGGACCGTGTGTGATTTTGCCGGATTCATAGCCTCGGTATATATGCGGGGGATCCCCTTTGGACTGATACCCACCACGCTGCTGGCTCAGGTGGATGCAGCCCTGGGTGGCAAGAACGGGATTCATTTCGGTCCCTATAAAAACATCATAGGATGCACGGTCCTGCCGCGCTGGGTTTTCTGTAATCCTGCCGTTTTATCCACCCTGCCCCCGGAAGAATTCCGTTGCGGACTGGCCGAGTGCATCAAACACGGGGCGATAGCGTCGCAGGACTACTTCCGTTTTATTGAGAACGAAGTGGCTCCGTGTACACGTTTCAGCGAACTATCCCCGCAGGTCCTGGAACGCCTGATCACCGGGTCTCAGGAAATCAAAATGAAGATCGTCGGGGAGGATCTGCATGAAAAGGGAATCAGAAAAGCCCTGAATTTCGGTCATACGTTCGGTCATGCACTGGCGGCGTATGTTCCTGACCTTACACACGGACAGGCCGTGGCAAAAGGGATGGTACTCGCTGCCCGCCATGCAGTGGAGCAAGGTCTGCTTGCCCCGGATCGTGCAGCCAGGCTGTCGGAGGTTCTGGCTTCCTGCGGTCTTGACACCTCCCTGCCCTGTGCCGGGAATACCTACATTCCCTATATGGTACACGACAAGAAAAAAAGGGGCAAAGATCTGGAATTTGTGCTGCTTGAAGATATCGGGAAGTATGTCTTTGTTCAGGAGCCTGTTGTTTTATGGGAAAACCGTTCGCGCAATCCGGGCGTTACCCTGGGGGCCGGCCTGGACAGGGATCTTGCCCTGTGGGCAGACAAGGCGCCCTGGGTGGAATGCCGCCTGGACCTTGCCCCGGAGTTGTCGGCAGTCGGGATGGTGGCCCTGCGGATGCAATGCATGGGCAGGGAAAACCGCCTGATGCTTACCTGTCCGGTTACGCCCGGCCAGACAAGTGTCCCGGATATGCTGAGGGAAATGATCTCCTGGGGAGCCGGATGGGTGGACATTCCCCTGGATGCAAGCCCGGAATATGCCGGTGCCTTATCTGAAATGGCCCGCGAAAACGGAGTCGGGATCATCAGGTCGGTACACTTTTGGGATTCCGGGGAAGGGCGGATTCCCGACGCCGGGGAACTGGAAGCCATTACGCAAAAGACTTTTGGCGAGGGCGCTGATTTTCTGAAAATCGCCGTACTGACCCGTTCGAGGGAGGATTCAGAGGCTTTGCTGTCCTGGTGCGAAAGACAGAACGAAAGGGAGGATATCCGGTTCAGAATCACCCTGATGATTATGGGCGGGGATGCATTGTGGGCCAGAAAGCGGGCCCTGAGAAAAGGATATCCGTTTGTGTACTCGGCCCCGGACCACAACAGGATTACCGCACCCGGTCAGCCATCTTATCAAGAATTGTATCCGTAGCTCCCTTATGGGCAAAGACATAGTCACGTGCCGCTTTTCCTGCGTTCAGTAGCAGTTGCGGATCTTCCAGCCAGGTTTTCAATACGTCTGCAGATGAAGCAGGACTGTCAACAGCGGCTGCCGCACCGCAGGCGATCAGATCACAGGCTTCCTTGAATTTTTTGTAATTGGGGCCAAACAGCACCGGTTTCCCGTATACGGCCGCTTCCAGGGTGTTGTGGATCCCCGATGTGTTGAACCCTCCGCCTATGTAGCAGACCGTTGCATACCGGTAGAGAGAGGACAGCATGCCAATGCTGTCAATGACCAGAATGTCGGGAGCGGAACCTTCCCTTGCCGAAGAAAAAAAGACCGGGTCCCTTTTTTCAAAAAGACGGGCAATGGCGGAAAGATGGCGGGGATGGATTTCGTGGGGAGCCAGGATGATCTGCAGCGAAGGCCATTCCCGGGCTGTTTGTTCCAGCAGGATCTCGTCTTCGGGCCAGGTGCTTCCTGCGATCAGCACGGGTTCACGCACCAGTTTCCGGAACAGGTCCGGGGTGTTGTCCCTGGCCGCGACCGCGGTTACCCTGTCAAAACGGGTGTCGCCCGCGACCGTTACAGGAAGGGCAGCAGGGCCAAGGGAAGACAGCAATGCAAGAGAATCCGCATCCTGCACAAACAGATGTGTAAAACAGGTCAGCATACGCCGGAACGGGACTCCGTATTTTTTAAAAAAGGGCTGTTCCGGGCGGAAACGCGCCGATATAAGGTATGTGGGCACTTCCCTTTTTTTTAGTTGTGCCAGGTAAAAGTACCAGAATTCATACTTAACGAAGACGGCGGCAGACGGACGGACCAGGTTCAGGAACCTGCGCGCGTTCCGGGGAGAATCTAAGGGCAGGTAAAAAACGTAATCGGCAAGAGGGGTGTTTTTCCTGACCTCGTATCCGGAAGGCGAGAAAAAGGTCAGCAGGATCTTGTGGTCCGGATAACGCATCCTGTAAGCTTCCAAAACGGGTCTCCCCTGCTCAAATTCCCCGAGTGAGGCACAATGCAGCCACAGGACAGAAGCGTTTTGTTCCTCTTTTCCGAAGATGGCTTTCAGCCGTTTCCACTGGCCCCTTCTTCCCGAAATAAACAGCAGGAGTTTGTTCATAATGCAAAGGTATGGAATTTGCTTTACCTTTGCAGCATGAGCAGGGGTCATAAGAAAGGACGAAAATTGATATGGGGAGGTGCCATCCTCGCTGTTTTGGTCCTTCTGAGGATGATGCCCCTGTATCGACCCGCGCCTTCCGCTCCTTTCGGCGGCCCGTTTTGGTACAACCCTTATGAAAACATGGTTCCCGAAGGACGCTGGCTCAGAGCCAATTTTCATGCCCACTCCAATGCCTGGGGTGTTTTTACGAACGGTAGAAAAAACACGGTCCGGGACATTTTGATAAAATACGATTCCCTCGGCTACGACATCGCCGGGGTTTCCGATTACCAGCACATTACCCCGACCGGGGCCCGACTTTATATCCCGGTGTATGAACACGGGTTCAATATTCTCAAGACCCACCAGGGATCCGTCGGGGCACGTAAGGTGTACTGGAACGACTACCTGCTGCCGCAGACAAGATCCCAGAAACAACACATCATCAGGAAGCTTGCGGAACGTTCGGAACTGGTTGTTCTGAACCATCCCCACTGGATGGGCGGGTATTCCGAAAGGGATATCCGCAAACTTGGCGGATACGATCTTTTTGAAGTGCTCAATGATTTCTGGAACTCAGAGTCCCTTTGGGACGTAGCCCTTTCTTCAGGCAAACCGGCCATGATCCTGGGTGGGGACGATGCGCACAACGTGTTCAAGCAGACAGACCTGGCACGTGATCTGACTTTGATTTATGCGGACCGGGAACCCGTTACGCCGGAGGAAATATACACGGCGCTGGGTAACGGAACGGCATACGGTATTGAAGTCACCCGCCGTATGGCAAAGGCTTCGGTTGCCGAAAAGCGCGCCCACCTGGATGCGATGCCTTTACTGGAATCATGCCTGGTGAGGAAGGACAGTCTTATCGTTACCCTAACAGGACGTGCCGGTCATTTCAGCTTCATAGGACAGGAGGGAAAGCTCCTGAAGAATGTTGCGGTTTCGGACGGGGGGAAATCGGTCGCCTGTTATATTCTGCAGCCGGAAGACACGTACGTGCGGGTCAAAATAGCCCTGCCGGACAGCACACAGCTGTACCTGAATCCCGTGATGCGTTCCCGGGAAAAAGATCGAAAACCACAGATGCCTCTTCCACAAAAGCGATGGTTATTTACTATCTTTGACAAATGATTAAGAAAACCCTTGAACTGACCGGACAATATATCCTGCTCATGAAACGGGTCTTTACAAGGCCTGAGAAATGGAGGATCTTCTGGAAACAATGCCTGGTAGAAATGGAAAAACTGGGTCTGACCTCGGTGCCCCTGATCGGGATCATTTCCATTGCCATAGGGGCGGTGCTTGTCATCCAGACGGCATTTAACATAGAAAACCCCTTTATTCCCAAAATGTATGTGGGGTATATGGTACGTGAGAGCCTGATCCTGGAGTTTTCCTGCACCATGGTGGCCCTGATCCTGGCCGGCAAAGTGGGGTCAAACATATCCTCGGACATAGGGACCATGCGCTTGACCGAACAAATTGACGCCATGGAAATGATGGGCATAAATTCAGCCAATTACCTGGTGTTGCCCAAGGTGGTTTCTGTGTGTCTGTTCAATCCCATACTGATGCTTTTCAGTTTCATGGTAGGCATTCTGGGTGGCTGGCTTATCGTTGCGGCGACCGGAATGATCACCCTCAGCCAGTATTCCACCGGGCTGCGGTTTGCTTTTAACGGCTATTATATTCTGTATGCTGTCATAAAAATGATCGTTTTCAGCTTTATAATCGTGACCATCTCGGCTCTTTACGGATATTCTCCCAAAGAGAATTCCATGGAAGTGGGTCGCGCCAGCACCCGTTCCATTGTTACGATTTGCCTGCTGATCCTGATCTCTGACCTGATGTTGACCCAATTGATGCTAAACTGATGATATACGCAGAGCATATAAACAAGTCGTTTGGAGATCAGCTGGTCCTGTCAGATGTTACCGTAGGTTTTGAGGAAGGGAAAACAAATCTGATCATAGGTGCCAGCGGGTCCGGGAAGACAGTCCTGTTGAAAGCGGTGGCCGGTCTTCATAAAATCGATTCGGGTAAAATCCTTTACGACAAAACTGATTTTACCGCCCTGGCAGACAAACAACAAAAGGAAATCCACAAACAAATGGGGATGCTCTTCCAGGGAGCCGCTCTCTTTGACTTTGCCACTGCACGGGAAAACGTGCGTTTTCCGCTGGATTTCTTTACTGACTGGTCTTTGGCAGAAAAGAACGACAGGGTGGATTTTTGTCTGGAAAGGGTTCATTTGGGAGACATAGGGAACAAGTATCCGTCTGAACTCAGCGGAGGGATGCAGAAACGTGTAGGCATAGCCAGGGCCATCGTAATGAATCCGCGCTACCTGTTTTGTGATGAACCCAATTCGGGCCTGGATCCCCAAACGGCCATAGTGATAGATCAGCTGATAAGCGAACTTACACACGAATACAACATGACCACCATCATCAATACGCACGATATGAACTCTGTCATGGCCATTGGTGAAAAACTGGTTTTCCTGTATCAGGGGAAAAAAGAATGGGAAGGGAGCCGGGATGACATCCTCCATGCAGACAACAAGCCGCTGAACGACTTTGTGTTTGCTTCTGAAATGGCACGTCTTTTAAAGAATCCTATATCCTGAAACGGATGCCCAGTTCCACCTTGAACTGTGTGGGCTGTATGGTCCTGATGCTCTTTGGCTGGTTGTTGTCAAAATAGTGGGAAACCGTAGGTTCAAGGTAGATCCCCATAAATTCAGACCATTTGTATTCGATCCCAAGTCCTCCGTAAACAGACCATTGAAGTCCCTGAACGGGAACGTATTGGCGGGTAGCCACATCGTTGAGCTGACAGATGTATTCATCGGCCACGGCCCTGTCTACGGCACCGCCTCCGACCGCATAAACGGTCAGGTGGGGGGTGTTGACCGCCTTGAAGTAAATGCTTACGGGAATCCCAATGTAATGGGTGTTCTGGTTCACCACGTAAGACTTGTCCGCCGTATGTACCTGATATTCACCCCTTAGCAATGTGTATGTCAAAGAGGCTCCAACCGACAGCCATTTGTTGAATTCCTTTTGTACATTGATCCCGGCAGAGATAGGCGTTGAAAAATGTGCCGAGATCCTGTTCATGTCGTCGTCGTCAAAATGGGGTGTCATATAATCGGGGATCCCCAGGTTGGAAAGGTCGCTGCCTGCCAGGCTGAGAGGTGTTTCCCATTTGGTGGTGTAGGTGGAAGGGGTGAACAGGTATGTGCCGTTGATGGCTCCCTGGTACGAGAAATTGGCGGCCGTGATCCATTTTTTGTTTAACCTGATACGTTTGGGAGGGTCGACCGGGAACAGGCCGTTTTGCGCCTTGTTATTCTCGGGGAGCGCATCCTGAACAGCCATGTCCCTGTGTACGGGAGTCTCTTCCCTTGCCACATCCGCCGGTTCTCCGGCAACCTGTTCCGGGGCGGCTGCGCCTGAAGGAACAACGTACAGTTCAGAAGTGGACGGGATCCGGGAGGCACTGCGTAACTTATCCAATTGGGCCCGGGCATAGAGAGGTGTGATCTCCCTGCGAGATGCCGGGATATCAATCCCTGCCATAGGTTCCCTGATCACACGAAGGGTTTCCAGAGGGGCCGGGGCGCGGTTGATCCCCGGGCTGATCAGGAACAGCAACAACAGCAGACCTGCTGCAGCGGCCGATCCCACGACGACAAACCGTCTGCGCCTGAGAAGCATCGTACGGGCAGTCATGCGTGCGGCAAGTCCTTCCCAGTCCCCGGTTTCCCCGGGAAACGAGAGGTTGTGCAGTTTCTCCCGGATTTGATTTTCAAAAAGATTCTCACTCATAGGCCAACGGGCTTAAGGGTTTGTCAACAGTCATATAAGTCCTTCCGAAAAATTTAGGTCCGTGCTCCAGGATCTCATCCTGCGTGAGCCGGAAGGTGGGCAGCATAAAATGTACGTATAAGGTTTCCGGCAGGTATACCGGGTTGTGGTGTTCTCCGTAAGCGTTAAAAACGACCCTGAATTCCTGGGAAATGGGGAAGGCGGTCGTTTGCACGGAAAAAGAACCGTCTTCTTCCGTAAAGACAGGGGTTTCCGTCCGGAGGTTTACCGAAATACCGGGGACCGGTTCCAGTGAAATGGAATCTGTGGTCTTCCCCTGTATGATGAAAAAGGCATGGGGGTATTCCCGGGTTGCCAGTGAATCGGGCTTTAGCGGGTCGTCCCGGAATGGTATCGAATCTGCACACGAGGCCAGGAGCCCCGCAAACATAACAGCTATGAGACACATCCTTTTCATTTCAGATCATTCAGTTTATGCTGAAGCCACGCCCTTGCCCTGGAATACTGCGAACGTGAAGTGCTTTCACTTATCTTCAATATTTCTGCAATTTCATTATGTGAATATCCCTCAACGGCATACATATTAAAAATGGTACGGAATCCGGACGGCATCTGTTCTATGCATCGCAAAATGTCTCCTGCAGAAATATTTTCAAGGATTTGTCCGGTCGTTACGGATTTTCCTGCCGAGTTTTCAATTTGTTCGCTGTAACGCAAGGCATCGTTCTTGCGCAGATAGGAAAGCGAAATATTTACAAATATTTTCCGCGCCCAACCTTCAAAAGAACCTGTTCCCGCATACGTTCCTATCTTTTCAAACAAAACGACAAATCCGTCCTGCACAATATCCCGGGCGGTCTCCCGGTTGCCTGTATATCTTTGACAGACCGCCAGCATTTTTGAAAAGAGACGCTCATATATAACACGTTGTGCCGCCGCATCCTTTTTTCTGCAGGCAGCAATGAGGTCACTTTCCGGAGTGTCTTTATTTAGATGAGAATTACGGCCGGAATGTTGCATGGATGTAAGAAAATTCTACAGGCTTAAGCAAAAGTAAAATAAATAATTGAATTGAACGAATTATGGTAACTTTGCAATTCCCGCAACACTTTGTAACCATGTGGAAGTATATTTTTTTGTCAATATCCGTGATGGTGCTCACTTCGTGCGGATACCGGGCAGAGGTGGCTGCCGAGGAATCCCGGATGTTGTTCCATCAGGGACTGAAAGCGTATTACCTGGGGGATATGTCCCAGGCGGAGGATTCTTTCAGGCGGGTCGTGTCCAGAAACAGGAACAACGATGCTGCCTATTATTACCTGGCCCAGATAGCCGGTTTTTCCGGGAATTGGGACGAGGCCCGAGACCATCTGCAAAAAGCACTGAAACTGCAACCCGATAATTACTGGTATCGTCTTCAACAGGCCAAACTGGCTGTTGCTTCGGGAAATAGCGGACAGGCAGAAGCGCTCTACGAATCGCTTTGGCAGGATTATCCGCAGAAAACCGAATTGCTATACGACAGGATCAGCCTGTTTATGACAAACGGAAGATCAGACAGGGCCCTCGCACTTCTGGACACCCTGGAGAAACGGGACGGGGTGAGCGAATCGAGCGTTATGTTCCGGTTCAATCTGTTGATGGAGCAAGACAAGGAAGCGGCTATACAAATGCTGACCGAACATGCACGAAACAACCCTTCTCCCCGGGTGTTAAGCATCATGGGAGATGTCAGGGCCGGGGAAGGGGAAATAGACCAGGCCATGGCATATTATCAAAGCGCCCTGGAGGGAGATCCCACCTTTATGCCGGCCGTCTTCGGTCTGGCCGAAACATACAGGCTTAAAAGGCAATTTGACAAGTATTTCGAGTACATGAATTTGTTCCTTGCTTATCCCGACGTGGATGCCGCGATGAAAACAGATTACCTGAAACAGATCCTGGAGGCCCGGAGTTTTGTGGGGACATTCCATCCCCAGGTAGACACCCTGTTCATCAATGCACGTGAGGCTCATCCCGTGGACAGCACATTGTCCTATATGTACGCGGGATTTCTTATACAGACAGAGAAACCGGGCCGTGCCCTGGAGGTGGTCAGGGAAAATCTGGAACATTATCCGGGGGATTTTCAGGCATGGTATCAGACACTCGGGGTTATATATTACCTGAAGGACTGGCCTTTGCTGAGCGAATACGGGGAAAGGGCCCTGGAGGTCTTTCCGGACAACACCGATTTCGCAAGCCTGTACGGATTGGCTCTTTGGCAAAACGGGCAGCTGGAGGATGCCATTGCCCGTTTTGAACGTATACTGACGCTTCTGAACAAGACAGATACCCGTAACAGGATCCAGACCATGTCTTTGCTGGGGGACCTGTATCACGAGAAAGGAGACAGGGAACATTCTTTTGCCATGTATGAAGAAGTGCTCAGACTGGACCGGAATCATTTACCTGTTCTGAACAATTATGCCTATTACCTTTCACTGGAAGGGGAGCAGCTTGAAAAAGCCTTGTCCATGAGTCGGATAACCATTGACGAAGAACCCAACAACGCCACCTATCTGGATACCTACGGATGGATACTGCACCTGCTGGGACGATCATCAGAAGCCCGGAACATATTCCGGCAGGCACTGGCTTACGGAGGGAAGGAAAGTGCCGAGATCCTGAACCATTACGGAGATGTTCTGAACACCCTGAACGAACCGCTCATGGCCATTGTGTACTGGCAACAGGCCTACGACATGGAACCCAGGGAAGAAATACGGAATAAAATTGAAGCCAACCGAAAAACAGGACAATAGAACATGAAGCGCACGCTGCTGATCGTATCTGTTCTGTGCACCCTTTCAGGACTCCTTCGGGCCCAGAACGTGGAAGATCTGCAGGCCAGGAACCGCAGGCTGCAGGAAGAGATCTCCACGCTCGAAGAAAGGATCTCATCGACCGCAGACAATATTAAAGGACAACTGAACCGGTACCGGCTGGGGCAACGTTTGTTGTCCAGCAGGCAGGAATTGATCAGGGGCATGGAAACGGAGCTGGCAAGGCTGAACGGCGACATTGCTCAGAAAAACAGGATGATCGTTGCCCTGAAACAGGAGCGGGAAGAGCTGACGACCGCATATCGGGCCCTGTTGCAGCAGGCCTACCGGCACCGGGACAAAAAGTTATGGATCATGCACGTGCTTTCCAGCGAGAGCGCGGCACAGGCATACCGCAGATGGCGGTACTTCCGCAATTACAGTGATTATATGCGGATGCAGGAAAAAAAGATCCGGCAAACGGAAGAACAATTGCAAAGTGAGGAAACCAGGCTGGTCGCCCTGCATCAGGAGCGCGTAGTGGCCAGGGACCGGCTGGCCGTGGAAATTGACAGGATGGAGCGCGACCAGAGGACACTGGACGACAATATCCGAAAATTAAGGCAAAACGAGAAACAATTGCGGGACGAGCTGCAAAAGCGCATCAGGGAACAACGGAGCCTGGACCGGCAGATCCGCGAAGCGCTCGCCGCCCTGGAAAAGAAAGATGCTGCCCGGGACAGCGAAGCCATCGAGGCGGCACGTGTACTATCGGCAGATTTTGCCGCCAACAAGGGCAATTTGCCCTGGCCATTGAAAGGGGCGATCGTGCTGGAGCGTTTTGGAAGGATCACGGATTCCCGCTGGGGATTTACATTCGACAACAAAGGCGTTACGATTTCCGGGACAAAAGGCGGTGACGTAAGTGCCGTATTCAACGGTACAGTGGCCAGTGTCTGGATGGACAACCGGGACAGTTACCTGATCAGGATCCTGGTTACGCACGGAGAGTACAGTACCATATACTGCCACATGGTGGATGTGGTGGTGAAGGAAGGCGACAAGGTCGTGACCGGGCAGAAATTGGGAACCCTTTCGCCCCTTGGGGAGGGGAACAGTTATTTTCAGTTGTTGCGTAACGGTGTTCCCGTCAACCCGGCTGACTGGTGCCGATAAATTCCCTTATCACAGAAGCATAGGGTATATAACGTTCATCCGCCGGATGCACCGGTGTGAAATAACTAAGGAAATTCAACAACCTGATGGCTTCCGGATAGGCTTCGGACATGGGGGGAATACGGTGCAGAAGCGGTTCGGCATGCGATTTCAGCACAGCCAGTTCATAGGGCAGGGCCGAGTTGAACATAACGTCTGCTTCTTCCTGGAAAGGAAATATGTTCTTTCGCTCTCCGTAGCTGATGCTGGGCCAGCGAAGAATTGTTTCTTCGGCGGTCAGTCCGCGAAATTGCGAATCCCTGACCATTCTGCGCAGCATGCGGGTGTCGGTGGTTGAAATGCGGTTGTTTTCGTCCATAGACAGGGACGTCAGGGCCGAGGCGTAGATCTTGTATTTGTTGCGGGAGGGGACGTCGTGGGTCAGGACCGGGTTCAGCGCATGGATCCCTTCCATGATCAGGATCTCGTTTTCTCCCAGTTTCAGTTTTTTTCCGCTGAAGGTTCTTTGTCCGGTAAGAAAATCAAAAGTGGGGATCTCCACTTCTTTTCCTTCCATGAGGTCAAAAAGCTGTTTATTGAGAAAAGATACGTCAAGAGCTGCTACCGATTCAAAATCGTATGCTCCTTTTTCGTCCCGCGGGGTATCTTCCCGGTTCACGAAATAATTATCCATCTCGAGCACTACCGGTTTCATGCCCAGCACTTTCAGCTGTGTGGAAATTCTTTTGGACGTGGTGGTTTTTCCGCTGCTCGAGGGGCCTGCCAAAAGGACCAGTTTGATGGTTTCTTTTTTGGCATAGATACGGTCGGCAATGTCTGCATACCTTCTGCCGTGAAAAGCCTCTCCGGTAAGAATAAGGTCTTTCACCTGCCCGCTTTGAATTTTTCTGTTAAGGCTTCCTATGTCCTTAATTCCCATAATATTGCCCCAGTGAACGTATTCCTCAAAGATTTCCACCAATTTGTTGAGTTTGGGAATCCCGTCCAGTTTGCCGGGATCGTCAGGGATGGGGTACTGAAGCAGAAAGCCTTTGTGGAAACGGCACAGGCTGAACAATTTCAGATAGCCCGTAGAGGGGACAAGAGGTCCGTAAAAAGTATCGGCATAGTCATCCAGGAAATAGACTGAAGTGAAAAAATGACCCCGGGTTTCCTGCAAAAGCGCTTTTTGGGGAAGACCGCCGCCGGCGAATATTTTCTGCGCGTCGCCGGTACACATTTTCTCTCTGCGGAACGGGATGTCTTTGTCGACAATACGTTTCATGGCTGCGTAGATCAGGGACATGTCCAGGTCTGTTTCTTCCCGGTTGTCCGGGAAGACCAGATCGCAGTACAGGGAATTTCCCACGGAATAGGAGATCCGCAGTTTTGCCTCGGGGAAAACCTCTCTTACCGCTTTCTGTAAAACGAAAGAAAGGGAACGTATGTATGTCCTCCTGCCGTCAGGGTGCGAATAATCAATAAATTTGATATCATGGGGGTTGTACAGTTCAAAATTCAGGCTCTTAAGTCTGTTATCCACGAGTGCGGCCAGGTGTTTGCCGGCGTTGTCGCCATTCCACTCCCGGTTGATTTCCTGCAATGTTTTCATAAATCTTCTGTTTTAAGCCACCCTTTGAGCAATCTGCCTGTATAGGACTGCAAATTCTCTGCCATTACTTCAGGCGTACCGCAGCCCACCACCTGTCCGCCATCTCCTCCTCCTTCCGGGCCCAGATCGATAATGTAATCTGCAGATCTGATTATATCGGGATGGTGTTCAATGATCAGGACCGTGTTACCTTTATCTGTAAGCTGGTGCAATATATTGAGCAGTACCCTCACGTCTTCAAAATGAAGACCGGTTGTGGGTTCATCCAGGATGTAGAGGGTGTTGCCCGTGGAGGTTCGGGACAATTCAGCCGCCAGTTTAACCCGTTGACACTCACCTCCGCTCAGGGTGGTGGAGGGTTGTCCCAGTTTGATGTACCCGAGTCCCACGTCCTGGAGCGTTTTGATTTTCTGAATGATGGAGGGAACGTGTTTGAAAAACTCCACCGCTTCATTGACCGGCATATCCAGGACCTCGTATATGTTCCTGTTCTTGTAACGCACTGCCAGCGTGTCGCTTTTGTATCGTTTTCCCTGGCACTCGGGACAGGTAATATGGACGTCGGGCAGAAAGTTCATTTCAATGACCTGCACCCCGGCACCCCGGCAGACCTCACAGCGGCCTCCCTTAATATTGAATGAAAAACGGGAGGATTTGAAGCCGCGCGTTTTGGCATCGGGAGATGCCGCGAACAGTTTGCGTATTTCTGCGAAAACATTGGTGTAGGTGGCCGGATTGCTTCGGGGTGTTTTTCCGATGGGGGACTGGTCAACTTCCACGACCTTGTCCAGGAACTCGATCCCGCTTACGGATCCGTGAGGGAGGGCATGTTTTTTTGAACGGTAGAATTTTCTTGTAAGCACCGGCAGAAGGGTGTCGTTTACCAGGGTGGATTTGCCGCTTCCGCTCACCCCGGTGACACAGATAAAACAGCCCAGGGGAAAATCAACCGTAATGTCTTTCAGGTTGTTGCCCGTTGCCCCAGAGATACGCAGCAGGTGTCCGTTTCCTTTCCTGCGTGCAACAGGTACCGGGATGCTCCGTTCTCCCCTCAGGTATTGCCAGGTGAGGCTTTCGGGGCGGGAACGTTCCAAAAAAGCATCCATGGGTCCTGAATAAAGCAGTTTACCTCCCTTGCGCCCCGCTCCGGGACCCAGATCAACCAGCCAGTCGGCACTCCGGATGGTTTCTTCGTCATGTTCCACAACGATCACAGAATTGCCGGCATCGCGCAATTTCATCAGGGCCTGTATCAACCTTCGGTTATCACGCTGGTGTAGTCCAATGCTTGGTTCATCCAGGATATACAGCACGTTGACCAGGCTGGATCCTATCTGTGTAGCCAGTCGGATCCGCTGGCTTTCTCCTCCGCTGAGCGTACGTGTGCCGCGGTCCAGTGAAAGATACGACAGTCCCACATCCAGCAAAAACTGCAACCTGTCCCGGATCTCTTTCAGGACATCCCGGGCAACTGCCATCTGACGCGGAGACAACTGTTCTTCAACCCGGTCGAGCCAGTCTGCGAGGGGTTGAATATCCATTGCCGAGAGCTGGGCAATGGTTTTTCCTGCAAACCGAAAACACAGGGCAGTCTCGTTCAGACGCGTTCCGTGGCATACGGGGCATTCGACCTCTTCCAGGTATCGTTCCCTGGAGATGGTCTTGCCCTCCTGTTCTCCGTTCATTTGTTCCATGCGGCTGATCAGTCCGGGAAAGGTAATGGTATAGGTTCCTCCTACCGGGGAGTGCACGTAAATAAGCTCTTCGCTGCCATACAACAGTGTATCCATACCCTCTTCCGGGATTTGACCGATAGGCGTATGCAGCGTAAACCCGAATTTTTTTGCTACCCCTTCCAGGTGATGAAAGAGCGTGTTGTCCCTGAATTTCCCGAAAGGTTCCATGCCTCCCTGGGAGATAGAGAGGGAGGTGTCGGGAATGATCTTTTTGAGGTCAATCCGGGTGGTAAATCCCAGGCCCTTACATTTTGGGCAGGCTCCAACGGGAGAGTTGAACGAAAAACTGTGAGGAGCCGGTTCGGGAATAGACATCCCGCTTTCCGGGCACATGAGGTGTTTGCTGAAGTGACTGATCTCCCCGCTGTCGGGGTTCAGAACGGAAAACGATCCGTTCCCGTGATATAATGCCGTATTTACAGAATCGCGCAACCGTGCCAGGGAGGCGTTGTCCGGATCCGGACCTGCAGCGGGGATGAGTTTATCAATTACAATTTCAATAAAGTGGGCCTTGTAGCGGTCCAGCATCATGTTGTGGGAGATCTGGGTAATGGTCCCGTCAATGCGCACCTCGAGGAATCCTTTTTTCAGCACCTGGTCCAGCAGTTCGCGGTAATGACCTTTCCTTCCCCTGACCACCGGAGAAAGCAGGATACATTTTTTCCCGCCGAATTGCCGGGCGATCAGCGATACCATCTGTTCGGCGGTGTAACGTATCATGGGTTTTCCCGTAGCCGGAGAGTAAGCGATGGAAGCCCTGGCATACAGCAGGCGCAGGAAATCGTATATCTCGGTGACCGTTCCCACCGTGGAACGTGGGTTGCGGGTGGTGGTTTTCTGTTCAATCGCTATGATCGGGCTCAGGCCCGAAATATGATCCACGTCGGGACGTTGCAAGGTTCCCAGGAATTGCCGCGCGTAGGAAGAAAGTGTTTCCAGGTAGCGACGTTGTCCCTCTGCATGGAGGGTATCGAAGGCGAGTGAGGATTTTCCGCTGCCGCTAAGGCCTGTGATGATACATAATGCGTGGCGCGGAATGTCAAGACTGATGTTTTTAAGGTTGTTGACCCTTGCGCCCTCTATCTTAATAAAACTCCCGGGCATGGCCATCAATATAAATGTTGCAGGTACGGATTGTTAGCGCATTCATCCGCCAGCGTGGAGGAGGGCCCGTGTCCCGGGTAGATGACCGTTTGGGGAGGCAGGGGTCGTATTTTGCGTGACAGGGATGTCATAAGATCGTCGTAATCACCGCCAGGCAGGTCTGTGCGACCCACACTGCCTGCAAACAGCAGGTCTCCGGTGAACAAAGTTCCCCCGATAGGGTCGTACAGGCAGATGCTGCCCGGACTGTGCCCCGGGGTATGGATCACTTTGAGTTCCGTCTTCCCGAAAGTCAGGGTCTCCCCGTCTTTGAGGGGAACAAAACCGGGGCCGGGCTGTATCATGCTGAAGCCGAACAGGAGGGCGTGTGAGGCGGCCCTTTGCATTATGTCGCTTTCCAGGGGGTGGATACGTAGCGGGATGTTGAATTCCTGCTGTAAAAATACAAGGCCCATTAAATGGTCAAAATGACAATGGGTGTTGACTATGTATTGAAGTTTCAGGTTGTTGTTCCTGATATAATTGGCCAGTCGTTGTTCTTCGGTTGGGCCGAAACAGCCCGGATCTATGACAAGACATTCCCCCGTCTGGTCATGAACCAGGTAGCAACAGGTTCGCAATGCGTTGAAATAAAACGTTTTAATCTCCATTTTGTCAATTTTGTGTACCTTCCAGCATGGGAACAAATCTGTAAGGACCGAAATCTTCTGTCAGGTATTCCTTTTCCCCCGTCCTGGTGATCCGCAGCATACGTTGCTGGGGATGCCCGACCGGCACGACCATTTTTCCCCCAATGTCCAGTTGCTCCTTCAGTTTTGAGGGAATGTCCGGAGCTCCGCAGGCAACCAGGATCCCTTTGAAGGGGGCGAACTGGGGGAGGCCTGAAAATCCGTCGCCGTAAAAAAGTCCGGAAGGGTCGAATCCCGATGCCACAAGGTTCTTCTGCGCCTGTATGTACAATTCCCTGATCCTTTCAATGGAGTACACATAATAACCCATGGCCAGAAGGACAGCTGCCTGGTAGCCGCAACCCGTACCAATTTCCAGCACTTTGTCTCGTTTGCGGCAATCCAGCAGATGGGTCTGCATGGCTACGGTGTAAGGTTGGGAGATGGTCTGGCGGGCAGCGATGGGGAGGGGTTTATCCTTATAGGCCAGATGTTCCAGACCCTTGTCCACGAACAGGTGGCGCGGAACAAGATCCATGGCTTTCAGGACTTCCGGGTGAAACCCGAATTTTCGCGCCAACTCCTCTGTCAGCAGTCTTCTTTGTCCTTTCTGTCTCAGGGTGTCGGGCATCGGCAAAACTCCAGGGGCAAATGAGTAAGCCCCCTCTCTCTGCAGAGAGGAGGCTTAAGTAACGTTTAGGTAAATGGGTCTATTTGTCTAAAAATCTTAATGAAGGATCTATCTGGTATGCTTTGTCCTTGTATTCAGCGGCCTTGGCATTCTCGTTCAGACGAGCATATGCAACACCGGTGGCATACAGCACATTAGCATCATTCTGGTCCAGGTTCTTGAGAACGTTGACGGCCTCTTTCACCTGGTTCTTGTTCAATAAGGCAATGGCATAATTGATGTCCTTCTTGTCTGACAACAGGCGGATAGCTCTGTCGTTGTCGTTCTGATAGACGGCAAGAACTCCGCGGTAATACTGCGTAACGTCCTCATCGGAAATGGCATTCAGCGCAGAGGCGGCTTCGTTGTACTGACCCTGTTTCATGGCAATGCAGGCGCGTTGCAGTTCGATCATATCCTTTTCTTTCTGCTCGTCGGCAACCAGGATTCCTTCGGCAAGCGTATTCCTTGCAGCGTCCAGATCGTTCTTTTCGATTTGGTAGTAAGCCATGTTGATGTAAAGTTCAACGGCATCAGGGTAGCGCTCCAGACCTCTCTTGTAGAGTGCGATGGCCTGATCGGGTTCCAGATCCATGGCGGCCTGGATGATATCGTTGGGGGTCAGGTATTCCGGCTGGTTGTCGGCGATCACACGAATTTCTTCCGCAGTCAGCTTGATGGGTTCAAACCTGACCGATACCGAGCCGTAACGAAGCAGCGGAAGCATCAGGTTTTTGACTTCGGCATTCGAGGCGATCTCGGCCCTGATCTGCCTTTCGGCTTCAACAGGATTGGATGCCAGGCGCAGGAATCTTTCGGCCAGCTGGTCCTTGTTGCTGACGTTTGATTCTTTCATTGCCGTGTAGAATTCATTCCAGAATCCCATGCCCGATGTGCTGGTAACCGTCCAGGCACTGGCGGGGACTTCTTTTGAATATCCCTGATCTTTCAATGCCTGGGCAAAGAAATTGCGGGTATTGTCGGCACGTCTTTTTGCCAGCGGGTCATTGATACGGGCTGTCCCTTCCGGAGAAGCGTTGCCCTCGACATCGATGCGTGTAATGTGGAAATCATCGCGGGTGATCAGCTGTCTGAGAGAATTCAGTGTGCGGGTGATCTCGGGCTGTGTGGCAATGGTACGTGTTACGGTATAGCCGTTTACCGGGAAATAGATCTTTCCCTTCAGCGCTGCCCTGGCATCGGATTCGGATGCTATGTGTGCCATATACACAGGCAATACGGGTGTTAGCGGAACAGCAACGCCCCAGCTGCACAGCGGCAATACCATTTCTTCCTTGCTAAGGCAGTTGTGAATCCACGCCTTTGTCTGCAAGGTAGCCGTGGCCAGTCCGTCATGATAGAGGATCGTGGTACTGTAGCACAGGACCTGGGGTACCGACCAGTCAACTACGGGGTAGTCAGTGTCCACCACATTGAATCCCTGAACGGTATAATAAGGAAGTTCCATTACGTCTCCGTTGGCATACAGGATGGATGGCATTATGCAGAAAGTGATCCTCTTTTCGAAATAATCGGCGGGGACTTCCACACAGAATGAAACCTTAACGGTCCCGTTCTGCTGAATGTCAAAAACCGGTTCTCCGCAGACGATCCCTGAATAATCGGCAGGGATCCTCGTTGTTGCGCAGGATGCCGCTATTAATGACACCGCAGCGAGGATAAGAATATTCAATATTTTCTTCATGGTTAAATAAGATTATGAATAGTAGACATCTATAGGGTTATATGCAAAGTTATGTAAAATATTTCCACGTAACAACAATTTTTGTTAATTACCTGTTAATTGTTTTCAGGGCGTAAAAAATGCGTATATTTGCTATGGATAAATCATTGTGTATGCATATAGCTGTTGCAGGAAACATAGGGAGCGGAAAAACCACCCTCACAAGACTTCTTTCAAAACATTACGGGTGGGTCCCCAAATATGAAGAAGTGGTAGATAATCCTTACCTGACGGATTTTTACGAAGACATGCACCGCTGGTCTTTCAACCTGCAGATATTCTTTCTGAACAGGCGCCTGGGAGGCATAGTGGAGATCCAGAAAACCGGACAGACCGTCATCCAGGACAGGACCATTTATGAAGACGCCTGTATTTTTGCAACCAACCTGCACGCCATGGGGCTGATGTCCACACGTGATTTTGACAATTACATCAGGCTCTACGAGCTGATGATCTCACTGATACCCGCACCCGATCTGATCATTTATCTGCGTGCTTCTGTTCCGACACTTGTCAAACGTATCCAGAAACGGGGAAGGGAATACGAAAATTCCATCCGGCTGGATTACCTGACGGGATTGAACGAAAGGTATGAGACCTGGATCACGAATTACGAAGGGCCCAAATTGATTTTGGAAGTAGACAACCTTCAGGTGGAGGAGAACCCGGAAGATTTCAGCAAGGTGATCGACAGGATCGATGCACGGCTCCACGGATTGTTCTGACGCCTGTCCCGCTCAGTTATTGTTTCCCGCACAAGTAATGACACGTTTTCTTAAGTATGTTGGTAAAGGCATATGGTAGTGCGGTGTGCGGTATAGAGGCCTTCACCGTGACTATAGAAGCAGATGTTTCCGCGGGCATCAATTTCTTTCTGGTAGGATTGCCCGATAGTGCGGTTCGGGAATCCCAGCAGCGCATTTCCACTGCCGTACAGTCGGTGGGGCTCCGCATTCCCTGTAAGCGGATCGTGATCAATATGGCACCGGCGGACATCCGGAAGGAAGGCTCGGCCTATGACCTGCCCCTGGCACTGGCCGTGCTGGCTGCCTCGGAACAGATCAGGGCACCGATGCTCGGGACGACCGTCTGTATGGGGGAACTGGCTCTTGACGGTGCGCTGAGGCCGGTCAGGGGGGCCCTGTCCATGGCCCTCCACGCAAGGGACAACGGGTTCAAAGCCTGTATTTTTCCTGTGGAGTCGGCCCGGGAGGCTGCCGTGGTCGAGGGGATCGACATTTATGGAGTGAGTCATCTGGCCCAGGTGCTGGATCTTACCGAGGGATTCGGCGGGGTTCCCGTCATGGAACACGATCCCGGAGTGCCACATACCCGGTCTTTGTCAGGTCATCCTGACTTTTCTCTGGTAAGGGGACAGGCGCAGGCCCGCAGGGCACTGGAAGTGGCAGCGGCCGGAGGTCACAATGTTTTGATGACAGGGCCGCCCGGAGCCGGTAAAACGTTTATGGCCCGGTGTCTGCCGGGTATATTGCCGCCTTTGTCCAGGGCGGAGGCCATGGAAACCACCCGTATCTGGTCGGTTGCAGGAATCCCCCGCGGTGAAGAAGGCCTGATGTCCACCAGGCCGTTCAGGTCCCCTCATCATACAGCATCGGTAATATCTCTTACCGGAGGCGGGTCTTCGGCCCTTCCGGGTGAGATATCCCTGGCACACAACGGGGTCCTGTATCTTGACGAGTTGCCCGAATTCCCCGGACGTGCGCTGGAAGTACTGCGACAGCCCCTGGAAGACGGGACGATACAGTTGTCGCGTGTCCGTTATAAGATTTCCTATCCCGCCCGGTTTATGCTGGTGGCCTCTATGAATCCCTGTCCCTGCGGATACCGTGGCCATCCGGTCAAAGAATGTGTCTGTACCGAATACCAGGTGCTACGCTACCTCCACAGGATATCGGGCCCGCTGCTGGACCGTATTGACATTCAGTTACAGATTAAACCGGTGGAAATGGACGACCTGATCCCTGAACAGGCAGAATCCCCGAACGCCGAATCGTCCGGCGTTCTTGCCGGGTCTTCCGGGGCTCTTGCCGAATCATCTGCGGCTCTTGCCGGGTCTTCCGGGGCTCTTGCCGGGTCATCCGGGGCTCCTGCCGAATCATCTGCGGCTCTTGCCGGGTCTTCCGGGGCTCTTGCCGAATCATCTGCGGCCATCCGCCTCAGGGTGGAGAAAGCCCGGGAGATCCAGCGGGAACGGTTCGGCGGGTTGGAAGGCGTACATACCAATGCACACATGAAAACAGAACAGCTGTCTCGGTATTGTGCCCTGAACGGGAGCTGCCGTACGTTCCTGAAACAGGCGGCGCTCAGGATGCAGTTTTCTGCGCGCGCTCATCATCGCATCCTGCGTCTGGCCCGTACGATCGCGGATCTTGAGGGGGCCGTCGCCATAGAGATCCATCACCTGGCCGAAGCCATACAGTATCGTTAAAAAAAAGTATGAAGGATGATTTTGGGCAACTCATCCTCAAATAGGGCGGTTTTTGAGGACAAACGGTAGTTTTTTGGCAACTCATCCTCATTTAGGCCCCTTTTTGAGGACGAACCTGTGATTTTTGGCAACTCATCCTCAAATAGGGCGGTTTTTGAGGACAAACGGTAGTTTTTTGGCAACTCATCCTCATTTAGGCCCCTTTTTGAGGACGAACCTGTGATTTTTGACGGACCTGCAGATTTTCCAGTATTGGCAGCACTTTCATTGAACGGGAAACACCTCCCAGTTGCTTACGCAACCGGGCCCCTCCTTCCGCAGGACGTCGAGGTTTCCCTTTTTCAATGATGGTTCCGGCCTTGCTTAGGGAGGTGGCGCTGTAAAACTACATTTCGTGAGTTTTTTCTGCAACTCATCCTCAAAAACGCCCCTAATTGAGGACGAATGATGTTTTTTTGCATAACTTTAAATTTCTAAAAAATGAACCAGTATTAATATGTACGTTCTTTCACTCATTTTATCCATTGTACTTTCTTTTGAATCATCAGTGCAACAGAGTGATGTCAAGTCTGTTCTGAAAGAGCTGGATGAAGCGATTGAAAAACAGGAGCAGTATTGCAAACCAAAAGAACTTAGAATTAAGAATCTGGTTGAGGAGCTCCAAATTTCATCGGGCCGTCCTAATGAGTTCAATATTTGTAATCAGCTTTTTGAAGAATACAAGTACTATCAATATGATTCGGCATATGTGTATGCCAGAAAACTGGAATCATTTGCAAATAAATCGGGTAAAAGAACAGATGCGGCCATAGCCCAGGCTGCCTTATTGTTTTGTTATAAATCGGTAGGGTTTTTTAATGAAGCGTTAGAGATAATTCGCAGTTTCCAGCCCGAAGAAGTGCCGGACGAGATTCTGGTCAATTTCTATGTCTTATGCGCAAGTACCTATCAAAATCTGTCTTCCTACGTGTACGGGACGCAGTATCTGACAGAAAAATATAATAAAAAAGTGCTTGAGTATTATAAACGGGCTCTTGAGTATACGTCTGATTATACATTTTATCATCATTGGATTTCTCTTGAAATAGCTCTGATTCAGGAATATTCTGACGATTTGGCCATAGATGGCAGGAAAAATCTGATCGGCTTATTCAATTTGGATGAACATCAGCTGGCGGTACAATATTCTATCCTGGCAAACGCCTGTGACTCTAAGCAGATGAATCAGGAAGCCACGTATTATCGTGCCGTATCAGCTATCTACGACATCAAGTCTTGTGTACACGAAACGACATCTGCTAAAGTATTGGCAGAATATATGTATGCTCAAAAGGATATTAATCATGCATACAGTTACATTCAGCTGGCTTTGAGAGATGCACAGTTTTATAATTCCAGGCTGAGGATGGTGGAAATCAATTCCATTTTTCCGGCCATAGAACAATCACGTTATTCCGATGTTAACAGTCAGCGTTTACTTTTCATGGTTAGCGGGTCCGTAGTTCTCTTTTTTTTGGTTTTAACACTGATCCTTCTCCTCATACTGAGTTCCAAGTCCAGGGAAATCAGAAAAGCAAATACGTTGTTGGCAAGAGTAAACAGTTTACTGAAAGAGACGAGCGTGATTAAAGACCGATATATAATGCAGTCTCTCCAGGGGAATACTTCTTTTGTGAATAATGTAGAAAAGGAATCCCTGGCAGCTATCAGAAAAATTACTACCAGGCAGTACGAAGATGCTAAGGCGATTTTGTATAATTTGGGCGTTAAGGATGAGCGGGAAAGAATATATACGGCCTTCGATACGGCCTTCCTGGCCTTGTTTCCCAATTTTATTGAAGCGTTCAATTCACTTATGAATGAAGATGCCCGTATAACGCTTGACAAAAGTGGCGCTCTGCCTATGGAGGTGAGAATATTCGCTTTAATGAGACTTGGTATTGATGATCCTGCTCAAGTGGCGGAGTACCTGCATCTGTCGGTTAATACCATATATGTGTATAAAAACAAGATCAAGTCCAAAGCCTCTGTGTCAAAAGATCAGTTTGACACCCTGGTTATGGCGATTTCCAAATAACTGATCTTAACTCTCCCCTTATTCTTGCTTTCTAATAGTCAGACTATCTGATTGTTGTTTTTTTTGTCATCTAAATTCCCTTCTTAATTCGTTGATTGTATTTATCTACTTAAATACATTTGCCCTATCCGAAAGGATAAGACAGACCTGTAAAGCTAAAGCAACTAATATGAGAATTAAGAACAGATTTTTCATTTTGACATGTACGTGTGTGTTTCTTTCTGTTTCACTCACGGTAACGGCCCAGAATCTGAAAATAAGCGGGGTGGTGTCAGACGCAAGTACGAATGAGTTTCTATTGGGAGTAACCGTAATGGTAAGGGGCACTTCCAATGGAACCACCACAGGCGCTGATGGAAAATACACTCTTGTAGTCTCTGAAAGTGACACTATTGAGGCAATAATGATGGGTTACAAAAATGCAACAGCCATTGTAAAAGGAAATGCGGAAATAGACTTTTCCATGGAGGAGGATACGCGTTATTTAGAGGAAACCATTGTAATAGGTTATGGGACAATGGACAAAAAAGAACTGACCAGTGCCATTGCCCATGTGTCCTCAAAAGATTTTTTATCCTCCAGTTCTATGGACCCTGCCATGTTGATCCAGGGAAAGGTGTCTGGCGTGTCTGTTGTGAACACCGGAGCGGCGGATCCTAATAACAATGCAAGCATCCAGATACGGGGTATCTCGTCAAGAGCTGCCGGGCTTGGCCCGCTTATAGTGATTGATGGCGTTCCCGGAGGGAATATGTCAAATCTGAATCAAAATGACATTGAATCCATTAACATTTTGAAAGATGGCGCTGCATCGGCAATATACGGCACAAGAGGCAGTAACGGGGTGGTTTTGATCACAACAAAAAAGGGGACTTCTGACGGTAACGTTCATACGTCATATTATGGGCAGGTCTCTGCCAATATCATGATAAAAGAACTGGATATGCTTACGGCCGATGCGTATCGCGAAAACAAAGTGGCAAATAACAGTGGGGCGGATTACGGAGGCAATGTGGATTGGCTGAAAGAAGTAAGCCGAGTTGGCCTGACCCACCAGCATACTTTGACCTTGTCGGGAGGGAGTTCTCAGACAAATTACCGTGTAAGCACAGATTTCAGGGACGCAAAAGGGATAGACAGAAGATCGGAAAGGATGGAATATGGCCTTCGGGCTTCAATAAACCACACAACAAAAAGCGGACTGTTCACCTTTACGGCCAATGTTGCGCCCAGGATCGTTAAAGCGAAATCTGCTGATTGGAATGTTTTTCACAATGCGATTGAGGCAAATCCGACTACCCCGATTATGGATCCTGAAAACCCATCCATGTATTTCAGTTTCTTTGGCCAACAGGCAAGTTATAACCCTGTTGAAGAAATAATGACGGTTAAGGATGACCGCGAGTTAAAATTTCTTGATTGGGATGCCACTGTAAAAATGAATATCACAAGAGACCTTTCCACTCAGCTTACTTTTGCAGACCAGCAGAACGACTATTACAACAGTTGGTTCCGTCCTTCCACAAATACGGAAGGCATCAGTAAGGGCTGGTTGGGAGAAGCTTCAAAAAGTTATTCAAAAAACAGCCAATATTCTCTTGAATGGTTGGGGAATTACTATAAGTCAGCCGGGAATCACAATGTTAAGGTGATGGCAGGCTATTCATACCAATATTTCCAGAGGTCCGGACTGAATGCTGAAAACAAGAATTTTCCAAACGACGGTATAACATATAACAATCTTTCTCAGGGAGCATGGGCACGTGAGGAAGGTTATGTAGGAATGGGCTCCTTCAAGAATGATGCAAAGTTGATCGCCTTTTTTGGCAGGATCAATTATGATTACATGGGCAAATACCTGGCAACCGTCTCGTTTCGCAGGGAAGGTTCCTCAAAATTCGGAGCAAACAATAAATGGGGTAATTTCCCCGCTTTTTCCGCCGGTTGGCGTATTAGCCAGGAGCCTTGGGTACAAGGAACAGGCTGGATTAATGATCTGAAAATCCGTGCGGATTTTGGAATCACCGGAAATCAAAATTTTGACAGTTACCTTTCACTCAACACAATAACAGGTTTTGGTGATTATTATTATAATGGTCAGTTTTTTACCGTTTGGGGTCCTTCAAAAAACGTAAATCCGGACCTGAAATGGGAAAAAGGGATAAACTGGAATGTGGGGATTGATTTTTCTTTCTTTGACAACAGATTGTCAGGATCTGTGAACTATTACAAACGAACGCAACAAGACCTTCTGGGAGACTATAATGTTCCCATTCCCCCCTATCTGTA
>Ga0265295_1000748_pt1 | contig 62567 bp, 50 predicted proteins | sample Munlansysbiofilm_FD_192503 | JGI IMG/M metagenome (GOLD analysis project Ga0265295, IMG submission 192503) | Leachate microbial communities from a municipal landfill in Southern Ontario, Canada - Methane capture system biofilm | ecosystem: Engineered > Solid waste > Landfill > Unclassified ... | reverse complement strand
TGGGCCACATTGGAACCCAGCCCTCCGGCTCCGGCAATGCCGATACAGGCCCTTTTCAGGCGGGCAAGGGGCTCCGGCGGCAGGTGGGTGCGGAGGCCGGTTTCAAAGGAGTCGGCCTCCTTTTTCTCCCTCTCCCTCTGGGAGAGGGCCGGGGTGAGGGATTCCGGAAACGCTTTTTCAGAACCCTCTTCCGTATCGGGCATGGGGCGCATGGATTCTCCTTTTTCCGATGGCCTCATGGGATGGCCCGCCAGTCCTGATACACGGGCTGGTAGCCCCTCCGGATGATGGCCGCAGCCATTTCCTCCACGGAGCGCTCATCGGAAATATCGAACTGGCCTGTGCCCGAATCCTTTTCACTGTGCCCGCCCACGGCCGTGGTCACCCCTGCGGACATGCGGGTGACCCCTAAGGGCATGAGGTGGTTGCGAAATTCCGCCCGCTCCCGTGTTGAAACGGAAATGCCGCATCTGGGCAGAAAAAGGCGTAAGGCCAGAAGGATCTGGACAAAATCCGCGTCCGTCACCTCAAAGGCCGGGGCATAGCTTCCCGCGTGGGGCCGCATTCTGGGTAAAGAAATGCTGATTTCCACCTCCGGATACCGCTCCTGAAGCCAGGCCGCGTGCAGGCCGGTGAAAAAGCTGTCCTGCCGCCAGTCGTCCAGCCCCAGCAAAGCCCCCACGTTCACCATGCGCATCCCCGCCATGCAGCCCCGCTCCGGTGCGTCCAGACGGAAATGAAAATCCCGCTTGGGCCCGAAGGGATGGAGGCTTTCATAAAGGCCCTCGTTGTAGGTTTCCTGATAGAGGGTGAGGCCGTCCACCCCTGCGGCCACCATGCGGCGGTAGGTGGGCGTGTCCATGGCGTAGATCTCGATGGCGATGGAGCTGAAATGCTTCCTCAGGATCTGACAGCAGGCTTCGAGGTATTCCGGTGTGGCGATCTTCGGGGCATCCCCTGTGAGAATGAGGATGTGGCGCAGGCCTGTGGCCGCGATGAGGGTGGCTTCTTTTTCCACCTCCGCCATGGAAAGCTGCTTTCGGGGAATGGCGTTTTTGCACCCGAAGCCGCAGTACACACAGCCGTTGGTGCAGAAGTTGGAAAGGTACATGGGCGTGAAAAGCTGGAGGGTTCTTCCGAAGTTTCTTAAGGAAATCTCCCTTGCCTTCACGGCCATGGTCTCAAGAAAGGGCCTTGCCGCAGGAGAGAGCAGGGCAAGAAAGCCTTCCCGGTCGCAGCTTTCCCCGGAAAGGGCCCGCGTCACCTCCCTTTCGGTGAAAGCTGCGGTTTTTTCGGAAAGGCTTTTCGGATCAAAGGCGCAGAGCAGGTCATGGAATCCCATGCAGCCCTCCTTTCATTTTTCGAAAAGAAAGCCCGTAAGGGGCGAAGAGGCCGAGGCCCTGCCATCGGAAACCGGGGCCTCGCCCGCAAGAAAGGCCCGTCTTCCCGCACGCACGGCTTCGCCAAAGGCTTTTGCCATGGCCACGGGATCGGCGGCCCCTGCAATGGCCGTGTTCACAAGGCAGGCCGCAGCGCCCATTTCCATGGCCTCACAGGCCTGGGAGGGCTTGCCGATGCCCGCATCCACGATGATGGGCAGGGGAATTTCCTCGATGAGGATGCGGAGCATTTCTTTTGTCTGAAGTCCCCGGTTGCTGCCGATGGGCGCGCCAAGGGGCATGACCGCAGCAGCACCTGCGGAGACAAGGCTTCTTGCAATCATCAGATCCGCATTCACGTAGGGGAGCACCACAAAGTCTTCCTTAGCGAGAATTTCCGTGGCTTTTGCCGTTTCATAGCCGTCGGGAAGGAGGTATTTGTTGTCTGAGATCACCTCGATCTTGATCCAGTTGCCGCAGCCCATGGCCTTTGCCAGCCGGGCGATGCGCACGGCCTCTTCTGCCGTTCTGGCGCCCGAGGTATTGGGCAGGAGGCGCACGGTTTGGGGAATGTGGCGCATGACGTTGTCCGTCTTTGCCTCAAAATCCACCCGCCTCAGGGCCACGGTGATGACCTCGCTGCCCGAGGCCTCCAGCACCTTGGGGATAAGGCTGTCTGCGGCATACTTGCCCGTGCCCGTAAAGAGGCGGCTTGTGAGGGAAATCCCCCCCAGAAGGAGGGCATCTTTTTCTGAAAAAGCAGGATCCTGTGCGGGAATTTCCATGGTCATCCGCCTCCCACAAAGCGCAGGATTTCCACCTGGTCTTTGTCCTGTAAAAGGGTCTGGCCATAGCGGGCCTTTTCGATGATGAGGCCGTTCAGCTCCACCACCACGGTGTCCGGCGAAAGGTTTCTGGCTTCAAGGAGGCCGAGCAGATGGAGCCCCGCTTTGAGGGGGGCCTCTTTGCCATTGAGAAGGATGTGCATGGCGTCTCTCCATGGGGTTTTCCCCGTTAAGGGTTCAGGGGAGGAAGAGACAGGGGGGAGAAGGGGATGGAAAGGGGCCTGGAGGAGAGGGGCGCGCGGCGGCCTTGAAAGGGGTTTCCTTCAATAAAAATAAGGAAACAAAAAAGGCCTGCCCGCGGCAAGCCCTGAAGTTTCCTCCTCGCCAGGCACCCTAAAAAAAGGGTGCTTTTCAAGGATCTTTCATCGCTTCCCTACGGCAGTACGAACTGCTTCAGGTTCCAAGGGTCGGATCTTTCAAGATCCCTCTCAGCCCGTTCGGGCTCCCCCAGCTGTCTAAATTGTCGGGGGTTTCTATAGGCAAAGACGGAAGGGAAAGTAAAGGGATTTTTCAAGGGGCGGGGGATCGGGTGTCTCTCAGGAATCGCGTTGTCGGCTTTGGGGCGGGTTGCTGCAATGACGCTGGACAGCACTGGTCTCTTTCATAAGACAGGCTTTTTTTACGGAAGATTTCTAATTACGACAGGACGGTGTCGCATTGAGGGTGTAAGGTGGCGGAAAAAGGGCTGAGCGCTTTTTTCATGAAAGAAAACCCGAAACCGGATAAGGAGGAAACACCATGATGAACCCGACATTCTGCCAGAGCTGCGGCATGCCCATCACCGAAGACCCGCTGAAAGGCACGGAAAAGGACGGCGCGTTGACATCGGAATTCTGCACCTACTGCTATCAGAAGGGTGCTTTCACCCAGAATGTGACCATGGAAGAGATGATTGAAGTCTGCGTGCCGCACATGGTGGATTCCGGCATGGCGGCCAGTGAGGCCCGGGCGCTTCTGGAAAACACCCTGCCCAACCTTGCGCGCTGGCATGGAAAATAGATGAAGACCGACCGCCTCCTTGCCATTGTCCTGTACCTGATCAACCGGAAGAGGGCCACGGCCAGAGAGCTGGCCGCGCATTTCGAGGTGTCCCACCGGACCATACAGCGGGACATGGACTCCCTCGCCCTTGCCGGCATTCCCGTGTACGCGGACAGGGGCAGGGAAGGCGGCTACCGGATTCTCGACACCTGCACCGTGGACAGGCACTATTTCGCCCCCCAGGAACTTGCTTCCCTTCTCTCCCTTGTGGGGCGGCTCAACACCCTTCTGCAGCCCGGCCATCTCCGCCATACGGAAGAAAAACTGCGCAATCTGGTGGCACCGGGAGATCCTTTGAAAAAACACAGGCCCCTCATCATGGATTTCACGCCCTGGGGTCTGGATGCGGGCAGGCGACGGCTTTTTCAGGAGGTGTACCGGGCCGTGGAAACGAGCCGGGTGATCCGTCTCCGTTACGCCGCGCCGGACGGCGCTGTCACGGAGCGGAGTATTGAACCCCTGAGCATGATCCTTAAAGGCGCGGGCTGGTATCTCTACGCCTTCTGCCGCCTTCGCAAGGCTTTGCGTTTTTTCAAGGTCACCCGGATTATCGAGGCGGAAGTCCTTTCCGAGGTCTTTTTGCCGGAAGTCCATCCCCCATGGGAGGAGACACTGGAAACCGGAGAAACCTCCCGTCCCACCACCCTTTTTGTCCTGCGCTTTTCCCCCTCAGCCAGGGGGCGTATCACGGATTACTACCATCCCGACAGCCTGCACTTCATGCCGGACGGCAGCATCATGGGCTTTTTCCCCTTTCCCGAAGACGAGTGGGTTTACAGCTGGATCATGAGTTTCGGGCCTCTGGTGGAAGTTCTTGAACCCCGTCACGCAAGAACCCGTATCCGGGACTGGGCCTCGGGCCTTGCAGCGGTCTATGAAAAATCCTGACCGCCTCCTGCCATACGGTTGTTTTTTATAAGCTTTTTTCCCGAATGTCCGTACTATTCAGCGCTCAGGCCCAGACTGCAACCAGGCAGGGCTTATTCTTTTCCTTCTCCCAGGGCATAGTCCAACTCTGCAAGAGCCGAGAGATGACCGTAGAAAGCCTGAAAATAGTTGGTATCGGCCTGGGTGAGAAAGCCCCTTGCGTTCAGAACATCCGTGGATGTCGCCAATTGCTGCTGATACTGGAGTTCCGTGATCCGCCAGTTTTCCCGCGCCTGGGTCAGGGCCTCTTTTGCTGTACGGATATTGGCTTTCGACACGGTAAGATCAAGGTAGGCCTCCCGGACCTCTAAACGGATCCTGTCTTCTTCCTGACGGATGCGAGCCTCTTCCGCAGCCCGGATCTGCCTTGCCTTTTCCATGTCGTATCGGGTCTTCCCCCATTCAAAAAAATTCCAGCTGGCATGAATCCCCACCCTGGAGTTGTAGCGATTGGCGTAGTCGTTACGCCTGACTCCGGGTTCTTCACCGGTCTCCTCATAAGCGGCCACGAGATTCACCTGGGGATAAAAACGACTCTTCGCCACGTTTACGGATTCGGTGAACTGCTCCCGTCCCATACGACGCATGGCAAGCTCCGGTCGGGAGACGAGGGCTTGATCCATCAAATCAGGACATTGTGAAAATGGGATGTCAATTGCTCCGGGATCCTGGATCCGGATGGCATCCGAGTCGGGCAGCTTGAGCATAAGACCCAGCCGTATTCTGGCCAGCTTGAGATCCGCCTTGGCTCGTTCCTCTTTCTGCATGGCCTCAGCCAGCGCCACCTGACTCTTCAGAACATCATTCAGAGGAATCAGTCCCTCCTTGTAAAACTGCTTCGCATCTTCTTCATGGGCCCGCAGAGCCGCCACCTCGGCTTGGGCAACCTTGCGGAGTTTTTCCGCCAGAAGAACGGCATAAGCGAAATTTTTCACATCACGGACCACAGTCTGACGGGTTCGAATCCCTTCCTGTTTGCGCATACCCACATCAAGTTCTGCAATTTTTCCAATGGCAGATAGGGAAAATCCGGTAAAAAGGGGCTGGGTCACGGCAACAGCCCAGGTGTGGGTGGTGTCGTGGCCCACCGGCATTTGCGTTCCCCCCATTTTGGAGACCGGGTCTTCGGACAGGTGCGTAACGCTGTAGACAGCATCCACTTTGGGAAAAAAATCAGCCCGGGCGCTCTTGTGGCCTGCACTGGCAGCGGCCAGCTCGGCTTCTGCTGCCATAACCCTATCGCTGACGGTCATGGCTCGAAAGATCAGCTCATCAATGGTGAGGATCTTTTCCATAGGTGCGCCCAAAACCAAACCCGGCAGAAAAACCAGGTAAAAAAATATGATGTGCGTGGTTTTCACACGAACCTCCCTATCGATTCGTCCTGATGTGCGCCATTTCCGGGACGTCAGGCCCCTCCACTTCCGAAGTCAGCCAGTCGTTCCCGCGGGAAATATGGTTTTTCCGGGTTTCGATCCGAAAGAAATACGCATAAAGTACCGGAACCACGATGAGGGTCAGCACGGTCCCAAAGGTGAGTCCGCCCATGATGGTAACGCTCATGGCTGCATAAAATGGATCGAAAACCAAGGGAATCATTCCCAATACCGTGGTAAGGGCCGCCATGATCACGGGTCGGAGCCTGCTTACCGATGCATCCAGGATGGCCTCTGAAGGGGCTTTTCCATCACGTATTTCGAGATCTATCTGATCAATAAGCACCACAGCGTTCTTGATCAGCATCCCGGACAGGCTGAGGAAGCCCAGAAGCGCCATGAATCCGAAGGCCTGCTTGAATATCAGCAGCCCTGCCGTGACACCAATCACAGCCAGTGGCACGCAGAGAAAGATGATGGCAGGTTGGCGCAGTGCGTTGAAAAGCATAATCACGATGACCACCATCCCCAGAAAGAAAAAAGGAATCATGCTGAAAATACTTTCCTCGGCATCGCGTGACTCTTCGTACTCTCCGCCCCACTCCAGAGTGTAGCCCGGTGGCAACGGGATCTGCTCGATTTCAGGACGGATACGGTTAAAGAGAACGCTGGCGTTTCCTTCCAGAGGATCACAGATCACAGAGAGGGTCCGGACCCGGTTTTTGCGATGGATTACCGACTCCTCCCATCCAAGGCGTATTTCCGGGGCAAGATGCCCTAAGGATACATGGGCCACGGGATGCGGGATCTGGACATCCTTAAGAGTGTTCGGGTTCTGGCGTTCTTCCTCCGGAAGCCGGAGCAGGATGGGGATCAAATGATCTTTTTCTCGATATACGCCAACGGGAAGTCCTGTGGCGCTCACGGCAAGGGCATCGGCAATCTCCGGTCGGGAGAGGCCGAGACGCCTGGCGCTGGCGTCAACGACCATGGGCATCAGAACAGGTACGGGTTGCCGCCAGTCATCCCGAATGGAGTAGGAAATGGGATCCTTGGCCATGATCTCTTTCGCCTGATCCCCCAATTGCCGGAGAATTGCGGCATCCGGACCTCTGAACCTCGCTACAATCTTTGATCCGCTTCCCGTACCGATGACAAATTTTTTCACGTTGGATTCCGTATCCGGGAGGGCATGGGTAAGCCACGTGCGCATTTCCCCTATCAGACCATCGATCGCACGATAATCGTCCACGGTAACCAATACCTGGCCGTAAGCCGGATTGGGCATTTCCGGATCATAGGTGAGGAGGAAGCGAAGAGCGCCCTGCCCGACAAAAGTGGCCGTGTCCGTCACATGATCCAGGGTGTGAAGATAAGTCGTTATTTTATCAAGATCCCTTGCCGTTTCCTCAATTCTGGCCCCTTCCGCCCGCCAGATATCAATCATGAACTGTGGCCGCCTGGAGTCGGGAAAAAAAGCCTTTTCCACAAATCCAAAACCCCAGACCGACGTAAAAAGAAGCCCCATAAGAAGGATTACGGTCAGGTGGCGTTTCCTGAGAGCCGTCATAAGAAGATTCCGGTAACGAACAAAAAATCGGCCAGCATAAGGATCCGTCTCATCCGATGCTTCGGGTACCTTAAGAAAACGAACGGCGAACAGTGGCGTCAGGGTTACAGCCAGGAGCCAGGATATTCCTAAGGAATAGGCCAGAACATAAAAAAGGGATCCACAGAATTCTCCGGTTTCGTCTTGGGATGTGCCAATGGCGGCAAAGGCCAGGATGGCTACCGCTGTGGCCCCGAGAAGGGGCCAGGCGGTCTGGCGGACCGTGTCCAGGGCCGCCTGCTCCCGGTCCAGGCCCCGCTGGATTTTGACAAGAATTCCTTCAGTGACCACAATGGCGTTATCCACCAGCATGCCCAGGGCCAGGATCAGGGCGCCAAGGGAAATGAGCTGGAGGCTTATCCCGGTCAGATCCATCAGAATGAAGGTGCCAAGTATGGTGAAAAGCAGAATCCCCCCAATGAGAATACCGCAGGCCAATCCCATGGCAAGGCATAGAACGCCCACAACGATCATCACCGCCGCCACCAGGTTCAGGATAAAATCATCCACAGCCTCAGAAACGGTATCTGCCTGATACGCGATGGCGGCCAGCTCCATGCCCAAGGGCATCTCCCTCTCCAGTTCCGCAATACGGGCCTTGACAGCCTTTCCCATCTCAACAACATTGCCCGTACCCATGATGGCAACCCCGATACCAAGGGCAGGGAACCCGTTATAACGCATCATCCACTGAGGCGGATCCTGGTATGCGCGTTTAAAGGCAGCAATGTCCGATAATCGGACCAGATTGCCATCCGTATCGGTTTTCACAAGGAGGCTCCCCATCCCTTCAATGGTCTGAATTCCCCCCGTCGGGCGGATGCGAAGATCCTCTCTGCCACTCTGAAACGTACCTGCGTCCACAATCCGGTGCTGGCGGTTCAGGAGATCAGCGATGTCCTCAATGGAAATTCCCATCTCGACCATCCGGCTCCGCTCCACCTCAAAGTAGATCGCTTCGGGCTGATCCCCCCAGATTTCGACTCTCGCCACATCCCGCACCAGAAGAAGCTCCCGCTTCAGGATATCCGCGTAGTCTTTCAGCTCCTTAAAGGAGTATCCTTCTCCCGTAAGGGCGAAGAAGATACCGTACTCATCCCCGAAGTCGTCATTCACCTGGGAAGGAAGGACCCCTTCTGGGAGGCTGGGCTGGATATCCCCCACCTTGCGCCGGAGTTCATCCCAGATCTGGGGGAGATCCGGCCCCATAAAAGACTCCTGGATATCCACAAAAATGATGGAAAGTCCGGTCCGGGAGATGGACTTCACTTGCTTGATCTGCGAAAGCTGTTGCACCGCTGTTTCAATGGGGTGGGTCACCTCCTTTTCCACTTCCTCAGCCGTGGCGCCGGGATAGGCGGTGATGACAAGGGCGGTTTTAATGGTGAATGCCGGATATTCCAGACGGCCCAGCCCGAGATAGGCTTTAACGCCTCCTGCAATGAGGAGAATCGTCATCACCCAGGCGACCGTCCGGTTTTTCAGGGTCCATTGCGTCAATTGCATCATACGAAGGCCTTCTCCTTTTTCACAAGGTTCAGCATTCTTTGTCTTCGTCATGAAAATAATAAATTTTTTCAGATTCTTATAAACACAGACCCTGCGAGCTACTGAATTACCAATTTTTCCTGAGACAGCCTGCGCACCTCCTGCCCGGTGCGAAGAAAACGTGCGCCAGCGGTGACAACCTCATCTCCTTGCCGAAGGCCCTGCAGGATTCGGATCTGATCGTCCCGAACCACACCGGTCGTCACAGAGGTCGTGTGAATCCTATGCGTTTTGGGATCCAGGATGAAAACTCTGGAGCCTTTTTCCGCATCTGTTGTGATGGCCGCAAGGGGGAGAAAGAGGCTCTCTTCCCCTGTGTCGAGGTCGAAGGTGAGGGAAACGGTGGCAGCCATTCCCGGATGCACGTCAATCCCTTCCGGAACAGTAAGGGAAACGATTATGGGATAGCTCTGATTGGCCGCTTCCGTGCGGATTCCGATCTCCTTGATTTCTCCGGTAAAATTCTGATCCGGGAAGAGATTCAGGGTGCAGACGACAGAACGAATCCGGTCCAGACGGGCAATGACCGACTCAGGAACCCGAATGGAGACTTCGGGATGGGCTGAATCAAAGAAGCTGGCAATGGGCTCTCCGCTGCCCACCGTATCGAAATTTTTCACGAATTTCTGATAAACAACACCGTCAAAGGGAGCGCTCAGTCGGGTATCTCCCAGGCGGTTTCGTGCGTCGGACAATTCGGTGGCGATCCCCAAGATTCGGGCCTCCATGGCCTCAATGTCTTCGGCTCTGGCTCCTTTTCTTGCTTTTTCCAGGGCCTTTTCCGAAGCCTCGGCAGCAGCCTTCGCCGTATCATAGGCCGTGAGGACATGATCGAGGGTAGCCCTCGCCACGGCATGGGCTTCGTGGAGTCTTTCGTAGCGCTCATAGGTCCGTTGGGCTTCGTTGAGCCGGGACAATACGGCGTTATGCTCTGCAGCAAGGCTTGCGATGTCCTCGGGCCGATCACCGGCCTTCATGGCCCTGAGAAAGGCCCTGGCTTCGGCAAGGTTTGCTTCCAGTCGACGGACCTGGATACGATAGTCTCGGGGATCGAGTTCTGCGATCAAATCCCCTTTACGCATCTGCTGACCGATTTTCACATCAAAGCGGATAAGAGGGCCCCCTACACGGAAAGCAAGGCGGGTTTCCGTTGCCGGTGCCACCACACCGGGGTAGTGCCGGGTTTCTGTGGCGGACTCGAACCGGATCAGCCGGGTTTTTACCGGACGGGGTGGCATCTCGGATGAGGAGTCCGCCTGGGGACGGGAACAGCCCCAGACACCAAGCAGAAGAATGCTGATGACAAAAAAGATGCGGAATGGGTGGATGGGCATGAAGTACTCCAGATGGATAAAATGAAGGAACCAAGCTAGACCAGCAACAGGCTTGCCAAAGGAAGATCAGGCAATCCCTGCGATCTCAGGCCGTTCAGGGCCTGAGGGCTAAAGACGATCTATCCCCACCTCCCCGCTCTGGGTAAAAGAGGGATCCGTTTCATGTCCGCTTTTTCCCAGATGGCCCGTTCTCTCCCTGGCAAGAAGCGTATAGGCCAAAATCATGCCACACCATGTACACCTGAAATTCTCTGCTTTTTGCTGGAAAAAAAACGGGGAGACTGGCAGAATCTTCACCATATGGCAGGGAAAACTGTTATATTTAAAAAACTATCACATTTAACGGATACAGATATGAGTACCCCAGCCCAGTATCTGAGCAATGAAAATCTCTTTTTCCGTCAAGCCACCTCACGGATCTGCGGAAGCCTGGATCTGGACATCGGTCTGGCTCGATTTCTTAATTTTATCCAGGAGTATATGCCAGCCGACGCTGTTTCCGTCTCCGTTTATGATGCGGATCAGAATCTATGGAGAAGTTACGCCTTTGCGGGTCTTGCGAGCCTGCAAGCCCGATCCCGGCTCATCCCCTTCCCCGAAGACCTGTGGCAGGCATTCCTCGATATGCTCAAAGGAGAGCCGGGAATTGAACGCATCAACGATCTTCATAGCGCCAACCCTCTTTATCTGTTGGCTTACCGCAAGGTCTGGGGGGACGATTTTAACGTCTCCCTCCTTGCCATGGACCTGGCACTGGACGATAAGTGGCTGGGACTTATCATTATTCACGCCAGAGGAAAACACCGGTACGGGGATGAACATGCCCGCCTTCTCACCCTGCTCCATGAGCCCTGCGCCATTGCCATGGCCAACTGCATCCAGCATCAGGAGGTGCTGCGGCTCAAGGAAATGCTCAAAGACGACAACCGCTTCCTCCAGCAGCAGCTCCGCCATCTTTCTGGGGATACCATCATCGGAGCGGACTTCGGACTCCGGCCTGTGATGCAGCTGGTCCGACAGGTGGCCTCGACCCATTCCCCGGTTCTCCTTCTGGGAGAAACAGGAGTGGGAAAGGAAGTGATTGCCAACGCCATCCACAGCATTTCCAGCCGGAAAGACGGCCCCTTCATCAAGGTGAATTGCGGCGCTATCCCGGAATCCCTCATGGATTCCGAACTCTTCGGCCACGAAAAAGGTGCCTTTACCGGCGCAACGGAGCGCCACAGGGGGCGGTTTGAGCGGGCCCACGGCGGAACCATTTTTCTGGACGAAGTGGGCGAGCTTCCTCCCCAGGCCCAGATCCGACTCCTCCGCGTACTCCAGAACCGGGAGATCGAACGCGTCGGAGGGAACCACCCCGTTGCTGTGGATGTCCGGGTGATCTCCGCCACCCATCGGGATCTTCAGGCCATGGTGGATCAAGAACGCTTCAGAAAAGACCTCTGGTTTCGACTCAATGTTTTCCCCATCCGGATTCCGCCCCTTCGGGATCGAAAAGAGGATATCCCGGCGCTGCTCCATTTTTTTCTGGAGCATAAAAGCCGGGATCTGAAGGTCGTTCGACCAGAAGGACTGATGCCTGGAGCTCTGGATCGGCTCATGCAATATAACTGGCCGGGGAATGTCCGGGAGCTTCAGAACGTGGTGGAGCGGGAGTTGATTCTCCGGCAGGGGGAATGGCTCCGATTCGATGAAGTCGGGCATAAAAAAAGGCAGGGGCCTTCCCCTTTGGCGCATCCGGTGTCAGCGGGAGTGATGCCCCTGGATGACGCCCAGAGGTGGGCCATTCGGGCTGCATTGGAGACTACGGGGGGCAAGGTGGAGGGAGCGGGAGGTGCTGCGGAACTTCTGAACATCCATCCGAGTACCCTCCGCGCCAGGATGCGCAAGCTGGGTCTCGCTTTCGGCAGGAGGCAGCAGGAAACCATAATACATAGCCGTTCAGAATAAAAACCATTTGGTTTTTTAACGGCTCTTCCCATTGACATCCTCACAGGTCTACGCACCTGGGATTCTACTTGGCTTTTGGCAAAATCGGTTTCCAGCTCCACATATACCGAAGGCAGCCCGCGAATCCAGGTTCGGCTGCACGATCTGCCGGAACCCGCTCAATGCAAAGAGCGTCAAGGTCACCAGGAATACCGACAGGCCATGGGATAGCGCCTGCCATAGCCAAAGGCCTTGGATGTGATGCGGATCACAGGTGCCGCCTGCTGGCGCTTGTACTCGTTGTACTGAATCCTGCGGATCACATCCCGCACAAAGGCCTCGGGATACCCCCTGCCGATGATGGCTTCCGCGTCCTCACATTCTTCCACATGCAGGGCCACAATGGCATCCACCGCCTCATAGGGGGGCAGGTCATCCTGATCCTTCTGATCCGGCTTCAGCTCCGCGCTGGGCGCTTTTTCGATGATACGTTCGGGAATCCGGGCAAAGCCCGCCCTTTCGTTGATGCGGCGGGCGAGATCCCATACCCGGGTTTTGGACACATCCCCCAGTACGGCCAGCCCGCCGTTCATATCTCCGTAAAGGGTGCTGTAGCCCACGGCCATCTCCGCCTTGTTGCCCGTGGGCAGGGCCATGGCATTGTAGCGGTTGGCATAGGCCATGAGAAAGGTTCCACGGATGCGGGCCTGAAGATTCTGCTCCGTGATGCCGTGGCTTTTAATGTCGAAAATGGGGCTTGAGGCCGCCATGGCCTTCATGCTTTCTTCAATGGGAAGGACATCCAGACGGATGTTGAGATTTTCCGCAAGCTTTTTTGTGTCCTCAAAATTCTCCGCCGCCGTGTAAGGGCCGGGCATGAAAACACTGATGACGTTTTCCGGCCCCAGGGCTTCCACGGCAAGGGCCAGTACCAGGGCAGAATCAATGCCGCCGGAAGAACCCACCACAGCCTTTGAAAAACCACATTTGTGCAGATAGTCCCGGATGCCGGTTACAAGGGCCAGACGGATCTGATCCAGTCCATCCTCAGGCAGGGGCCGGATATCGCCTTTGCCCGAATCCGTATCCACAAGCACAAGATCCTCCCCAAAGGCCCCGGCCCTGGCCCAGACCTCCCCGTCCGGGCCATAGGCCGTGCTGAGACCATCAAAGACCAGGGTATCGTTGGCACCTGCCTGATTCACCTCAATGACGGGAATACCGTAGGCTTTCGCAATGCCTGAAAAAAGCCTGTCCCTGAGGGCCACCTTATCCACATGAAAGGGTGAGGCCGAGAGATTGAGGAGAAGGTCGCAGCAGGGGGCAATGGCGGCCACGGGATCAGTGGCGTAGCGGTTTTCCTGGGGGATGTGCCCTGTGTTCCAGGCATCCTCACAGAGGGTGATGCCGAGGCGAAGGCCCTTGTACGAAACAGGGGCTCCGGGGGTTCCCGGCGCAAAGTAGCGGCACTCGTCAAAGACATCGTACTGGGGCAGGAGGGTTTTGCGGAACTCCCCGAGGATGACACCGTTTTCCGCCAGCACGGCCGCATTCAGGAGTCTTGGGCCTTCGGGAGAGGGGTTGGGGGCCACATACCCGAAAAGAACGGCAATGCCATGGATTTCGCGGATAAGCTGTTCTTTCATGCGGAGGGTGGCCTGGATGAAGGCCTCCCTTTCCAGAAGATCAAGGGGAGGATATCCCGTGAGAACAAGCTCGGAAAAGACCACAAGGTCTGCCTTGAGCTCCCGGGCCTTCTCACAGCTTTCTTTGATTTTTGCCGCATTGCCCTGGAGATCGCCCACCAGGGGATTGCGCTGGACCATGGCGATTTTCATGGATGATATCCTTTATGTTGAGGGGGAGGAGGCATTTCAGGCCCTGGGCTCGTCTTTTTGGGGAAAGCCGTGATGCTCCAAAAAGGTAAGTGATCTTTACCTCGCCTTGACAGCCCCTGAGAATGGGTGCATGCTAAGGCCCATATCCTTTCGGGAGGCCTGTAAAGTGCCCTTGGGGCACACGCCTTGTAGCATTTCAGCTCCTTCCTTGCGAATCTTTTTTTGTGCCCTTTTTCCCGGCAGAGGACTTTGTCGGGCAGGCCTTGAAACGCTGTTTTCATGGCGGATGCCTCAGGGCTCCGGAGGGCATGGCCTCTTCCATGCCCTGCGAAAACCAGAGCCGATGAATCAAGCCCCATGAATCAGGCCCCATGAATCAGGCCCTCATCACGAGAAATCATAATGAATCAGACCATGGATCCGGCAGCTGTTCTGGGATGGAGGAAGGCATGAAGCGGTGGAAAATTTTCGTTGCAGGGCTTCTTGGGTGGGGATTTCTCATGGGTCCGGCTTCTGCCGCCCTGCCCCTGGTGCGCATCGCCATTGTGGAGGATGGCCCAAGCCTGCGCTACAATGGCCTTGAAGAGCTCAAACGGGAAATCCGTGATCTCTCGGGAGACGAGTTTGACATCCGTTTTCCCGAAACCCTGCATTTTTCGGGAAACTGGGAGGTTCCGGCCATCCGCAGGCAGGTGGAGAAGGCCCTTGCATCAAGGGATGCGGATCTTGTGATCGCCACAGGGGTCATTGCCTCCCACCTGCTCTGCGGCATGGGGGATCTGCCCAAACCCGCCATCGCAGCGGTGATCATTGCCGCAGATCTTCAGAATCTTCCGGAAAGCCATGGAACTTCCGGTGTGAAAAATCTGAACTACATCAAATCCTTTCAGAATTTTGATCGGGATCTCCGGGCCTTCCGGAGCATGGTGCCCTTTGGCCGCCTTGCCATCATCGGCGATGCGAGCATAAAAGAGGGCCTGCCGGATCTGAACCGCAGAACCCGCATCTTCGGCGAGGCCTCAGGTCTTGACATCACCTTTCTTTCCGCAAGGGAGGATGCCGATCTGGTGCTGAAGGCCTTAAGCCCGGATACGGAGGCTGTTTTCATCACGCCTCTCCAGCGTTTTTCCCCCGAGGCCTTTGCCCGGCTGACAGAAGGCCTCATTGCCCGGAAAATTCCCTCCTTTTCCCTCTGGGGACGGGAGGAGGTGGCCCAGGGGGTGCTGGCGGGGCTGGCCCCTTCGGAGCGCATTCCCCGCCTTTCCCGGCGTGTGGCCCTTCATGTGCAGCAGATTCTCATGGGAAGGGATGCGGGCGGGCTGTCGGTCAGTTTCCATCCGGATACGGATTTCACGGTGAACATGGAAACGGCCCGCCGCATCGGCGTATATCCGGACTGGGACGTGCTTCTGGATGCGGACATTCTCCATGAAGACCCCCATCCCGAAGGCAGGGCCCTTGCCATCAACGAGGCCGTTCGGGAGGCCATTGCCGCGAACCTGGAGATGAAGCTTGCCGAAGGGGAAAGGGCCCTTGCCGAAGTCCAGGCCCGAAGCCGGAGAGCCCTCTTAAAGCCCCAGGCTCTGGTGGAGCTTTCCGGTAAAGTGCTGGATCGGGACAATGCCGCCTCAAGCCTTGGCCGTCAGGCGGAAGAAGAGGTCTGGCTGGAGCTTCTTCTGCGTCAGAGCCTTTTTTCCGAAAAAGACCGCAGTCTGCGGGATGTGGCGGATCTGGAGGTGAAAAGCCGCAGACTCATGGAGCGGCAGGTGGGGCTTGATATTGCGGAATCCGCAACCTTGGCCTTCATTGATGTGCTCCGGGCGAGCCGTCAGGCCCGTATCCGCAAAGACGATCTGGATCTCACCCGGGCCAATCTGGAGCGGGCGGAAACCCGCAGGGAGGTGGGCTATGCCGGGCCTTCGGAGGTGTATCGCTGGCAGAGCCGTCTGGCTTCTTCACGAAAGGCTCTGCTGGATGCCAGAGCCCAGGTAAGGCAGGCGGAAATCCGTTTTAATACCCTTCTCAACCGTCCCCTGGATCAGCCCCTGCACCTGGAGGACACCCGCCTTTCCGATCCCCTTTTCTTTGTCAGCGATCCCCGCATCCGCTGGTTTTCGGAAAATCCCAGAAGAATCCGTCATTTCCATGATTTTGTGGTGATGGAGGCAAGGGATCAGGCCCCTGAGCTGGCCCGCATTGCCCTGGCCATGGAAAGTGTGGAGAGAAGCCTCCTTGCGGCACGGCGCTCCTGGTATCTGCCCGATGTGCTGGCCGAGGGCGGTATGCGCCAGCGTCTTGTGTCCGAAGGGGAGGGCAGCGGGGCTGTGGAAATGGCCCTGATGCCGGGGGTTCCGCCCATCCGCCTTCCGGGAAGCGAGGATTTCGGCTGGCAGGTGGCTCTGAAGGTGCGCTACCCCCTGTACACGGGCGGTGCGCGGTCTGCGGCCCAGGATGAGGCCCTGGAGAGGCTGGAGGCCCTGCGCACCCAGAGACTGCGGGTGGCCGAAGGGCTGGAGGCCCGGATGCGGGCGGCTTTGCACAGAACCACGGCCTCCTGGCCGGGCATACGCCTTTCCGGGGATGCGGCGGAGGCGGCGAGAAAAAATCTGGAGCTTGTGACGGATGCCTATGAAAGGGGGGTGATTTCCGCCATGGAACTTCTCGATGCCCAGCACGCCTCCCTGGTGGCAGAACAGGGGTCCGCAGCCAGTGTCTATGATTTTTTAAAGGATCTCATGGGAATCCAGAGACTTCTTGGCAATGTGGATTTTTCCGCCACCCTGGAGGGGCGGGATGCCATGTTCCGGCGTCTCAGACAGTATTTTGAGGAAGCGGGCATTGCCGTACCCGCACTGGAAAAGGGGGAAGCGGAATGAAAAAATGGGGTGGGGGATTGGGGTTTTCTGGAATGCTGCTGGCAATGCTGGCCCTGGCGCTTCTGGGGGGATGCCGGGAAAAACCCCAGGAGGTGGTGACAGAGGAACTCCGGCCCGTGCGTTTCATGGAGCTTGCACCCGATACCGGTGTGCGGGTGCGTACCTTCACGGGACTTACCCGTTCGGGCATGGCTTCCCGCATGAGTTTCCGGGTTCCGGGAACCCTGCAGAAACTCCATGTCCGGGTGGGCGATACGGTGGAAAACGGCAGGCTCATTGCCGAGCTTGAAACGGGAGATTACCAGCTCCGCCTGCAGGAGGCGGAGGCGGCCCTGAGCCGGGCCCAGGCCGAGGCCCGGAACGCGGAGGCGGTGTATGGAAGGGTTCAGGCCCTCTATGAACGCAGAAACGCCTCCCGCAATGAGCTGGATACGGCGCGGGCAGCCTTTGAATCCTCCCAGGCGGCGGTGCGCTCCATTGAAAACCGCCTGGAGCTGGCCCGGCGTCAGCTGGAATACACCCGGCTTGTGGCTCCGGATCGCTGTGCTGTGGCGGCCATTCCTGTGGAGGAAAACGAGAATGTGGCCGCAGGTCAGGCAGTGGTGCTGGTGAACTGCGGCGCCAGGGTGGATGTGCGCATTGGCGTTCCCGCCACCCACATTTCCGGCGTACGGGAAGGCATGGCCGTTCGGGTGCGGGTGGATGCCCTGGGCAACGGGGATTTTGAGGGTATGGTGAGCGAGGTGGGGGTGGCCTCCGTGGGCCTTGAAACCACCTTTCCCGTGACCGTGAGGCTGAAAGCACCGGATGAGCGCATTCTGCCCGGCATGGCTGCGGAGGTGGCCATTCCCATGGAAAGGGAGACAGCAGGCGTTCTCCGGGTTCCCTTCCGCAGCGTGGGCGAGGATGGCGAGGGGCGTTTTGTCTTCTGCCTGGAAGAGCTTGACGGGAAAAAGACTGTGGTACGGAGAAGATCGGTGGAAGTGGGGGCGGTCACGGCAGAGGGCCTTGAGATTCTCTCGGGCCTTGAGGCCGGAGACCGGGTGGTGACCGCAGGCATTGCCCATATCTCAGACGGCCTTGCCGTTCGTCTCTGGCGGGAGGCGCAGCCATGAACCTCACGGCCCTTGCCATTGAAAAAAACCGCATCTCCCTTGTCTTTCTTCTCATCATCCTCACGGGCGGTTTTCTTGCCTACCGGGATCTTCCCAGGGATTATGATCCGGGTTTTGTCCTGCGGGTGGCCCGGGTGGTCACCTATTTTCCCGGCGCTTCTCCGGAGCGGGTGGAACAGCTGGTCACAGACAAGCTTGAAAAGGTGATCCAGGAAATTCCGGAGCTCGATTATCTGAAAAGCCAGTCCAAAACCGGGGTATCCATCATTGATGTCTGGGTAAAGGAGCGGCACCGCACCATGCGGCCCATCTGGGACAACCTGAGGCGCAAGGTGGACCGGGCGGCGGCGGATCTGCCGGAAGGCGTGGCCAGGCCCATGGTCAATGATGAGTTTGCCGATGTCTTCGGCACCCTCATCGCCATCACGGGCGAGGATTTCACCTACAGGGAGCTGAAGACCGTGGCGGACGAGGTGCGGGACGCCCTCCTCATGCTGGACGAGGTGGCCAAGGTGGATCTCTACGGTGTGCAGGATGAGCGGATCTTTGTGGAGTACAGCAATGCAAGGCTTTCGGAAATGGGCCTTTCTCCTCATCAGCTCATGGCCCTTCTGCGCTCCAGGAACATCATCATTCCCGGCGGGGCCATCAATGTGGGGGAGGAACGCATTGTGCTGGAGCCTTCGGGCAACTTTGATTCCCTGGAAGACCTTCGCCAGACCGTGATTCAGGTTCCGGGCCGCACGGAGATGCTCTTTCTCGGTGACATGGTGGACATCCGCAGGGGCTATGTGGACCCGGCTTCCAGTAAGATGCGGGCCAATGGAAAGCCCGCCATCGGCCTTGCCGTCTCCATGCGGGAGGGAGGCAACCTCATCCGTCTCGGGGAGGCGGTGACAGGGCTTCTTGCTGGGGTGCGTTCCCATTATCCCTATGGCATTGATTTTGAGCTTGTGAACTTTTCTCCCGGAGAGGTGCGGGACAAGGTGGGACTTTTTCAGAAGAATCTGGCCCAGTCCGTGCTGCTGGTGCTGGCCATCACCCTCATTGCCTTAGGCCTGCGCACAGGTTTTGTGGTGGCCACCCTCATTCCCATGACCATGTTTTTAACCCTCATGGCCATGGCTTTTTTGGGTATCGGCATTGACCAGATGAGCCTTGCTTCCCTCGTCATCGCCCTGGGCATGCTGGTGGATAACGCCATTGTCATGACCGAATCCATCATGGTGCGTATGGAGGAAGGGGAAGGACCCGTGGCGGCGGCCATCAGCTCCGCCCGCGAGCTGACCGTTCCCCTGCTCACCTCTTCTCTGGGTACGGCGGCTGCTTTTCTGCCCATTTTTCTGGCAAAATCCACCACGGGCGAATACACGGCCCCCCTTTTCAAGGTGGTGAGCATCACCCTCATGGCTTCCTGGATTCTGTCCCTCACCCTCATTCCCCTGCTTGCCACACGGGTTCTGAAGGTGAAAAAGGGCCGTCTGGGCCAGAAAACCTACAACAGCGGTTTTTACCGCCTTTACCGCAAAACCCTGGGCCTTTCCCTGCGCTTCCGGGGAACAAGCCTTGTCCTTGTCTTTCTTGTTTTTGTGGGGGTGATGGCCACCTTCCGTTATCTTCCCGTGATGTTTTTTCCGCCCTCAGACCGCCTTTTTTTCACCGCAGAGCTGGAGTTGCCCGCAGGCAGCACCCTTGAAAGCACGGAAGCCATGGTGAGGGATCTGGAGGGGTACATGAACCGCGAGTTCAGGATCGGGCCGGGAAGGGAAGGGGGCATTCGCAGTTGGGTGACCCACATCGGTCAGGGCGGGCCCCGCTATCTACTCACCCACATGCCCCAGCAGGGCATGCCCCACTACGCCTTCATGGTGATCAACATCACGGATCTGGATCTCATGCCGTCCATCAAGGCAGGGATGGAGCGGTATGTGAAGGAAAGGTATCTCGATGCCAAGGTGGAGCTGCGGAAAATCCAGAACGGCCCGCCGGTACAGGATCCTGTACAGATTCGCATTTCCGGCAGGGATTCGGACCGGCTCTTCGCCATTGTGGCAACGGTGAAGGAAAGGCTTGCCGAAGAGGCGGGGGTGCGGAACATTTCCGATGACTGGGGACGGAGGATCAAGAAGTTTGTGGTGCATGTGAACCAGCCGAGGGCCCGCATGGCAGGTGTCTCCAGCCAGGACATCGCCGTCAGCCTTCAGACCGGGCTTTCCGGCTTCACCCTGACGGAATTCCGGGAAGGGGACAAGGTGATTCCCGTGAGCCTGCGCAGTGTGGCCGCAGACCGTCAGGACATCGGCAAACTGGAGACCATTCAGGTCTATGCCCAGGCCACGGGCCGCTCCGTGCCCTTAAGTCAGGTGGCGGATATTGAAATCGTCTGGCAGCCCTCGGAAGTGCTGCGCAGGGACAGGCTGCGCACCGTGACCGTAAGCTCAGGGCTTCTGCCCGGATACACGGCCGAAGAGGTGATTCGCAGTCTGCAACCCTGGCTGGACAGGGAAGCTTTTGCATGGGGTATGGGTTACCGCTACGCCTTTGGCGGGGAGCGGGAAAAATCGACCCAGGCCAATGCGGCCATCATGGTGCAGGTGCCTGTGGCGGGCTTCATCATCCTCATGCTTCTCATGCTTCAGTTCAATTCTTTCCGGAAAACCTTCATCATCATGACCACCATCCCGCTGGGCCTCATCGGGGTTGTGGCGGGTCTGCACCTTACGGGGCTTTATTTCGGCTTCATGACCCTGCTTGGCATCATCTCCCTTTCGGGTATTGTGGTGAACAACGCCATTGTGCTCATCGACCGCATCCGCATTGAGATGGACGAATGCGGCCGGACACCCCAGGAAGCCATTGTGGAGGCCGCCTGCCGCCGCATGCGGCCCATTTTCCTCAGTACGGCCACAACGGCCCTGGGCATGGTGCCCCTGCTCTGGGGAGGCGGGCCCATCTGGGCTCCCATGGCGGTGGGCATCATCTTTGGCCTCATCTTTGCCACAGCCCTGACCCTGGGGGTGGTGCCCCTGCTCTATGCGTTGTTTTTCCGTGTGCGCTATACGGTTTAAGGGATCTGAAGGGGGGACGTTTCAGAACGGTGAAGACATAAAGGAGGAGAGGGGGCGGGCCTGAAACCCGCCCCCTTTTATTTCTATATCAGGCCACTTTCTTGTTGGAGCGTTTCCAGATTTTCTGGGCTTCGGCTTTTTGGATCAGCTCTTCCCGGAAATCGGGGTGGGCAATGTTCACCATCATTTCCGCCCGTTCCCAGGTGGAGCGGGCCCGCACTTCCGCCACACCGTATTCCGTCACAATGGTGTCCACCTGCTGACGGGGAATGGTGGTGATGGAGCAGGGATCAAAATGGGGCACAATGCGGGAGACGAGCTTGCCTTCCTTGTTGGTCACCGTGGAAGCAAGGCAGATGAGGCTTTTGCCTCCCTTGGACCACTGGGCGCCAATGACAAAATCCCACATGCCGCCGTTGCCGGAAATCTGATGAATACCGGAGCTTTCCGCATTCACCTGGGTGTAGAGATCCACCTCCACGGCATTGTTGATGGAGATGAAGTTGTCGATCTCGGCGATGAGTCTTGGGTTGTTGGTGTAATGGGCCGGATAGGAGGCCACCGCCGGGTTGTTGTGGATAAAGTCGTAAAGGCGCTTGGGCCCCAGGGCAAAGGTGTAGGGCACCCGGCACTTGTCAAAGGGCTTGTGGATGCCCGTCATGCGGCCGGACTCGATCATGTCCACATAGGCTTCGGAGAGCATTTCCGTGTGACCGCCCAGGTTTTTGAGGTCAGATGCGGCGATCATTTTGCCCACGGCATCGGGCATGCCGCCGATACCCAGCTGGATGCAGGAACCGTCCCGGATGAAGCCCATGACATTTTCGGCGATTCTGCGGTCCACATCGGAAGGTGACGCAGCAGGGGCCTCAAAAACGGGGGTGTCGGCGGGCAGCTCCACGATATAATCCACTTCACTGATGTGAATGGATTCTTCCGAACCCCCCAGGGCCAGGGGCAGGTTGGGGTTTACCTCCACGATCACCTTATGACAGTGCTGGGCATTGGCGAGGCTGACGGAGTTGGTGAGGGAGAGGTTGAAGTAGCCGTGGGCATCCATGGGCCGCACCTGGGCAATATAGACATGGTGCTGATGGGCGATCCCCTTGCGGAACCAGTTGCCCGCATCGTGGTAGAGAATGGGGAAATAGTAGCAGAGGTTGAAGTCCCGCTGGATGATGCGGCTGACCTTGCTGAAATGCAGGTCGTGGTAAATGAAGCTCTGGGGGTGCTTCACCACTTCCGGAACGGGCAGTACGGTGATGGCCCCGTAGATTTCCACATCCCGCAGTTCTCCATGACGGGCGGCGAGGGCGGCATCACAGGCAATGGGCTTGGTGGTCATGAAGCTGTAGTCCACCCGGTCTCCCGATTTGACGCACTTGACGGCTTCTTCTGCGGATACGCGTTTTTGCTGGTACTCTTTTTCGTAATTCACCAGGGTCTTATCCTTTCCGTATGTAAAAAATTTCCGGATCACTCCGGTGGGGTTTTTTGAAAAAGCAGGCCTTGTAAGCCCGGAAATTGCGGCGCATGCGCCCCTTTTTCAGTCCTTGTTTTCCTCTAGGCCCTTTTGAGGAAAGAGCCGAAATACTCCTTATATTCTATGAGTCATTTTCATCGAAATCCGAATGACTTTCTTTTTGCCTTCTCCCGATCCCGACCGTAAACAGGGTTATCCATAGTAAACAGCCGAAAACAAAGAACATACTGATTTTGATTTGCATCTCATATAAAGTGAAACCCACCACTGTCAAGGCTGAACCGCGTTCCCGAAGGTGTGCAATGAATCGTTCTTCTGGATGATTTAAGAACTTCTGAGGAGATTGTTCTTGAATTTACTTTGTTTTTTGTGTGTTTTCTTAAAAAATTCCCCTCTGCCCAGAAAACTGTCTTCAATAAATTTCAGATGCTTTTTCCCGGATCATAGAGCAGGCATGGGTGAAAGAGGCCGCGGATACAAGAAAAAAACTTCGATTCCCACCCTCCCATGGGGAAAGGGGAGATCGACGGAGAGGGATCTCTGGAAATGTTGACTTTTGCAGGCTGGGTCACTATAAGGTAATTTCGATTTTTTAAAGTGAATGGTGTTTATGACGGATAAGCCGCAGCCAGGAGAGGTCGATGGGTTGCGTGCAAGGCAATGTATTGCATTGTATACAAACTTCACAACCAAGAGGAAGACAGCGGGGGGAAAGCATGAAAAAACCTGTTATATTTCAAGATCCTGAACAGATGGTCGATTTTATCATCGAACATGCGGGCAAGGAGCTGGTCTTTGGTACACAATTAGGTCTGGGTAAACCCAACAACATCCTGAATGCGGTTTACAGGCGCGCCCAGAGGGATCCCAGCCTGAAACTGCGCATCATCACAGCCCTTTCCCTGGAGCCCCCCGTGCCTGGAAGCGAGCTGGAACGCCGCATGCTGGGCCCCATTGTGGATCGCATCTGGGAAGGTTATATCCCCCTGGATTATGCCAGAGATGTACGGCTCAAAAAACTGCCCCCCAATGTGGAAGTCTCTGAATTCTTCTACAAAGCCGGGGCCTTTATGAACAATCCCCATATGCAGCAGAACTACATCAGCTGCAACTACACCCATGCGGCCAGGGACGTGAACGCCAATGGCATGAACGTGGCCGGAGCCCTGCTGGGTAAAAAGGAAATCAATGGCCAGCTCATGTACTCCGTGGGCTGTAACGCGGATACGGCCATTGACGCTGTGGATATCATGAGGAAAAAAGAAAAAAATGGCTGCAAGACCCTTGCCGTGGGCGAGGTGAACAACAATCTGCCCTTCATGTTCGGAGACGCAGTCACTCCCCCTGAAATCTTTGACGCCATCCTGGAGAGCCCCCAGAGCGACTACAGCCTTTTTGGCGCTCCCAAGGAGTCCATCAACACCACAGACTACATGATCGGCCTCCATGCCAGCGCCCTGATTCCCGATGACGGCACCCTGCAGATCGGCATCGGCTCCCTGGGAGACGCCATCACCTATGGTCTCACCGTGCGCCACACCCACAACGACCAGTACAAAAAACTGCTTGAAGATGCAGGCATTCTGGAAAAATACAAGGGCATGATTAATACCTGGGGGGGGACAGAGCCCTTCAGAAAGGGTCTCTACGGCTCCACGGAAATGCTGGTGGACACCTTTGTGGATCTGTACAAGACCGGCGTCATGAACCGCAGGGTGTATGACGATATCCGCATCCAGCGTGTGGTGAGTGCAGGCCTCTGCCCGGATGATCGTAAGGTGACGCCCGAAGCCTTCCGCCAGCTGGTGGTGGACGGAGCCGTACATCGGGTTCTGACCGCCGAGGATGTAGCCTTCCTCAAACGCTTTGGTGTTCTGAAGGCTACGGTGACGCTGCAGGATGGAAAGCTTGTGGATAGCGGCAATACCGCAGGTGCGGATATGGGGGATGTGGAAAATCTCAAGGTGGTTGCGGGTACCATGCTGGGCGACACCCTGAAGGAGGGGTACTGGGCCCACGCGGGCTTCTACCTCGGACCCCGCAAGCTCTATGAAACCCTCAATGCCATGGATGACGCAGAGCGGGCCCTGATCAACATGACCAGCGTGCTCAACGTGAATCAGCTTTATGCCAACAACAAGTACGGCTCCCAGGAGCTGCGGGTCCTTCAGCGTAAGAATGCCCGCTTCATCAACGCCGGTCTCATGGTCACCCTCGGCGGGGCCATTGTTTCCGACGGCCTTGAAAACGGCCGTGTGGTATCCGGTATCGGCGGGCAGTACAACTTTGTCTCCATGGCCCATGCCCTGGAAGACGCCCGCGGTGCCATCATGATCCGGGCCACCCGTGGTGAAGGCCCCAAAACCGTTTCCAACGTGGTCTTCAACTACGGACACTGCTCCGTTCCCCGCCACCTCCGGGATATGGTGATCACGGAATACGGCATCGCAGACCTCCGTGGCAAGTCCGACAAGAACATCATCAAGGAACTTCTCAATGTAACGGACTCCCGTTTCCAGGAAGGTCTGCTGGAGCAGGCGAAAAAGGCAGGCAAGATCGAGACGGACTACAGGATTCCCGACGCATTCCGCAACAACTTCCCGGAAAAACTGGAAAAGGTCCTTGCATCGTACAAGAAGGAAGGTCTTTTCGGCCCCTTCCCCTTTGGTACGGATTTCACAGACGAAGAAATCGCCCTTGGAAAGGCCCTGCGCACCTTCAAGGCCAAGGCCGAGCTCAGCAAAGGCGCTGCGGCCAAAGGTGTTCTGGGCGCTTTCATGGCACCCATCCCCGATGCGGCCAAACGCTACCTGGAGCGGATGCAGCTTGAAAATCCCAAAGATTTCAAAGAAAAACTGTTACAGAAAGTGGTTCTCTGCGCACTGAAGGACACGGGTGCGATCTGATATTCTGCTTTTGACCTCCTGGCTTTTTTGTCTGAAAGACGGCATCACTGCCAGGAGGGATTAAAATGAAGAAGGCCGGTTTCCTTTCGGGGAGACCGGCCTTTCATTTTTCAGACTTTGTAACGGCTATTTTGCGGGGTTGAAGGTATTTTCAGAAAAATTCAGCGTGGCAAAGAGATCATCAAGGGTCTCGGCCCTGCGGATGCGGGAAGTCTTCCCGTCTTTTCCCAAAAGCAGCTCCTGGGGCCGAAGCTGGCCGTTGTAGTTGAAGCCCATGGCGTGACCATGGGCGCCGGTGTCGTGGATGATGAGAAGATCCCCATCCACAATGGGGGGGAGGGCACGCTCTACGGCAAACTTGTCGTTGTTCTCACACAAAGCCCCCACCACATCCACGGCCAGATCTTTCAATCCCGGCGTTTTTCCCAGTACGTCAATATGGTGGTAGGCCCCGTACATGCCGGGCCGCATGAGAGATGACATGCAGGCATCGACCCCAATGTAGGTGCGGTAGATGTCTTTGCGGTTGATGGCCCGTGTCACCAGTACACCATGGGGGCCGGTCATATAGCGTCCGGATTCCATGAAAAGGGCGGGCATGTAGCCCTCTTTCGCTTCAAAAGCCTTGAAAAGGTCCGTGATTTCAAGGGCCATGGCCTCCAGGTTCAGGGCTTCGTCCTCAGGCCTGTAAGGAATGCCAAGGCCGCCTCCGATATTGAGAAAGTCAAAACGAATGCCTAAGGCCTTTCCGGTTTCAGCTGCAAGATCCAGCAGCATGCGGGCCGTTTCCACCATATAGGTATAATTTCTTTCGTTGGAACACACCATGGTGTGCATGCCAAAACGGCTCGCCCCCCTGTCCATGGCCGCTTGATAGGCCGGGATCACCTGCTCGTGGGTGATGCCGTATTTCGCTTCCACGGGATTGCCGATGATGGCGTTGCCCGTGCGCCTGGGGCCGGGATTGTAGCGGAAACAAATAGTTTCCGGCATACGGGGCACCTTGGCCACAAGACTGATGTCGTCCAGATTCAGGAGGCACCCGTCCTCTGCCAGGGCCGTCTGAAAATCCTTTTTTGAGGTATTGTTGGAAGTAAAAAGGATGTCCTCCCGCACAGCCCCCGCCCGCCTTGCCAGGCTAAGCTCGGCAACGGAGCTGCAGTCAAAACCAAAGCCCATGGATTTCATCAGATCCAGAATGGAAGGGTTGGGCAGAGCCTTGACCGCAAAATATTCCTTGAATCCGGGAATGCCGGAAAAGGCTTTTTTCAGAGCTGCGCCGGTCTCCAGAATGCCCTTTTCGTCATAGATGTGAAAAGGGGTGCCAAAATGGTCTGCCAGGGCGGGCAGATGGGGAAAAAGGCGCTCTTTGAAATCCGGGGACATGGGCATGGGGAGGGTCTCCTTGTTGGGGGTTGCAATCTTTACATTGTTTCAGGGTTCAGGCCCTGTATGGATGGCGTCCAGGGGAATTCTTGTACTTTCCTTGTGGGTGGCAAGGGCAATCTGGGTATGAATCCGGACCACTCCGGGAAGGGTGGCAATTTCTTCCTGCACCATGCGGTGCATCTCCGGGATGGAGGCGCTGCGCAACTTCACGAGAAAGGCATCGCTGCCTGAAATGAAATGAACTTCCTGCACATCGGCAAGGGCCGTCAAGGCCTGGGCCACAGCCCCATGGGTTTCGGGTCGCTCCAGAAAAACCTGCAGGAAGGTCACAAGATCCCTGTGCAGTTTTTCCGGATTCAGTCGAACCTCATACCCGTCAATGATGCCCTGCTTTTCAAGCTTGCGAATGCGCTCCAGCACTGCGGAAGGCGCAAGCCCCACCTGTCGGGCCACCTCCACGTTGGGGATACGGGCTTTTTCCTGAAGTATCTTAAGAATCTGCAGACTGATGTCATCCATAGCAGTGGGGTCCTTTGCCATATTTTTTAAACTTAATATTCTTGTTTTTCTGGGCAGTCAAGAACATTATTCCATGAAACCTCGTGAATCCTAGAATTATATTCTGAAAAAATCGCCTCCCATTCTTTTTCGTTCTGAGACCCCCCATAAACACGCAAGCGATGGCGGGCCATGGCAACCAGTACATCCACGTGGACATCCACATAATCAAAAACCCGCGCCCTCCTTTTGTCCGGAGCAGGACGGAGCACACGGCCCAGGTACTGGAGCAGCCGACCTGAAAAGCGGATGGGCGTTGCCAGAAAAAGGGTGGAAAGATCCTTGCAGTCAAACCCCTCGCCCACAAGCTGCCCCGTGGCCACCAGTACCTGGACTCCCCCTCCTTCAAGGGCCTCCATCACAGCCCTGCGCTCTGCGGTTTTCAGGTCTCCGGTGAGAAGGGCAGAGGAAATCCTGTGACCGAAACGAAGAAGGCTGTGCAGCACCTCACAATGCTGCTTGCGTTCGGACAGAACCAACATCATGGATCCTGGCTCAAGGCGGCACTGGTGGGCCACATCCTCTGCTATGAGACGGTTGCGCTGGGGGTCAGTGACCAGCTCCCGCATCATCTTGGCATAGGCGGTGACCGGATCGTGGAAGGGCCTGAAATCCGTTTTGCGGAAAACCGCTTCTGCGGCGAGAATATCACCGTTGCGGATCAGTTTTTTCCTGTCCACCGCATGGTGAACATCCCCCAGATGCCAGAAAATCAGCTGAGAAAGGTTGTCCCTGCGGAAAAGGGTGGCGGAAAGCCCCAGGCAGTACCGCGCCGGAAAGGCGGAGACCGCCTCGGTAAAGGTTCTGGAGGGCGTTCTGTGGCATTCGTCCACAATAATGTGGCCGATGTGGGGAGAAACCGCCTCCTTGTGCCGGATAAGACTCTGCACCAGGGCAACGGTGATGGCTTTCCCCACATGACGCCTGCCATTACCGATAAAGCCGATTTCTTCTTCCGGTATACCAAGAAACTGACCAATGCGCTCCACCCACTGCAGGGCCAGTTCCCGGGTATGCACCACGATGAGCGTGGGTTGTTTTCTCCTCGCCACAAGGGCCAGCGCCATAACGGTTTTCCCGGCTCCTGTGGGGGCATTCAGGGTGCCGAACTCCTTGGCGGCCATGGCGTCCACGGCTTTTTTCTGAAAATCCCGGAGTGTGGCGGAAAAACGAAAATCCACCGCGTCCAGACAAAGCCTGTGGTCTTCAAGTTGCCAGTCAAGCCCCTGGCTGCGGATCAGGAGCATGAGGCTGCGGGTATACCCCCTGGGAAGGACGAGAACGCCCTTTTCCTCCTCCTTGTAAAACGTAAGATGCCGTGGGGTCTGCCCATTCCACCGTCCCATGCGCTGGTTTTCCAGCCATCTGGGATTTTCCAGGCACAGGGCGTTACGGACCAGGTCTTCCAGGGGAGGGGGCAGATGGCGCACCTCAAGGTTTCGGCCCAGAGAAAGCAGGGGGAGCATAAGGGATTCCCGGTTGAAAAGGATAGGGTCTGCATGATAGAGTAAAATTCCGCATTGGGGTGTACAGGCGTTTGGGTGTGTCTTCGGCTGCGGTCTTTTATCATTCCGGGCATCAGGGTAGGATTTCCGGCCCTGAAATTCAATAAGCTTTCGTATTTTTGCGGCCCTCTGCCTTTAAAACGCAGGTTTTCGGGACGATTCTGAACAACCCTCAGGATATTTTCCCTGATGGTTTGTGGAGGGCATGTGGAGCAGGGCCCCATGGAAAAAGAGGAAACACCGGGAACCATCCTTTTTGTGGATGATGAAAGCAGTATTCTTGAAATCGCCCAGGAATACTTTGAGCATAAGGGCTACCGTGTACTCACGGCCTCTAACGGCGTGGAAGCCCTTAAAATCATGGAACATGAAAGTGTCTCCTGCTGCTTTACGGACATCAATATGCCGGAGATGAACGGCCTTGAGCTGGCCGAACACATCCGCCGCAAAGACAATACCGTACCTGTCATTGTCATGACAGGGTATCCTTCTCTGGAAAACACCATCCGGACCCTGAAAAACGGGGTGGTGGATTTTCTGATCAAGCCTGTGAATCTCAACCAGATGAACCTCTGTGTGAAAAGGGTTCTCCGGGAACGCAGGCTTTTTGTGGAAAATCTCCTGCTCAAGGAAGAAGTGGCCCGTAAGGCCCAGCTGGAAAGCCTCAACCGGGATCTGGAAACACGGGTAACAGAACTGGGAGCCCTGAATCGTATCATGGGTGCGTTCACCAGTGTTCCGGAAAGCGGGGATGTGTTCCGGCGCCTGGTGGACATGGCCCAGGACCTTTGCGGTGCAGGTAAGGCCTGGTTTTACGTGATCAATGATCTCTTCCCCTTTCCAAGGGAAGTGGTGGCGTCCCAGGGCTGCCTCCCCGGCTCCGGAGGCCCGGAACCGGCGCTGGCTGACCTTCTGCGTGAGGTCGCAGAGGATGGCCTGCCCTTTCTTCTTGGAAAGAATTCGGGAACCACGCGTTTTTCCGGCATCACAGGATCGGCCATGGTGGTGCCCCTGAAAATCCGGGAAAAGGTTTTTGGCCTTTTGTATCTGGTGCGGGATCGTTTCCGGGACGATTTTTCCGACAAGGATCTTTATTATGCCAGCGCCATGGCCACCCATGCCGCCTATGCCATTGAAAACCTTGCCCTGTACGAGAATATCTACGAGAATCTTTTTGCCACACTCTATGCCTTTGTCTCCGCCATTGAAGCCAAGGACGCTTACACCCACCAGCATTCGGACCGGGTGGCCGCCCTATCCGTTGCCCTCGGCAGGCGCATGGGTCTCGACGCGGAATCCCTGGATGTGCTTTTGTTTGCCGGGCGGCTCCATGACATCGGCAAGATTGGCGTGCGGGATGAGGTGCTCTTAAAGCCAGGACGTCTTACGGATGCCGAATATGACGCCATCAAGGCGCATCCTGTGATCGGTGCGGGCATTGTGGGTAAACTCGGGCTCTGGAGCCGGGAGCAGGAAATTATCCTCTACCACCATGAGCGCTACGACGGCAGTGGCTATCCCAAGGGCCTTGCGGGAAAGGAAATCCCCCTGCTGGCCCGCATTCTCAGTGTGGCAGACGCCTACGACGCCATGGCTTCGGATCGGGCTTACCGCAAGCGCATGCCCGAACATGAAATTTTTCTTGTCATGAAACAGGCCCGCGCCAGACAGTTTGATCCTGAAATTCTGGATCTTTTTCTGCAGATGGCAGCCGAAGGAACATTGCCCGCCTGAGAGCGGGTAAGCGCGTGGCAATGCCGGAAAGGCCTTCCACCTTAAAGGTTTTTTGCAAGATGTCCGGCAAGCATGGTTTTTTCAATGAAGGAGACCCCCATGGGTGAGTCAAGGGAAAAAACGGGCGAAAGACGGCGGATGAAGCGTGTGACCTTTGAGACCGAGGTGCGGCTTCATGTGGGGCAAAGGGAAATCCGTGTGGTGGGGAATACCCGGGATCTGAGCCAGAAGGGGGTTTTTGTCGCCACAGACATTCCTTTGACCGTAGGCATGGAGTGCCGGGTGGAAGTGCTGCTTTCGGGTATGACAGAGCCTGTCTGTCTTTCCATGAAAGGCAAAATCGCACGTATCGTGCCCGAGGGCGTGGGGGTGGAATTCTTTGAAATGGACCTGGATACCTTTACCCATTTGCGGAATGTGGTACTGTACAACAGTCAGGACGCCGACGATGCTCCTTGAAGCCGCAGACCTTTCCCAGGCGCATTTCCAGAAGGGGCCTTGCCCTGTATGCGGAACCTGAAGCGGCAAGGTTTTTTTTGTCTGTGGAGCAGGCCTGATTGTAATATGGAGAATTTTTGGGTATTTATTTTGCGTCGTCATCTTACCCGGACGGAATAAAAAAACCTGATTTTCATTCTGGCGTCATATAGACAAAATGTATCAGAGAGGAATCCTGCATGGATGCAACACTGATCAACCCCTTTATCAATGCAACCATCAACGTACTTGAAACCATGGCTTTTGTGAAGTCCAAGCCCGGCAAACCCTTTTTGAAGAAAGAAGATGTGGCCAGAGGTGATGTGACAGGGATCATCGGTCTTACCGGTGCGGCCAATGGTACCATTGCTGTTACCTTTGACGAGGGTTCCATTCTCAAAGTGGTTTCCAATATGTTCGGCGAGCCCATGACAGAGCTGAACAGCGAGGTTGCCGACGCAGTGGGTGAAATCACCAACATGATTTCCGGTCAGGCACGGCGGGAACTGGAGGGGCTCGGCAAGGTCTTTGAGGCCGCCATTCCCTCTGTGGTCAGTGGAAAAAATCATACCATCACCCATTATACGGATGGACCCAAAATTGCCATTCCCTTTTCCACGGAAGGTGGACAGTTTACCATCGAAGTGTGTCTGGAAAGATAGAATCGACTGAATTGATTGAACAAAACAGGAGCTTTTTCATTTATGGATACCTCTATCAGAATTCTTTGCGTTGATGACTTTGCCACCATGCGCCGTATTCTCAAAAACATTCTCAAGCAGCTTGGCTTTACCAACATCACCGAAGCCGATGATGGAACCACCGCCCTTGAAGAGCTGAAAAAGGGGCGCTTTGATCTCATCATCTCCGACTGGAACATGCCGAAGATGTCCGGTCTTGAACTGCTCAAAACCGTACGCGCCATGGAGGAATATAAAAATATTCCCTTTCTCATGGTAACCGCTGAGGCTCAAAAACAGAATGTGGTGGAAGCAGTGCAGGCCGGGGTTTCCAATTATGTGGTCAAACCCTTTACTGCGGAATCCATTGCCGAGAAAATCGAAAAGATTCTCGCCAAGTAAAACCCGCCTTAAAAAAAATCAAACCTTTGTGCCATTTCCATCCCCAGAGACAGCCTTTCCGGATCCCGGAAAATCACAACTGGGTGCAACGGGATGGCAAAGAGGAATTTTCTGGATCAGCCGCGAAGCAGGCTGTGGGAAACCAAAGCCGGAACGGGTGCGTGTTCAATGAGTCTGGGCGTGATGCAAAGGGAATCGTTAGCCATAACGAGCGGTGAGGAGGAAGGACTTCCCGCCTTCATGGGGCTTGTGGGACAAAGCCCCCGGATGCAGAAGGTTTTTGAAACCATCCGAAAGGTGGCGGCTACGGACAGCTCCGTCCTGATCACCGGAGAATCGGGAACGGGAAAAGAGCTCATTGCGCGGGCCATCCATCATCTCAGCGCCCGCAGAAACGGTCCCCTGGTGGTCATCAACTGCGGCGCCATCCCCGGAGAGCTTCTGGAATCTGAACTTTTTGGCCATGAAAAGGGTGCCTTTACCGGTGCCCACCGCACGCGCATGGGGCGTTTTGAAATGGCGGATGGGGGTACCATCTTTCTCGATGAAATCGGAGACATGAGCCCTGGTCTTCAGGTCAAACTGCTCCGCGCCCTTCAGGAACAAACCTTTGAACGGGTAGGCGGCGGTCAGCCCATTCATGTGAATATCCGCGTTCTGTCCGCCACCCACAGGGATCTCCTTGCCGCCATCGGCACGGGAGATTTTCGTGAGGATCTTTACTATCGCCTGAATGTCATCCCCATCAAAGTGCCTCCCCTGCGGGAACGCAAAGGAGACATCCCCTTTCTTTGCCGCTACTTCCTTGAAGGCATGGCCGCACGCTTTGACGAACCGCCCAAAACCTTTTCTCCAGCCGCCCAGGACATGCTTTTAGGCTATGAATGGCCGGGCAACATCCGGGAACTGGAAAACATGATGGAACGCATGGCCGTCATGACCGATGGGCCTGTCATTGAAGAGATGGATCTGCCCGAATCTGTGCGGGGAATCCGCACGCCGGAACGCGTTCTGGCCTTAAATCCCCTGCACAATGGCATGGGCTTTACCGAAGCCGTGGATCTGTATCAGAAAACCCTCATCATCGAAGCTCTGAACCGTTGCGACTGGGTGAAGGCCAAGGCCGCCTCCCTTTTGAAAATGAACCGCACCACCCTTGTGGAAAAGATCAAGAAACTGAAAATTGTCCGCGAAGAACCCCTGGGCCAGGAAGATCCGGACCTCTTTTAGCCCACCCCTTGGGAAATGCCGTTTTTTTTAAAAAAATTTTTGTGCAGGATGCCGATGCTATGATCCGGTGCGGGACCAGCGGAATCTTTTTGGCATGAGCGTTGGGATATTGACACAGGCACCGGCGGAAACACCGCCGGTTTTTTGTTGGCACACAACGTCTTGCCGCAGAAATCCGAAAAAAAGGAAGACCATGGGTTCTTAAAAGGGTGTCTTCCGCACCTTCCGGACAGGAGAAGGAGCCGGGTAAACGATGATCCTGTGGCACCATCTTTGCTTTTGTGCTGACCATGAAAGGAATTCTTTTACCGGCATTGTGGTGTCAAGCGAGGCGGTCGCCCATGGAGCAAACCCCAAAGGCAAAATATCTGAAAGGCTTGGGCCGGATCTGGGGGCTGTGGATTCTCCTCAGCATGGCGGGGATGGCGACGGCTTCTCCTTTGCTGGAAGGAATTCATCTTTCCGAAAAACCATCCCTCATTGCCTTACGCTTTGATGCGGATGTGAACTGGCGGGTCTACCAGACAGGCCCCAGGGAAGTCCTTATCGCCCTCCAGAACGCTTCCGTGGCAAGAGACCTCACCCGCAGCGGCTCCGGCGCACCGGTCATTCAGCGCATTGTCTACAAACGCACCGGCGAGGGCAATGCCACCTTGATTGTGGAAACGGGCATGGATATCCGGTCTGTGGAATCCCACTGGCGGGCGGGTGTGCGGATTCTCGAAATCCGCCTGGAAACCACAGCCCCGGGCCCCCGCCTGCAGGCGCACAAAACCCCTCGCTTTGCCCTTGAAAACCGCAAACGCCTGGATACAGCCTCTGCTCCCCAGCAAGCCCGCCGCCCTGCGCCAGAGCCTCCCTCTCCTCAGCGCCCCTCCCCGCCATCCAATGGAAAAGCCATGGAGGTCACAACCCTTGCCAACGGCCCCAAGGGCCATGGCGGAATAGACACCCTTCTGGATGCCATCCTGAAATCCGATTGCGGTGGTGGCGTGCACATGCGCATCGGCGTGCGGAACATTCAGGAAGACAACTGCGACATGGGGCTGGACGTTCTGGCCCAGGGACTCATGGAAGGCTGCGAAGAGGTCTTTTCCTACCTGGAAGGCTGGTGCCGTTTTCAGAAGGCTTCCAGTCCTTCGGATCTTCTGGCCCTGGCCCGCACCCTGGAGATGCTGGTGGCGGGGAAACCCGACGCTCCCTGGGTTCCCTGGGGCTACGCCATGCTGGGCGTTGTCTACCACAAAATGGGCAATGATCCTGTGGGCATGGGCTATTTTGACCTTCTGCGTGAAAAAGCGCCGAACTTTGCCGGAATGCCGGAGATCCTCCTCCACCTTGGCCGCATGCATATGCGCAACCAGAGACTGGATGAGGCGGAACCCCTTTTCCGGGATCTTGTGACCCGCTTTGGCGAGACCCTTTTTGCCAGGGAGGCCCGCATGGAGCTGGGCCGGGTGATGTTTGAGAGAAAACGCTACTTTGAAACCCTGAAAATGCTGGAAGCTGTGATGCGGGACGCTCCAGACCGCGTATTCACGGATGCCGATCTTCTGCTCCTTGTGGGCAACAGCCATTTTCATACCGGAGGCTATGCCCAGGCCATTGAGGCACTGGTCCGGGTTTACAATGATTTTCCAGGCCTTGCGGAGCCATCCCTGGTCTTGACCCGCATTGCGGAATCCTACGCCGGGCTGGGGGAAAAGGAAAAGGCCAAGCGCCTGTATGAGCTGGTGCGGGAGTTGTATCCGGGCACCGATGGTTTTGTGATCAGCTCCATGCGCCTTGCGGAGATGCTGGAAAAACGGGAAGACAGGGAAAGCATCTTCCAGATGGTCATTGACCATTACCCGGACCACACCCTTGCGCGCCTTGCCCTGATGCGGCTTGCGGAATCCCGGCATCAGGCCGGAGATTACAATGAAACCGTAAGGCTCATCCGCCGCCTGCTCACCGAAGATCCCAGGGCTCTGCGCAGAGATGCCCTGATTCTCATGGGGCGCGCTCTGGAAGCCATGTTTCAAGGCTTCCTTGACCAGGGGGGGTTTCCTGAGGTTATCCGACGGTATGAGGTGGAAAAGGGGCCTGTCTTTGAAATGGAGAACCCCAGAATCCATGCCCTTGTGGGCCGGGCTTTCCTCGATGGCCATCTTTATCCCCAGGCCCTTCCCGAATATCAGCGTGCGGAAATGCTCTGGGGAGGGGCTCCTGTGCCGCCTGCGGTACGTTTTGAATATGGGGTGGTGGCCAAAGAAACGGGAAACCAGGAAAAAGCCCTGGAACAATTCGGCCTTTTTTTAAAGGAAGTTCCGAAGGACCCTGTCCGCAGTGCCGCCACCTGGGGGCACATGGGAGATATCCGCTACAATGAGGGAAAAAAGGAGGTGGCTCTGAAAGCCTATGAAACCGCCGCACAGCTCGCCTCCCAAGGGCAGGAGAAAGCCCGGTTCCTGCATGCGGCCTCAAGGATTCTGCGCGACAGCCAGGAACGGGGCAAAGAAGCAGTGATTCTGGAACGCAGTCTTGCTTTTTTGGATGGAGAAGGCCAAGATTCCCGAGAACTGCGTTTTGCCCTCCTGCGTTCCCTGGGTGAAGCCCAGGTCGCCCAGGGCCTCCTGGCTGCGGCTGCGGTTTCCTACGCCAAGGCGGAAGGCCTCATGGGCATACCGGCCTCAGACAGAAACGCCGTGCGTTTCCGCCATGCAGAAACCCTGGAAGCCTTGGGCAAGGGCGGGGAAGCCCAGGATCTGTACCGCCTTCTTGTGGAAGACGGAGATCCTCTCTGGGGGGCTCTGGCGCAGGAACGTCTCACGGCCATACGCATAGAGGGCCAGCTCCGGGAGTCCTGATCTCCGGAGCGCTTGGGAATTCTTTTTTTTAAGGGCTCAGGATTTTCTCACAAGCCCCTTTCAATAAGACAGGGTTTTTCCATGACAAGCACACCACAGAGCGTGATTTTTGCTTCCGATCCGGGAATCCGGGCCACCCTGACCCGCATGCTGGAAGAATGGAACTGTACCATACGGCCCGGACAGACAGAGGCCGAAGCCCTGCAACTCATCCGCTCCCTGCCGCCACGCCTGGTGGTGGGCGTCTGGAAAGAGGGGGAAGACCCCCTGCCTTTTTTAACCCAGACGGCAGGCAACCGCATTCCTGTGCTGGTAATTTCCGGGAGTGTGGATGTAAATCTTGCTGTGGCCTGTATCCGGGCCGGGGCCCTGGATTTTATGCTGCTTCCCCTGGAAGAAGCCCGTATCCGCAGACTTTTTGCCCAGATTTTCGGAGAAAGACCCGAAGCACCGGGGGCTTGCGCCATTGTCAGCCAGGACCCCGGCATGCAGCGTCTCATGGATCTGACCCTGAGGGTGGCGGCCAGCCGGGCCCCGGTTTTCATCCAGGGAGAATCCGGAACGGGCAAGGAACTTTTTGCACGCATGATCCATGAAAACAGCCCCCGCAAACAGGGACCTTTTGTGGCCATCAACTGTGCAGCACTTCCCGAAAACCTTCTGGAGAGTGAACTTTTCGGCCATGAAAAGGGCGCTTTTACCGGCGCAGCCTTCCGCAAAGAAGGCAAATTTGAAATGGCCCATGGCGGCACTCTGCTTCTCGATGAGGTCACGGAAATGCCCGTACACCTCCAGGCGAAACTTCTGCGTGTCTTGCAGGAAGGCGCTGTGGACAGGGTGGGCGGCAACCGTCCTGTACGGGTGGATGTGCGCATTGTGGCAACCACCAACCGGGACCTGCGCGTGGCCATGGAAGAAGGGGAGTTCCGCGAGGATCTTTACCATCGCCTGAACACCATTCCCCTGCGTATCCCCCCCCTGCGGGATCGACGGGGGGACATCCCTCTTCTGGCAAGGTTTTTTATCCAAAAATACAATGCCGAAGATGGCCGGGGTGTCAAAGGTCTGACACAAAGCGCCCTGGACCGTCTGACATCCGGCACCTTCACCGGCAATGTCCGGGAACTGGAAAACGTCATCCGCCGCGCTGTTCTGCTCTGCGATGGGGTGGAAATCCGTCCGGAAGACCTGCTTCTGGAAGATAACCCACGGCCTTCCGCAGCATCGGAGGCGGAACAGACCAGCGACTGGATTCTGCCGGAAACCTTTTTAGATGTTCCCCTCAAAGAGGTGGAGCGGCAGATGATTTTCCATACCCTGAAGCGTTTTGATGGTAACCGCACCCATGCGGCCCAGCTTCTGGGCATCAGCGTGCGCACCCTGCGCAACAAGCTCAACGAGTACAGAGATCAGTCCGACCTCTCCTTTGAAGCCTGACCCTCCTTTTTTCCCTCTCCGATCCACCCCGACCTCCCTTTTTCCGGCATGGGTCTTGCATATTTTTTGCCCAGATCCCCCTGGTGTCCGGGCTGTGCAAAGGCCGCTGGGAAGCACGCCCGACCCCAGTCCTGAAGAAAGCCAAAGAACCAGGGTGGACCATCCCGGAGAGGAGAGAACCATGAGCAACCACCGTTTATTTGATACCACCTATAATATGATGGGAAAGGGCCTGGATGTTTCCAGTTTCCGGCACAGCCTCATTTCCGCCAACGTGGCCAATGTGGACACCATCCACTACAAGCCCAGGGATCTGGATTTCAACCGCACCCTGCAAAAAGCCATGGAAGATCCGCCTCCCAGACGGGTGGCCATGACCCATCCCAGGCATCTTGACAGAGATCCGCCTCCGGATCCCATCCGCGCCTCCATTTATGACAATGCAGACGCCTACCATCTGGATTCTGTGGACATTGACGAGCAGATGGCCAATCTTGTGGAAAACAACATGCAGTACAGGACCACCGCAGACATGATGATACGGAAAATGACCATTCTGCGCCACGCCATAGCCGAAGGAGGTAGCTGATGGTAGATCTTCTGAAGTCCTTTAAAATCAGTGGAACGGCCCTGGCCGCCCACCGCATGAAAATGAACGTCATTGCCCAGAACCTGGCCAACGTGGATACCACCCGCACGGAAGAGGGGGGTCCCTACCGCAGAAAGATGGTGGTGTACGAGGCAAGAACACCCGAGGAAATTCCCCTTGGTCTGCAAAAGGCCGAAGCCAGAGAAAAATACGATGACTTAGGTTTTCATGAGATGTTCGAAAGGGAACGGGAACGGGACGGAGATCAGCGGGGTGTGAAGGTCACGGATGTGGTGCAGTCCCAGGAGGATTTTCGTCTGGTGTACAATCCCAGCCACCCGGATGCGGATCCTGTCACCGGATATGTGGCCATGCCCAATGTGGATCATCTCACGGAAATGGCGGATATGCTGGTGGCGCGGCGGGCCTATGAGGCCAGCATCACAGCCATGAACAACACCAAGGCCATGATGATGAAAGCGCTTGAAATCGGCAAATAAGCCTTTTTAAAAAAAGCCCGGCGGAGCATACCCGCCTCCGGTTTCAGCCTGAAACCCTGCAATAAAGGAGAAAAGCCATGGATTCCCTGCGTGCCCCCTTTTTTCCCCTGCCCACCCCCGGATCGGGTCAGGCAAAGGTCCAAACTGCCACCCCGGAATTTTCCGGCAGAAGTTTTGCTGATCGGCTGAACGGAGCGGTCCGGGAGGTCAATACCCTTCAGAAAACATCTGACCTTGCGGCGGAAAAGGTCATGCTCGGAGAACTGGACCTGCATGAGGGCATGATGGCCCTGCAGGAAGCCGACCTTTCCATGCGCCTTCTGGTGCAGGTGCGGTCCAAGGCTCTGGAAGCTTATAAGGAAATCATGCACATGCAGTTCTGATGCATGAGAAGTTTTTTTTAATCGATTCTTTTTTGCCCTTGTCCCGCTGTCCGGAAGATCTTCCCGGACCCGGACAGAAAACAACCCCCTGGAAAAGCCTTTCCAGGTCCTTTTCCCGCATTCGGAGCGTGCGCCATGAATCCGGTCATCGAACAAATACTTTCCATCTGGCGGAACATGCCCCTTCCCCGCAAGATTGTGCTGGGAGCTGTGGTCGTTCTGACCATCATCGGCTTTGCCTCCTTGTTTTTTATGGCCAACAAAACCGAATTCGGCGTCCTTTATACGAATCTTTCGGAAAAGGACGCTTCGGAGATTGTGGATAAGCTGAAGGAGATGCGGGTTCCCTATGAGCTGGAAGGCGGCGGCAGCGCCATCCGTGTGCCTGCAGGCCAGGTGCATGAAACCCGTCTTTCCCTGGCCGGGGAAGGACTTCCCAAGGGCGGCGGCGTGGGCTTTGAGGTCTTTGACAAGAGCGATTTCGGCACAACAGAGTTTGTGCAGAAGCTCAACCTCCAGAGGGCCCTTCAGGGAGAGCTTTCCCGCACCATCCGGCAGTTCAATGAAGTGCTGGACGCCCGGGTCATGGTGGTCATGCCCAAGGATTCGGTTTTTGTGGAAGAAACGCGGCCTCCCAGTGCTTCCGTGCTCCTGCGCATCAAGCAGGGTACGGATCTTCCCCAGAGCAAGGTGGATGCGGTGGTGCATCTGGTGGCTGCGGCCATCCAGGATCTCACGCCGGAACTGGTCACCGTGGTGGATACCCGTGGACGGGTGCTGTACCGGGGTCGCAGTGAATCGGAAAAGCTGGCGGAGCTGGAAGGAACGCGGGTCAGAAATCAGGTCCAGTACCGGAATGTACGGGAAAAAGAGCTTAGTGAGCGCATTGAGACCCTGCTGGAGCGGGTGGTGGGTAAAGACCGCGCCATTGTCCGGGTTACGGCGGAGATGGATTTTTCCCGCGAGGAAATGAGTGAGGAAATTTTTGATCCCGAAGAAAGGGAAACCCCCTTTGTCCGCAGCCGCCAGAACCTCAATGAGGAAACGGAAAGGCTGCGGGGTCCCCTGGGTGCCATTTCCAGTGTGAATCCCGTTGTACCGCCAGGAACCGAAGGCGGACCCCTGGAAACCCTGGAAAAGGGAAGAAAACAGGATGACGTGGTGAATTATGAGTTGAGCAAACGGGTAAGAAGCACGGAAAAGCCCTTTGCCGTACTCAGTCGTTTAAGCGTGGCAGCGGTGATTGATGGTCGTTATGAGTGGCAGCGGGATGAAAACGGGGTTATGACAAGGCGTTATGTGCAGCGCACGCCGGAGGAAATGGCCCAGTTCACGGAAGTGGTGAAAAATGCCATGGGTTTTTCCGAACTCCGGGGCGATCAGGTGGTGGTGGAAACCTTTGCTTTCAATCCTGACGAGGAACCCGTCATGGATGAGGATCCCCTGACCGGGCTTGCGCGCCTGCGCAAGGAATATGGTCGGCTTGTGGCCAATCTCATCCTCGTACTCATGCTCTTTTTCTTCGTCCTCCGTCCCATTCATAAAACGGTCAAGGAGATCCGCGAAGGCGTGGAAACACCGGCTCTGCCCGAACCTGCGGGAGGTCTTCTGGACATCACCGATGAAGAGGTGGTGGAAGAGGAGTTGCCTCTGGATGAAAAGGCCGTCAAACTGGCTCAGACGGACCTGGATCGCACAGCCAACATCCTGAAGGGCTGGCTCCGGGAAGAGTAGAAAAAGGGGGCCATTCCTAATGGCATGGGATGGGACAGGAACTTGGGAAAGCCGGTTTTTCGGGTGAGGAGGCCTAAAGGGTGGCGGATAATAAGGAAAAAAAGAACACAGAGGTGAGCAAGGGAGCCAGGCGGGCGGCCATTTTTCTTCTGCTCATGGGAGAAGAGTATGCCTCTGAGATGTTCCGGCGTATGAAACCCCACGAAATCCGCATTGCAGCTGCCGCCATGGGCAGCATTGACAAGGTGGAGCCCGACGAGATGGAAGAGGTACTCTCCCTTTTTGTGGAATCCTTTGAAGGGGAAACCAGCCTCATTGTGGAAGGGGATGATTTCTTCAAAAAAACCCTGGAAAAGGCCCTGGGTCCGGAGGCCGCCCGATCCATCATCAAGGAAATCGAGGATGCCCGGCGGGAAATTCCCTTTGACTGGAGCCGTCGCATCAACATCGACACCCTGGCCTCCTATGTGGAAGGGGAGCATCCCCAGACCATCGCCATGATTCTGGCCCACCTGCCGCCGGAAGTGGCTTCGGAAATTCTCATGGCCATTCCCAATGAGAAAAAGGGGGATATCGCCTATCGCATTGCCCTCCTGGGTCAGGTTCCTGAGGAAGTGGTGCGGGATGTGGATGAGGCCCTGCGGCGGGAGCTGGAAGCCGTGGGCTCCAGCGTGGGCAAGACCGGCGGCCTTCAGGTGCTGGTGGATATTCTCAATGGCGTGGACAAGAGCACCGAGGAAGTGGTCATGGAACTGATCGAATCCGAAAGCGTGGACATGGCTACGGAAATCCGGGAAATGATGTTTGTTTTCGAGGATCTGGTACGGGTGGACGACAGAGCCATGCGGGAAATTCTCAAAAAAGTGGAAGGCGCCCAGCTTACCCTGGCCCTCAAGGCCACCAGCGAGGATATGCGTCAGAAAATCCTTGGCAACCTCTCCCTGCGTGCTGCGGAAATGCTGCTGGAAGACCTGGAGGTAATGGGGCCGGTGAAGCTTTCCGACGTGGAGGAAGCCCAGCAGGCCATTGTCCGTTCTGCCAAGGAGCTGGAAGAGCAGGGCGTGATTACCCTGGGTGGCAAGGGAAAGGACGATATCCTTGTCTGATCAGAAAGAAAACCATGATGAAGGCTGGAAACCCATGGATGTGGGCAGCCTGCGCAAATTCATCCGGGAGGATATCCCCACCCGTCCCCTGCCGACCAAGGGACGGGATGAAAACTTCAGCACCATTTACAGCCGGGAACATACGCCCGAAGAAGCATTCAGGCCCTTCATTGATACGGGAGGCAAACCCATACGCTCTGCGGATCCCTCTCCATTCCCTCCCCACAGGGCTTCGGAAATTCCGGCTTCCGCGATCCCCCGCTCCGCTCCCCTGCCCGGAAGCGAAGGCGTCCCTGCATCCGGAGGCCTGCCTCCCTCGCCGGAACCTGAAAAAAAAACAGCACCGGATTTTACCCAGCAACGGGAGGCCGCACGCAAGGCAGGGTATGAAGAGGGTCTCGCCTCAGGCCGGGACCAGGGGCACAGGGAAGGCTTTGAGGCGGGGTACAACGAAGGCCTGGCCTCAGGCCGGGAAGAGGGGCTTGCCCAGGGCGCTGCGGAAGGGTACGACAGGGGCTATGAAGAAGGCCGGGCTGCGGGCACAGGAGAGCTTGCCATCCAGGCCGGAGAACTGGGGCAGCTGTTGCAGTCCATACAAGCGCAATGGCCTGCCATCCTCGCCCGCTATGAAAAGGAAATCATCTCCCTGGCCCTGGAGATCGCAGAAACCCTGGTCTTCGGAACCCTGGCCGTGGACAGCCGTGTGGTGGAGCGGGCCGTGATTTCCGCCCTGCATCGCCTTCCGGATCCCCTGAAAGTCACCGTATCCGTCAATCCTGAGGATTTTCAGCAGGTGGAAATGGCCAGGGAGCGTTTTTTTGAGCAGGCACCCGAACTGCGCCAACTGGAAGTGGCCTCGGATCCCGGCATCAGCCGGGGAAGCTGCCACATCCGTGCGGCTTCAGGGAGCATCCGGGAAGATCTGAAACAACGCATGCATGTACTCAAAGAAACCCTTTTGCTGGCGGCGGACACCAAGGGAGGATGACATGGTTTCTGCCCATGATTTTCATATGGACTTTTCTTCCTATCACCGCCTCGTCCAGAATACGCCCCTGACCACCCTGGAAGGCCGTGTGGTGCAGGTGGTGGGGCTCATCGCCGAGGCGGAAGGCATGGGCCAGGGCATTGGCAGTTTTTGCCGTATCCTTCTGGATGACGGAAAAGACATCCTTGCCGAGGTGGTGGGCTTCCGGAAAAATCACACCCTTCTCATGCCCTATGGCAGTACCCGGGGCATACGCCCCGGAAGCCGCGTTCTTGTGGAGGCTGCACATCCCCTGGCTCCGGTGGGCAATGCTTTTTTAGGCCGGGTGATTGACGGCATGGGCCATCCCCTGGACGGCCTCGGCCCCATTGAAGCGGACACAGCCTATTCCCTTTACGGTCAGCCCATCAACCCCCTGGACAGGGATCCTGTGAAACAACCCATGGATGTGGGGATCTGCGCCATCAACACCATGATTCCCCTGGGCCGGGGACAGCGTGTGGCCATTATGGCAGGATCCGGTGTGGGAAAAAGTGTGCTCATGGGCATGATGACCCGGCATACGGCCGCAGACGTGGTGGTCATCGGACTCATTGGCGAACGCGGCCGGGAGGTAAAGGATTTTGTGGAGGACATTCTGGGGGAAAAGGGCCGGGAAAAATCCGTGGTGGTGGCCGCCACATCGGACGTTCCGCCCCTGGTGCGCATGCGGGGGGCTTATCTCGCCACCACCCTGGCGGAATATTTCCGGGACCAGGGCAAGGATGTGCTGCTGCTTCTGGATTCTCTGACCCGTTACGCCATGTCCAGCCGGGACGTGGGCCTGGCCGCAGGGGAACCGCCCACCACCCGGGGCTATACACCTTCCTTTTTCGTGCAGGTTCCCATTTTGCTGGAAAGGGCAGGTACGGTAAAGGGCAAGGGCAGCATCACGGGAATCTACACCGTTCTCGTGGAAGGCGATGACATGAACGATCCTGTGGGGGACACGGTGCGCTCCATCGTGGATGGGCACATTGTGCTTTCCCGTCAGATCGCCAGCCGGGGACACTATCCTGCCATTGATGTGCTGGGCAGCGTCAGCCGCGTGGCCAGGGATGTGAGCCGACCGGAAAATCTGGCCCTGCGGGAGCAGGCCATCCGTATATTGGCTACCTACCGTGAAGCCGAAGACATGATTCAGATCGGTGCCTATGTGGACGGATCCAGCCCCCGTGTGGATCTTGCCAAAAAAATGGCTCCCAAAATCCAGGAGTTTCTTCGCCAGCGTGTGGATGTGCGAGTGACCTCGGAAGAGGGCTATGCCGCCCTGGCAGGTATTCTTACCGGAGATAAAGGTCCATGAAACGCTTTGTTTTTCGCATGGAGTCCCTGCTCCGCTACCGCAGTTTTCAGGTTCAGCAGGCCCTGCAGGCCCTCATGGCCGTGCAGAAACTCCTGGAGCAGTGCCAGGAGGACATCCGTCTTTTGGGTCAAGAGCGGCAGACCGCCCTTTTTCTCATGGAAAAGGAAACCGAGGAGGGAATTTCCGGAGAGCGCTTCCGGCTGCACACGGACTTTATCGCAGATCTTGAAATACGACTGGTGAAGCTCGAGGAAAGAAAAAAAAGAATTCTCTACCAGCTCAAGGAAAAGCAGCGCCTCCTTGATCAGGCGCGGATGGCGGAAAAGGCCCTTGAAAATCTGAAGACGCGCCGCAAGGAGGAATACCTTCAGGAAATGAATCTTCAGCAGCAGAAAGAAACCGATGACATGGTTTCCATCCGTAAAATCCGGGAGGGCATGGAATGAAAACAAAAAGAAAAACTTACTGGATTGCGGGATTCGGACTGCTTTTTTTCATGGGAATTCTGTTTGCAGGAGAGGTCTTTGCGCAGGAGGACACAAAGGATCCTGTGGTGCGGGAACTGGAAGGTCTGGCCGCCCGTCGGGAAGCCATTCGCAAGGAAGCCGAAGCCCTGGAGGAAGAGCGAAGACGCCTTAACCTCTTACGCAGGGAGGTGGAAGAAGAGGTCTTACGTCTGCAGGAGTTGAACCGTCAGGTCACAGAAGGGCTGGAGCGTCTTTCCCGCAAGCGCAGTGAGGCGGAACGCCGCGCGGATGAAGAGGATGCCGCCAAAATACAGCAACTGGCCCGTTTTTACGGTGGCATGAAGGCCAAGCAGGCGGCTCCTGTGTTTGATGCCATGGATCTCGGGGTGGCAAGAAAAATCTTCCGGGAAATGCGGCCGGACACGGCAGCGGATATTCTCGGCCGTATGAATCCTGAAAAAGCCGCCCAGATCAGTGAGGCCATGGCGGAAAAAGCCGTACGCGTGCGGGAGTAAGCCCTAATGCTCTGAAAGGGCCGTCTTCAGCATTGCCTGTTTCTGAAAAAACAAAAAAATAGACGCCTGAAAAAAACCTCTTCCAAGGGATGTAAAAAGCTCAGAAGAGGTTTTTCATGGGCCTGTTTTTTAAGTTGCCGCAGCCTGCCGTTTCAGAGGGGCTCATTAACTGTAATATTCCGGAGCCTTTCTGAAGGTTTGCCAGGCAACGGGATCATGACCCGTCACAACGGCGACATTCCGATCCTTCAGCATGCGGATGCGCTGCATGGTCTTCACCGTTGCCCTGGGGTCTGCCACAAGGCCCGGAAGCACATCCTCATTCAGGTTTTCCTGGGTGTAGCAGGAATCCCCCGTAAGAAGAAAAGACCCTTCGTTCTGAAGATTCACAAGAACGGATTGATGGCCGGGCGTATGACCCGGTGTAAAGAGCACTTTGATTTTCCCATCCCCAAATACATCAAAACCATCATCCTGCCAGCCTTCCAGGATAAACCAGTCTACGGGTTTATCGAAATCCTTCCGGATATAAGCACCTTTCATATAAAAATCAGGAACGTAGGCAAAATGGAGTTCCTCGCGCTGCACAATATACCTGGCCTTTGGAAAATGACCCACCCCACCGGCATGGTCCAGATGAAGGTGGGAAAGAATCACATACTTCACATCTTCAGGATGTACGCCCACCTTTGCTATGGCGGAAACCACCCATTCCTCTTCCGTCATCACAGGATCATAGGCCGCCACCACATCACCCCAGTGTTCTTCCTTGCGGTCAATCACTTCCCTGGCATTGCCCGTGTCAAAAAGCACATAGCCTTCCGGGTGTTCCATGAGAAAAAAAGGCACCGGAACATCAAAGGCTTCTCCCAGACCCCTGCCTGCTGTAAAAAACTGTTTCTGACTTTTTAAAATCCCGGCCTGGAAAAAATAAAGTTTCATCAAAACACCTCCTGGATATTCCTTGTTTCAAGATCCGCCCAGTCAAACCCCTTGACTCCGTCCATCAGGAAATGGTCCCTCCTTTCCACGGATCCATCCGGTAAATCTCATAAAAGGAACGCCTCAGGCCTTCTCTGAAATCCGGATGTGCTATGGCAATGAGCGCCTTGGCCCTTTCGGGAATGGATTTTCCCCGTAAATCCGCAACACCGTACTCTGTGACAATGTAGTGGGTGTCCGCCCTTGGCGTGGTGACACTGGCCCCCTCATCCATGTGGGCGACGATCCTTGAAACCTTGCCTTTAGCGGCCGTTGCGTGAAAGGCCAGGATGGAACGCCCGTTTTTCGACCCTGCGGCCCCCCGGATAAAATCCAGCTGCCCGCCGGTTCCACTGTACTGCCTGTATCCCAGCGTATCCGAGACCACCTGGCCTGTGAGATCCGCCTGGAGCGCCGAGTTCACGGAAACCATGTTGTCATTTCTCGCGATGATTTCAGGATGGTTGGTATAATCAACGGGGTGCATCTCAATGGATGGGTTGTTGTGGATAAAATCGTAGAGCTTTTCCGTGCCCATCAGAAAAGTGACAACCATTCTGCCCCTGTGGCAGTTCTTTCTCGCGCCATTGATGACGCCGCTCTTCACAAGATCCACCACCCCGTCAGAGATCATCTCACTGTGAATACCGAGGTCCTTTTTGTCCTTCAGAAAACCCAAAATGGCATCGGGCACGGCCCCTATCCCCAGCTGCAGACAGTCGCCATCTTCGATCAGGCCCGCAATATGCCTGCCTATTCTTTCATCCTCTTCCGTGAGAACAGGAGGCTTGAGCAGGATGGGCCCTTCATCGCTTTCCACACAGAAATCCATTTCAGAGATATGGATGAAGGCATCTCCAAGGGTTCTCGGCATGCGGGAAGACACTTCGGCAATCACGATTTTCGCATTCTCCGCCGCAGCCTTGGTGTAATCCACCGACACCCCGAACGAACAGAAGCCATGGGCATCCGGCGCGGAAACCTTGATCAGGGCCACATCCACCGGAAGAATCCCCCGGCTGAAAAGATCCGGAATCCTGCTGAAATGACAGGGCGTAAAAACAGCCCTGCCCTCGTGGATGGCCGTTCGCGTATTTGCGCCCGCAAACAGGGCATTATGCCTGAAAACGCCCGCATATCGGGGAAGGCAGTATGCCCCTTCTCCCAGGGCGACCATGTGCACAATTTCCACATTCTCAAGCCCCTCCGCATTCCGGACCATGGCATCCACCAGAATGCGCGGTTCGCCCGCCGCATGGCCCAGCACCACCCGGTCTCCGGAGCCTATGGACTTTACGGCTTCTTCCGCACTGCAGAGTTTTCTTTGATATTCATGCACCCATTGCATGGAAAAACCCCCTTCCTTCCCGCAAAAAACAGGGATTTTCAGTTGCTTTGTCCCGGATTACGAAAAACCCTTTCCATTTCATACAAAAAAAGATCCGCGTCCTCGTCACTGCCGATGTAGCGCAGTTTTTCCCCTTTAATGCCTCTGACATCAGGGCAGGCCGAAGCGCACCCGACAAAGACCAGAACCTTTTCTGCCTCCCCATCCTCATATGGAACAAAGGTCGCCAGCGGCAGAAGAGCCTTTAGAACTTTTGCGCCCATGGCGATCCTGTCCACAAGGGGATGGCAGCCGCCGCAGTATTTCACACCGATCTTCACACGCCTTCATCCCTCAATACCGCAGAGCTTTTTAGCGGTTTTCTTCTTCTCCTCCATGTTCACCTGTCTTGAGATCATGATCCGCTGCGCCTGGGGAGAGCCCGCACCGTGCATGGATTCCGTGAGATAGCCCACCGCCGCTGTTCCCAGGGTGAGATTTTCAATCAGCCTCAGAATTCTCATTCTGTTCTCAACGGTGGCAGAAGGGCTTGCCGCATAGTATTTTCTCAGCCAGTGTCCCACATCCGGAGAATGAAAATCCTCTTCCGCAGGCATGGTCACCATGAGCCCTCCGGCAATGTCCTGGGCAAGCCGTGCAATCTCGTAAGGAAATCTTGTCACATTCTGTTTGCAGACATTGGCAAGGAGGGTATTGACGAGGTAGGTTCCGGAGGGCTGACGGCTTCCCTCGCAGGCGCAGGCCAGGGAGCCGCAGAACAGGGTTTCATTCAGATGGTTCATTTCAATGATTTTATCTTTGATGTGGGAAACCTTGTGCACCCCATTGTATTCCGCCGCCACCTGGGAAGCCCCGATCAGAACATCCCCTACGCCTACCTTGCAGGCGTAACTCTGCCTGTGGTAGGAGGCAAAATTCTCCACAAGCTCCCCTGAGAATTCAAACTCCCTGAAAAGAAAAATCCGCTCCCAGGGAACAAAAACATCATCAAAAACCACCAGAGCCTCATGACCGCCATAGCACTGATTGCCTCTGTCGATACTTCCCTTTTCAAGCTTTCTTGTGTCACAGGACTGGCGCCCGTAAATGTACGTGATACCTTCCGCATCCGATGGAAGGGCAAAGGAAACCGCATAGTCCTTATCTTTTTCTCCCATGGACAGGGTCGGCATCACGATGATTTCATGGGAGTTGAGGGCCCCGGTCTGGTGGGCTTTGGCCCCTCTCACAAGGATGCCGTCTTTTCTTTCCTCTACAACGCGCAGGAACAGATCCGGGTCTGCCTGCTGATGGGGCGGAAGGCTCCTGTCCCCTTTGGGATCCGTCATGGCGCCATCGCAGACCAGATCCTCCTCCTGCACATATTCCAGATACCTGAGAAACCGTGCATTATAGGAGGTGCCATATTTTTTATCGATGTTGTACGTGGTGATGGAAAGGGCATTCAAGGCATCCATTCCCACGCAACGCTGAAAACAGCAGCCGGTCTTCGCGCCCAGAAGCCTTTCCATCTTGGTTTTTTTCACAAGATCCTCAGCATTCTGATGGATATGGGTGAAGCGGTTGATTTTTTTGCCTGACAGGTGGGATGTGGCTGTCATGAGATCTTCATATTCCGGCTTTTCCGCAAGCTCATAGGTGAGCTTCACCGCATTCATGGAGGGTCGGATGATGGGATCATCCACAACATTGGCCACCTTCTTTCCAAAAAGATACACCTGAAGGTTGAGTTTTCTCAGACTGTCTTCATACGCGGATCCTGTTTTCATTCAAAACCTCCTTGCCTGGGTTGGGTGATAGGGGAATCCCTGTTCCATATTGCCTGATGACAGCAAGCCTTTGCATTGGTCATGCCATTTTCTGCCTGCTGCGGCCCAGGGAGAAAAAGGTCGCAGAGAAAGGATGTAAGCATCTGTAATCAAACACTATATGAATGTTGCGGGCTTTGTTTTTATTTCCGATGATCCTTAAAAAACAAAAAAGCCCTGTTTCACAAAGGAAACAAGGCCCTCCGTTCATCCTAAAAATCCCCATCCCACCCCGCCCATGGGGCCATGGCAAAGGTGACCCTGAAAGGCAGAAACCCAAAGCCTGCGGCCGGAAAAGTCTTGGAATTTTCGGGTTGTTGCAAAAACGAAACGTGTTTCAGAAATACAACAAAGCTTCCCCCGGAGAGGATGGTTAAGAAAACCCGACCGGTATCCCTTTACCTTCCTTTTCTGATCCCGTATTTTGCGGCTTTGCGCACAACGGAAGCCGCACTGATCCCCAGATAATCCGCCATGTCTCTTGTCGTGGCAAAGTTTTCATAGGCCATGGAGATCAGCTGTTTTTCAACGGACTCCAGGGCTTCTTTCAGGGGCATCAGCCCTTTCACGGAAAGACCCGTCGGAAGGGAGGAGGCTCCTTCGGAATCCCAAAAAGCGGAAGGCAGATCCTTTCCTGTGATGATGTCTTCCGGCGAAATGACCACAAGCCTCTCAATGAGATTCTGAAGCTCCCGGATATTGCCCGGCCACGCATACCTTTCAAAAACATCCAGTACATCCGGCGACAGACGCTTTTGTGTTCCATAATTCTTATTGAAAAATTTCAGAAAATGCGCGGCCAGAAACTGGATGTCATCGGGCCTTTCCCTGAGCGGCGGAATATGCAGGGGAAAAACATGGATGCGGTAGTAAAGGTCTTCCCGAAAGAGCTTTTCCGCAACCATGGTTTCAAGGTCCTTATTGGTGGCCGCAAGGATGCGCACATCCATTGTGCGGGGTTTCTGCCCGCCTATCTGAAAAAGCTCCTTACTTTGCAGAATCCTCAACAGTTTTGCCTGCAGGTCATAGGACAGCTCTCCGATTTCATCCAGAAAAAGGGTTCCTCCCTCAGCCATGGAAAAATAACCGGGCTTTCCGCCTTTGCGGGCCCCTGTGAAAGCCCCCTCCTCGTACCCGAAAAATTCGGACTCCATGAGATCCTTGGGAATGGCACCGCAGTTAACCTTCACGCAGGGCCTGTCTGCCCTGTCACTGTGTTTGTGAATGATATCCGCAACCATCTCCTTGCCCGTTCCCGATTCACCGGTAATGAGCACCGTTGCCTGGATTTTCGCAAACCGCATGGACATTTCAATGACCTTTTCCATCTCAGCCGAGCCAATGACCATGCCCTCGATGTTTCTTACCCGTTTTACGCGCAGACTCTGCAGCTCTTTCATGTATTGTTCTGAAATCCTTCTGGATTCCTCAAGGCGCAACTGCAGGGAATAAAGTTCCGTGATATCCCTCACGCTGGTCACAACCCGGAAAACACTGCCATCCTCATTAAAAATGGGCTTGCCCGTTGCAAGGAGAGATTTGCCCGTGCTGGTCTTCTGAACAATGCTCACAGGCCCGTTGCTTTCCAGAACCTTCAGGGTCACAGATTCTGAATAGATCCCTTCCTTTACGAGATCTTTCATATTTCTTCCGTAAAAATCGGAGGTGTCCAGCCCGGTAATTTCCCTGTAGGCCCGGTTGATTCTGAGCACGTTGGCATCGCCATCGCAGACATAGATTCCGTCCGAAGAAGACTCGATGATGGCATGCAACTCCCGGTTCAGCTCCTTTGCCGAGGCAAGCTCACCGGACACCGGCTCCGGATTCAGAATTTCATGGAAGTGGATCACAAATCCAAGGGTGCGGCCTTCGTACTCCATGGGACAGCTTCTGGGATGAAAAAGTCTTCCGTCCACCTGAACCTTAGGTGCCAGGGATTCCTTTTCACACCCAAAGGAGGCCTGTGTTTGGGGGATTTTTACAAAATCGGATAATTTTCGGCCAAGCAGTGCCTGGCTTTCCGTCTTAAGAAGCATTTCTGCGGATCTGCTGACAAAGCGTATGGTCTCATCCGGGTCCGTTGCGATCACCATGCTGCCAGAGGCGTTCACGATGGCATGCATGATCCCATGGAGCAGAGCGCCTTCGGACTTTTCAGATGGGGTGGTACTCCCCTCCAGAGTCTCGGGTTTCCGGGTGAGAACCTTCCGGATTTCCGTATCAAAGGATGTGCCATCCCGGATGGCCCGCAGAATATCCTCCCTTGAAAAAAAACCGGAAAGGCTTTGGCCGCCATCCACAACCGGAGCCATTTCAAGGCCATGGGCGTGGAGAAAAACCGCCGCTGCTTTCAGGGTTTCTTTTTCACTTAAAGCATGGGCCTCATACCTTAATACGGTTTCAGAAACCATCCATCCCTCCTCAAAGCCTTGAAAAACAAAAAAAGCATCCACCCGATGGACTATACATTTTTCTGTTTGATCTCGCTTGGGAGTTGTGATCACGCATTGGTTTTCCTTTGGGAAATCCTCCAGGCCCCATGCCGGGCCAGTTTCGCAAGCCCCAGGCTAAGGGCTGCTTTTTTCCCTCCGGAAAGGACAGGGGCTATTCATGATCCCGTATTTTTTCTTGTCCGCATTGCTTAAGGGCTTCAAAAAGCACCTCCACAATGGCCGCCACCTGGCTTGCGGGCGTAGGCTTTGCCAGAACACCCGCCTGACGGTTGGCCAGGGCTGCCAGATGACAGGCCCTTTCCATGTCCATGCCGCCCGCAATGAGGGCTGACGCCATGCCCGTCAGGGTATCACCTGTGCCGCCCATGGCTTCCATGGCCTCCCAGGAGGGGGCATCCACCCGCCAGTGGATTTGATCCCTTGAGGCAAAAAGATCGGAAGCCCCCTTCACCAGCAGATATTTTGCGGCATTGTCGTGGAGATAGGCCCTTTCGATGAGCTCCGGCGCGTTCTCGTCCTGATGCAGGATGAAGCCCCGGGTATAAAAGGGATGGGGGGCCTTTTCATCCGCAAGAAAGGCCAGTTCTCCCACATCCGGGGTGAAGAGATCATAGGCGCTGGCGTAACCGCTCATTTTGGCGGCATACATGAAGCCTGCATCCGCAATGCGGACAGGGGGCCGGGGCAGGGCATCAAGGGCCATGAGGATGCGGTTGTGCCAGTCCACCTCAGGCTGGAGATAGTGGAAGGTGAGGGTATCCGCCCCCAGGTGGGCCGCATTTTCCACAAGATACTGGTACACAAGGCGGCTGCCGCCGCCCCGTCCCGTGTCTCCGGCCAGCAGGACATGGGGGGGCTCACTCCCTGCAAAGCGGGATGCCTGAATGGCCGCAGCCACAAGGGCCGGGGTTCCCCGAAGCACGGGAATGCGGTGCTCTCCCACCTTCAGGCTCCGGCCTTCCAGAAGGGCCGGGCCAAAGACCAGGGGAAAGTTCAGATCCGGTACGGTTCCTGCGATCAGGAGCATTGGCGTTCTACCTCCTCATAGGCAAGCTGCAAGGCATACCCGCAGAGGGTGTGGCCGATTTCTCTTGGCTTCGGGGCTTCTTCCAGGGTTTTTCCCGTAAGCTGCTCCGCAAGAAAGGGCACATCCGGACATCCCCCGCCCGAGATGTTCACGATGATGCGGGTTTTCTTTTCGATGGTGATTTTCATGTTGGCCGCCCGCACCATGAGATAGTCCCCGAAATCTTTTGTGTGGAAAAGATCCACAGGCAAGAGAAGGGGGCCTGCCACAGGTACCACTTCCAGAGGGATGACCTTTTTAGCCTTCAGGGTTTCGAGGATGCGCATCTGCTCCATGAGGGGAAATTCCACCACAAGATCGCACCCCCTCTGGATTTCCGGTGGCGGGCCCATGACCTGGATGGCCCAGCCTTCGGCTTTAAGGAGGGTCTCCGCACGGATCACGTCGGAGGTGTGATCAAAGAGAAGCATTCCCCGATCCACCCGCAGGGGCTTTCTTTTTTTTCGGGTAAAAAGCTTTTTGAAAAACATTGAAACTCCAGGAAAAAAATCCGGTTCAGGGACAGCTCGGGGGAAGTCCCCGATGGAGAGGCACTGTCATGGAGAGGCCTGCATCCTTGGGCTTCCTTCTGAATGAAGGAAGATTTTCTGTATGCAAACCCCAATAGGGCATAGATATAGGCAATGGAAAGTGTTCCGATCAAATCGTTCTTTTCGATGAGACCTTACAATTCCATGGATTTTTTCTATGCGGACAGGGGAGGGGATTTTTTGGGAATATCCGCCGCCCTATAGGCCTGACGGCTGTCTGTGGAATTCTGGGAGAGCCTTTTTCTTCAAAGGATTTGCCTGCTTTTTTCAGGGTGTATTGCAAAACCTGATAACGCCATAAGCCCATCTGCCTCGAAGATATTTTTAACAATCAGAGAGAACGGATCTTTTTCCCTATCATGGCAACTTTGTTGTCATATGCCCATTTCTGTTGGTGCTAACGGGGTGATCTTTTTTATTTTTCATAGGATCATAATCCGCAGGGACAGGCAATCCGCATTCTGGTATGCTTGTTGCTATAAGCTTATTTTATCAGCGGACATGGCCCATGAAACTGTTCTTTATGGGTCAGAATCAAAAGGTTTTTATGGCGATGGGAAGTATTGAAGAATCATTTTAAAAAAGGACAAGACCATGAAGAAAAAACAGGTTCAGGCGAAGGGATGTTTAAAAAAAAATCTGGTGATCTTTCTTGGGGTAATGATGGTTTTTTGTGTTGCAGGAGCCGTGCAGGCAGCACAGCAGCCGCCTCCCCGGTTTCAGGAGGTGGAAGGAAGCAAGGGTTCCATTGTCCGGGACAGTACCACAGGGCTTGAATGGCAGCGCTGCCCCCATGGTCAGAGCTGGACAGGTTCAGGCTGCAGTGGAGAAGCCTGGAAAGGAAGCTGGGAGGATGCCGTACGCCTGACAGCTCCGGGTGGATTCCGGCTCCCCACCATTTCTGAGCTGAGAACCCTTGCACCATACGATCATAAAGCCTTGCCTGGTGACTACTGGTTCTGGTCTTCCTCGGCCTCTGCCGACTTCACTCACCTTGCCTGGTGTCTCCTTTTCAATAACGGCTTTGTCAGTGCCGACAGCAAGAAAGCCAGCCAGCGGGTTCGTCTTGTGCGCTCCGGGCAGTAAGCCCGGTGTGCGCCATATCTTCTGCCTCTTGTTTTCGGAAACCGAAGCCGGAATTGAATCTGCTATCTGTTTTCGGACGATTCAGGAAGCTTTTAAAAATGAGGTCAGGCGACATCTGTCTTGACACTTATCGTAATGCGCTTGTGGGAAAGACCTGTTCCGCTGCTGTTGCAAATATCAGCCCTCCCAGCGTGGGCTGTAAGTGGAACCTGTCTTGCAGACTGGCGCAATCTTTGCAAAAAAACAGAACAATTCCCCCCTTCAAGCCTGAAAGGAACTCCGTATGAAAACAAAATTCAACCGCTTTCTGATCCTTGTCGCCGGAACCTGTTTTTTTCTTTCCATTCCCACGGCATCCTTAGCGGATTATACCATGAGCATTTCCAACGGGATCCGCAAAACCACCAACGAAACAGGCTCCAGCTGTTCCCCGGTGAGCGTCACCTGCTGGTCCGCCAATGGAAACGGCACCAAACAGCAGCTGTCAGCCCCCCTTGGCCCCTATTCTCCCCATACCTTCTCCTTCAGAAACACCAGCTGCACCTCACTGGACATCACAGTTTCCTGCCATTTTTTCAAAACCGTTTACACCAACAAGGGACGTATGTCCGAAACAAGCCATGGCTCATGGGCGGATGAATCCAAAACCCAGACCTGCCCCGGCGGCAGCCACAAAGCAGAAGTCGGTCTCACCGAGGGGGTCTCAGGCAATACCACCTATCAGACCCTGAGCATTACCTGCCAGTAGACTGGCGGAGACCCTGCCAAAACGATGAAATTCGGTTGACTTGCCGCACACGATACGGCTCTTTATGGGCTTGTCCAACCCAAGCCCTTGAAAGAATTTTCCATGCCCGCCTGTATCTCTGGTACGGCTCTTTTCCCTGCGAAATCTTCGCAGAGCCCCTGGCTGAAAACACCCTGATCCTTCACGACCGCCCGCAGGCGGCCGCTGTTTTTTATGGAAATTTCTCCACAGGTCGGCAGGGCCTGCAAAGCCCGCTTCAAAACTTCTGAAGGAGAGTGGATTGAGATGATAACGGAGGTTGTGGATGCCCGCCATGACAGCATTCTCTATATCTGTGCATCCGTATCGCCCACCTCCGCTGCATCAATCATATCCTCCAGGCGGTCATTTCAAACGCACGGGTCAAGACTTTTTCATATCGTTTCAAAGCCAGCCCTTGTATCAAGAATGACCATGCGGAGTATAAATACGGAATTCCCGTTGGAGAGGAGGTGATCCGGCATGTGGCCGAATCCCTCCATACCCTGGCTTCACAGGGAATAATCCTGTATGGCAGGCTGCGCGGCAGCATGCTCATTGCGGCCTCGGAGGAACAGAAAGGCGTGGATCATATCCGCAGACATCTTCCCGAGAGTACCTGCTACAGGCCCGTCACCCGGTTTCTGCCCTGGGCCTTGGCCCTGTACATGGCCTGATCCGCTTCTTTCTGTACCTGACTGAAGGTTTTACTTTTCGATCTGTTTTCAGAAACTCCGATGCTGGCCGTGATCCGGATGGGTCTGTCGTCAACGCTGATTTCCAGATTTTCGATGTTTCTCCGCAACTTTTCTCCCGTTTCCAGCGCCCCGCCAAGATCCGTATCCGGCAAAAACAGGGAAAACTCCTCGCCTCCGATCCGTCCCGGAATATCGCTTTTGCGCAAACTGTCCTGAAGACAGGCGGCCACGGTTTTCAGGACGACATCTCCGGCATGATGGCCGAAGGTGTCATTCACCTTCTTGAAGTGATCCTGATCTATGAAAAGCACCGAATAGGGTTTTCCGGTACGGCGGGACACTTCGATCATCTGATCGCACAAGGTGTAATAGGTTCTTTCATTGAAAAGGCCGGTGAGGGGATCCCGTTCCGCCATGTGCTTGAGTCTGGCATTGGCATCCACGAGTCTCAGATAAAAGGAAAAGGAACGGCTGGAATAGGCATAGAAAAAAATGCTGTTGTAAATCAGGGTGGTATAGAAGGTCGCCATGGTGTTTGGGGAAAAGGACAGATCAAGGAAGGCATCCACAGTGGCGGTACAGACCACGGTGAAGACGGTGATGGCAATTCCCGCCACGCGGCCCAGGATGATGTACACCCCTGTGAGATTGATGACGAGCCAGATCAGCCGGGCCTCATCGGAGGTATGGGCGATGAGGGCTGTGACAAATTCTATCATGCAGATGATTTCATAGATCCAGGCCGTGGATGTCAGTCTGGACTTATGACCGCGTATAAAGAGGATGAGAACAAAGCTTGTCATGGCATGAAGGGACGTTGACAGATGGTAGGCGGGAGCCAGGGGCGCAAGCCCTGAATGGTGCATCCACAGGTACAGGGAGGAAAGAAGAACACCTGCAATCAGTACGGCAAAAAAGAAGTGATACCGAAAGGACAGGTACTCTTCGCCTTCATCAAAATCGGTGTTGCCGGATATGTTCCGCCACAGCGCATCGAAATTCATTGTCCTGTCCTCTTCGTCAAGGAAGATGAAAACCGCTTTGGGGAGCCTTCAGAAATGCCCCCGCAGGCCCCTGCACTATGCAAAATCCGTCAGGGCTTTGCAACACCGGAAGCCTGAAGAATGTCGGTGAGTTGGAATGGCCTTATGCCACAGAACCTGCTTGAGCCTGACCTCCTCTTTTCAGCATTGTCCCCTGCCATTCCTTGACCCGGATCAAGGCATTTCTTTCCTTTTCTGGTGTATGAGGCCTTCAGTCTTCCAGGTTTTGGGAGAAAATGTTCATGCCATGAGCAAAGGATGAAAGCCCATGAAAACAGCACCCGGTTCCATGCCCTGGGAGCAGGCGGCCCGCGCGGCCCTGGAGAATGTTCCATTTTTTGTCAGGAAAAAAGTGAAGGCCCGCATCGAAGCCACGGCCCTTGCACAGGGAAGATCCTGTGTAACTCTGAAAGATGTTCACCTGGCCCGCAAGGCTTTCATGGAGGGGCAGGAGACCATGATCACGGGCTTTAAGGTGGAAAACTGTTTTGCCTCAGGCGGCTGCCCCAACCGGGTTCTGGAAACGGATGCCCTGGTCCGGAGGCTGGAATTCTGCCTTTCATCCCAGGATCTTCTCTCTTTTCTGAAAAAAATGGTGGAGGGTCACTTGCGCTTTCACCACGAATTCCGCGTGTCCGTTGCAGGCTGTCCCAATGCCTGCTCCCAGCCCCAGATCCGGGATATGGGCATTTTCGCCCTGCGGTTTCCGGGGATCAGCCAGAAGGACTGCTCCCGGTGTGGCCTCTGCGTGGCGGTTTGCCCGGACAGGGCTCTTTTGCTGAAGGAAGACGGTATCGGGGTGGACAGGAACCGCTGCATGGGCTGCGGTCTCTGCATTGCCGCGTGCGGGGAAGGGGTGCTGAAGGTTCAGGAGGAAGGGTTCAGAATACTGCTGGGAGGCCGTCTGGGCCGTCATCCCCGCTTAGGGATTCCGCTTCCGGGCCTTTATACCGCCGATGGCGCGGAAGCCCTTCTTCTTTCCGTCCTGGCCTTCTGGAAATCCGGAACCGGGCCTGTGGAGCGTTTTTCGCGGATGCTTCAGCCCGAAGATCTGGGACGATTCTGCTGAAGCTGGAAGCAGGAGGCTGGGCTTTCCATGTTTGTTTCAGGGCCTGATGGCATCCTCTGGCCCAGCACCACCTGAATCAAACCTTTCCAGAAACCATCCCTTCCGGTGAGAGCACATGCTGTACCCGTATGCGATGATTTTTATGCTCCAGCTGTCCCGAAGATGTCTGAGCTGGGGCATGTTTCTATTTTACAGGCCTCTCAAAACGTATGCCCAGGAGACTGCCTTCTGGTGTTGCATCGGAAAGTGTCAGCCGCACATAGTTTTTAAAATCAAAACCATCGGAAAAATCAGCGGAAGGGATCATGTCAGAGTTGATGGTGCAGATGTACTGAGCATTCATGGAAGAGGTGATGGCATGGGCGCGTTCAAAGGCCAGCGCCCTCTGTCTTGAATCCACGGAGTCAAACATCAGGGTATCGTGAATGAGAAAATCAATGCCACGATCAGCCTCTTGCTGAAGTTGCATGAGGGTAAGGTCAAAACAGAAGATTTTCATTTTTTCCACACCCTCGCTGCCGCTTTTTTCAATGTCCACAAGATAGGAAAATCCCTTGTCCTTCAGGTCAATGACCAGTTTTCCGGGAGACCTGTAAAGCGCCTGGGAATGCTCGTTGAAAAGGCGGACGGCATCAGACCATACGGGTTTCCGCTCTTCGTGATCCTGCTCCATCATCTGCATGAGGTCGGTTTTTGACGCTTTGATTTCCCTCTTGCTGGTATTGAGATGCCTGACCTCTTTCAGTCTGGTCTGGATCTGGTTTAGAGTACCCTGAAGGGTGACATGCTGCTCCTGGAGCCGGTTCAGTTCCTGTAAAGCTCCATGGGTTTGAAGGATATGCAAGAGCCGGGAGCGTTCTTCCGTGAGCTCGCGGATTTTCAAATTTCTGCCGGCTGTGGATTTCTGGATACGCTGAAGCTCCGTATCGAGAAAATGCCTGCGGTTGTGGATAATGTTCTGATGGAAAGAACGGGCCTCCTCCAGGCTTCTTTTGACACCCTCTGAAAATACCAGCCCGGATTCCTCGTAAAGACGCTCAAGGGACAGTTCCGCCGGAGGCTGTTCTTCTTTGAGCGCCTCTTCATAGCGGTTCAGGCGACGTTTGTCCGCAATGTTTGCATTGAGGAGAGCATGGATTTCTGTGGTAAGCCGGTCGGCCTCCCTCTGCACCGCTTCATACTGGAGATGCACCCGGAAGCTCTCCAGGGCTTTCCGGGTATCCGCAGCCTGCTGTTCAAGCTGAATGCACCGGGTTTCCAGCTCTCCCACACTGCCAAGGGCTCCTTCCAGGGCTCCGCTCTTGATGGCCTTTTCCAGTGCCCGGATTCCTTCCTCCTGGTCTTTCAGTTTTTGCCACTGCGCTGCGTATTCCCAGCCCATCCCGAGAAGATAGGCGATGTGGAGCTGTATATCCCAGGGTTTCTGCTGCCGGAAATGCCGGAATGGTTCAAGGTAGGCATCTGCCCCACGTCGGATGAAGTAGGAAATCAGACTCCGGTAGCTCGCCCTGTAAGGTGCCGTATTCATGGCGGCAGGAATATCAAAGAGTGCCCATCCAAGAAGCTGTTTCCATGAATCCGCCTTCAGGAAGCGCTTTCCCGTATCACCATCTTTTTCCGGCAGCTCCGGCCATTCGGCTGTGGAACCTTCCAGAAAAATACGGCCAGGATCAGAAATAGCCCGTGTTGCTCTGATGTGGCTTCCCGCAAGGGTGATTTCCAGCGTAAAGGCCCACTCCTTGAGAGGCTCGATGATAAGCCCCTTTCCCCTGTCTGCTTTACCGCCCAGACAGAAATCGATGATCTCAATCAGGGTGGATTTTCCAAGGCCGTTGCGGGTGTCTTTCAGCGTAGCAATTTCGGATCTTTCCGCCACAATCAGGTTGAGGCCTTTGGAAAAGTGTACGGCATGGAAAGAGGCCTGATTGGCTGTCAGGCTGTGTATCATGAAGCCTCCCGACGGATGAGACCGCGTGAAAGGGTGATCATCCCTATGATATGCAGAAGATCCAGGGCAAGGATAAAACGCTCGTAAGTTCCGACGATTCTGTTTTCCCGTACCTGCCCCCAGAGGCTGGTAACCGTTTGGGGCCGTTCCAGATGTTTCAGGAGGATGGCTCCGATGCCAAGAAGGGTCTGCTGCTCCGGAATGTGCTTGGAAGGCAGTATCATTTTTCAAACACCTCGCAGAGTTCAAAAAGATGGATGAGTACCGCCAGACCTGCGGAACGAGCCCAGTGCCGCCGGGAAAAAGGCTGAAAATAAGCATCAGCCCCCCTCTTCCTGTTCAGAATTCGTAAAATTTATCCCTCTTATAGTCAAAGATGGCTTTCTCCTGTGGACTTACCCCCTTCTTTTGATCCAGAAGAATACCGTTTTTAAACATATGCGCCGAAATCTTTCCCATTAACAAAGGTCTCAAAATTCTTGCGCCAGCCCCATGAAGCAGCACTCCCTAAAGCCTGATATCCTCTCCGGGCAGGGTCTCTGCGGGCGCTTTACCGCTTTTAAAAACCCGCAGGGTACGGTTTCCGAAGGCGGATGGAAGGCCCCTTCAGCACAAGGCCCGTGCCTTCCCGCAGCCCCAGAACGATCCCCTGAGGATGAAGCCTAAGGAATTCCTCAATGCGCATCTGCCGGGTTTCTCCTGCGTGGCCTTGGGGATGGGTGTCGAGGTAATGGGGATTGATCTGAAAAGGAACAAGCCCGAAGGTGCTGAAGCTCTCCGGCTCAATGATGGGCATGTCATTGGTGGTACGCAGGCTGGGGCAGGCCACATTGGCCCCGGCACTCCATCCGATGTAGGGACAGCCTTCCGCCACTTTCCGACGCACGGCAGGGATGATGCCGGAGGCGTGGAGCATGTGGGTCAGGTGGAAGGTGTTGCCGCCGCCCACGAGAAGTCCTTCTGCCCTTTTGACGGCGCGGAGGACATCCGCCTCCCTGTGGATGGGCCGGATGCGGATGCCCAGAGGAGAAAAGGCCTCTGCCACTTTGGCGGTATAGGCGTTGAAGGAGGCGGTCAGCCCGTCCTTTTGCCCGGAGGCGGCGAGGGTGATACCCGCCCAGGGGATGAAAAGCATCTCCCGGATATTCCGGCCCCGGATGAAATCCGCCATATGCGCTCTGGGCCATTCCAGATAGCCCGTTCCGGGGGAAGAGGAATTGCTCAGCAGAAGAAGGCTGCGGTTTTGCAGAAGGGCATCGTCCAGCCCGTCCCGGAAACCGGTCTGTGAAAAAAAGGGAGAAAGAAGATGTCTGAGTCGCTGTCTGAGCTGGGGCATTGGGGTATTCCTGTGTTTCAGGGTTTTCCTGAAGGCTGCTGCGGGAGCTGGCCCGGCTTTTCTGGAAGATACAGGACGCTTACGGTTTTATCCATAGAAGGAAAAAAGGGCCAAGCCTTAAGGGGTGAAACGGGGCATGGAAAAACCGGGCGGCCCATTTAAAGGCTTCCCGGTTTTTTTAAGAGTCAGACCTGAATTTCTTCCCCGCCTTTTTTGCTTTCAAGGAGGGGGCGGATGACGATGGCATTGTGGGGGCAGACGCTTTTGCAGTCCCCGCACTGGGTGCAGTTGGCTTCTCCGGGGCGGGTTTCCAGGGCGCAGACCTTTTTGCAGTGATTGCAGTCCGTGCAGGAAGGGGTCATGGCAAAACGGAAAAGGGCGATTTTCCGGAAAAGATCCTGGGCCGCCCCCGTGGGACAGAGAAAACGGCACCAGAAATGGGGAATCAGAAGGCCAAGGCTTAAGGCCGCGAGGATGGCCACGGTGCGGGTCAGCCACCAGAGATTGGCGTGTTCGAAGGTGAGCCCCACGGCACCGAAGAAATCTCCCGTGCGGATGGGAATGGCCCATCTGGGGTTGGCCATGACAAAAAAGACCCAGAGGCTGGAAAAGAGAAGAAGGTATTTGCCAGGACTGAGGAGCCTTTCCATAAGGTCTGAAACTTTTTCTTTAAAAAAGGCAAAGGGTGCCAGAAGATCCTGCACCAGACCGCCGGGGCAGATCCAGCCGCAGAAGGCCCTGCCGAAGACCAGGGTGAGGGCTGCGATGAAAATCCAGCTCCACATCCAGAGGGACCGGCCGGGGCACTGGATCACCGGGCAGTTGCCGCATCCGATGTAGGGAACGGCAAAGGGGCAGCGGAAAATACCGTAAAAGGACCACTCCCCGATGATGCCGAGGGAAAGGCACTGCACCACGCGGCGTTTCAGGGAAAGACGGATGGATTCAAGCATCGTGCACCCCGTACTTTGCGCTGAGTCTCTGGCCCTGAAGGGAGGCTGCCGGAATGAAGCCCGCCTTTTCAAACCAGACCTGTCCTTTGTCCGAGAGCATGAAATCCACGTATGCCTCCGCCAGATCCCGGTTCTTTGCCCACTTCATGACCCCGATGGTAAAGGGAACGGGTGGGGCGGGGATGAAGGCTTCCGGTATGGCCAGGGTTTCCAGTTTTCCCATGAACTGGGGCAGGCAGGTGAGGCGCTTTTCGATGATGGTGGCCTCTCCCTTGCCGCTGAGGAGCTCCGGGATCACG
>Ga0265295_1000747_pt1 | contig 62647 bp, 37 predicted proteins | sample Munlansysbiofilm_FD_192503 | JGI IMG/M metagenome (GOLD analysis project Ga0265295, IMG submission 192503) | Leachate microbial communities from a municipal landfill in Southern Ontario, Canada - Methane capture system biofilm | ecosystem: Engineered > Solid waste > Landfill > Unclassified ... | reverse complement strand
GTATTGGTTGTTCCTTACAGACAAAAACTGTGAGGATCTTATGACTGAAATAGCAGTTAACTTTCTTGAACTTATTGAACAGAAGCAGTGGAAGGCACTACGAGAAGAAATTATTCAGCTAGAGCCTTACCTCATTGCTGAGGTAATAGAGGAGCTTTCCGAGGATGATGATGTAATTGTATTCCGACTATTGCCCCGCGACCTAGCCAAGAGTACTTTTCAGCACCTAAATCACGATAAACAGGAGCAGATTATTAAGGGGCTGGCTCAGAATGTAAATAAAATTTCTAGCCTCCTTAACGACCTAGATCCCGATGATCGTACAGCCTTTTTCGAAGAGCTGCCGGGGCAAATTACTCTCCGCCTTATTCAGCTACTAACGCCTGAGGAACGGAACGTTGCTACCAAGCTGTTAGGTTTTCCGAGGGATAGTATAGGTCGATTGATGACCCCCGAATACGTGGCGATAAAGCCTCGCTATACCGTTGCGGAAGCATTGGATCATATTAGGCACTACGGGCGTAATTCCGAAACCCTCAATGTTATCTATATCGTAGACGATGACTGGAAACTTGTTGATGATATCCGCATAAGGGACATCATTTTGGCTACCCCGGAGCAGAAAATAGCCGACCTGATGGATCAACGTTTCGAAGCGTTAAATGCCTTTGATGATCAGGAAGATGCGATTCAAATATTTCGTAATCAGGATAGGGTTGCACTGCCAGTTATCGATAACGACGGATTGCTATTGGGCATTGTTACCTTTGATGACGTGATGGATGTTGCCGAGGAGGAATCGACCGAGGACTTTCATAAGTTTGGTGCATTTCAGGATGCCATTGATAATCCCGTTAAAGCGAAAATTTCAATTCTTTATAAGAATAGGGTGTTTTGGCTTACTGCCTTGGTGTTTATGAATATCTTTTCGGGATGGGCTATCGAGAGCTTTGAGATTACCATTCAGCAGGTTGCAGGATTGCTCCTTTTTCTGCCCCTTATTATTGCCAGTGGAGGTAATGCTGGGTCGCAAACGGCTACGCTTATGATCCGCTCTATTGCAATAGGTGATGTTGTGGCAAAAGATTGGTTGCGCCTTTTTGGGAAAGAGTTTTTAGTCTCTTTGCTATTGGGCCTTACCATGGCATTAGGTGTGAGTATTATTGCTAGTATTAGAGCACCCCAAATTATTGTAGTGGTTGCAAGTACAATGGTTTTAACTGTTGTGGCTGGTAGTTTAATAGGATTGTTGTTGCCATTTATATTTACCAAGCTAAAGATTGACCCCGCAGCAGCGAGCGCGCCCCTTATTACCTCCATTGCCGATATCACCGGTGTGCTTATCTATTTCTCTATTGCCACTCACTATTTTGGTATATAGGTACTTATTGCAAGGGCAGACAAGAGGCACCTTACTCTAAAATAATGTTCTAGAATCCCTTATCCCGCATTATTCATCAACTTTGTAAAAGATGAATGCAAATGCGGGTTACCCCGACATAGTGGAGCCCAATTTTGGGCAACAAAATTGGTTGTGAGACTTAGTCGCTGTCGGAGACAGCAATTATTCGAATGAATAATTGGGGCTAAAATAATGTTCTAGAATCCCTTATTTTGCTTATTCTTATTTGATTATTAGCCTTTTTTAGCAAATTTTATATACTTTGATTATGTTTACCCCTCGTAAATGGCTCCCATTTAATGCGCACCATGGAAATGCCTTATCAAATATTATCAATTTGGAGTTCACCAGTAGCAACCATTGGTTGGTTGGGTAATTACTACCAGCAGAGTGTTGTTATTGTTATGGTAAGCGCTCTGGTTTTATTGCTCCTATTGGTGTTGGTTATGGTTTGGCGAGCACGGCAGAAAGATAAGCGCAGAATTATAGAGCTCGAACAGCGCCTTTTGCTGTCGCAAATGAACCCTCATTTCGTTTTTAACTCGCTAACAGCTATCCAAAGCTATATTTTTCGGAGCGATCCTTACATGGCTGGAAAATATTTGGCGAGCTTCTCAAAGCTTGTAAGGCTAATTCTCGAAAATTCGTGCGAACACACAATTACAATTGCAAAGGAGAAAGAGACTATCGAGCATTATCTTGATTTACAATTGCTTAGATTTAGCGGTAAGTTCGATTACACCATTGAGGTTTGCCCCGAGATTGAACCTGAACACCATTTGATCCCTCCAATGCTGGCACAGCCATTTATCGAAAATGCAATTGAGCATGGTATTATTCATTTAAGTTCACAGGGACAAATAGCAATACGATACAAATTGCAAAACAATAAGGTTGTACTCGAAGTTGAGGATAATGGGATTGGAATAAAAAAATCGGCACAGCGAAACGAAACTAGCCGTATCAAGCATCAATCAATGGCAACCAGAATTACACGTGAACGATTAAAAAGCTTAGGCAAAATTTACGGAAACCATCTTGATTTAAAAATTATTGATTTAGGTGATATATTTATTCCCGATTCACAAGGAACACTTATTCGTTTTGTTATCCCGATGATAATTAAATAGGTATGCTGTTATGATGACCACTGTAATAGTTGATGATGAAGCGTTAGCCCGAGAGACGTTGCATAATATGCTAAAGTTGTTTTACCCAAACCTTGAGGTGATTGGAGAAGCTGACAGCGTTGCTTCTGGCGTTGAAATAGTTAGAAAACTAAATCCAGATGTCGTTTTTCTTGATATACAGATGTCAGATGGTAGCGGATTTGATCTTTTATCGCAGTTCGAAAGTATTAGTTTTAAGTTTGTTATTATTACGGCTTATCAAGAGTACGCTATAAAAGCTTTTAAGTTTAGTGCTATCGACTATATATTAAAACCCATCGATCCAGCCGACCTTATAAATGCTATAGAAAAACTGTACGAAACCATCCGTGAAGAGGAAACCAACAGCAAATTTCAAACATTTATCGAAAATATAAAGATTAATGAAAAGGAACCCCAAAAACTTTTACTCAAAACGTTAAACGAACTTGTTGTTGCCAATGTTAAAAGTATTATACGCTGCGAATCGCAGAATAACTACACCATGTTTTATTTTACTGACAGGCCAAAAATTTTGGTTTCGAAAACGCTCAAAGAGTATGAGGATTTGCTTTCCAGCTCCAGTTTTTTTAGAGTGCACCAATCGCATTTGGTAAACCTTTTGCATGTTAAGAGGTATAATCGTTTTCCAGAGAGTCGCATTATCCTTAGTACCAACGAAATTATTCCTGTTGCTGTGCGGAAAAGAGCCGTTTTATTAGAATTGTTAAAGAAAAAATGATAGTAAAAGCCTCGTTGTTGTTAAAACATCTTAATAGTTTTATATATTTGAACTCTAAATTATTATGAGAAGAGTTTATACATATTTTTTCTTCATACTTCTGTCTTTTTCTTTCAGTTCTTATCTGTTTGCCCAGCCTGAAGATAGACCTGTTCAGGATGATGTGTATAGTGCTGTCGATTCGTTAAACAGTATTGCGCACAACTACCGCCGGACTAACCCAAAACTTTCATTGGAGTTCGCGCTAAAAGCCTATCAACTTTGCCAAGGCATCGATTATAAAGTGGGTATGGCAGCATCGTTGCACAATATGGGCACAGCAAAAGCATTACTAGGGCAGCTGGATAACGCGCTGCGCGAATTGGTGCAAGCTTCGCAAATTAGAGAGGAAATGAACGATTACCCTGGGCTTGTTTATACATATAATAACATTGGGCATATATATTCGGAGCTGGCTAATGATACTAAAGCCCTAGAGTTTTACGAACGAGCATTAACACACCAAGAGCTGGCTAGTGTAAAGGGCGTAGATGGTATTATATACAATAATATTGGCAGCGTTTATATGAGGGCTCAAAAGTTTGATGCTGCATTAAGCTATTTTAACAGGGCTCTTAACTATAATCGTAAGACGAATGACCGTAGAGGAGAAAGCAGCACCCTTAGTAACATAGGGCTAATTTACCATTCGCGCGGTGATTATAAAAAGGCTTTGCAGTATCATTTAGATGCATACGAGATGGGTAAAAATCAGAACGATAGAGTGGCAATGACAGCGATGCTAAGGTCTATTGCCGAAGCGTATTTTTCAATGAACCTGGATGTTGAGGCTACTAATTATGCTTTGCGGAGTATGCTGATGGCAAATGAGTTCGGATTGCATACAGAGAAAAGAAGTACTGCGGCAGTTTTAGCACGTATTTACGAAAGACGTGGGCGGTATAAAGAAGCTACAAAATACTATAAGCTCGAAAGCGAGTTGAAAGATTCGCTGTTTTTTGTTCAACGCTCCGATGCAGTTGAGAGGATACAGGCTGCATACGAAATTGAAAGCGAACTTAAGGAGAACGAGTACCTTAGAAAGGAACAGGAAGTTAATCAGCAGGTAATTAAAACGCAAAAAGTATTGCTTTTAGTTTCCGTTCTGTTTATTATTATAATAATCTCACTTTTAGTTATAATACTGTGGGTTAATAACCGAATGAGGCTGGCCCTTAAAGAGTTAACTTTAAGTAAAAACGAGCTTTCTGTTCAAAAGGAAACTATTCAGCAAAAAGTAGTTGAACTTGACGAGAAAAACGACGAGCTTGAGAGTATTAATAGTTTAAAAAATAAACTTTTTTCAGTTATTGCCCACGATTTAAAAAATCCTTTTAATAGTATTATCGGATATTCCGAGCTGCTTGTAAATAGCTTTAATAATTATACCGATAATGAGGTTTGGTCGTTTGTAAAAATAATTCACGACAGTGGGGTTAAAGGGAGTGGGTTGCTCGAAAATTTATTGCAGTGGTCTCGTTTACAAACTCGAACAATCCAGTTTTTGCCCGTAACCAATAGGTTGAGCAAGCTGATTTTCGAAGAGCTTTACTTTTTTCAACCCAAAGTTCAAGAAAAAAATATTTATGTTGAAATTGATGTAAATGAGGGACTTGAAGTTTTTGGCGATTCGAATATGTTGAAAACCATTATCAGGAATCTTTTTTCGAACGCGCTAAAATTCACCCCATCAAATGGTGTGATTTCAATTAAAGCGCTAAGCAGGGATAGCCATGTTCTTGTTTGTGTGTCCGATACTGGTCAAGGTATAGAACCCCATATAAAGGAGAAGCTATTTACCGGTGAGGCTGGGGTTACTACAGCTAATGAAATGGGCGAAAAGGGGACAGGCTTAGGCCTTATACTTTGCAAAGATTTTATAACCAAGCATAATGGCGAAATCTGGGTTGAAAGCAAACCAGGCGAAGGAGCCTCTTTCTTTTTTTCCTTACCACATCAAACCAACAGCGAATAATATATTATTCTACGGGTTAATGTACTGTAAATAGGGATTCACATGTTTCTTAACATAAGGATTTCCGAACCAAAAATATTTGATTTTTGGAAAACTTACACTAAGATTGTAATCATTAAATCTATTATTCGTAATAAGATAATTTTTTTAATTTATATACTAATCACTTTAATTTAAAAAGCTATGATGACAGCAAAAGATTACATGGCCCGTGAGGATAAATACGGTGCTCATAACTATCAACCACTTCCTGTAGTGCTCGAAAAAGGTGAGGGCGTTTTCGTTTGGGATGTTGAAGGAAAAAAATATTATGATTTCCTCTCGGCTTATTCGGCAGTAAACCAAGGGCATTGCCACCCCAAAATTGTGGATGCTCTGGTTAACCAAGCCAAAAAGTTAACCCTAACCTCAAGAGCTTTCTACAATAATGTACTAGGTGAATACGAAGAGTATATTACTAAATATTTTGGTTATGATAAGGTGTTGCCCATGAACACTGGTGCCGAGGCTGTTGAAACAGCAATTAAACTTTGCCGTAAATGGGGTTACCAAAAAAAGAAGGTGAAGGATAATGAGGCGAAAATTATTGTTTGCGAGAATAATTTCCACGGCCGTACTACCACTATCGTTTCAATCAGTACAGATCCCGAAGCTCGTGCCGATTATGGCCCTTACACACCAGGTTTTATTACAATCCCTTACAATGATATTCCTTCGTTAGAAAAAGCATTAGAGGATGAGAACGTGGTTGGTTTCCTTCTTGAGCCTATCCAGGGTGAGGCTGGTGTTTTTGTACCCGATGAGGGTTACCTAAAAAAAGCGTACGAACTTTGTAACAAGAAAAATGTTCTTTTCATCGACGATGAGGTACAAACTGGTATTGCTCGTACTGGAAAGTTGTTGGCTTGCGATCACGAAGGTGTGCGCCCCGATATTCTAATTTTAGGTAAGGCTGTTTCAGGTGGTGTTTTCCCTGTTTCTGCAGTTCTTGCTGATGATGATATTATGCTTTGCATACAGCCCGGGCAGCACGGCTCAACATTTGGTGGAAACCCAATAGCTTGTAAAGTAGCAATGGCAGCCCTTGATGTTATTAAGGATGAAAAACTAGCAGAGAAGGCTGAGCATCTCGGTAAAATCTTTAGGGATGAGTTTAAGTCAATTAAAACCGATATGATTGAAGAGGTACGTGGTAAAGGGATGCTTAATGCTGTGGTAATTCACAATAAACCTGGCAAAACAGCTTTGGATGTTTGTATTGCTATGGCTGATGCTGGCATACTAGCAAAACCAACGCATGGTAATATTATTCGTTTTGCGCCTCCACTTGTTATTACCGAACAGCAACTTCGTGAGGCAATGGAAACGATTAAAGGTGTATTCAAAAAGTTTGAATAGCATATTTATAGAATCAAAAAAAACCGTTACGTTGTTTTCGTAACGGTTTTTTTTGTAATTTGGCATTATAATTGTTTCTTAAAACAGATTAAATAAAAGCAGGATGTTGAAAATTAGATGTCAAAAGGTTATTATTTGGTTTGTTTGTCTGTTTATGTATATTTCTCCTTCAGTATCCCAGGAAATTATTGAAGTGAAAGGTGCTATTGGTGAGTCGGAAATTGTGGGGCGAATTAGCGAAGTTGAGGCCCGGCAATTGGCAATAAATAATGCTAAGGTTGAAGCGCTTCGCAAAGCGGGAGTGGGAGAGTACCTGAAAACCTACGAGAATCTTTTTCGCAGTGAGACGAATAATGATTTTAGTGAGTTTTTTAGTTCCGATATACATGCCGAATTGCAGGGTGCCATAAAGGAATACCAAATTGTTGACGAGAAACGAAAGGTAGATCAAATTACTAACCTGTTTATGTACGAGGTTACGCTTAATGCCTCGGTAATCTTATACTCATCAAAACCTGACCCCACATTTACTGTTAAGGTTGAAGGGGTAAAGAGCGTTTATGAGGATGGTGAGAACTTCGAATTCACTATTTATAGCACAAAGGATTGTTTTTTACACATCTTTGGTGTTGCCGACGGGTACACAGCGATGCTTTACCCAAATAGCCTTGAGAGCCAGAAACCTATTAAAGCAGATAAAACGGTTTCCTTCCCCTTGGGTTATATGGAGTACCCGCTGTTTAAAACTGGCGATAAGCCAGAGGTTACTCGTGTTATTATTGTTTTTACAAAGGAGCCCATTAGGTTTTTAAAATACAAACCCATGTTGGTTGATGGCTTCGAGGATTGGGTAACCACCTCGGAGGATATTTTTTCGTGGATTTATAGCATAACACCCGATGCGCGAATGGTAGAATATCAGGTTTTTACTGTACGATAAAAAATAGTTCATAAAAAAACGCCTCGAAACCGAGGCGTTTTTTATATGCAAAAAGTTTATGCTACTTCTGCTTAAGTATAGCTTGTGCTGCTGCTAGGCGTGCAATAGGTACACGGAATGGAGAACAGCTAACGTAATCCATACCAACAGAGTTGCAGAACTCAACAGAACTTGGTTCGCCACCATGCTCACCACAAATACCAATTTTTAAATCCTTTTTAGTTGAACGACCTCTCTCAACACCCATTTCAACTAGCTGTCCAACACCTGTTTGGTCGAGAATTTGGAATGGGTCATCTTTAAGGATGCCTTTTTCGATGTATTCTGGTAGGAAAGTATTAGCATCGTCGCGGCTAAAGCCCATGGTCATTTGGGTTAAATCATTTGTACCAAAGCTAAAGAACTCAGCATACTTAGCAACCTCATCGGCGGTAAGCGTTGCTCTTGGAACCTCAATCATAGTTCCTACCATATACTCGATACGATCATTGCGCTCGGCAAATACCTTTTCGGCAGTTTCGCGAATAATATCCTCTTGGTTTCTATACTCTGCAACACCACCAATAAGTGGAACCATTATCTCGGGGAATGTTTTAATGCCTTTTTTCTTAAGGTTAAGTGCTGCTTCAATAATAGCGCGGGTTTGCATCTCGGTAATTTCTGGATAGGTAACACCTAGGCGACAACCACGATGCCCAAGCATTGGGTTAAACTCGTGAAGCGAGTCAACCTTTGCTTTAACTTCCTGTAGAGAGATTCCAAGCTCTTCTGCCATCACCTTTTGGCTGGCCTCTTCGTGAGGTACAAACTCGTGCAGAGGTGGATCGAGAAGTCGAACAGTTACAGGTAGATCCTGCATTGCTTCGAAAATACCCTCGAAGTCCTCTCTTTGGATAGGAAGAAGTTTTTTGAGAGCCTTTCTACGCCCAGCCTCATCGTCGGCAAGAATCATTTCGCGCATGGCTTTAATCCTGTCGCCTTCAAAGAACATGTGTTCTGTACGGCATAGTCCAATTCCTTGAGCACCAAAATCTCTGGCAACTATGCTTTCACGAGGAGTGTCGGCATTTGTGCGTACTTTCATGCGGGTATACTTGTCGGCTAGCTCCATAAGTTTAGCAAAATCCCCACTTAATTCGGGTAGCATAGTTTTAACCTTACCCTCAAGTACTTGTCCAGTTGTTCCGTTTAGCGAAATCCACTCACCCTCTTTATACTCCTTATTACCAATGGTCATGGTGCGTGCTCTGTAATCAACCTTAATGCCACCTGCACCAGCAACACAACATTTGCCCATTCCGCGTGCAACAACTGCAGCGTGAGAGGTCATGCCACCACGGGCAGTTAGAATACCATTAGCTACGTTCATGCCCTTTAAATCTTCGGGTGAGGTTTCAACACGAACCAGAATTGTTTCTTTCCCATCTGCGGCCCATTTTTCTGCATCGTCGGCAAAGAAAACAACTTGACCAGAAGCAGCTCCTGGCGAAGCGGGCAATCCCTTGGTAAGCTCCTTGGCGTTTTTAAGGGCATCCGTATCGAATATGGGATGTAGAAGCTCATCAAGCCTTTCGGGCGCAACGCTAAGGATAGCATTTTTTTCGGATATCGTTCCTTCGGCTAGCATATCGATGGCAATTTTTACCATAGCTGCACCAGTCCGTTTTCCGCTACGGGTTTGAAGCATCCATAGCTTGCCGTCCTGAATAGTAAACTCAACATCCTGCATATCCTTGTAGTGCGCTTCAAGGTTTTTGCAAATATTGGCGAGTTCTTTGTATGGATTAGGCATAGTTTCCTCAAGCGAGGGGAATTTGGCTTTTCTTTCGTCCTCATTAACTCCCTGTAATTTTGCCCAGCGGCGCGATCCTTCGAGGGTAATTTCCTGTGGTGTGCGGGTACCTGCCACAACATCTTCGCCCTGTGCATTAATTAGGTACTCACCGTTAAAAAGATTCTCTCCGGTTGCAGAATCGCGGGTAAAAGCAACACCAGTAGCTGAATTGTCGCCCATATTACCATATACCATGGCCTGTACGTTAATTGCAGTACCCCAATCCGAGGGTATCTTGTTAAGCCTGCGATAGTATACTGCGCGATCGTTCATCCAGCTATCGAACACTGCCATAACAGAGCCCCAAAGTTGTTCCCAAGCATCGGTTGGAAAATCTTTTCCAGTTTTATCTTTTACAGCTTTTTTAAAGCGGGTAACCATCTCCTTAAGATCATCTACTGAGAATTCGGTGTCTAAATCAACCTTTTTCTCCAGCTTCATATGGTCGATAATCTCCTCAAATGGATCGTGATCCTCCTTTGATTCAGGCTTCATGCCAAGAACAACATCGCCGTACATTTGAATAAAGCGGCGGTAGCTGTCCCATGCAAAACGTGGGTTATTGGTTCTTTTTGCAAGGCCCTCAACAACCTCATCGTTGAGGCCCAGGTTAAGGATTGTATCCATCATACCCGGCATAGATGCCCGAGAGCCAGATCGAACAGACATGAGCAAGGGATTTTCTTTGCTTCCGAACTGGGCATTCATTATACCCTCTACCTGCTTCATAGCTGCTTCAACCTCGGCTTTAATTAGCTCAACAGTTTTTTCTTGGCCTAGCTTGAAGTATTCTGTACAAACCTCGGTGGTTATTGTAAAACCTGGAGGTACGGGTATCCCAATAAGGTTCATCTCAGCCAGATTTGCTCCTTTGCCACCTAGCAACTCCCTCATTTCACCATTACCATCGGCTTTTTTGTTACCGAAGGCGTAAACACGTTTTAAATTCAACATCGTAGTAAAGTTTTATTATTGATTTATATAGAATTATGTTTAATTTTCTGCGACCACAAAAATACAAAAAAAAATGATATGGCAATTTTAACCCCAATTATTCATTCGAATAATTGGAGCCTCCGGCAGCGACTAAGGTTCACAACCAGTTTTGTTCCTTAGAATTGGGCTCCTCTAGGTCGGGGTAACCCGCAATCTTTACTAAATTTGATGAATAATGCGGGTTAAGAAGCGAATGGACGATGGGGATTACGTTGTTCTCAACCCCCAAAGAGCGAGCCTAGAGAGCCGTCTGAAAATAGTACCCAATTATGCTTTGAATAAGAACGACAAAGAGCGTATTGTTTTTCAAAAAAAGATTGATACAATATCAGCACTATATATCCCCATTTCTTTACTGACCAGAAGTACCATCAGGCAGCAATGCTTCGGAAAGAGCCATAGGAAACATAAAGGTGAAAGAAAAAGTATCGGGTCAATTTAAATCGCCTAACGAAGTGTTTGAGTTTGCAGTACTAAGGTCGATTACTTATACTATTCTGAAAAATAATCAGAACCTCTTAAACTCTTTGAAAGTTAGTGCTAATTTGCACACTGATTATTTATCAAAAAAATGAAGCTGCATAGCTATGTATAATTGCTATGCCAGAGATTATGTGCAAACATTTCAGCGACAAATTTTACTGCTCCCTTTGTTTCTATAGCCTTCAGTGATTCCAATCCTCTTTACCAATGCATACAGTAATACAATGGATTTTATTGAAGTTCAATTTTAGAAGTCTTTTTGAATATTTTGATGTATATATCTGATTATTACCAATCAGAATCAGTTTGTATTGGTTATGTTGTGGTAAATAACACCTTATGTATGTTCATGTTGTGGTAGGATACTTGTTTTGACCTGCCGTTGAACGTATTTTTGACCAAATAAGTTAAACTTAAAAGTTATATTACAATGAAAAGATTTTTTACACTCATGTTTTCTTCGCTTCTGTTTTTTGGTGTGCATGCCCAAAATCCAGGCGATTTTGATGGTACATTTGGAACGGACGGGATTGTATTAACACCCATTGGAACAGCAAGTGGAATGGCTTACGATATAGCTGTTCAACCTGATGGAAAGATAATTATGGCAGGAAAGGCAAGCATTGGGACCTGGAAGTTTGCTTTGGTTAGGTATAATATCGATGGAACTTTAGACGAGTCTTTTGGAGACAATGGAATTGTTACCACAGCTATTGCCCATAGCGATCAGGGGATTTCAGTTGCCCTACAACCAGATGGAAAAATCGTATTGGGCGGTGCTACATACGATAATGTTGACTATACAGGAGCAGTTGTAAGGTATTTTGAAGATGGTGACGTTGACAATACATTCGGAGTAGATGGTGTTGCTCATTTAAGTAATATCAGTTTTATTGAATCCCTTGTTTTACAAGATGATGGAAAAATAGTGGTTGGTGCCGAAAAGAACAATAGTTTTGCAATGGCCAGGCTAAATGCGGATGGGTCTTTAGATAACTCTTACGGTATAGATGGCTATGTTAATACAGAAATATATGATATAGAGGGAGGCTTAACCCTTTCTTATATTCAAGAATTGGTAATTCAGGATGATGGAAAAATCGTCGCAGCCGGTTTCTCATATGGCAACCCAACTTTTCATGATGTTACGGTTGTAAGATATTTGGAGGACGGAACCGTAGATACAAATTTTGCTGACGGTGGAGTTTTTAGAACAGACCTTGGTGGTTTTGCCGATTTTTGTACAGCCGCCGCCATTCAACCCGATGGTAAAATTATCTTGGGGGGTCATAAGGAAATTTCCGGCACACCTGGAGTACCAACTTACGATGCAGCGCTTATTCGATTAAACAGCGATGGAACCCTTGATAGCACGTTTGGAACAGACGGAATTGTATCGCACCGCTTGGTAACTGAGGCTACATATGTACAAAGCGTGGCAATTCAGGCCGATGGAAAAATTGTTTTTACGGGAAGTGTAGTAACCCAAGGGGCAACTAGTTATCACACATATGTATGTAGATTAAATGCCGATGGAACTATGGATTTATCATTTGCAGATATAGGGTATAGAATTATTGACCCATATTCAGAAGATTTTTCCCAAAGCATCTTGGTGCAGGATGATGGAAGTATTTTAGTTGCAGGCTACTCTGCTGTTCCTGGTTCTGTATATAATTTTCGCCTGATGAAATTAATTGGTCAGGAAGCCTCCACACCTGCCGTGCATGTTAACCTTGATGATATTACTACAACCACTGTAGAAGCAACCTTTACTCCAAACAATCTGTGTGCTTCGTACCATGCACTAATTATGACATATGAGGATATACAAATGTGGCTCGGGATGATGGGGTCAGTTGAAAATATGATTAGGGAATGGGGGATTGAGAAGGAGGAAACCTATACCCATAACTTTACTGACCTGGTTCCAGGAACAGAATACTTTATATATACCTTGGCTGTAGATGCTGATGGAACCGAAGCTCCCTACGATTCTACTGCTTGCCACACCCTGACACAAGGAGGAGAAGGTGAGGCCTCCGCTACTATAGAGCTGTTTGATATAACATTAAACTCGGTGAGGATGGTGGTTACACCTAATGCAGAAACTGCTGAATTCCACAACGGGTTGATGACCAAGAGCTATTTTGACGAAATTGGCCAGGAGGCAGCCGTTGCATATTTCCAGAATGATGAAATGCCGCATTACGAAACGGATGATTGGGTTTGGCCAGATCTGGAAAGCAATACTGCTTACATGGCAATTGCAACGTGTATGAATGCTCTTGGAGAATGGGGACCACCAACAATTGTTGAATTCACTACTACCCCTGTGTCAGTTAGCGGATTGGATAAGAGTGATCTAGTAATCTTTCCAAATCCAAACCAAGGCGAATTTAAAATCGTAGGGGAGAATTTACAAGGAGCAGAAGTTAAGGTTTTCGATATTACCGGAAAACAGGTTTATGGGCAATACATCAATGAAGATAGTTTCCCGGTTGATATAAGCGATCGTGCAAGTGGTTTGTACGTTATTCAGATTCTGCATAAAGGCGAAATATCCACGCATAAAATATTGAAGCAATAACAACAATTGCCAAAGGATGGCCGTGCAACTTGCAATCGGCCTCTTATAAACAAACCTTTGCCATATTAAATACGGCGGAGAGACCACAAGAGAGCAGCACGGCATCCTATTTTAAATAGCAAAAATTTTAAATAATTGTAACCTAAACAATAAATCATGAAAGTTGTAAACAAAACATTTACGATGCTAATGGTGTTGCTTGTATTTTGGGCTCAGGCATCCGCCCAAAAGGACATCACCTACATCAGCATCAGCAACCCTGGGGCAGCTGCAAAAACGCAGAGGCTCAACAACGAAGGTTTTAGTACTCATCGCAGTTCGGAAGTTCAGGTACCACTTGTGCACCGAGCGGTTGATTTCTGGATTGATGTTGGTGATGGTTCTTCTCCATGGGGATCTTATAACTACCCAATCGACTTTTTTTGGAATACTACACTTTCGCAGAGCATTTATACCGCCGAAGGGATTAATCACGGCTCCTGTGCTATTGAAGAGATTAAGTATATCTACCAAACGGTATCCGATGATTACCCTGATGTTATCGATACAGAACCAATTAAAGTTTGGTTGGCTAACACAAATGCAACTTCTATATCTGAGGAAGATGGTTTTTGGATTCCATTTGATCAGTTTACCTTGGTTTACGATGGAATACCCACGCTGACCAGCGGAGTTGATCAGGAATTGGTTTTTGATTGTATGGAGCCCTTTATCTACAATGGGGCAAACCTTTGTATAATGGTTGAGCGCGTTTTGAGCGAAAACTCATTTTTGAACCACTTTACTTTTACAGCTTCAACTTTGGACGAGGGGGATGTCAAAGCAAGACTTTATGGAAGTTATGATACTTCTTTTGATTTTGATATTCTATTGGACACCCTTGAGTCGAATATGAGCGCAGCAGGTATGACGTTGAACACAATTGCTGATGTTAGTCTGGGCATAAATACCCTCGAGGAGGGAAGCCTGACCGGAACCATAACCAATACTGATGCTGAAAGTATTGCCGGAGCGAAAGTAACCATTGATGGCACCGATCTGGTAACCTACTCGGCCGAGGATGGAACTTACTCATTCCCATACCTGCTACCAGGGAGCTTTACTGTAAGCATCTCCGCATTCGGCTATGTTTCTACTTCAATTGCAGTGGAGATTTCAGGGGCAACCACCCAGGATGCTGTGCTAAACTATCTGCCGAAAGGTACAGTTGAAGGAGCCGTACTGGATAATGAGGATGCACCTATTTCCGGAGCCATTGTTCAAATAACCGGTTACGATGCATATCAGGGTCTAACTAATGACATGGGAACTTTTAGTATACCTGATGTGTACTATTCAGAAGATTATGAGATTGCCTTCTCTCAAACAGGATACTCTACCGAGCGATTTGGCCTTACCGTAGATGCGGCAACCGTTACTGTACCCACTGTACACCTAACGGATATTTTAGATAGCCCCTCGAAAGTAGAGGCGGTTAAGGTTGATGCTGATGCAGAGATAACTTGGCTTTCTCCATACGACAGAATAGTTTACAGAAGAGATGGTGGAGAACTGCTTACCCAATTAGGGCATAATACCATGGAAGAGTTGGCCGTGTTTGGGCAAGTATTCAGGGAGTCTGCCCAACTTTACCAAATGAGCTGGTACACCACCTTTCAGGATGAATCGCATGATTTTGTGAACCTATTTGTATTTGCACTCGATGCCAATGGCAATCCCACAAACACAATTCTGTATGAACATGCCAATGCGCCAAACGTGGATGACCAGTGGAGCACTTTTATCTTCCCCGACACCATAACGGCTGAAAACGGGTTCTATATTGCTGTTAGCTATAGAGGGCGTCTGGATATTGGAATCGATGCAGGAGCAGATCCACAATATCCATACGTAAATGGGGTAAATTGGGTATCGGAGAACTACCTGACCAATGAATTCTCACTTATGGAGAATTTAGGCCTGGGCGAAATTCCGGGTAACTTCATGATAAGGGCCGAGGGTTACAACCTAAATACCGGCGAAAAGCTACAGAATCTGGTTTCGGAAAATCCAAAGGCGTTAAACACGTATAAAGTTCACCGATTAAAAGTGGGTGATGAGTTGGAAACGGCTCAGTGGGATCTAATAGGAGAGAACATACCAGAGACGCAAACAGCGCACACTGATGATGGCCTTGTGGATCTTGAACCAGGTTGGTACAAATATGCGGTTACTGCAGTTTATTCTGGTGAACTCGAGTCAGAGGTGGCCTTCTCCAATGCCGTTGAGCATGGGTTAACCACGCAGGTAACCTTTAGTATTACAACCAATACGGATGTTAACGAGAGCAATGGAGCAGCTGTAACCTTAACCAGCACTGATGGGGAGTATGCTTACAGCAAAACGCTGGAAACCGATGACGGCATTCTTGTTTTCAACGATGTCTTTAAGGGGATTTATGATGTTATGATTAAGCATGATCGGTTTGAAGATTTTTCGGCTACATCTGTAGATCTAACCGAACATCCTACGTATGATTTGGAGTATGAGCTTATAGAGAAGCTTACCATGCCTTCTAATCTTCAGATAACGGTAAACGATGATACAACGGCCGTTTTCAAATGGGACTATACTGCTGATATTTTCGAGGATTTCGAAACATGCATCGATTTTGCCATAGCACCGCAGGGAGTTGTTGACTGGAAGTATTTTGATTTGGACAAGCGCCCAACCATTGGAATTGAAAACTTTGAATTCGAGAATGAGAATGCGCCCCAATCGTTCATGGCCTTTAACCCATCGATGACAAGACCTCCCATTGACCTTGAGCTAAACCCAACAATTGCCCCCTACAGCGGTGAAAAGTACTTGGCAGGTTTTGGAGCGGACTATGGTCAGAATGACGATTATTTTATTTCACCCGAGCTAAACTTTGAGGGCGATTTTATATTCCAGTTTATGGCTAAATCGTTCAGCACTGCCCCAGCACCAAATATGATTAAGGTTGGGTATTCAACAACCGGTTTTCAACCAGAAGACTTTACCTGGACAACCGACTTGCCCATTGAGGTATCGGCTGCTGAATGGACCCAATATACTTACGAGCTAACGTCGGATGTTAAATATGTGGCCATAAATAATGTATCTGATGGCGGCTATATTCTTATGATTGATGATGTTGAAATTTTTGGAGAAGAGCTAACTAAGGCAAAGGAGTTTCTCACATACGAGGTTTACCTGAATGGCAATTCAATGGAAGAAACCGCTGAGAATTCGTTTAGATTTGAAAAAGAGATGCTTATAGCGGGCGAAAATATTGCGGGGGTTAAAGCGGTATACAGCTCGGGCGAAAGCGAAATGTCAACCATTAGTTTCTTCATAGAAAGCACTAACATTTCAGCTGACCCGCTTCAGGCGCAAATGACAGTTTACCCAAATCCATCCAGCGGAACTTTCAGCATCACCCTTGATGGAAGGTATGAAGTTAAGATTGTGAATACCTTGGGAGAAGTTGTTTACACCAAAACTATAGAGAGCAATGGCGTAATAGATTTAGGCAATATTGCCTCGGGCGTTTATTTAGTAACGGCTAAATCTGACAAGAAATTTGCTGTGAAAAGAATTATTATAAGGTAATGCTGTAATAGGATAAAGCAAAGGAGGCCGGTAGTTGTTAGCAACGAAAGCCTCCTTTTTTTTAGGTAAGAACATTCCATATTTGCTGCTACGTTGAATATTGGGGCATCAAAACATAGGGCCAACCATGTTTGGTGCGTATTTAACCCCAATTATTCATCCGAATAATTGCTGTCTCCGACAGCGACTATGCCTCACAAACCATTTTGCTCCTCAATATTAGACTCGACTATGTCGGGGGAACCCGCATTTACATTCATCTTTACCAAATTTGATGAATAATGCGGGTTTAATTCACTTGGTCAAGTGGCACATTATCAGGATGTCGAAAATGGATCGACCATAGATCTTAGTAAGATTCCAAAAGGAGTGTACATTGTTTTAATAAAGAATAGCGCAAGGGTGGCAACTCAAAGGATAGCAATAAGATAGGGCCTAAAAAAGTTGTGATTCAAGTCAGAATGTTTTTCATAGAGGTTGTTCAAAATAAAACATGGGCAGCCTTTTTCATTTGTATCAGGACTTTGTTAAAAAAGCGGTGTATATTGTGGTTTTAATTATATTGGCTAAAGAATTCCTGAAAACTCATATTGCTGTTGGTTAAATTAAACCTTTTTCTTAGACGGGTTCTGGCAACTTCAATACTTTTATAGTTTTGATGGGTTAGTGTTGCAATATCTTTGGTCGACATGTTTAGCTTTAAAAATGCACAGAGTCGTTTTTCATTGGTTGTTAGCGAAGGGTAGTCCTTTTCGAGTTTCTCAAAAAACTTCGTGTATATTTTTGTAAAATAAAAATGGAACTCTTCCCACTGATTTTTTATCTCCTGATTCTTGAGGCTCTTTATAATAAGTCGAATTTCGGGTTTTTTGCTCTGTGGTAGTAGCAACATAAACTCATTCAGGCGTTTAATTGTAGTTTCTATTAACTCGTTTTTCTCCACAATACTTAGCACCTTTTCCACAATTTCTCTGTTTTTAAATTCCAGCTCTTTTACCAGGTTTATTCTTTGCAGCTCAGCCTTTTCCCTTTCTATGCGATTAAATTTCATACGCTGCCTTACTCTAACCTGAAGCAGAATTCCAATCAGTAACAAAATGATAAGCAGCGAAATAATGGTCCATAGTTTAAACGCACTTTTCCTGCGTTCATGCTTCTCATTTTCAACCAATTTTTGTGTTTCCGATTCCTTAAGCTTGATTTTATAGTCGAATAATATCTTTAACACCTGTTTTTTTGCCTCATTATTGCGCAAGCTATCCGATGCAAGTTTATGCATAATGGCGTATTTATAGGCTAACTTATAATTGCCCTCATTCTCAAATATCGTATGTAATAATCCTGCGGTCATGCTCATTTCGGGGAACACCTTTAAATCTTTTGCAATGGGATAAGACCTTGTTAGATATTTTTTTGCATTTGAATAATCGTTGGCATCAAAATATGCCTGACCAAGTTGATTAAGGCTCCTGGTTATAAGCAGCTGATTATTAAGTTTCTCGGCTATTTGTAAGGCGTTATTAAAATAAAAAATGGCACTGTCGGGATCGTTCATAATTGCCTTAATTTCGCCTATGTTATTAAGGTAAACAATCATCGATGACTTATCACCTATGGATTTGCTTATGGTGAGAGCCTTCGTGTAGTAGCTCAAGGCGGTATCATACTTGCCCATCATCTTGTAAACATCTCCAATATTATTATTTGCAGCAGAAACCCCATACTGGTTTCCTTTTGCTTTCATAATTTCGAGAGATTTACGGTAATAATTATAGGCCTCTTCGTACTCTTCCTCAATAAAAAATACTGTGCCAATATTATTATACTCTATCTCCTTATCCAGATTTTCTGAATACTTTAGGGCCAATAAATAATTATCCAAAGCTTTGCTATTCAGCCCTTGGGTAAAAAACATTGCCCCTTTATTTAAATAGCACTCGCGAATTGTTACAGAATCATTTTGGAGTAGGACATATTCGATGCACTGGTCAAAACTATTTATTGCTTCTTCGTAGTTATGTGTATGGTAATACAGATTACCTAGAAGCCTGTAGTTGAAAATAAGTCCTTCTGCGAACTTTGCCTTCTTCGAGAGTTCAACGGCCTCGATGGAAAGCCTTATGGCCTCCTTAGGGTTTTCAGCACTTTTTTCGTTGGCTTTAATGCTTAATGACTTAATCATTGTTACTCCTGGGGCTTTTACTACGTTGTTTAGTAACGAATCCATATTAGATTGACCGTATGTGGGTAATCCCAGCGCAAAAATGAAAAAAAACAATAAAATGGGTAACCCTGAATATAGTAAAACCGGATTACGCATTTTTATAGAAATTATTAGTCGTTCCCAAAGCATATTATAAAACTCATAGCATTAGCAATCAGCAATCAGTATTTATAGATTTTTAAGTAATCAATAATCTGTGAGGCAATTCGGTATGTGTTTCCTTAGTTTATATTTACCTATTTACTTGAACTGATATTCGGTGCACGTAAAAGTTAAAAATACAAAAAAAAATGATATGGCAATTTTAACCCCAATTATTCATCCGAATAATTGGGGTTAAGATGGATTTTTCTCCTTTAATTAGTTTAACAGAAAATAGCTGTTTATCCTGTCGAGATGGGGTGGAAGTATAATTGTTTAATCGGGTAAGCCTCTCTTGATATTTTTGTATATTTGCGTTTCAAAGTTTTACTTATTTACCCTTAACCAACCTATTATTTTGTTTGTTAATTGTATCCAATTGCTCTAGGGTAGTATTTTTATTCAACCAAGTAGGTTTAATATCTTTTACAAATGAAAAATAATCAACTTGTTAATAAGGTTGCTATTGTTACAGGAACATCATCAGGTATAGGGCGAGCCATAGCGATTGAACTATCTCAAAAAGGGGCATCGGTTGTACTTGCATCCCGAGATAAAGATAAGATTACCCAGTTAGAATCGGAAATAATTGAGGCAGGAGGTAAGGCTTTGGTAGTTCCTACGGATGTTACCGATGAGGACCAATGCAAGAACCTAATTGCAAAAACGGTTAGTGAATTTGGAGGCTTAGATATTCTCGTGAATAATGCTGGGTTATCGATGCGTGCATGCTTTCACGATGTTGAACTTTCCGTTCTAAAAAGGGTGATGGATACAAATTTCTGGGGGACTGTTTACTGTACAAAATATGCATTGCCGCACATCCTCGAAAGTAAGGGAGTAGTAGTGGGAATATCTTCTATAAGTGGTGTTACCCCTCTTCCAGGCCGTACTGGGTACGTGGCTTCGAAACATGCTCTAGATGGTTTTTTAGAGACTTTACGTGTTGAAAATCTTGATAACAATATACAGGTATTGGTGGTTCATCCTGGTTTTACGACCTCAAATATCCGAAGATCGGCGCTTACCAAGTCGGGTAGTTCACAGATAGATACTCCTCTTGATGAATTGAAGCTAATGCCAGCCGAAAAGGTGGCTAAAATAGTGGTGAAAGGCATCATTAAACGAAAGCGTGAAATTAACCTTACCGTTAAAGGTAAACTTGCCATATGGGTATCTAGAGCCTTCCCCTCTCTTGCCGAGAGATTAATTTATAAAGAAATGAAGAGTGAGGTGGGAGCACCATTCTAGGCAAGTTTTGAACCACTGGTTCTCTATAATTTCCCCTCTAACAAAACCGTCCTGTTGACATAAAACTTTGTATAACCCCAATTATTCGGATGAATAATTGGGGTTAGCATAAGTTCTGGTTTCTTCTGCAAAATCAAAAGCATACATCGCTTGCAGGCTTGTGTTTTTTCGTTTTGTTTCTTTGCAACGGGGGTTAAGTATTATGGTAAGCTGGGCACAAAGTTTGTAGTTGCCGCCCTAAACTATTTTATGGTTAAGTTTGCCCAATTTGTAACATCTGGGCTAAGTTTGCGTTTTTGTATCAAGTTAGCCCGCATTATCCATCAAATTTGTTAACGATGAATGCAAATGCGGGTTACCCCGACATAGTGGAGCCCAATTTTGGGTAACAAAATTGGTTGTGAGCCTTAGTCGCTGTGGGAGACAGTAATTATTTGGTTGAATAATTGGGGTTAGGTTTAGTGAATTGTTTTTGTTTAAAAATAAAGTTATGCGTCGTTTGTTTTTTTTAAGTGTGTTGCCTGTTTTTGTTTATTCTTTATTAATGCCTGTTGCGTTATTTTCGCAGGTTGCCGATAGTGTTGCTTTAGGTGTAGATACGGTTAAGGTTGTTATCGACACAGCTGGTGTTAAGGTTGATTCTGTAAGCGTGTTGCCTTTGAACCAAATAGATACAACTGGTAAAGATTCTGTGCTGCCCAAAATTAATGATTTAACAAAGGTCGATTCTGTATTGGTTGTAACCGATAGCATACCTCAAGTACCAATTGCTTTTGAGCCTGATTCAGCCGCAGAATATTTAATTCAACTAATTGGCAAGAATGATTTGTGGCATGGAAAAAATAAGGACCTAAAACTTTCTATAGAAAGGTTGCTAAATCATTATGCCGAACCATTCGATAGCGTAAGTAGGCGGTTGCACAAGTTCCCATTCGATTTGTTAAGGTTGAAACCAACAACCCTTGTGCTTGCCGATACGTTACCTATTCGTTGGCTTACCACCTCATCGTTTTTTATCGATACGGTTAATCTCGAAAGGGAACCGATTATTCTGATGAAAAAAATACATACAACAGAAACCGTGGTTAAAAGAGTGGTTGATTCGGTTGCTGTGAAACCACCCGATTTTTCGATTGAAAATTATAGCGCCATAGATTCTTTAGCATCGCTTTGTGATAGTGTTGTTAATGGTGTTATTGATACGGTTGTTTATTCCGTTGTTGATACTAATTATTTGGCAGAACAGGGGGTAGAGGTTATTGAACTAACTGATGGCTTAATTCCCAAGTCGATTATACCGCGTAGAAAGTGGCATTCCGTTCGTTTTGCTCCCGATTCAACGGGGATTGTATTTAATAAAACTATTTCGGTGCTTGTGGGTGATAACGATTCGCCATTTAATATAGTTCCCACTGTAAATACATTCGATTCGATAATGCATGCGGTGAATTCGGTTTTAAGCTATACAACCGAGCGCGATTCAATGCTTCTGCATATCAATGATATTGTAGGGCGAAGAACACCCTTTTGGGTATCATCGGGTAAAGATGATATGACTAGATACTGGGTAAAAAATTCGAAGAACGATTCAATAACAATCTGGATTGGGAATCCCTCAAGAAAGAGTATCTCGCTGGTGCTTGAGGAGGATGTTAATGTTGAGCGGCTTGAGCGTAAAATGGTTGATGATATTCCCTTTTCTACACTAAAGCCCAACAGACAGCTTGCCGAGGTAAACCCCCTACGAGAAATACCAGTATACTGGCATAGCGAGCTGCTTAGCTCATTTGCATTGAATGGCAACTTCCTTTCGAAATACTGGGCAAAAGGGGGCGAGACAACCGTTTCGAGTATGCTCGATATTAACGGTTTGGTTTCGTACAACAATAAGGAGGCTAAAACAAAGTGGATTACCAATGGGCGGTTGCGCTATGGAACTACTTGGACCGAAGCGCAAAAATTTAGAACGAATACCGATATTATTGAGGCAAATTCGCAGTTTAATAAGTCTATACGCAATAAAATTGATTTTAGTAGTGGGGTGTATATGAGAACTCAACTGGCAAAGGGGTATAACTACCCAAACGATTCGGTGCCAGTTTCTAAATTTCTAAATCCGGGAACCTTTACCGTGAGTTCGGGTTTTGAGTTTAAACCAAATAAAAATTTGAGCCTCAACTTTTCACCATTATCCTACAAGAATACTTTTGTAACTGATACGCTGGTTATCGACCAAACAAATCATGGTATTGAGAGGGGCAAAAAGGTTAGGCACGAAATGGGGGGGCAGCTCGTGATTAATAGCACGGTTACCATTTTTAAAGATATGAAGATTAAAAATTCTGTAAGGTTGTTCTCTAACTACCTACTTAACCCTCAGAATGTTGATGTGGATTGGGAACTTTCTCTCGAGAAACAGATTAGCTGGTATTTTACCATTAAGCTTAACTCTCACCTAATTTACGACGACGATATTTTGTTCCCGCTATTTGAAGATAGGATGAAAGAGAACCCTATTCTAGATACCAGTGGCGAGCAGAAAAGGGGAGCAAAAGCACAGTTTAGCCAGTTTATCGGGTTAACATTGTCATTTAAAATATAGTTGGTATAGTAATGGGGAGGTGAGTTTCCGACTTGTATTTTCTAATTATTTCGTTCTGCCCGTCAGTCTAAGCGCTTTCTCAAGTTCGTAAACCTTTACAGCGATATCTTCGTTAGCTACTTCATCTATTTCAACCTTGCTAAGCCACTCTACGGCAGAGTCAAAAGCTTTCCGAGCTTTAGACTTTTCTTCTAAAACCTTTTTACTGTTTGTTATGCTTTGGGTTTGCTCATTTATTTCTACACCAATATTGTAGTAGCAGGTAGCAATATTAAGGTAAAACATGGGGTTGCTCGTATCGTGTTTTAACGCTTCGGTATATCGATTAATGGCTTCGGTGTACTGTTCATTTTTCTGATACAATAGCGCTTTAGTATAATGGAAATTAGCATTAGTGGGTTTTTTTGCAATGGCATTACTTAAGAAATCGAAAGCCTCTTCCATATCCCCTTTTTTGTAGAGCAAATCGGTTAGCAGTAGCACAAGTTCCTCATTGGTGTCGTGTAGTTTTATTCCATCTTTCAGAACCCTTTTAGCCGTAATGGTATCGCCCTTTTCGAGATTAGCTACAAAAAGGAGGTGAGTGGAATTTACCGAATGCTTTTCTTTATGAAGCTCTTGGAGGTATTCAACCGCTTTATCCCATTTTTTGCTTTCGAAAGCAGCTAGGGCTGTATTGTATACAAGGTTGGTATCAGTTTCTACCGTTAATGTTGTACCTTGTGAAATGGAAAGTGCTTTTTCAAAAGCATTAAGGGCATTCGCGTACTTCCTATTGGCAAATTCGTTCTCGCCAATTCTTTGGAATTCATTCGCTAGCAAGACGTAATTGGGTGCAAGGCTTTTGTTTAGTTTCCCTTTAGTATCTAGTTTTTTTGCTTTTCGGTAAGATTCTAAAGCTAGGTTTAGCTGGTTTGGGTAAAGATTTTGTAAATCGTCATTATTGGTTTTTACACCCTCAAAGTAGGCTGTTTGACATAGCAATCCTTTCATATACCATGTTTTTGCCCATTGTGCCGATTCTTTATCATCGGTCATTTGGTTAATTGTAATTTTTGCCTCTTCGAATTTTTTTGCTTCAATAAGATTTGAAACAGCGATAAACCGTCCCTTTTGTAAAGGCGATAGCACGGCACATCCACCCAAAACAAATGCTAATAAAAATAACTTCTTCATTAATTGTTGTTTAACTATTTAAAATTATTGGCTTGCAATCAAGCTACAAAACTTTTCAAAACCGCTCGATAAGTATAACCCAAATTTTATACTTTACTAATTCTGGGACGTTAACCCCAATTATTCGTTCGAATAGTTGGGGTTTCAAAACAAATCCAATACCAAACAAAAATTCACTGGATAAATATACGCTAAAAAGGCGTAATTGTTTCCATTTTAGTTGTTCTTACAGGTATCGTAATTATTGAAAAAACAAAGAGTTTTGTGGTTTAGTTCATATATTTGTAAAAAACATATCCAATGATTACTGGAACTCTAATAAATGCAGCTGCCATAATTATTGGCGGTTCCCTTGGTTTATTAATTAGGTCGAGGTTGCCTGAGCAAATTACTAAAACTTTTTTTCAGGCTATTGGTCTTTTTACTCTTTTCCTCGGGTTCTCGATGAGCTTAAAAACTGGGAATCCGTTGTTACTGGTATTCGCCCTGATTTTAGGTGCGCTATTTGGTTCTTTGTCTCGCTTGCAGAGTAGGGTAGAGGGTGTTGGAGATTCTATACAAAAACGATTGAAGCTAAAAGGGGGGCAGTTTAGTGAAGGGATGGTTACCGCTTTTTTGATGTTTTGTATGGGGTCAATGACCATACTGGGTGCCATTGAAGAGGGGCTCGGTAATGAACCTAAGCTGCTATTAATTAAAAGCTTAATGGATGGCTTTACATCCATTGCCCTTGTAACTGCCCTTGGGGTTGGGGTTATCTTTTCGGTTATCCCATTGCTAATCTATCAGGGGGGACTAACCCTAGTCGCAGCGTGGATTGGTGAGTCGCTGGGAAATGTTATGATTGATGAGTTAACAGCTACAGGTGGAATACTGCTTATTGGGCTTGGAATCACAATTTTAGGGATTAAAAAGATTGAAGTTCTCAACCTGATTCCAGCATTGCTATTTATAATCCCCTTGGTTTACTTTTTCGGATAATATTTACGAATAAATTAACACATGAAAAATATTACGACTTCACTTTCGGCCCTTTACAATGAATATTTCGGGGTTGCCCCCGATGTTATTACACCTTTACCACAGGGCGGCTCAGATAGGAAGTATTTTAGACTTAGCGCTGAAGATAAATCGGCAGTTGGCGCATACAATACTGATATTCAAGAGAATCGAACATTTATCTATTTTACAAACCATTTCTACGAAAAGGGCATACCCGTACCGCAGGTTTTAGCGGTTAGCCCGGATGAGAAGTTTTACCTGCTCACCGACTTAGGCAATTCGTCGCTTTTACAGCATATCGAAAATATGGATTGGAGTGATGCAGAGCAGCAAGTATTGCTGCTTGAGAAAACGCTCAAATTGCTAGCGCAGGTTCAGGTTGAGGGGGCAAAGGGCTTGGATTTTAGTAAGTGCTTTCAAAAGTCGGAGTTCGACCTGCAAAGCATTATGTGGGATTTCTACTATTTTAAGTATTGTTTCTTGAAACCCATTGGGTTTAGATTTAACGAAGCTCAACTCGATGCCGATTTTAAAACAATGGGCGAGATGCTTTTACAACAGCCGGTAAAATATTTTCATTACCGCGATTTTCAGTCGCGTAACGTAATGCTTTTCGACGGCGAACCCTATTTTATCGATTACCAGGGGGGGCGTAAAGGACCACTACTTTACGATGTGGCTTCATTTTTGTATCAGGCAAAAGCCAATCTGCCCGAGGGGGTTCGGATGCATTTATTTGACTATTACCTATCGGAAGTATCACAAATTACAGAGATTGACAAAGGGCAATCAAAAGAAATATTCCCTGCTTTCGTCCTATTCAGAATTATTCAGACTTTTGGTGCGTATGGGTTTAGAGGTTTCTTTGAGCGTCGCCCTCATTTTTTACAAAGCATCCCGTTGGCTGCCAAAAATCTTAAACTACTACTTACCAATAGCTGTGACTTGTTTAAAGGCATACCAACACTTAAAACGATATGTGAAGGTATTGTTGATAGGTTTCAAGAATCGAGTGAGCAGCATGTATTTAAAAGATTATCAGTACAGGTTGCCAGCTTTTCGTATAAGAAAGGATATCCTGCCGAGCACCCCGAGCATGGTGGAGGGTTTGTATTCGATTGTAGGGGATTGCCGAATCCAGGTCGCATAAATAAGTATAAAATGCTTAATGGAAACGACAAAAGTGTTGTTTTGTATCTCGAAGAGCATAAAGAGGTGGACGAGTTTTTTAACCATGCGCTTGGCATGGTACAGGCAACAGTGCAAACGTATTATAGTCGAGGGTTTAAGCATCTTTCTGTTTCGTTTGGATGTACAGGAGGTCAGCATCGCTCGGTATACATGGCAAATAGAATGGTTACGGCTTTACAAAAAGATGGTCGTTTTGCTGTAACACTAAATCATAGGGAACTAAATGCCTACAAAGGTTTAAAAGAGTAACGGTGTGATAAAAAGGGACACGCTGTGAGCCTAAGGTTTTATAATTTGAAATAGTAATGAAAGCATTCGTTTTAGCAGCAGGATTGGGAACTCGGTTAGGGGCGTTAACTTCAAAACGTCCCAAGGCGCTAGTCGAACTAAATGGAAAGCCGCTTCTTGAGCATATCTTAGTTCGTTTGGCAAGTTTTGGTTTTACAGATATAGTTGTGAATGTACACCATTATGCCGAGCAAATAGTCTCTTTTATCAATTCTCATAGTTTTGGAGCATCGATAAAAATTTCGGATGAGTCTGATAAACTTCTCGATACTGGTGGAGCAATTCTTAAGGCTAAACCATTTTTAAAGGGTAACGAGCCGTTCCTAGTGCATAATGTTGATATAGTTTCCGATATTGACCTTGCTCAGCTTATGGAACGCCATTTACGCTCCAACCCTTTGGCAACGCTTGCTGTTGGCGATAGGTACTCATCGCGAAAACTTTTGTTTGATAGTAGCATGAATCTATGGGGATGGAAAAATATTGTTACAGGCGAAACCAAAATGCCTCGAAAATCAGATTGCGAACTCATCGAAATGGCATTCAGTGGAATACATGTTGTTAGTCCCAGCTTTTATAGTAAGGTAATGAGTTCAGATGCTTTTCCAATAATTAGTGAGTACCTCGAGCTATCGAAAACAGAACCAATAATTGGGTTTAATACGTCGGATAATTTTATAATAGATTCAGGTAAAATAGAGAATTTACCTATGGCTGAAGATTTTTTAAAAGCTTATCTGGAATAAGGTCTGTTTTAGGTTATGCCATAGGCTTGTATCTGTTTATCATCACTTTGTACACGCCAGCTTATCCGAATTATTCTTTGGAATAACAATCATAATTGTCGAGGCAAAATGTCATTTACCCGCATTATTCATCAAATTTGTTAAAGATGAATGCTTATGCGGGTTACCCCGGCATGGTGGAGCCCAATTTAGGGCAACAAAATTGGTCGTGAAACTTAGTCGCTGTCGGAGACAGCAATTATTCGAATGAATAATTGGGGTTATGGAGCAGTTTACCCCTTACTTGTGGAAACAGAGTGTTATATTTGCAAAGTTTTATATTGAAAATAAATTATTCCCTACATATTCTATTTATGCGTCGTTTAGCCCTTTCAATTATTCTTTTTTTATCGTTTTGTGGTGTAGCTCATAGTAATTTTAATGAGGAAATTGCTGGGCTTGCCAATCCCACAACAAATGATGCTCAGCATTGGATAGATTCCGTGATGAACAGCTTGTCGCTTCGCGAAAAAATAGCCCAACTATTTATGGTGGCGGCATACTCAAACCGCGACCAAGGGCATGTTGACGAAATTTCGAAGCTGATAGAGGATGAAAAAATAGGAGGCCTCTGTTTTTTTCAAGGAGGGCCCGTGAGGCAGGTTAACCTTACCAATCAGTATCAGAATATGTCAGAGGTGCCGTTGCTTATATCAATGGATGCCGAGTGGGGACTCGGAATGCGTTTAGATAGCACCATTTCGTATCCACGGCAAATGATGCTAGGTGCAATGGACGATAATAGGCTTATTTACCATATGGGGGCCGATATTGCACGTCAGTTAAAGGCTATAGGTGTTCATATTAACTTTGCGCCAGTGGTTGATGTAAATAATAATTCGAAAAACCCCGTAATAAACACGAGGGCTTTTGGCGAAAGCAAAGAGCTGGTGGCGCAAAAAGGACTGGCTTACATGCTTGGACTGCAGGATAATGGGGTGCTTGCTTGCGCCAAGCATTTTCCTGGTCACGGCGATACCGATACAGATTCGCACCACAATTTGCCTTTTCTTACCCATTCTGCTCAGCGAATCGATACGTTAGAGCTATACCCATTTCGTAGGCTCGCTCAGAACGGTGTGGCTGGTGTAATGGTTGCTCATATGGAGATTCCTTCTCTCGAGCCCAAATCGAAGCTGCCCTCAAGCCTTTCGCACAATGTGGTTACATCAAAGCTAATTAACGAAATTGGTTTTAACGGGCTCGTAATTACCGATGCGCTTAATATGAAAGGTGTGAGTGCAATATACAAACCAGCTGATGCAAACCTAATGGCATTGAAAGCGGGGAATGATATACTACTTTTCCCGTCGGATGTAAAAGAAACCATAACAAAAATTCATAGGGAGGTAAGGCGAGGACGTTTTCCAAAGGAGGAGATTGAACGCAGGTGCCGAAAAATTATTGAGGCAAAGTATAAGGTTGGGCTTAGTCGCTTTAAACCCATAAAAACCGAGGGGTTGGTTCAAAAGGTAAACCAATCCTCATCCGAGCTAATAATTAGGCAAATAGCAGAGCAGGCGGTAACCGTTTTAAATAACGATAATGACTTAATTCCTTTACGAGGGCTCGATACGCTCAGTGTTGCCTATGTGGAGATTGGCGAGGGTAAGGGAACATCTTTTTATAACCAGATGGCTCTTTACGCACCAATCACTAAGCTTTCGATTAATGCCAATTCAACCCATGAGCAGGTGACGGAATTGAGCTCTAATTTACAGCAGTTTAATCTTGTGGTTTTTGGGTATCATTGTATAAGTTCCAGCCCCCATAGAGAATTTGGCGTTACCCAAAATATTTCGAGCCTAATTAAACATATTAGTCGCGAAAAGGCTACCGTTCTTAGTATTTTTGGTTCTCCTTACGCGCTCGAAAAACTCGACAACCTTGAGGGTACTAATGCTTTAATTGTTGCGTACGATAATTCGGATATAACTCAAAGTGTTGTTGGTCAGTTAATTTGGGGTGGGTTGAGTGTTGGCGGAAGGCTCCCGGTAACCGCCTCGCAAAAATATGCATTGGGTAGCGGTTTTGATGCGGGCAAAAAAATTAGGCTTAAGTATTCTATTCCAGAAGAAGTAGGGTTAAAGGGACTACATTTTAAAAAAATTGATTCCATTGCCAACATAGCCATTGATGTTGAGGCAACACCTGGAATGCAGGTGCTTGTTGCACAAAAAGGAACAGTTATTTATAATAAAACCTTTGGGCATCACACCTATGCCGATGCCGATTTACCCGTTACAGATTATTCTATTTACGATGTGGCGTCGGTAACTAAAATTGCAGCCACTTTGCCCATTATAATGGATTTATACTCGGATGGTAAAATAATACTTAGCGATAGCCTGGGTAGGTATCTGCAAATGCCCGACACTTCGCAGTATAACGGGCTGATTATAAGGGATTTACTTCTTCATCAAGCGGGTTTGGTGCCCTGGATTCCTTTTTATCTTCGAACCCTAAACACCTTATGGCCAAAACAAACCATTATCGAATCAGAGTTTTCTGAAATGCATCCATATAAGTTGGCGCACCGCAAGTTTGTAAATCGCTATACCTTTCCCTCGCGTAGGTTTTATCGTAATGAGTTTTCATACAGCTTCCCGCATGAGGTGGCCAAGGGGCTTTATGCTACCGAAAGTATTCAGGACAGCGTTTTTAGCTGGATATACCAAAGACCTATTAACCCTAAGGGCGAGTATCTTTACAGCGATATTGGGTTAATTCTTTTACACCGGGCAATAGGTAATACTATTGCTAGGCCGCAGGATGAGTACGTTGCAGAAAATTTTTATAGCAGGTTGGGTATGTACAACACCATGTTTAACCCTTACAAAAAGCTAAGCCTCGATAGAATTGTACCAACCGAGTACGATGTGTTTTTTCGTAAGCAGCTGGTATGGGGCTATGTTCACGACCCCGCTGCTGCGCTAATGGGAGGTATTGCAGGGCATGCTGGTTTATTCTCAACGGCGAACGATTTGGCAAAGCTAATGCAGATGTTTTTAAATGGTGGTTTTTATGGTGGGGAGCAATTTTTACCTGCAAGCACAATAGATGAGTTTACAGGCTGCGTTAATTGCATGAATGGGGTACGGAGGGGTATTGGTTTTGATAAACCAGAAGTTGATCCAAAGGAGTCGAATCATGTAAGCAAAATGGCAACCTCGTTGAGCTTTGGTCATGCTGGCTTTACGGGGGCATTGGTTTGGGCCGATCCAGCCTACGATTTAGTATATATTATTCTTTCAAATAGAGTTTTCCCCGAGGCCGAAAATAGTAAACTTTTAGAAATGGATATTCGCACAAATATTCAGGATGTTGTTTATCAGGCTATTATTGACGAGCAAATTATCGAAGAGTAAAAACAGAAGATACGCTAGCTATGAAAGATGACACAGGTTTAATGGTATCCTTACGAAATCTTGAGTTAAATGATTACCTCGATCTTAAAGAGGCAATGAACGAGGTTTACCCAGGAAGCAGTAATATGCATTGGGAAAAGGATGAGATTGCTACCCTCCTGAAGCTTTTCCCCGAGGGGCAGCTATGTGTTGAGATGAACAACACGGTTGTTGCATGTGCATTGTCAGTAATTGTTGATTATAAAAAATTAGGCGATAAGCATACCTACGGTCAGGTAACTGGCGATTCATCATTTAGCAACCACAACCCTAATGGCGACGTGCTTTATGGTATAGAGGTCTTTGTTCATCCCGATTACCGTGGCCTTAGGTTGGCTCGAAGGCTTTACGATGCCCGAAAAGAACTTTGTGAGAGCTTAAACCTAAGGGCTATTGTGGCGGGGGGGCGCATGCCGCTTTACAAAAAGTATGCTAATGAGTTAAGCCCTCGCGAGTATATTAATAAGGTTGAGAAGAAAGAGATTTACGACCCAGTGCTTACTTTTCAAATGTCGAACGGGTTTCATGTAAAGAAAATTCTAAAAAATTACCTCTCAGCCGATGCGCAATCGCTTGAGTATGCAACCCTTTTGCAGTGGCACAATATATACTACGAAAAGGAGGAGAACCCCATGAACGTTCCCAAAACAACGGTTCGTTTAGGCTTGGTTCAGTGGCAAATGAGGTCGCATCCTGATTTCGATTCGTTGGTTGAGCAGATTGAGTTTTTTGTTGATGCGGTGAGCGATTATTCATCAGATTTTATCCTGTTTCCCGAACTTTTTAATGCTCCGCTTATGGCGCCATATAACAATATGGGGGCTGCTGAGGCAATGCGTAAATTATCGGAGTACACGTTACCTCTGCTCGAAAAGTTTAAAACTTTTGCCATAAGCTATAATATAAACATTATAACTGGCTCAATGCCCGTTGTTAATGAGAGTGATAATTTGCAGAACGTATCGTACCTATGCCATCGAAATGGCGAGGTTGATGAGTATAGAAAAATTCATATTACACCCAACGAGCGTCAAACCTGGGGAATGGTTGGTGGCGATAGGATTAAAGTTTTTGATACCGACTGTGGTAAGGTGGGGATTGTAGTATGCTACGATGTGCAGTTTCCAGAACTCATAAGGTTACTGGCCGACCAAGGTATGAGCATACTTTTCGTCCCCTTTTTAACCGATACGCAGAATGGTTACGTACGGGTGCGCAATTGTGCAATGGCACGCGCGGTTGAAAACGAGTGCTATGTGGCCATGGCAGGGTGTGTAGGGAATCTTCCTAAAGTAAATAATATGGATATTCAGTATGCGCAATCGGCCGTGTTTACCCCTTCCGATTTTGCTTTCCCCACCAATAGCGTAAAGGCCGAAACAACCCCAAATACCGAAATGACCCTAATTGTTGATGTGGACCTTGACCTTCTTAAAGAGCTTCACAACCACGGAAGCGTTCATACAATGACCGACAGACGCAATGACTTGTACGACCTTAGGCTAAAAGAGAAGTAATTTTCGTTGTTTATTTTTGATTATTATAGCTGTTTAAAAATCTCTTCAATGGCTTTATCCAGCTGAGGGTCCTTATTCTCAATCCGATCCTTAAAGGTTGTATTTATATAGATGTCGGGAGCAACGCCCTCCAACTCCAGGTTTTTACCGTCTAGGGTGTAGCAACCCCAAGCCGGAACGCGAACATACGAACCGTCTACAAGCATCTTACCCGACGTAAAAATTATCCAACGATAGGTTTCGGTGCCAACTATTGTACCTAACCCCAATTGACGGAAGCCAGCGGCCGTCATTTCGGCATCGCTTAGGCTATGCTCGTTTATTAGTAGCACAATTGGTTTACCCGATGGGGCAAAGTTTGGCTGCGGCGATATCTCTCCCTCGCGATACTTCCATTTTAGGTACGGACGTTGCGAAAGGAACTGAAGCACGGCATCGTGAACATTACCGCCACGGTTATACCGTAGGTCCAATACCAGAGCTTCGGTTTTGTCGGCGTGGGTAGTCATGTCGGTTATAAATTTGTTGAGCGAATACCCCGACATGTCTTTCATGTGTACATAGGCAATTTTTTTGTTACTTTTCTCCTCAACGTAATGCCTGTTGCTTGCTATCCATTCATCGTAAAGTAATGTTGAAATTTGTCGCGAACTATGCGTGGGCACAACTATGCATTGTTCCTTACCGTTTCGATTAATGGTTACCTTTATTTCGGGCTGAGTGTTTGCAAACGAAAGGTAAAACTCACGGTTTTGTGATGGGGCAATTTTAGTACCATTTATAGCAATAATTTCGTCACCTGGCTGTAGCTGTTTTTCTGTTAAATCGAGATTTGAGTTGCTGATAATTCTTTCAACCTTAAAGGGCATGTCGTTACTAAAAACTACACCAAGTGAGGCTGTGTGTGCCGAGTAAAATGGTTTTTCCTCTTCACCCGATGTGGTAAAGCCCATGTGCGAAGCGTTTAGTGAACCAAGCATATCATTTAGCAGTGTGCGCAAATTATCGCGTTGCTTAATATGGGGTAAAAAACTTGAGTAGTAATCGCGTTTCTCATCCCAGTCGATACCGTGAAAGTTTTCATCGTAAAAGTTCTCCTGGATAATGGACCAGGTCTCAAAAAACATTTGGTTAAACTCGGCTCTAAACTGCTTACTAAAGTCGTAGTTAATATTAATTTTTTTGAGCTTATTATTATTGAAGTTCGCCTTGTATATATCGCCATTGGCACGTATGTAAATACTCTTTTTGGTTTGCACCACATCGTAACTTGAGCGAAGACGGAATGAGCTCAGGCGTTCTGTTTTAGGTTTTTCGAAAGGTTTGTAAACCGTTTTCCATATGGCATTCTCGCCCTTATCGTGGTTCGACTGGAAAAGGAGTACAGTTTCATCTTTAACCTTTATAACGGTAGGGTTATACTGTTCGCCACCGCGTACATAAACCTCTTCCCAACGATTCTGTATATTGGTCATATCGAACTTAACAGTAACTACAGAGTCCTTTTTTTCCTCTTTTTCGAAGATGTTGTCAAAGGCTTCAAGTTTAAAATCGGATGAGAATCGGTAGAGCGGAATTCGGTAAATGGTGCTCGAGCTCATGCCTCTTGGGTAACTTGCTGCGTATCTGTCGGTTGTAAAATAAATGTATTTTCCATCGGGCGACCATGCAGGCTGCGCCTCGGTAACCCCTGTATTGGTTAAATTAAAGGTGGTTTCTGTTGAAATTTCGTAAATAAATATATCCTGCTCAAATGCTCTAATGGCAGTATATGCAATAAACTTATCGTCGGGCGAAAAGGTTGGGGTAGAGCTTTGGAATCCCCAAAGTTCGTCGGTGGCAATGGTTTTGGTCTTATTGGTTTTTAAATCGATGGTCTTAACCTCATCGCGACCGCTAAGGTATACACCCTGTGTACGGTTGCTATTTAGGGTTAATTGTCTATTGGTCTTTTTGTCTGTGGTAAGCTGTTTCTCGGCTTCTAACCCATTTGCCTTTATGCTAAACCAGTTTGGCCACCCGTTATGGGTTTGGTTGTAAATAAGGGTAAGGTTGTCGTCGCTCCATTTTACCTCAAAAATTCGCTCGTTGGGATTGGTAGGCATTTTTTTAACAAATTTGCCTTCTATATCAGATACAAAGAGCTCGCCTCGCGAAACGAAGGCAATTTTTTTATTGTCGGGCGAAACATCAAAACTCGATATTTTACCGTTAACGTTAAAACTGTTGTCTAGCTCAAGGGTATGGTTACTGTATAGTGTAATGTCAACTTTCTTGCTATTTTGGGAAGCTACATCGTAAACCCAAAGTTGATAATCTTTTTCAAAAACTATTTTTTGTCCGTTTGCACTTACCTGAGGGCGTTTTATTGAGTTTTCAAATTTTGTAAGTAGTGTTTTCTGCCCATTTTTAAGTTTATAAAGGTTATATTCATTGTTAAACTCATCCGAAACAATATATATATTCCCCACGCTATCAATGGTGGGCCACATATCTTTACCCTTGTAGTTAGTGTGCTGGGTAAAATTATTACTTTTTAGGTTGTACGAAAGTATTTGTGGGCTGTGATCGCCTTTGTAGTGCTTGCGGTGTGTAAACATAAAGCTTTCCCACGAGTCGGTAAAGTATATATCATTAGTCTTTGGATGCTGAATTGCATGGTGCGGGTTGTTAAAGTAGTGCTTAAAAAGCCTTTGAGGAGTACCTCCTACAACCGATACCTTGTAGGTCGAAATAAGATTATACCTATCCGATGAGAAGTATATCCATTTGGAATCCCACGACCAGCTGTCAACCTGATCGCTAGCTTGGTGATAGGTTAGCTGTTTAATTTTGCCCCCATCCGCAGGCATAACAAAAATATTGTTACGTCCATCTTGGCTTCCTGTAAAGGCAATCCATTTTCCATCGGGCGAAAAACGGGGCAATGTTTCTTTCCCCTCCATGGCGGTAAGCCTGTAGGCATTTCCACCATTTACAGGCACTTTCCATAAATCGTTTTCGTAGCTAAACACGATATCGTTACCATCGGGTGATAGCGTTGGTTCGGAAATAAAATATGGCGACTCAACTTCGCCAAATGCACTTATAGATAGAATTATAAGTAATGTAAAAAAAGTGAGTGTGTTTTTCATAGTAAGTTGTTTTAATGCACTAAAATAATAATTATGATTATGAAAGCAATGGTTAAAGCATAAAAATTAGATACCTCTTAAGCCCTAAGGTTAAAAACAGAATTGAAATAACGTTGAAAAAACGTGTATATTTGTCACAATTTCTGCTAATTATTTTGATTTATCTAGGTAAGGTTAAACAATCAAAGTATTAGAATGTTATAAAATTGTTAACGAAATTATTTCACGCATGATTAATGTAAATGACGTTTTGAGCATTGCCCTAGTAACTAAAGATAATAAGTATAGTTACGGAGACCTTTTACAAATGATTGAGGGTTACGCTTTGCTCTTTAGGGGGAAAGGGTATAAAAAAATTGCAATATATTCGGAGAATAGGGTTGAGTGGATTGCCGCATTCTATGCCGGCTGGCGAAATAGCTGCGTGGTAGTTCCCGTTGATTATATGGCTTCGGTTAACGATGTGGCTTATATTCTAAACGATTGTAAGCCTGAACTTGTGTTTACAAGTCCATTAATTACCGATAAGATTCAAGAGGTTGTTCCTAAATTACAGTATTCTCCCCAAATCCATACGTTTAGTGTTGATAAATTTACCCCAGTAGATTCTGAGGTAAAATGGACAGAACCCGAAGACATTGAGAAGACAGCGGTTATTATATACACGTCGGGCACAACCGGAAGCCCTAAGGGGGTAATGCTATCCTACAAAAACCTTATCGCGAATCTTGATGGTGTATCTAAAGACGTTGAAATTTACAAGAAGGATAGGCAGGTGCTTATGCTGCTGCCCTTGCACCACGTTTTTCCTTTAGCGGGGTCAATGTTAGTGCCACTATATGTAGGGGCAACTATTGTGATGGCAGCATCATTGCAATCGTCCGACTTATTTTATGCCCTAAATAATAATAAAATCGCTATTTTAATAGGGGTTCCAAAACTTTACGAGATTATTAGCAAGGGGGTAAAGGCAAAAGTTGAGGCAAGCTTTATAGGTAGGCAACTATATAGGATAGTGAAGTTCTCGGGAAGTAAGAAGCTGGCTACTAAGGTTTTTAAGAAGGTACACGATAATTTTGGCGGAAACTTACAATTTCTTGTAAGTGGTGGAGCGGCATTACCTAAGCATGTGGGTAGCGTTTTTAAAACGCTTGGTTTCGATGTGCTCGAAGGGTATGGCATGACTGAGGCTGCACCCATGATAACATTTACACGTCCAGGTAAGGTGAGAATTGGTTCGCCAGGCCAATCTCTTCCTCGTATTGAAATGCAAATTCGTGATGGTGAGATTGTTGCCAAGGGAGACAATATAATGCAGGGGTACTATAATCGACCCGAAGAAACTGCTGAGGTACTTAAAGATGGTTGGTTGTATACAGGCGATTTAGGTAGGATAGATAGAGACGGTTTCTTGTATATTACTGGGCGTAAAAAGGATATTATTATTCTCTCCAACGGAAAGAATATTAATCCAGTAGAGATAGAAATTGCATTTGAGAAAGCCTTCGATGAGGTTGCCGAAGCGGGTGTGTTTCTTCATAATAACTACCTACACCTTGCCATTTTACCAAACCTAGAGAAGCTGGCTGAGCTTAATGTACAAGATGTAAGGGCTTACTTTAAGAGCGAGATAATTACCAGGTTTAATGCGAACCTTTCGCCGCACATGCGTATACTAAAATTTGCTATTGTTGATACGGAACTACCACGCACACGTTTAGGGAAAATCCAACGATTTAAATTGGCAGAGCATGCTCAACGAAAGCCCAGAAGAAAGCAAGTAGAGGTTAATTACCATCCTACGGAATACTTTATGGCCGTTAAAAGCTATATAGAAACGCAAATTGATTTTGATATTCAGCCCAGCCATCATGTTGAATTCGATTTAGGTCTCGATTCGCTTAATAAGCTGGGGCTTATCGACTATATCGAGAGGAGTTTTGGTGTAAAAATGGATGAAAAAAAGCTTACTAGCTTCCCGTCGCTTAGCCATATGGCCGATTATATAAAGGAGAAAAAAAAGTGGTTTAGAGAGGAAACCAGTGGCTGGGCCGAAACGCTAAAGGAGAAGGTTGATATTAAGCTGCCTAAGTCGTGGCCTACACACAATATATTTAAGAATTTTGCGAAATATTTCTTTAAAATATATTTTCGATTTACGGGCGAGGGGGTCGAAAATATTCCCGAGGGTCCCTGTATTATAACGCCTAACCACCAGAGCTTTATCGATGGTCTGTTAGTTGCCACTTTCTTAAAGCGAAAGGTGTTTAAGCAGACCTATTTTTATGCCAAGAAAAAACATGTGAACAATAAGTTCCTCAGGTTTCTAGCTCGTACAAATAACGTTATTGTTGTTGATGTGGAGGGCGATCTTAAGGATTCTATACAGCAGTTGGCCGCTGCTCTAAAGGAGGGTAGGAAGATTATAATTTTCCCTGAGGGTACTCGTTCCACAACGGGCGAACTGGGCGAGTTTAAAAAAACCTTCGCAATTTTAAGCACTGAGCTAAACGTGCCGGTTGTGCCGGTTGTTATTGAGGGTGCCGATAAGGCATTGCCTGTGGGGGCAAAAATACCACGACCATGGAAAAGGGTAGAGGTTAAGTTTTTGAAACCGGTGAACCCAGAGGGCTATACTGCTGAGTCGATGACCGAAGGGGTACATGGTAAAATAGAGGAGGTTTTGAGTAATAAGTCAAAATAATTTTACGTGTAATATAAAAATCACTATTGTCCGATAAAAACAAAGATAAACATTATAGATTCTTCGCTTCACTGCGTTTCGCTTTGAAACGTATGTTCGACAAAACCGTTGAAAATAGAAATGGCTTTGTCAATGACAAATGTTTAGTTTTTAGGGGAGGGCTTGGCTAGCGGCGTAGCCGCTAGCCAAGCCCTCCTCTCCCAAATACAACTCAACGCCCTGTCATTCCAACCGTAGGGAGGAATCTATAAATATTAACCGGACACCAATGTATAAAAAAATAGTGAATCGGAGAGGGAATATTCTCTCTACTATTTTTGGCAACTAGGTGGTTATCCCGCATTACTCATCAAATTTGTTAATGATGAACGCATATGCGGGTTACCCCGAACTAGTGGAGCCCAATTTTGGGCAGCAAAATAAGTTGTGAGACTTGGTCGCCGTTGGAGACCCCAATTATTCGGATGAATAATTGGGGTTAATAAACGTTGTGGTGGCGAACAGGTAATCGTCTTGAAATCCGCTACTGCTCTTATACTTGAACGTTAAACTCGTTTTTGAAGCAAACAAAATATTCCATTAGTAACCATATCGTTAAATGCATAGTTTTAAAAATATACGAATTAGTACCCTGGTTAGCATTTTATTGCTCCTTGTTTGTAGGGTAGTTAATGCGCAGCCTAATGTAAGAGACGAACAAGTAGCCAATAACCTAAAGCAGCATGTTGAGTACCTATGCTCGTCCGAACTTATGGGGCGAAGTACCACAACTGGTCATGATACTCTCGCTGCACAGTATATCGATTCCGTTTTTTTATCTTATAAACTAATGGGGATGCCATGTTTCTCCGAGGCAACATATGCCCAAAAGTTTAATGTTTACAATACCATCTCGGCAAAGCAGCAATTGTTGGCTGGCGACAGGCCCTTTTTATTTAAGGATGATTTTGTATACGTGGGTGTTATGCCTCCGATGGATAGTGAATTTGAAGTTGTGTTTGGTGGCGTTTTCGATGAGCAGCGCGTAAGGAATATGAATTTGAGGGGGAAGGCGTTACTGGTTTTTGCTAAAAACTTTGGCTTGATTTCTATTCAGGTACAGCAGGTTGCCGCAGATGCGGGTTGCCCATTGGTGCTGGTTGTTAATCCGTTGCGCCAAAGCGGGTTTTATTCGCTTTCGCGCAATATTAGAGCCGATGCAGCCTATGCCAACTTCTGCATTGATCCAAGCAAAGAGCCTCTGGTTAGGTCTCTCTGCTCGCAATCAAAAGGTAGTGTGCCTGTGGTTTTTATAACCGATAGGGTGGCCGAAAGCATTTTGAGGGTATGCCCCAAGGATTTATTAAAAAAGATTGAACAGAACGAGCCGCTGGGGTTACCCAGTAATTTACCCGAAATTTTATTTTCTTCTAATTCACAGGTTGATACCCTGCCTACGCAAAATGTTGTGGGCTGGATTGCTGCGCAGAAACAAACGCAGCAAAGCGTTGTGGTAGGGGCACATTTTGATCACCTTGCACCCCACGGGCAAAATTGGTATCCCGGTGCCGACGATAACGCCTCGGGAACGGCCGTTATGCTTGAGGTTGCCAGGCTGCTTTCTGAAGATTTAAGAACAGGCTATAAGCCAAGACGAAATATTGTGTTTGCGGGTTTTACTGCCGAGGAAATAGGATTGCTGGGGTCGCAGTACTACTCGTTAAACCCTGTTTTTTGTACCGATAGCACCGCTGCCTTTATTAATATTGATATGGTTGGTAGGCTTACTAAAGCTGGTTTTGATTATGATTATATTTATGTAGATGGAAATAACGATAGGGACATTTTTTTACAAACTTTAAACAGCTTGAATTCTGATTCCACTCTGATTATAGATTCCAAAATGTTTACCACAAATCAGATTTTATCGGACCACTACCATTACGATAATCTAGGATTGCCATCGTATCTTATAACCACAGGCCTGCACAACGATTATCACAGGCCTACCGATACCCCCGAAAAGCTATCGTACATCGGAATGACTAAAATAGTACGACTGGTGTACGAAGCTATTCGGTATTATGCCAATGCCGAAGACCCTTGGTAATTCGGCATTAAAACGGCTAAAAGTATAGGTCTCTTTCGCCTTTTTTTATCATTGCAATACGACTACGAATTTCGTCAGGATCCGCATGGTCGTTTAGCTCGCCCAGTGTTTTCTCTATTAATTTCCACCCCTTGGTTTGTACTTCGGGTGTAGCATAGTCTACTAGGTACTCGCTAAGGGTTAAAATGGCGTTGGGAGTACAGTACCTTTTAATAAATCCAGGCACCGAGAATTCCATAAAATGCTCACCTGTACGCCCCAAGCGGTAGCAGGCAGTGCAGAACGAGGGTAGGTTCTCATGGTCAATTAGCTCCTCAACAATTTCGGCAAGCGAGCGGTTGTCGTTAATCATAAATTGCTCACGATTAAGGTTTTGGTCTTCGTTTTTCGATTTTGAGTAGGAACCTAGCTCGAGTTTTGTTCCTCCATCAATTTGCGAAACGCCAAATTGTATCACCTCGCGCCTTACAGCAACCGATTCTCTGGCCGTAAGTATCATCCCTGTATATGGAACGGCTAGCCTAAGAATGGCCACTATTTTAACAAAATCCTTATCGTTAACCTCGTACTCCTCGGGAGTATTTACCGATGCTGCATCTTTTATTCGGGGAAATGAAATGGTGTGTGGTCCTACATTGTAGCACGCCTCTAAATGGTTGGTATGCCTAACTAGTCCTAGCACCTCGTATCGCCAGTCGTAAAGCCCAAATAGCGCACCAATACCCACATCATCTAATCCAACTTCCTGTGCACGGTCAAGGCTAGTAAGTCGCCAGTTAAAATCACGTTTTTTACCACTCAAATGATATTTTGCGTAAGCCTCGGGGTGATACGTTTCCTGAAAAACCTGATACGTGCCAATTCCAGCCTCCTTAACTGTTCTAAATCCTTCAATATCAAGAGGGGCTGCATTAATATTTACTCTTCTAATTTCGCCGTTATCCTTTTTTATACCGTAAACCAGACGCACATTGTCTGCAATAAATTCGGGCGAGTAATCTTTATGTTCTCCATAAACAAGTATTAGGCGTTTTTGTCCGTTATCTTCTAGCGCCTCAACCTCTTTTACAATCTCTTCATCGGTAAGGGTTACCCTAACCGCCTCCTTGTTCGATGTTCTAAATCCACAGTACGTGCAGTTGTTAGTACATTTATTGCCAATGTAGAGCGGAGCAAAAAGTACAATCCTATTACCGTATACCTTTTTTTTGAGGTCGCGGGCAGTATTTAGTATCTCTTCCACCAGCTCGGGGTCGGTGGTGTTTACCAGCACTGCGGTTTCCTCAAGCGAGAGCCTTTTCTTGCCGTATGCCTTGGCAATTACCTCGCGCACCCTTTCGGGGGTCGATTTAGTGTTGTTAATGTAGCTCCAAATTTCGTCGGGGTCAATGAAAGGCTTCATGGGCTCGTCGGGAATGTTGTACTTTTCGGGAATGAATTTCATGACAATATGTTTTTAATATGATTAAAATGAGATGCTTGCTCTTAGGTAGATATTCCTGCCGGGCTCAATGCTAATGGCCCCACGATTGGTAGCAAGGTGGTTGGTGTAGCTTACGTTGGTTAGGTTGTCAACACCCGCAAATAGCTGGACGTTTGAAAAACCTAGGTTGAATTTTGTAGAGCTAACCCTGAGGTCAATTCTGTGGTAGCCGTCGGTTGCGGTTTCACCTCCAGCAATTTTATCCTGCTTGGTTGTGCCCAAAATACTTGCCTCAACGGTTCCAATTCTATTAAAATTGTAGCGTAAGCCAAATCGGCCCCTAAGAGGTGGGATTTGAGGTAGATTTTCTTCCGCCTCGGTATCTTTTCCCCTAACATACGCGCCCGAACCAAATATTACAAAACCTTTAGCCGCTTTGTACTGAAATTTAATATCGGAACCGTAAAGCATAGCCGAGCTAACATTGGCGTTTACCAGTGCGGGCAGTGTATCGATAATACCCGTTGAGGGTCCTGTGGTAATGGTGTATATGTATTCGCCTGGCGTTTCAACAATCATATTGTCTATCCAGTTGGCAAAAATATCAACCTGCATGGTAAAGTTTTGTTTCCAAACTCTAAGCCCTATATCGGTGGCGTAACCACTCTCCGATTTTAGCGTTGGGTCGCCAAGGAGGACAAGGTTGCCCAAATCGATAAACTTAAAACTCTCTTCGAGAGATGGTGCCCTAAACGAACGGGCAAAGTTGGCCGAGAGGTCTATGTCTTTTAAAACTCGGTACAGCAGCCCCGCATTTGCACTCCACGAGAAAAGATTTTGCTTGCCCGCCTCGAACGTAACACGCTGGTTGGGTGGTGAGTCGTTACGTACATCATTCATTATTAGGTAGTCAATATCGAAGTTTTGCTCATTTTTGGTTTGAATCCCATCGGCTCTACCTCCCATAATTAGGGTAAGCTTATCGTCTAGCAGGCGGCTCTCATTCTGGATAAATAGTCCTGCTGTTGCAAAAGTCGAACTTGGCGTTGGAGTTTCGCCTCTCACCAAATTATTTGTAACCACTAGGTCTCCAACAGGATTAAATACTTCAATAGTAATGTACTTTTCTCTTTCGGTGTAAAGTTCTCGTGCCCAAGCATCAATGCCTGCAATAAGGGTGTTGCTCTCAGTAAAATTCCATGTGCCTTGTAGCTGTACCCCGTTGGTTCTATGTTGGCCAGTGGGGGTGAAGTACTGCGGACTAATTCGTTGTTTGCCACCTATTTGTGTAGGTTTTTCTGTAGTGGGGATATTGGGATATAGCAGCACATCGCGAAGGATAAACTGATTGTAATAGTTAAGTTTTAATGATGAGAGCGTACTCGTTACGTCCGTAATTTCGTAGCTGGCAGAGAATAGCTGGCGACCAATATCGCTATATGTTGCTGTGGCAGGGCCCGGAAAGGCATCGCCACCCGGAATTCCCACATCGTTTGCCCAGTAGCGTTGGTACTGAGCCTTAAGAGTGTGGTTTTTAAAAGGCTTAAAACCTGCGCGTGCCCCTATGTTGTTAGAAGTAAACTGACTATTTAGAAGTTCACCCTCGGGTGTTTTAATGTTTTGTGCATCGCTATATGTTCCATTTACTTTTAGGTACCACTTTTCTGCGCCGGCATTAATATTTCCGTAGCCCGAGTAGCTGCTGTTTACCGAAGCAAATCCGCTGATAATATTTCCCGAAAGGTGAGGCTCGCTCGAGAAGTATCCATCCTTAGTAATAATATTTACAATTCCGCCCATTGCGCCCGTGCCGTAGAGCGCCGATTGCGCACCCTTAACCACTTCAACCCGCTCAACATCATTCACGTCAATCATTGAGAGCGAAGCGGTGAGGTCGGTGGCCGTTTCAACCCTAAAGCCGTCAACCAGCGTAACCAGCCTATTTTCGCTTAGTCCGCGTATGTTTATGTTTGTTGCCCAAGCGCCATCGCTACCCATCGCTACGCCCGGCTCGTCGGCTAGCACGTTGGAAAGTGAAATGGCCGACTGCTGCTGAAAATCGTATTTACCAACCACAGCTAGTGGTGTTGGCATCTCTTTAATCCTACGATTTATCCTAAAACTCGATACCACAACCTCGCCAAGCGGGAAGGGTTGAGGTGCTAGCGTAAAGGTTATTTCTGAATTTCTAGCAACATTAACTGTTTGTTGTGTTGGTGCATAACCTATTATACTTAGGTTGATGGTGTAGCTATCGGCAGGCAGATTGAATACGAATTTGCCATTTATGTTGGTAACGGCAAAAAAGTCTTTCCCATCAGCATTCGTTGGGAAAGCCTGTACGGCAACGCCCTCCAGCGTTTCTTGCGAAATGGAGTCAACTACAACCCCTTGTAAACGAAAATCTTGTGAATTAACCCTTTGCGATATTGCCAAGGCGCTAATTACTACCAGTAACCATGTTTTGCTCATTTTACGTGTTCTTTAAAAGTACCGATTTAACTTGGATGCTTCTTAATCGGCCTAGCTGGCCGGTTAGTGAGCCAATCTCATCGGTGGTACCTTCAAGAACAAGAGAAATAACACTTTGCCCAGTGCTGCGAGGCAGCCCTTGGCGTCCGATAATAATTTGAGAATGTTTCGAGATGATGTCGTTTAGAAGCTGAACGCTTTCACGACCCTCAATTAGTATTAGTGCAGTTCCAACTCTCTTTTCCATCAGAATACCTTTGGATTAGATTGATTTTTAGTTAATTAAAACCTTGATTTGGAATAAATTCCTCTTCTCAGTTGCAGCAACAAATGTTGTTGTTATTCAATTAACAAATGTATGGCTATTTTGTTTTATTGCAAAATGTTTATGAACATAAATAACTGGGGTTTTGCCATTTATTTGTAACCTGCCCTTGCAGGGCGCAAAATTTGACCAATACAAACCAACCCGAGGTGCTGCCTTGGGCTGAATTTAGCTGGGCTTTCAGCCCGATTAACAAATATGTTTACGCCACAAAGTAGCAATTTAACCCAGCCCAAGGCAACGCCTTGGGTAATAAAGTAACAGAGTGGGGTTTCGCCCTGCAAGGGCAGGTTAAAGCAATTCCCGTTCAAAATTTAAACAAAACAAATCGTACATCCGTTGAGCAAACAGCCGAATCCGTAAGGTTCGAATATTTATAGAGAACAGATAAGCGAAGATTATACGACCCCCTCGGGGTCGAACCATTTAACCAAACATCTCTTCCATAAACAATAAATCTATGCGGAGTTGTTAATAACCGATATAGCGATTCTTCAAAATAAAATTGAAGCTAAAGGAAGGTTAGGTTTACCTCTTTTAAGAACTTATCGTGTAGTATTTGTGCCATTCGCTTAACCACGGTACGCCTAATTTCGAGTTCTATGGGCAGGCTGGGATCTTGATGCGCCACGTTTATGCCTGTTCCCACAATAAAATTAATCTCATCGCTCTCGAGTATAAGGTTAACAATCTGGTCGGCAGGCCCTTTGCCTGATGGCGATATTTCTGGATATGCTGATAGCATCTCATTAACCTTACCCAGCGTAAGGATGCCCTCGGTTACCAAATCGACCCCCTCCATCAGGGATATTGGTGGTAAATTGGGGTCGTTAAACTCGAAAATATCTTCTATTTCAACACCTAGCTCACGAGAAATTATGTCGCCCGTTGTTGCCCCACTAATAATCTTCTTTCCCTTAAACTCTTTAAATTTTTGGGCAAGAACCTTATCATTTTCCTGATCGAAAGGCGGGCCAGTACATAGCAATAGTTTTCGGGGTTTCCTAAAGTAAATGGTTACCGCGCTAATATCGTCTTTTGGATGGAAATCATCGTTACGATATGCCATATTTACAAGTTTGGTGCTTAATTTGCGTGCCGATACCTTGGCCTGGTTTCTAATTTGCTGCAGCACAAAATCCTGTGCATCGTCTAGTCCTAGCCCAAAAGGGTGAGAGTCACTGCCCATTCCCGATTGCGTAATACCGTCGCTCCAAGCAATAATTCGATCCTCTTTTTCGGGTATAAACTCGCAGTAACGTAGTTCCTTACCAGCATTCACATCGTTTTGGAGCACCACGCATTGCCAGGCTGGTTCAAAGCGCTTTTTTCCTCTCATAATAAAGCACTCGGGGTTATCGTATTCTAGAATTCGGGTTACACCATTATGCTCAATATCAATTATGGTAAAGGTAGAGTAGCTCATTTTACGAACAGAGCAAACGGGCAGCGTTTTCATTATTATTTCGGCAATACGATTTATCTCCTTATGTTCTTTAGTAAAACTCAGGGCCATTTTGGCGGTAAGCGTGGCCAATACATTTGCTTTTACACCATGCCCCATTCCATCGCTAAGCACTGCAATAGTCCTATTTTCGGCCACCACACGTTCCGAAAGAAAAACGTCGCCACAAATCCGTTCGCCTTCGTGATTTTTTTGCTGACAGTTCACCTCTATAAAAAAATTATCGGGCATATTGCATATAAGTTGAATGTTAAAATCTGACAGCCAAGTGTATATACTTTTTAAATTTCAATGGCTTTTTATGTTTTGCAAAGCTAGTTCTGTACCTACTTTTTGCTTTACCCTTCCTTATAGGTGTCAATAATTGAATTTAGCATATGCTCCGTTTCGGCAGCACCCTCGCCCAGTAGGAATCCAATTTTCTGCACCATGGCTAAGTTAATATCTATAGCCTCGGCAATTCGCTTAACAACCTCCTCTTTTCGCACTTCGGGGGCATACATATCGCGGATTACGGCACCAACTACTCCATTTTTTTTAATGGTAAAAACTGAAATATTTAGCAGTGCATCTTTATAATGAATATCCTTATTCCTAAGATCTTCGTTGTTTATAAGCACCTGCGAAAATAGAGTGTAAACTTTGTAAGGTAGAAGGGTTTTGAGGTCTGCCCCCACCAAACCTGGCACAATTTCGTTAATCTCAATGGCATCATCACCAAGCAAATCGATGAAACTTTGATTGCTATGGATAATCTTCAACTTCTTATCGACAATTACCAGTGATGATGGAAGTTTTTTCATCATCGTGGTGATGGTTTCGGAAGCATCCCGAGCGGCTTCCTGTTCTGCTTTCGCAGTTTTTTCGGAGTGGTGTAGCGCCTTTTCCGTTGCAGCCAGTTTTTCGTTGGTTTTCTTAAGCGTTTCAATATACTCGCGCCTATTTGATATTGAAAAGCTAAGGCACATATCAGGATGAGCCAATCCGGAGGCCACCGCCACGGCAAAATCCTGACAACTTGGAAAACCGCAGGCTGCGCAACCTGGTTTACTTCCCATCAGCTCCTTATTAATCATTTTAAGCACCTCGCGAACGGTTCGTTGCGAAGGCGGTACAATTCGCTGATCATCGGCAGTAAAGGAATAGGTGAGGTGATGTGATGAGTGCTTTTGAATGCTCTCATCAAATGATTTTTGGTTGAACGATTTTAAGCGTTTATTGGCATAGTTTACAACCATGGTGCGGCGTAAATACTTTTCGCCACCTCGCGATGTGCCTGGTCCCATGAGGCATCCTTCGCAGAAAAATAGGTTGAAGTGGCGACATATCGTTTCGGCATGGTTTTTAAACTCATTCATCGCATCCATAATATCGGCTTGCCCCTCGGCTGTTATAACATCGCCAGTTAGGAGGTCTTCGCTAACATCGGCTATTTGCAGCAAACCGTTTGCAATGGGCAAAATAGACCCCTTATAACCAATGGGACTATCGAACTCGCTATACTCGTATTTGCTCTCCTTAATATCGAACTCATCGAACAGCTCGCGCAGCTCGGTAAAAGTAAGTACTGCATCAACCTTACCCTCATCGGTATGGCGTTTTGCCTCATCCTTGCTGGCTATACATGGTCCAATGTACACTACCTTGGTATCATCGCCATACTCCTTATGCATAACTTTTGCGGTGGCCACCATGGGCGAAACAACTGGCACTAAATTATTTATCAGCTCAGGGTAAAATTTTTCGACCAGTGAAACCACCACGGGACAAACCGACGACAAGAAATATTTGCCTTTAAAGTCTTCGAAAAGTTTTTTGTACTCGCGAGCAACCAGATCGACACCAAAAGTAACCTCGCAAACGTAGGTAAATCCCAGCGACTTAATCATCTGAACGAATTTCCGATAATCCTTAATATCAATAAATTCGCCGGATACTGATGGTGCTACTATTGCGGCTATCTTACCACCATCGGCAATTAAATCCTTAACCTCTTGCTTCGACGAACGGTACGATATTGCGTTAAAAGGGCAAATGTTTAGGCAGTTTCCACAACCAATGCAACGGTTGGCCACGATTTTACAAAAATCTTTATCTGTATGTACCTCAATGGCATCTACTGGACATATTCTTACGCATGCAAAGCAGTTAACACAATCTTTTTCACTTATTTTAAACAGCTGCGACATGGGTTTTACTTTTTAGGATTGGAATGTACGATCTAAAATTTCGATTGCCTTTACCTCGTCAACATGAGTATGCATGGTGTTATCTACCTTTAAAATGGGCCCATCGGCACACTCACCAATACAATGCGCACCATGAAAACAAACCCTGTCATGCAGGTTGTAATCTTTTATATACTGGGTTATTGTTTTTAACAGATTCTTATTTCCTCTTGCAAAGCAAGAGCTACCCAAGCAAATAACCACTTCTATTTTACTACTCATAGCAATTGTATAATATCAAGGTGTAATTAGATTCAAAGATAATTATTTTAGCCAAACTGTAATAAAATTAAAATAAATCCTTAGCCTAAAGATTTGAAAAAGGTTAGAAAACGTTTATAAAAAGATACTAAATACGGTCTTAAAGCCCAATTGAATAGTTGACCTGTAACAGCATAATCGCTCTGAATAAAGCGGAACTATCACATTGCTAAATTTAAACTACAGGTAAAGTTAATGGTTTTTTTGTATTTTTGTGATATCGAAATCCTTTAAATTGGTGGTAAGGATTTTGAATAAAACGCTCTAAGTAGCTCCACTTAATCATATTAACCTAATTATAAAACCTGTGAAACTCCCCGAAAAAACTATTGAGCGACTTAGCGAGTACAGACGTACCTTGCTAGATTGCCTTGCGAAAGGCAAAACGCACATTTACTCGCACGAAATTGCAACCCTGCACCACAACACCCCAGTTCAGGTTAGGCGCGATTTAATGCTTATTGGGTATTCGAGCATAAAGAAAAGGGGATACGATGCACAGGAACTTGTTGATGTTATTGGAAAGCTTATTGACCATCCAAACGGGCTTAATGTGGCCGTAATTGGCATGGGGAACCTTGGCAGAGCCATTACAACATTTTTTACAGGGAAGCGGGCAAAGCTAAACGTGGTTGCCACTTTTGATATTGACGAGAACAAGGTTAACAAGGTTATCTCGGGGGTAAAATGTTTTCACATTCGCGATTTTCAGTCGGTTATAGAAAAACACGATATACGAATTGCAATAATTACAACCCCATCGCATACGGCCAACACCATCTCGAAGCTGCTTGTTAATGCAAAAATAAAGGGTATACTAAACTTTACAACCACCCCGCTTAATGTGCCCGAGAATGTTTTTCTTGAGGAATATAATATGATTACATCGATGGAGAAGGTTGCCTACTTTGTTAAGCAATTTGATACTAAGTAAGCTTTTTAAGCTGATTGGAAATACATGTTGAAAAATTTATTGGGCAGGGAGAATAATTTTGAAATAGTTGAAGAGCTAAAGTAAACTACAACAATAAAAAATCAGAAAAATGGAGAAGAAATTTTTAGTAATTGTGGTACTGATAATGGTATCTTTAGCTTCATGTAAAGAAAAGGGAAAGCAAAAAGACACAGATTTAGCAACGAAAAAAACTGAAGTAGTTGCTGATGAAATTATTAAGCGTACATCAATTAGCAAAGATGGGAAAGAGCTAGAAATGGAATTTAATAACGCCAAAGGAACTTTAACCCTAAACCTTAACGGCAATACCATTGAGCTGGTTCAGCAAAAATCGGCATCGGGAATTTGGTACACGAATGAGGATTATGAATTGCGAGGAAAAGGAAACAATATTGAGCTAAAAAAGGGTAACGAAATTGTTTTTGTACATCATGACGAAATCACCAAAACCACGATAAAAAACAAAGCGGGGCAAACCCTTTTGTTGATATTCAACAGCACAACCAACGAGGCTAAAGCATACCTAAACGGAGGCGAGCAGATTGACCTGATTGGCCAAAACCCCGAATCTGGATTCTGGTACAAAAACGAGCATTACGAATTAAAGGGCAACGATACTGCCGTTGTACTAACGCAAGACGGGAAGGCGGTATTCGAAAAGTGAAACCCTGTTCATAACACAATGCTAATTAATAGGTTGTGCTAGCATTACATTTTTTGTAATCTGATGGAATGATTAGAGAATATACAGGAAACGACAAATTAGAAATAATCGAATTATTTAGGAAGAACACACCCAAATACTTTGATGGTTCGGAAGTAATTGTTTTTGAAAACTATCATGCTAACCCGCATTATTCATTAAATTTATTAAAGATGCGTGTAAATTCTGGCTACCCCGACATAGTGAAGCCCAATTTTGGGTCGCAAAATTGGTTACACTAAGCGTTTTAGTCTGAATAGCAACCCCTTGCTTAGCTCAAAACCCCTCTGCCCTTGTTGTTACCAAAATTCATTGTACTTTTAAGGGGTAATTAAACAATGCGTGCTGAACTGTTTTTATGAAAAAGGCCATTTACAAAACCTTAATACAGCTATCGATTTTTTTCGGATCGTTACTTTTAGCTACGTTGGCTGCAAATGCCAACGTTCCTGAGCTAATTCCGTACCTTATTAATGATTTTGATATCAAAAATCAGAATTGGAATATTGCCCAAAACCCGTATAACCGTTTAATATACGCGGCAAACTCTGAAGGTTTATTTGAGTTTAACGGTATTAACTGGACAAAATATACGCTAAAAGATAAGCTCCCCATCAGGGCAGTGGCGGTAAATAGCAATGGCCAAATTTTTACAGGCTCTTTTGAGGAATTTGGATTTTGGGAGTACAACAACATGGGTATTCTAGAGTACACGTCAATTTCGGATCTAACCTCAATGGAAAAAAACGATGAGATATGGAAGATCTATTGTGATGGGGAAAAAGTTTACTTCCAGTCGTTTACCTCAGTATATGTTTATTGTAATGGAACAGTTGAAAAAGCAAAAGCTCCCTACGCCATGCTTTTTCTTCATCAAATCAGGGATAAATACGTTGTTCAAGTTATTGAAAGTGGGCTGCTCTGGTTTCAGAATAATGAATATAGCTACATTGAGCATAGCGATGTTTTTTCAAACAAAAAAGTGCATGCAATTATTCCGTATGGTGATGATCAATGGCTGGTTTGCACCGACAATTATGGTATATTCCGTTATGACGGTCAAAACTTTATAAGCTTCAATTCTGATGCTAGCACCTTTCTTAAAAATAGTATATGCAATGCAGCTAAGCAGCTAAACGACTCCACTTACGCCTTTGGCAGCATACTCAACGGATTGATTATTACTAACAAAAAAGGTGAAATACTCCAAAGCTACAGCACGCATAACGGGCTAAAAAACAACACTATCCTTTCACTCTACGCCGACAAAGAAACGGGGCTATGGGTTGGACTTGATGAGGGGGTAAACTACATCGATTTGCTATCGCCCTACACCCACTATAAGAGCAAAAATGCGTCTTTAGGAACAATTTATGCTTTGCTAAAAAAGAATGACCAGCTGTATATCGGAACAAACCATGGCCTTTTTCTTGGCGATATTTTAAAAAAGGGGCAGTTCTACCGCTTTACGAACCTAAGGCCGATTCCCAACAGCCAAGGTCAGGTTTGGTCGCTTGTGGAGTATGACAACCAAATTTTATGTGGGCACAACGAGGGAACATACCTGGTAGACGGTGAAAAGTTTAGCCTTATATCATCTGTAACCGGGGGGTGGACCTTTAAGTTATACGGCGATTATTTACTTGGGGGTACGTACACCGGCATCATTGTTCTTGATAAATCAGCCAAAAACAAATGGCAATTCCTGTCAAAACTAGAAAATTTTACCGAGCCTACACGTTACCTCGAGGTAGATTATCTGGGGTATGTATGGGCATCGCACCACCAAAAAGGGTTATATAGGTTCGAAATCTCTGACGATTTAAACCAGGCAATTAAAGTTGACTTCTATCCAAATATTAAAGGAGAGAGCCACAACATAAAAGTGTTTAAAATTAATAACAGGGTAGTTTTTGCCACATCCCAGGATATTTACACCTATGATTATGTGAAGAATAAAATAATCCCAGCTGATTCATTATCAAAAGCGCTGGGTGAATTCAGAATGGCTGATCAAATTCAGCATTATCAAAAAAATGAGTATTGGCTTATAAAGGATGATAAGCTGGCGCTGTTTCAAATTAATCTGGACTTTACTGCTACTAAAAAATGGGAGGTACACCTTAACAATATTAGCTTACCCCAACGAAGCATACAGCTGGTAAGCCTCGATAGTAAAACTTTAATTATTCCAACTCCCGAAAGTTTTGACACATACAATCTTGAAGCGCATAAAAATAAAAAAAGTATTGCGGGCCTTGAACTTGAAAAAGTAGTTTTTTATGGTAAACAGGACGAGGAAGTAGTTCATTACAATAATTTTAAAAACATGAGAGCTAAATGGAACATGAATAATGTAACCGTTAGCTTTATTGCCCCTTACTCCTTTGACTATCCCAGCAAACAATTTCTTTATCGCATAAAAGAGCTTGAAAACAATTGGCAAAGCACCCATAACAATCATTTTACCTACCTGGGTCTTATGCCTGGCGACTATACCGTTGAGATTCAAGGACCGGATGGTTCAATTATCCAAACTCCAATTACAATTAGTAAACCCTGGTTCTACTCAGCTATTGCGCTAATCAGCTATATTGCTATTCTGATTTTATTAATTTGGCTAATAGTTCTCTACACTAAATATAAAATGGCTCGTCAACAGGAGCGATTGGAAATGGAGCTCAAGCATAGCTCGTTAAAAAAGGAGCTCGATTACAAAAACAATGAGCTAATGCTCACCATAAGGTACTTACTTAGTAAAAATGAAATTTTAACTAAACTTCAAAAAGAAATCAGCACTATTAAAGAAAAATCATCCAAATACCCCATAAAAAACCTAAGGAGTATGGAGGGTATTATTAGCGAGGGGCTCGAAACCCAAACCCAGGAATGGATGAATGCCTTAAAAAACCTAAAGCTATCAGAGCAAGGCTACTTTAAAAAGCTTCTGAATAAATATCCTAATCTTACCACCAACGATTTAAGGCTTTGTTCCTATTTAAAGATGAATTTTTCTACCAAAGAGATTGCTCGGTTACTAAACAACTCAACCAGAGCCGTTGAAATTAGTAGGTACAGGTTAAGGAAGAAATTAAACCTTAGCCATGATGAAAACCTCACTGAGTTTTTAATAAGCATCGACTTTGACAACCTACAGTAGGATAGTATCCGCTTGTGTTACCATCAACTTCCATGTTTTTAGCTAAAATAAAAGAAATATCCCAATTATTCGAACGAATAGTTGGGGATAAAGCGCTACCCACCTAATCTTCAGTTCGCCCCAAAAGTACTTTTTATGAAAGTATGTGTCCTGATTATCAGGCAATTAAATATGCCTGTTGAGGTAAAGAGCCATTACCAACCCATATTATAATCAGGTGTGAAGCTTAAATGATTGAGAATAATTGCATTTCGTTGTTAATTGTTCTATTTTTATTGGAATAGTTCAAACTAAAAGTTTTTTATTAAAATAACTTAATAGGGTATGAGACAAAAATTAATCACTCTTCTGGCATTTTTTTTTATCATGCCTTTCGCCCTCATTTCTCAAGTGCTCGTTAAAGGAACTATAGTTGATGAAAGCAACGAGCCATTACCAGGCGTTACTATAGTGGTGCAAGGCACAACCCGGGGCACATACTCCGATTTAGATGGGAAGTATGAAATAAAAGCTGAACCATCGGAAACGCTTGTTTATAGTATGATAGGTATGATATCCCAAACGCACATTGTTGGTGAAAGGACTACGATTAACATTACGCTTAGTGTCGATGCCACTTCGCTAGAAGAGGTTGTTGTAATTGGCTATGGTACCCAAAGAGCTAAGGATTTAACTGCACCCATAGTTAAGGTAAAAGGAGAAACACTTGCGCTCCAATCAACCTCAAATGCCATGCAGGCCATGCAGGGAAAAGCATCGGGAGTACAGATTATAAATAGCGGTGTTCCTGGTAGAGGCCCCTCGGTAAAGATTAGAGGGATTGGCTCCATTGGCGATTACGCAAATCCTCTGTTTGTAGTTGATGGTGTATTTGTTGACAACGTTGACTTTTTGGGATCGTCAGATATTGAGGATCTGGTTGTACTAAAAGATGCTTCGGCAGCTGCAATATATGGTGTTAGAGCAGCCAACGGTGTTATCCTAATTACCACAAAAAGTGGCAAATCGGGCGAGCCAATTATTAATTACGACACCTACTTTGGATTTCAAACCCCAGTAAATATTATGGCGCTTGCAACAAAGAATCAGTATGTAGAGGCTCTGAATGAGGCAAACGCTTCGACAGCTGGCTATATTCCAAAAGATCCTAACAGCTACCCAACGAGTACCGATTGGTACAAGCAGCTGGTAAGGAATGCCCCAATGACCAATCACAGCATCGACATCTCGGGTTCGACCGAAAAGACCAGCTACTCAATGGGAGGCAGCTATCTGTACCAAGATGGTATAATGGATGCAGAAAACCAGTATCAACGATTAAACCTTCGGATTAGGGTCGATCAGGATGTGACTGACTACCTAAAAATTGGGTTTAACAACATACTCTCTAGGCACAATCAGTATAGCCCAAACGAAGGAGCTTTCTTTGATGCTTTTGTTAATCCACCCGTTTACCCAGTTTACGACCCAAACAACACGGAGGCTTACCCCGTAAAATTTGGGTCTCCACAAACCTACGGATTTGGTAATCAGTACGGAAATCCTGTGGCAGCAGCATACTATCCAGAATACTTCGAAAAAGGAAACAAGATTGTGTTCAGCACCTACGCTGAATTTTACCCTGTAAAAGATAAATTAACATTCAAAATTTCCTACAATCAGGATTTGGGCCATTATACCCCAAGGTCATTTACACCCGAGTATAACGTTGGAGGCTCGCAGGGCGTTCGTAGGTCAAACCTTGAAAAAATATCGGGAAGTTCAAATAAACAAATCATCGACAACCTTTTAACTTACAACAATAGAAAAGGTAACCATAACTACTCTATTCTTTTAGGTCAATCAACTCGCATCGAAAAGTACGAAACATTGGGCGGGTCGGCCCAAAGCGTACTTGGTCTCGACGACCAATCGAAATATCTAACCACTGGCTCATTTAGAGATAGGTATGCGTGGGATGGTGGATCGAGATATCATGGCTTATCCTTCTTTGCCAGGGGTACATACAATTACAATAGCAAGTATTTACTAACGCTGACATTTAGAGCCGATGGCAGTTCGAAGTATCAAAAAAAATGGGGCTATTTCCCATCCATTGGTGTGGGCTGGAACCTAACCCAGGAAGACTTTATGCAGAGCCAAACCCTATTCAGCTTTTTAAAGGCCAGGGCAAGTTGGGGTATGCTGGGTAACGACAACGTACCTGCAAATTCAACCGTAATACTCGGAGTAACCGGTCCCGGTAGTTCAGGGATTTTTAACGACCAGCTGGTTGATGGAATTGGAGCCCAAACGGTACTTCAAAACCAGCTGAGATGGGAAGTGGTTAGCGAGTTCAACCTAGGATTCGACTTTTCATCTAAAAGCACAAAGCTCTCGGGTGATTTAGATTTTTACCACCGAACCACCAATAACGTGGTTTTTTATGCTCCCATTGCAACAGGCGGTGGTGTTGCTGATTTGCTTGCCAATAACGGAAAAGTTCTTAATGCCGGGGTTGAGCTAATGCTCAATTGGAACGATAAAATAAGCGATAATTTAAGCTACCACATGGGCTTTAACGCAACGTCAATTTTCAACCGCGTATTAGAACTCGAGGGGCGAGAATTTATACCAGGAGCTTATGTTAGAGGAAACTACACCACCCGAACAGCCGTTGGCCATCCCATTGGTGCATTCTATGGATATGAAATTGAGGGTGTTTACAACAGCGAAGCCGAAGCACTTCAGGATCCGGTAAGCCAAACAATTAAGGATAAAGGTTTTTTTAAGTACAAAGATCAAAACGGCGATAACGTTATAGACGATGAGGATAAGGTTTATCTTGGTAGCGCAATTCCTTGGCTAATTACTGGTTTTGACGTGGGGTTAAACTATAAGAATTTTGATGTGGCCCTAGCGCTTTACGCCCAATTTGGTAATAAGATACTTAACTTTAAGAGGATGAATCGGGATATCTTTTCTGATGGCAACTACGACAAAGATTTTGTGGAAAATCGTTGGACCGACGACAATCATTCTGATACATACCCATCGGCACAGGCCTACAATAAAGCCTATACTCAGCAGGCCAACGATTTCTTTGTTGAGGACGGCTCTTTTGTCAGAATTCAAAATATTCAAATAGGTTACACTTTGAAAACTATTAAACAAATAAAGATGCTAAGGGTTTATATATCGGCACAGCGCCCTTACTCCTTCTTTGGCTACAATGGTTTTACCCCCGAAATAGGCGGTAGCCCCATTAGCGCGGGTGTTGACAACTCTGTTTACCCCATGCAGGCAATATATTCATTGGGTTTAAAAGTTAACTTTTAAAAGATATTAGTTATGAAAAACTTTCGAATACTTACAGTACTAACCATCATATTGCTTTTTGCCAGCTGCGAAGATTTTTTAGACATCAGGCCTGAGGGAACAGTTCCCACAACGGGCACAGATTATACTAAGGTCGAAAATGTGTTTCTGCCCATTAGCGCATCATACGCTAAGCTCCGATCATACGGGGCGCATGTTTTCCCGTACATCGGGGCTTTCGAGATTGCCTCCGATAATGCCGACAAGGGAAGCGCACCCGAAGACAACCCCACAATGAAAGAGCTGGATGACTTAAATTATGGTCCAACAAATGGACTGATAAACGACTTATGGACAGGATACTTCGATATTGTTAGCGGTGCAAATTATGCAATTCATGAGATGCCTAAATTTGAGGATGCGCTGCTCAACTCAACCGATAAGGAGTACGCCATGCAGTGTCAAGGAGAAGTAAAAACCATAAGAGCTTATGCCTACTTTAATCTCACCAGGCTCTTTGGTAGGGTTCCGATTATTGACACCACCCTCTCATCTGAGCAGCTTGCATCGGTTCCGCAATCGAATACGCAAGTACTTTATGCTTTTATTGAAAAAGACTTGGAGGAAGCCACTGCAGTTCTTCCAGATTTTTACTCAAATGAGTGGGCTGGTAGGATTAACAAGTACACAGCAATGGCTATAAAGGCAAAGGTTCATCTTTATCAGGCCGAATGGGACTCCGTAGCCTCGCTCACCGACAGAATCATTGCCTCCGGCAGATACGACCTTCTCCCAAATTTTAGGACAGTATTCAGCATAGACGAAGAGAACAGCGAAGAATCGCTGTTCGAAATTCAGAGCTCAACACTTGGCAACACCACAGGGCCATCCACATATCTTGAGTACGCTTACGTACAGGGGCCAAGAGGAAACACCCCAAGCAATATGCAGGGATGGGGTTTCTGTACACCGAGTGAAAACTTAATCGATTTTTTTGACTCGAGAGGTGAACTTATTCGTCCTGCCACAACGCTTCTTTACCGAGGAACCGTAACCCCCGAAGGGGATAGTATTAAGAATGCATGTACAAATCCTGTATACAACGGCAAGGTGTACACCCCATCGTACCAAAATAATTGGAACTTTAACGGGTATGGTTTCGATCACAATATCAGAATATTACGGTATTCGGATGTACTGCTAATGCACGCCGAGGCCCTTGTAAACGGAGCAGCAACGCCTCTAATCAGCGGTATTACAGCCGATATGGCAGTAAATATGGTAAGGGAAAGAGCCGGGCTTGTTGAAATTGCAGGAGTTACCCCTCAAGATATATGGGACGAGCGTCGTGCTGAACTTGCCATGGAGCAGGATCGTTTCTTCGACCTTATTCGTACTGATCAAGCTGCTATAGCACTAGCCCATAAGGGCTTTGTAAGCGGCAAGCATGAGCTATACCCAATACCAGCGGCGCAAATGCAGCTTAATACAAATCTTACCCAAAACGATGGGTACTAAAAGTAAATTCAATTTTTTTTATTGTTTAACCAAAACCAAATATGTTATGAAAAACAAGTTTAAATTTTTCGGAATGCTCCTACTAGGGGGGCTAATTGTTACATCATTTGCACTCACCTCTTGTGATAACGATGATCCCGATCCCGTTCCTGATCCCGATCCAGGTGATGGCAAGATTGATCCTAGTACAATTGCTGAAACAAGCCTAGTGGCTTACTTCGCATTTGAAGGCAATGGAAACGATGAAATCGGAGAAATGACCCCAAGTAATATGGAAACCATAACAGCAACATTTGTTGATGGCCGTCGTGGAAAAGCGTTGCAGGGCGCAGCCGACAAAAATTCGGGCTTACTTTACACCCTGCCCGCTAGTAGCAAGCTGAAAACACTGAAAGCATTCAGTTTTTCGGTATGGTTAAAGCAAGTTCCCAATACAATAGAAACTACCGATACCCCCGAGCAAATGGTTTTCCAACTAGATGGGGACGGCGATTGGATTTGGGGCAACCTCTTCCTTTTGCAGCATAGGAATTGGCCAGAAGGTGAGACGGAACAAGATCGCAACTTTGCCGAAATGGACTGCTTCTTCTGGAAAGATGATGCCGAAGAATGGAAATCGCAACGCGGCAATGGCTGGTATGTTGATGTAACCGCTCCACAATGGAGGCACATCATCTGTACCTACGACAACGAAACGTCCGAATTCCATGCATATGTTAACGGAGTTCATGTTACCGCATTTGACGGCTCGGAATATATGGGCGTGGAACGTTGGCAGCGTGAAGGCGAAGATTTACCATTAGGCGATTTGAAGTTTAACAACCCCGAGAAATTTGCTATCGGTGCGTGGTGCGATCGACTTGCAGGTGATCTGCAGGAGGATGAGTGGGCGTCTCCTTTCAAAGGTTTAATTGATGAATTACGTATATACGATAGGGGGCTTACCGCAGAAGAAGTACAAGACCTTTACGATGCTGAGGTAACACAGATTAACGAGTAATTAGTAGGCAATCTTAGGTTTATAAATCGGGTAGAAAAGGATTTTCTTTCTTTTCTACCCCTTTTCTACAAAAAATATTTTTTAAATAAAATACTCATCAATAGCCTCAACGCAAAGGCGAATGGTTATTCCATAATTGTTCCATACCTGCCTGCCATTAGGCTAGATGTTCCTTTGAAAACAAGTAGACAGATGAAACATTCATGTTAACAACGTTAACATAGGAGAATCACTACTCCATGAATGTTCCATGTGTTCCTTTGAAAATAAATAAATAGGCACATGAAATATTTCGCTTTTCTTTTGCTAATTATTGGCCTAACCACATCCTGTGAAGAGGAAAGCATTGATCCCATTACCAATAATTTTCAGGTTGATTCCATCTTTGTTAACGATATTTTTGCCCCCAATGGTAGCACCATTAATGGTGTCGATTTTGAAAATATCAGCATTCGAATTCATTTTAGCTCAAAGATTGATACAACCAAATTCTCCAAGAGCAAACTTACCATAAGCGGTGGGGTTGACACTGCTTACAACCATAATTTCGACAATTCAACGCAAGTCCTATACGTGTCACCCAACCAAAACCTAAACCCTTTATCACGATATCGAATTGTGTTTGATCAAGGAACAAGTTCAGATGAAACAAGCACCTCAACATACAGTACAGCGTTTAGAACACGCATAGATAGTACGCCAAAGTTTCCCATCATTCCCGATGAGGATCTCCTAACACTTATTCAAGAACAAACATTTAAATATTTTTGGGATTATGCCCATCCAACATCAGGCCTAGCCCGAGAACGTTATGGCTCAGGTGATGTAGTAACCTCTGGCGGCAGCGGCTTTGGATTAATGGCGATTCTGGTGGGTATTGAGCGAAACTTTATTACCCGTGTAGAGGGCTTTGAAAGGTTAAACACCATTGTCAATTTTCTAATAAATCCCGAAACAGATAGATTCCATGGCGTTTTTCCGCACTGGATAAACGGCACAACGGGTAAAGTTTACCCTTTTAGCACGTATGACAATGGCGGCGACCTTGTGGAGACAGCGCTCCTTTTTCAGGGGCTACTCACCGTTAAGGAGTACTTTAAAAATGGCTCACAACCAGAGCAGGCCATGTGCGATTCCATTCAAAAGCTTTGGGAAGAGGTGGAATGGTCGTGGTACCAAAAAAATAATGAAAATGTGCTTTACTGGCACTGGTCGCCAAATTACGAATGGGATATAAACCTACCAATTAGGGGGTGGAACGAAGCCTTAATTGTTTACGTTTTGGCAGCATCATCACCAACCTTTCCCATTACAAATGAGGTTTACCACAATGGCTGGGCGCATAATGGTGCCTACCCGATGGTTAACAACAAATCATTCTACAATATTCAATTACCTCTGGGTTTCGATTATGGTGGTCCACTCTTCTTTGCACACTACTCTTTCTTAGGTCTCGACCCCCGAAACCTAAGCGATCAGTACGCCAACTATTGGAATCAGAACTTAGCTCATACGCAAATTAACCGAGCACACTGTATTGCAAACCCAAGGGGATACGAAGGCTACTCGGTTGACTGTTGGGGCTTGAGCGCAAGCGATATTCAAAATGGCTACACCGCCAGCTCTCCCACCAATGATAGAGGGGTAATTGCTCCAACAGCTGCCCTTTCATCGTTTCCGTACACCCCAAACGAAAGTATGCAGGCATTGCGGTTTTTTTACTACACTATGGGCGATAAAATATGGGGCGACTACGGATTTAATGATTCATTTAACCTGTCTACACTCTGGTTCGCCGACTCGTATCTAGCGATCGACCAGGGACCAATTATCTGTATGATAGAAAACCATCGTACCGGTTTTCTATGGAATACTTTTATGGCTAATGAAGATGTTCAAAATGGGCTTGAAACCCTTGGGTTCTCATATCAATAGACCCAAGTAACCTATTAGTTTCAGTAAGAATGTTGTAAAATTTCAAAGGTATCCTGTGCGCTGAAAAAACTTAAAAAAAAATAGACTTATGAAAATCAATAAGGTTTTACTTCTCATAATCCTGGCTCTTACAGCATGCCAACAGCCTAAGCAACTGGCTTTTGAGTCAAACGGAAGAGTTGAATATCCGTTAACAGTTCAGGAGGAGGCCATGCTCGACTCCATTCAGCAAATAACCTTTCTGTTCTTCCTAAACGAGCATCATCCGGAGTGGGGTATTATAAAAGACCGTGCTGCCGACTGGGCACCATCAAGCATCGCCGCATCAGGTTTTGGAATACCAAGTTTTGCCGTTGGGGTTGAAAGGAATTGGATAACCCGTAAGCAGGCTGCTGATATAACCCTTAGGATGCTTAACTTCTACAAAAACTCAGAACAAAGTGCCGATACTGCTGCTGCTGGCTACAAGGGATTTTACTACCATTTTCACAGAATGAACTCCGGTACACGTGAATGGGACTGCGAACTCTCATCGGTAGATACTGGTCTGCTTATGATGGGGATTATTTTTGCCCGCAACTACTACAATTCTGATGATGAGGTTGAGAAAGAAATACGCGAAACCGCCACTTTCCTGCTTAACAGAATAGATTGGGACTTTATGGAAATGCCCAATGAGGGTAAATTTGCCCGAACCATCTCAATGGGCTGGTATCCAGAAACAGGACTGCATAATATGGGGTGGGAAGGGTACAACGAGGCATTATTCCTTTATATTCTAGCAGCTGGCTCGGATATGAAGAATGCAGAGAGAAGCTATGATGCTTGGCTTAAAACGTACAAGTGGCACACCCCATACGAACGGCTATCACATGCTGCGTTCCCTCCGCTTTTTGGACACCAATTCTCTCAGTCCTTTATCGATTTTCGTGGCATTGCCGATTCATACATGAGGGAGAAAGGTATCGATTACTTCGAAAATTCTCGGCGTGCTACTTATGTACAGCAGCAATATGCCATTGATAACCCTCATGGTTGGGATGGTTACAGTTCCCTTTGCTGGGGGGTAACTGCTAGCGATGGACCTACTGAAGAGTATAATTTTAATCAGTAGTGACCGAGTAAATTTTAAAAAAACGGGGTTACTCCTAAAAAGTTTCACCCCTTGTTGTAATTTTGTTTTTCCACAAATAAAAAAACAACATGAGCAAAGATAAAGAGATTCGTTTTGT
>Ga0265295_1000746_pt1 | contig 62686 bp, 65 predicted proteins | sample Munlansysbiofilm_FD_192503 | JGI IMG/M metagenome (GOLD analysis project Ga0265295, IMG submission 192503) | Leachate microbial communities from a municipal landfill in Southern Ontario, Canada - Methane capture system biofilm | ecosystem: Engineered > Solid waste > Landfill > Unclassified ... | reverse complement strand
CATCGCTGCTGATTGCCGTTTCGATGATTTGCTCGTTTGTGTTGCTCGTCGACGTCAATACTTACGGACCTTTACATGTCACGATGATGGATTGGATTGCCGCGGGCAATTTGGAAATACCTTTCGGTTTCGTCGTCGATGAGGTTTCGGTCATTATGATGGTAACCGTCACGCTGGTTTCGACGATTGTGCATATTTACTCCATCGGCTATATGGATCACGATAAAAGCTTTAACCGCTTTTTCTCGTACCTTTCCGCATTTGTGTTCTCGATGATGATTTTGGTCATGAGCGACAACTTCGTCGGACTTTTTATCGGATGGGAAGGCGTGGGACTTTGTTCGTGGTTGTTGATCGGATTTTGGTATCACAAACACTCCGCATCTTGGGCGGCAAACGAAGCGTTTATCATGAACAGAATCGCGGATCTTGGAATGTTGATGGGTCTTTTCTTGATTTACTGGAACGTCGGATCGTTTCAATACGACGACGTTTTTGCCGCTGCACCGGAACTTCCCGTTAGCATCGTCGTCACGATCGGCATTTTCTTATTTATCGGTGCGATGGGTAAATCGGCACAGTTTCCGCTTCATACGTGGCTTGCGGATGCGATGGAAGGTCCGACACCCGTTTCGGCGTTGATCCATGCGGCAACGATGGTTACTGCGGGCGTTTATTTGGTGATTCGTGCCGGCGAGTTGTACAGTTTAATCCCACATGTAGGATTTGCTATCGCTTCTTTAGGTGCTTTCGTTGCCGTTTTTGCGGCTTCGATGGCATTGGTTAATAACGACTTAAAACGCATTATCGCCTATTCGACGCTTTCGCAACTTGGATATATGTTCGTTGCGGCAGGCTTGGGTGCTTACTGGATCGCACTGTTTCACTTAATGACGCATGCCTTTTTTAAATCGTTGCTTTTCTTGGGTGCTGGTAACGTTATGCATGCGATGCACGACGAGCTAAACATCAAAAAGATGGGAGGGCTTTACGGTTCCATGAAAGCCACCGCAATTTTGATGAGCGTTGCTTCCGTCGCTTTGGCGGGTATTTATCCGTTTGCAGGATTTTTCTCCAAAGATAAAATTTTGGAAGTCGCGTTTAACGAAGGGGCGTACGGTTTATGGCTCGCTTTGTTTATCGGTGCGGGCTTAACGGCGTTTTACAGCTTTCGTTTGGTTATGTTGGTCTTCTTCGGCGAAAAAGAACATGTCAAATACGGCATTCATCCTCACGATGCGCAACCTTTCGTCATTTACGCCCTTTTACCCTTAGGTTTATTGGCAATCGTCGCGGGCTTTTTTGAACCGATGTTTGAAGCGTTCGTTACCCGCTTGGTTAGCGAATACCATATTCATATTCCGCACGCAACCGAGTATCTTTTAATTGCCGCAACGCTGGGAATCGCGCTAAGCGGTATCGGTTTTGCCGTGTACAAATACAAACGGGGCGGTTTTTCCAAATCGTTGGAAGAGAAGGCGTGCTATCGATTATTAAGCAATCAATACTATATTCCTAAGGTATACGAATACTATATTATGCGACCGTTTACGGTGCTCTCCAAATTCGTATGGCAAAAAATCGATATGAAAGTGGTGGATTTTACGGTAGATATCATCGCTAAATGCATTTATGCAAGCGGTCAAGAGGCGAGAAAGATTCAAAGCGGAAATCTTTCCGATATGTTACGATGGATGATCGTAGGGATGCTGGTTCTCCTTGCGTTTGCAATCGTCTATAGCGCGATGATGTAGGAGTGAGGTAATGGAGCATATTTTATCCCTTTTGGTATTTTTCCCGGCGATGGCCGGACTTTTAGGCTTTTTGGTTGTAAAAGAGAGTATTCGTGCGTACGGTATTTGCGTGAGTGCTATCGAGTTTGTTTTGTCTTTAATCTTATGGATGGTTTTTGATACGAGCAATCCGGGGTATCAGTTTGTCGAGTTTTTTCCTTTCGTCCCCAGTTACGGTATGAATTATTATCTGGGCGTTGACGGTATTTCGCTCTTTTTGATTATATTATCGACGTTTATCACAATGATCGCATTAATCGGATTGAGTATTGAAAAAGAGATTAAAAATCTCGTCATTACCGTTTTATTCTTAGAAATGACGATGGTCGGCGTTTTCGTTATTTTGGACGTCGTATGGTTTTATGCGTTTTGGGAGCTCTCCTTAATTCCGATGCTCTACATCATCGGTGCGTGGGGTAGTGCCAATCGTATGTATGCGGCGATCAAATTTTTCCTTTACACCTTCTCCGGCTCGGTTTTAATGTTGGTGGGTATTTTATATATGGGGTATTTGTACCACGATGCAACGGGTATTTGGAGCTTCGCATTGCCCGATTGGTACGCTTTACAAGTACCGTTTGACGCACAATTATGGCTTTTCGGAGCTTTCTTCGTAGGCTTTGCGATTAAAGTACCGATGTTCCCGTTTCATACATGGTTGCCCTATGCCCACGGTCAAGCTCCGACCATCGGTTCGGTCATCTTGGCGGCGGTGCTTTTAAAAATGGGAAGTTACGGTTTCGTGCGTTTTTCACTGCCGCTCTTTCCGGACGCATCGGTCTATTTTCTGATTCCGGTTGCGATCATTTGTATTATTATGGTGATCTATGCGGCGATGATCGCTTACGCACAAGAGGATATGAAGCAAGTCATCGCGTACAGTTCGATTTCGCATATGGGTATCGTGATTTTAGGAACGTTTGCGATGAACGGCGAGGGAATTACCGGTTCGATTTTTTTAATGCTCAGTCACGGTATCGTGAGCGGTGCATTGTTTATGCTAGTGGGCGTCATTTACGATAGACGTCATACGAAGATGATGAAAGACTTCGGCGGTTTGGCTTCGGTAATGCCGAATTTTGCGACGATTTACGGCATTATGCTGATGGCTTCGGTGGGACTTCCTTTGACCGTAGGTTTTGTCGGAGAGTTCCTCTCTTTGGCGGGTTTTTACCGTATCAATTGGGTGATGACGCTTTTGGCGGGAACGGGCATTATCTTAGGCGCGGTTTATATGTTGGTGCTCTATAAAAAGTCCTTTTTCGGCGAAGTCGTACATGTCGAAAATAAAACCCTCAAAGACTTAAATGCTAAAGAGCTAAGCGCACTGATTCCTTTAGTCGCTTTAGTCGCTGTTTTGGGCATTTACCCTAAACCGATTTTAACGACCATCGATGCGAGCGTCGAAAAAATGTTGGTTTTAATGGATCAAAAAGCCCTTCAAGATAAGACCAAAGAGCTCTTAATGAAAGCGAATACGATAGGAGGGAATCACTAATGTTAGAGCCTATTTCAATCGATATCGCAGGGCTAAATTTACAAGCGCTTTTGCCGATGGCGATTTTGACGATCGGCGCGTTAGCGCTTATTTGCGTCGACTTGGCGGTTAAAGGGCTGAATCGTAGCTTTCTAACGATGATTACGATTTTGTTCATTGTCTTGGATTTTGGGGCGGTTATCGGATACAAAGGCGACGTGCGCGGCTTCTTCGACGTTCTGTTGATCGACGGTATTTCGCTGATCGCACAAGTCATTATTTTGGTCGCTTCCGCGCTCTTTTTACCGCTTTCCATGAGCCATCGTCATTTTAGAGAATTTAAGATGGCGGAATTTTACGCCCTTTTTATGTTTATGATCGTCGGCTTTCAATGCATGGTGACCAGCGATAACTTGATTTTAATTTTTATCGGTTTGGAAACGTCAAGCCTTGCACTGTATACGCTGATCGCTCTTCACAATCGCGCCAAAGCGTTTGAGGCGGCAATTAAGTATTTTACGATGGGTGCCTTGGCGGCGGGTTTTTACGGTATGTCCGCATTGATTTTCTATGCGTTGACCGGAAGCGTCGAAATTCATCAGATCGAACAAGTGTTACAAGAACGCCACTTCGAACCGCTGGTCGGTGTTTTAGCGGCTACGATTTTTATGGTGGCGGCTCTTGGATTTAAACTCTCGCTAGTCCCTTCGCATACGTGGACGCCCGACGTTTACGAAGGAAGTTCCGCACCGCTTGCCGGTTACATGTCAATCGTTCCGAAGATTGCGGGTTTCGTCGTCGCGATGCGTTTGTTTGAAATGCTCGTTGCTTCGGGCGTGGTCTGGTTGGAATACGTATTGTACGCTGCGGTGGTGCTGACGATGACCTTAGCCAATATCACGGCCTTGGTGCAAGAAGACGTTAAACGTATGTTGGCGTTTAGTTCGATTTCGCATGCGGGTTCGATGATGGCGGCGATTTTGATCGGAACAACGCAAGCCAATACGGCGTTGTTTGTCTATTGGATCTTCTTTCTTTTTACCAATTTGGGTGCGTTTACGATGTTGTGGATCGTGCGACACCGCGAGAATCTATGGGACGAGCGTTATCAACATCCTTATACGAAGTTTTCGGGGTTAGTGAAAATTATGCCGATGACGGCGACGATTATGGGTATTTTTATGTTTGCGCTTGCGGGAATGCCGCCGTTTTCGGTTTTCTGGGGAAAACTGTATTTGATCAGTGCCGCAATTAACAGCGACTATATTTGGCTTGCCGTCGTGATTGCACTTAACAGTGCCGTTGCCGTTTATTATTATATGAAATTGGTTGTTTACATGTTCTTGCACGAACCGGTCACGATCGATGCAAGACTCTATGCGACCAATGCTTCGACGTCGCTTAAAGTCATCGTAGGTTTTGCCGCTATCGTAACGATATTTTCAATTGCTTTTGTGGTACCGCTTTTAGAAGTTATCACGCACTACGTCGCTTCCAGCGGCTTTTAGATAAGGGGAGAAAATCCCCTTATTTTGCTATAATGTAGGCATGAAATACATTTTTCTTCTTTGGGTTTTATCGGCACAACTTTTTGCTTTAGAGATCGTATTTAACAGCGGCAAAGAGAATAAAATCAATTATGCTATTTTACACCTTATCGACGCGTCGCCCTTTACATGTGAGACGATTCCCGACGCTTTAGAACACAAACGCTACTTATGCAAAATCGAAAGAGCGATCGATAAACCGATTGAGCCGAAAAAGATGAAGTTTGCCGAGCTCGATTTTTATGAGAAAGAGGGTGCTTTTTATATCGCTATCGAGCCCAAGGTCGATTCTAAATTAATCGCGGTCGAAGAGAGCTTGTTCGAAACGAAAGAGGTGTTAGGCAAGCCTAAACTCAAACGTTACGCGCATTGGACGATTCTTTTTCAAGAAAAACCGCTATACACGCAAAAAAAACCGCTTGACGCTATTGATTTTCCCGTCGTTTATTCCAAACAAGAGATGCCTTACGTCGGAGCGTTAGATCTGAACGGAAAACCGATTTCGTATGCGCAAAGTAAAGATATAACGCTTTATTTGGATATTAAACAAGCCTACGAAAAAGGCGACTACGAAAGCGTCGTCAAAGACGTAACGCGCGTATTGAACGCTTTTCCCAATTCGATTTTCCGTAGTGAACTCGAGTTGTTTCAAATGCGCTCTATGGATAAAATCTTAAGTGCACGGAGCGAAGATTCGGCGGAGCTTAGCTTTAACGATACGACGATTGCCGAGATCGCCAAACGTTGGAGTAAAGAGTTTACGAGCGATGAAAATTTACCCGAAGTCTTGATGCTGATGACCAAAGCGTATCTGAAAAGCGGTTCCAAATCGGACGCCAATTACTTTTTGGATATTTTAGTCAGCGAACATCCCGATAACATTTTTACGAAAAAAGCTATTTTACTGTATGCCGACCATCTCTTTGCCAAAAAAGAGAAAGAAAAAGCGATGAAGCTTTACTTAGACGTTCTGTACGGTGCGCAAGACATCGACGTCGCTTCCGAAGCCGCGATTCGACTGAGCGATTATCAAATGGATGCGGGTAAGTTAAAAGAGGCGAAAGAGTATTTACTCAAAGTCTTGAACGTCAATGCGGCGTATTTACTCAAAGATACGTCGGCAAGCTATAAATTGGCAAAGCGGTTGTATGAGCACAAATTGTACGATCTTGCGGCGTCGATTACCGATCTTTTATTGGCGAATATGTCTAAAAAAGAGGAAAATCGCGAGTTGCTCCTGAAAGAAAGCGGCGATTGGCACGCCAAAGCCAACGAAACGGAAGCAGCATACGGACGCTACCAAGAGTACCTAAGCGACTATAAAACAAACGGCGAATACCTACAAGACGTGAACGAAGCTTTGGACGAACTCTTCTTTAAACGTCCGGAAAATAACGAAACGAAATTGGAAAATTATTACGATAAATTGATCGAAAAGTACAATAACGAAATCGGTCAAAAAGCCCTTTTGGAAAAAGCCAATCTTTTGATGAAACAAAAACGGTATCAAGACGTTTTGGGAATGCAAGACGCATTGGCGAAAGTTCCCGATCGTTTTGATCTTAAAGGCGAAGAACTCGTTTACGAAGCGGCAAAATCCCTTGCGCTGCAAGCGTTGGAAAAAAGCGAATGTCCAACGACGATCGACTTAATCGAAACCTATAAATTGCAATTGAGCGACGGCACGCACGACGATAAGCTTTTTGAGTGTTTTATGCGCCAATCGCGCTTTGATCGTGCTAGAGAAATATCCGGTGCGCATTTGAAAGACGCGTCGCTTCAAAAGCGTTACGAATGGACGCAAAAAGAGGTACAGGCGTTGGTGAAAACGGGACGCTTTAAAGAGGCGATCGCGTTTAAAGAAGATTTGAAAACCTTAACGTTTTCGCTGCGACAAAAGATCGACTTGGCGACGCTTCGCGATCTCTTTTTTGCTTATACGGGGTTGAAAGATTTAGAAGGAGCTTCTTCGTTGGCGGAGGGTATTCGCATTTTATACCCTAACGAAGCCGAAACGATCGATCTGTATTATGAAATCGTTAAAATGGCAAACGACGCTAAAAACGATCTGCTTTTGAGCCAGTACGCCAAGATTATTATGCAGATGCAAGCACAGTTTAAAACGACCGCATATACGCCGAGCGTGGAGCTCTTGTATATTGACGCCCTCAAACGTTTAGAGCGTAACGAAGAGGCGTTGAGTATTGTTGAGCCGCTATTAAACGTCCATGTCGCGCCTAAAGATAAAATACGCCTCTTGTACCACGCGGGAGAGCTCAGTATGAAATTGAAAAATACCGAAAAAGCAAAAGCTTATTTCACGCAATGCGTCGCGGTGAACGATCAAAGCTCGTGGAAAAGCATTTGCCAACAAAATCTCGATTTGTTGCCTTAAAAAAGGATCGACTTTATCTCGCTAAAAGCGTCCATAGAGTATCTTCCTCCCATGCGCCCCAGACCTGATTGTTTCATGCCTCCAAAAGGCGGCGTTTTGGCGTTGGACGTTGCCGTATTGATTAAGACCCTTCCGCTTCGTATCTGTTTGGCAAACGCCAAAGCTCTTTGTTCATCGTCGGAAAAAACGTATGCCGAGAGGCCGAAAATCGTATGGTTCGCCATGCGTTGGGCTTCGGCTTCGTTTTCATACGTAAGCACGCATAACACCGGACCGAAAATCTCTTCTTGAACGATTTTGAGATCTTCGTCTTCGCAAATAAAAATCGTCGGTTTGACGAAATAGCCGCGCGTTAAGCCTTCCGCCCTCCCGAGTCCGCCGCACAAAAGTCTTGCTTTTGCGTCGATACCGCTTTGAATATACGATTGAACGGTATTAAACTGTGTTTGCGTGATCATCGGTCCGATATGAGTCGTTTCTTCTTTGGGATCGCCGATACGAAGGCGTGCAACGGCTTCAAGAAGCAAACGTTCCGTTTCGGCAAGTCTAGCTTTGGGAACCAAAAGGCGGCTTCCGGCATGGCAGGCTTGTCCGCTATTGCTAAAAGCACTGCTTAAAACGTGCGGAATGGCTTTTTCAAAAGAGGCGTCTTCTAGAAGAACCGTCGGAGATTTTCCGCCGAGTTCTAAGGTCATACGCTTAACGCTCTTGGCGCACTTTTCAAAAATACGCTTTCCCGTTTTCGTGCTTCCGATAAACGAGACGGCATTGATCAGCGGATGGGAAGTTAAGGCTTCGCCGACGCCCTCTCCGGTTCCTTGCACGACGTTGATAACGCCTTTAGGAATGCCGGCTTTGTGAACGCATTCCAAAAAGGCTTGCGTTTCGAGGGCGTTCAGTTCGCTCGGTTTAATGACCAGCGTACACCCCATGGCGATGGCCGGAGCGATATTGCCGCAAAGATGGGCAAGATTGGCGTTCCACGGGATAATGACGCCGATAACGCCGATACCTTCTTTAAGGGTAATGGAAAAAGCATCTTGCTTGATAAAATCGTAGGTTTGAAGCTCGTCTTTAATATCCAAAAAGAGGCGAATCGCATTTTTCGTTCGTCGCCTCGTCGTCGTAATCGTTGCCCCGAATTCTAAAACCGCCAGATCGATCAGCTCGCTCTCGCGTTCGCTCAATGCGTCGTGAAGGCGTTCAAGCATCTGCATTCTCTCTTCGATCGACGTCTTTGAAAACGTTTCAAACGTTTGTGCGGCACAGGTAATCGCTTCGTCCATCGCTTGGGGCGTACTCAGGTAAATTTGCGCGATGGCTTCTTCGGTCGTCGGATTTTTAAGGATAAGGCTTTCGTGAGAACGAATAGGCGTAAATGCGCCGTTGATGTAATTGTGATCGATAATTTTCATACGACAATAGACCTTGTTTCGGAAGTAAAATATCGTGTAATCGTATCGAAAAGATGTTCAATATCGCCTTTGACATGTAAGGGGAATTGTGAAGCGTTGAAGGTGCGTTGGCGCTTGGCCAAATGAACCGTATTGAAACTGATGCGTTCGACAAGATCGTTGTATTTCAAGCTTCCGTCAAAATAGTCCAAGACCTCTTTAATACCGATAGCTTTCATGCATTGAGGATCTCTGCCGTAGCGTTTTTCCAAGCCGAAAACTTCATCAACCAAGCCGAGTTTGATCATGGTTTGCGTGCGTAACGTAATCTTTTGCGCGAGAATTTCTCTTGGGACGTCGATTTCGAAAAGATCAAGCTCCTTGATTAAAGGCTGTTGTTTAGAGCGTTCCAGATAGACGGAGGGTATCTCTGCCGTCGCGATAAAAATTTCCAACCATTTTTCGATTCGGTAGCGATCGCTAGACGCGATTTTGGAAGCATACGAAGGATCCGTGCGTCGTATGAGATCGTAAGCCAACCTTATATCGCACATTAAGCGTTGAATTTCGTCTTGGGCGGAATCTGAAATCTTGGGTCTAAGACTGAGCCCTTCCATCATGGCCTTGAGGTAAAAGCTCGTTCCTCCGACGATAATCAGATTTTTCCCTTCCGCTTCGGCGCACGCTTTGGCTTCTTCGTAGAGTCCGAAGAACATCGTCACGTCAAAATGTTCGTCCGGAAATAAAACGTCGATTCCCAAATGCGTGATGCCTTCTCTTTCCGGAAGGCTAGGCTTTGCCGAAGCAATATCGATGTAACGATAGATGCTTAAGGAGTCCAACGAGAGGATTAAGGCGTTATGGCGTTTGGCAAGTGCAATGGCAAGGGCGGTTTTGCCGGATGCGGTCGGACCTAAAATAGCGACGGTTTTCACGAATATCTCTTTAGTATGAGGGGTTGGTAATGGGCAATTATAACACTTTTAAAGGGTTTTGTTGTAAAATCGAGCTATCTTACTCTAAAAAGGTTTCGCGTGCAATCGTTTTGGCAAAAACTGAAAGATATCGGCGATTTGATCGTCTTTAAACACTCTATCTTCGCCCTTCCGTTTATTTTTACGGCCATGATCGTTGCCTCTAAAGCACAAAACGATACGGTTTGGTTCGGGTTTAAATTATTGATTTTAGGTCTAGCCGCCGCCGTGAGCGCGCGCAATTTTGCCATGGCGTTTAATCGATACGCCGATCGCGATATCGATCAATACAATCCAAGAACCGCCGGTCGTCCGAGCGTGGACGGGCGCATCGGAAGCTCTAATCTTTTACTGTTTATCGCAATCAATGCAGGCGTTTTTATTGGAGTCGCTTATCTCATTAACGATCTCGCATTTGCACTGAGCGTACCGATTTTGATCGTCTTGGGCGGTTATTCGTTGTTCAAACGCTTTTCGCCGTATGCCCATTTGGTCTTGGGGATGTCTTTAGGCCTTGCCCCGATCGCGGGCGTGATCGCCGTACAAGAAGCGACGCCGCTTTGGGCGATTTTACTTTCGATCGGCGTGATGTATTGGGTCGCGGGATTTGATCTTTTGTACTCTTTACAAGATATGGAATACGACAAGGCTAACGGGCTTTTCTCGATTCCTTCGCGCTTCGGTAAAGACGCGACGTTTTTTATCTCGCGGCTTTTTCATGCCCAAACGATTCTCTTTTGGTTTTTATTTGCGCTGAGTGCGTCGTTGGGCTTTTTCGCTTACGTCGGTGTCGCACTTTCCGCGGTAGTGCTTTTTTTCGAACACCGCATCGTCGTGCGCGATTTTACGAAAATCGACCGTGCTTTTTTTACGCTTAACGGCTATTTAGGCATTCTCTTTTTTATCTGTATTTTGATCGATAGGTTTTAGCATGGATTCGATTCGCTTGGTCAACGCGTGCTTAACGCTCTTTTTTGAAGAAGGCGTCTATAAAGAAGAACAACGTTTTACGCACGAATACGAAGAGCTCTCCGTTTTAAACGACGATGCTTTGGGCGCATGGCTCAAGTCTTCGAAAACGCGCAAAGAGGTGCAAGAGAGCGATCCCGTTTTATTGGCGTTGATCATCGAGTTGCATCGAAAGGTTGACATGTTAACGCGTATGGTGGAACAAAAAGAGCAGCCTTTGCATCTTCCTTTGCGCGGTGAAGCAACGATTCATGCCGTAGGTTACGACGGTTATTTTGAATGCGACGTTCCCGTATTGCAAACGGAACGCGTGTACTACGGACGATTTACGCTTCCGAGCTTTCCCAAACGCGTCACGCCGCTTTTTTTTCAAGCGTTGTCGCCCACGCTTGCCAAGATCACGACGATGCATCACGAAGACGAGCGGGAGTGGGACACTTACGTGGCTTCATGCGAGAGAGCGATGATTCGAGAGATGAAAGGATTTGACGATGAGTATTGAGACATTGGCGTTTATCGCATTGGCGGCGTTGATCGTCATTATTTTTTTGATGGTTTACATTCGAGACGTCGAAGTCAATAAAAAACTTTTGATTTACGAAAAAAGCATTGAAGAGCTCAACTACCAAAACCATGTACTCAATAAAACGCTCACGGAGATGAAGGCGCAAGAACAAACCGACCCTAAAGCGTTGGAAAAGAGAATTCTCGATCAGGCAAAACAAGAAGTGCAACACAGCCTTCTTCCGGTCGTCGCTTCGCTTAAAGACGTCGAAAAGATCATGCAGCATTTCAGAGACGAACAAAGCGCACGTATCGATCGTATCGAAAGCCGTACCAAAGAGATGAGCTTTGCTTCGGTCGTACCTTCCAGTTCGAATGAAAAGATAATTTTATCTTTATTTGCCAAAGGTAAAAGCGAAGCGGAAATCGCAAAAGATTTGCGTATCGGCGTGGGCGAAGTGGATTTGGTGCTCAAACTGGCCAACCTCAAGTAGAACGTTCGAGGGGATTTAACGCGTTACATGTAAGATTTTGACGATCGTAAAATCCTACATGTAAGCTTCATTTTTTTACGAAGAGCGGGAATGGCGACAGTGCGTCGTACACTCTTCGATCATCGCATCGAGGGTTTTAAACAAGGTCATGCTCGCCTCTTCCATCTGCTTGAAATTGTCGATAAAAATTTCAATATTTTGCATGCGATTATCCGTTTCTCTCAAGGTTTCTAAATTTTTCAAAACACAGCTATGAACGGTTTTGTGCGGTGCTTCGAGTGCCGCATACGATTTTGTAACGCTAAAGCGCTCTTTGGTAAAAGGGTTAAGGTACCATTTGCCTAAGCGACAATTTTCATGATCGACGAAATGCGTATCCGTTTTTTCGTTGAGCACCGCGGAATAGGCGTTGGTTTTGTAGACGATATGGTCGATTTTTGCCAAAATGGTAAAAATTTTATTTTCCAAGCGGTAAGACGTATCTGCCGTGCGGTTGGCATCGTGATTGAACGCTTTTAACGCTTCTTCGAAATGAACGACGTTTTGACCGCTGGTATCGGCTATCACGCTGATGCGTTCGGAGTTGGCATAGATGCCGTTGGTCTCTTGTTGAAGCGTTTGAATCGTCATGGCAATCTCTTGCGTCGCTTTTTGCGTACGTTCGGCCAGTTTGCGTACTTCATCGGCAACGACTGCAAAGCCTCTGCCGTGTTCCCCCGCCCGCGCCGCTTCGATGGCGGCATTGAGCGCTAAAAGGTTGGTTTGATCGGCAATATCTTTGATGAGGTTGACGACGGACGAGATTTCGGAAGTGCGTGCGCTAAGCGAGGTAATAGCTTCGTTCGAGCTGTTTAAAAGTTCCAATAACTCTTGAATGCCTTGCGTCAATTCGGTGACGGTTTGAAGACTCTCGTCCGATTTATGTGCCGTCTCATCGGAAATTTGAGTGATTGTATTCATCTCTTCGATGCTTGACATCAAGTCTTTTTGAATGCTTACGACACCGTTATTCCCGTTGCCCAAGTCGGCAAAAGCCGAAGAAAGCATGCCTTTGGCTTTACCTTTTTGTCCTTCTAAAATACCTTGAACGCCCGAAGCGATGTAACGCGCGTTCACCGAAAACAGACCGCGAAAACCTTCGTTAAAGATATTGCGATACGTTTTTCCCGCACCCGCCAATTCGATAGACGTTTTGGTTTCCCGCATCAACGCTTCGATTTGATCTAAAAGGTCGTTAATTTCTAAGGCGATTTTCCCCATCGGTTTGTTAGGATCCGCCCCAATCACGCGCGGTTCCAAGTTCCCTTGTGCGGCTTCGCGAATGACATGTAAGGTTTTTTCGTACAACGCGCTATCGCACTGCATTGTTTTTTGACTGCCCCAAAACGATCCTGCAACCAGTCCCGTAATCAAAAGAGACGAGTCGACGACGCTTGGAATCGGATACAAAAAGTTCAGTGCCAGCAAAACGACGAACAATCCCGCTAAGGGAAATTTATAAGCGTTGAAGAGCGTTTGAAAATTCGTCATAATCGACTCCTTTTTCGTGTAAATAGTGCGTTAAATACTCCGAAGAGGCATCGATACCTCCCGTTTTTTCCAACGAAAGCAGCTTTTCGTATAAAGGTTTGATGATCTCCAAGGCTTTGGGATTGGCTTTGCGTCGAATCGAATAGTATCCGACGATACGCCGATTTGAATCGGTCGATGCCGTAACGTTGGCATAAACCCAATAATAGCCTCCGTCAAAGCTCAGGTTTTTGATATAGGCAAAGATTTCTTCTTGACGCGCAATCTTTTCCCACAAATATTTAAAGATAATTTTGGGCATATCGGGGTGGCGAATAATGCGATGGGGTTGACCCAAGAGGTCGGACTCTTGCGCGCCGACGATCTGCAAAAAGGGTTGATTACAATAGGTAATATGTCCCTTCGTATCGGTTTTGGAGACTAAAAAGGCATCGAGTTTGACATCGTGTTCTTTGGATGTCGGAACAATTTTTTGCATCGTGCTTGCTCCTTAAAAATTAGGGTAGACTTTAGTATTATAGGCGAAAACATTTTATAAATAGCTTCAAAGTGACATTTTATGTATAATACCTCTTCGGATTTAAACAAATGGGGAAAAGATGCTGATTGACGGATTTGGAAGGGAAGTAACGTATTTGCGTGTTTCGGTGACGGAACGGTGTAATTTTCGGTGTTTGTATTGTATGCCGGAAAAGCCCTTTTCTTGGGTACCTAAAGAAAATTTATTGTGTTTTGAAGACCTTTTTTTATTTATTAAAACGGCGATAGACGAGGGGATTACCAAGATTCGTATCACGGGAGGCGAGCCGCTTTTGCGAGCCGATCTTGATCGTTTTATCGCGATGATTAACCACCACAAAAGCGGTCTTGATCTGGCGTTAACGACCAACGGATTTTTACTCAAGGACGTGGCGTTAAAACTCAAAAATGCGGGACTTCAGCGCGTTAACGTTTCGTTAGACAGTCTTAAGGCCGACGTAGCGGCAAAAATGGCGCAAAAAGACGTTTTGGGCAAAGTCAAAGCGGGTATCGAAGAGGCTTTGAAAGTCGGGCTTACCGTCAAAATCAATATGGTTCCGATCCGAGGCGTGAACGATAGCGAAGTCGTCGATATTTTAGAGTTCTGCAAAGAACGCGGTATGAGCGTTCGTTATATCGAATATATGGAAAACACGCATGCCAAAGAGAAGCTTCAAGGCTTAAGCGCGCAAGAAGTTCAAGAGATTATTGCCCAAAAATACCCGTTTAAAGCGATCGGTCGCTCAGGTCCGAGTCCGGCACATCTTTTTGAGTTGGAAGACGGGTATGTGTTTGGGATTATCGATCCGCATAAGCACGATTTTTGCGAAGATTGCAATCGCATTAGGCTGACGGCGGAGGGGATGTTAATACCGTGTCTTTACTTTGATGAAGCGATGAGCATTAAAGAAGCCGTACAACACGGAAATATCGAAAAAGCTACGGAGATTTTAAAAGAGGTTTTACGCAACAAGCCCGAAAAAAATAAATGGAGCGAAGACGACCAAAACGAGACTTCCAATCGCGCTTTTTACGAAACCGGCGGATGATAAGGCTTTGACATGTAAGGATAAAAGCTTACATGTCAAGAAAGCGTAAGCAAATATTCTGCCTTGCACGAGGCAAGCTTTAGTGCATAGCGCAGCGTAGGGGTTCGGGCTCGGTCGCGAAACGCCGAGATACTCAAAAGCGTAAGCAAATATTCTGCCTCGTACGAGGCAAGCTTTAGTGCATAGCGCAGCGTAGGGGTTCGGGCTTGGTTGCGAAACGCCGAGATACTCAAAAGCGTAAGCAAATATTCTGCCTCGTACGAGGCAAGCTTTAGTGCATAGCGCAGCGTAGGGGTTCGGGCTTTGCCCGAGCCTCGTATTAAAAATAGAAAAAAGCGATCTCTTCACCCTCTTCAATCACCTCTTTGTTCTCGATCAACGTATAACCGTTACACGCGCTTAAAATATTTAAACGTCCCGCTTCGTAATAAGGCGCATGAAGGAAATGCCTACCGTCGCTAAATCCGGGAACGGCATTCATACTTGAAGCCTTACATGTCAAACGTTTTTGGTTAATACACGTAATCATATCGGGAAGCATACAGGTGTAATGTTGCAAGTGGCGCAAGAGCGGAACGCCTAGCATTTCAAAGCCGAGCATGCACGAAAGAGGCAAGCCCGGAAGGTGCAAAATCGGCGTTGCGTTTAAAAGCGAAAGTGCACTCGGCTGAGAAGGCGTTAGTTTGACGCGATCAAACAGCGTCTCAAAGACGTTTTGATTGATCAACGCGCGCATAGCGTCTTTATGGCTTAACGCGCCGGTGGTGACGATGCAATCGCACACGGAGCTTAAACGGTGTAAGTGTTCCAAAATGGTTTCGGTATTCTCCCGACAGACGACCATTGTTTCGATCGTTCCGCCAAGCTCGATAATGCGTCCGGCAAGGCTCATGGCGTTTGAGTTGGCGACATGTCCGTTTGCAAGGGCTTCGCCGATGCTAATAATACCGATAACGGGTTTCTTCAAAACTTTAATGCGATGAATACCTTGCGACGATAACGCGGTAATTTTATAGGCACTAATCCGTTCAAAACGTTGAAGCAGGATTTCGCCTTTGGCAATATCTTCGCCTTGGTGTTTAATATTTTGGTAGAGCGAAGGTTTGGCGTTTAAAATCATACGGTTCGTTTCGTAATCGATATGAGCGTCTTCTTCGGCAACGACGGCGTTAATGCCCGCCGGAACAAAATCGCCCGTCGAAAGCCTGACGGTTTGACTCCAAGGAATGCATAACGCATCGTCCGTCGGCTCTTTGAGAATAAATCCGTATCCCTCTTTGAGGCTCATAGGGTATTTCGGTAGCGCAAAGTGGGCGTGTACGTTTGCCGCCGAAATGCGATGCATCGCCTTCAATAAAGAGAGCGTTTGTGTTTTTCGTAAAGGTGCAACGGCGGTTTGAATCGTTTTGAGTGCTTCTTGGTATAAAACGGGCATGGGAAAACCTTATGATTTATGCGGGATATTATACTAAAACGGGTAAAATTTGAGACTATTTTTTGTGAAGGAATTTTCATCATGGAAGAACTTATCGCACTCTCTTCCGACTTGCATCTTTTATTTATCGTTCTTTTAGTCGGTTTAATCGGAGGGAATCTGTATTTGCTCAAAGGCGATCGCTCTTTTGTTAAGCTCTCTAAACGACTCGAACTGTTGGCTCCGCAATATTACATCGTTTTGGCGGGAATTTTTTTTACGGGATTGATCGTGATGGCGGTACGCCAGTTTACGTTTTCGCTTTTAGTGTGGGTGATGATCGGCGTTTGGGTTTATATCGTCGCGTTTGGTATCCGAAACCATAAAAGTTATAAAAAGGTGCGCATCGCGCAAATGGATCTGAACCGTTACAAGACGCTCACGATTCGTAAGTACCTTATCGACGCCCTTTTAATCGTTATCACGTCACTTCTGTTTTACGCGGTGCGATAAAATGCAGTTTGTGTATCATTCTCATGCCGGTGACGAAACGTTACATGTAGACGTCAAAGCTTACGAGCATCTCTTTAAAGTTAGGCGTATCGGGATCGGTACGACGCTTTTTTGGCGCAATGCTTCAGACGATATTTTATACGAATACGTCCTAGAGAGCATCGGTAAAAAAGAAGCACTCTTACGCTTAACGCACCAAACGTACGCTCCCGTTTTTTCCGCGCGATCTTTACATGTCGGTTGGAGTATCGTCGATCCGAAAATCGTCGAAAAAACATTACCGATGCTCAATGAATTGGGTGTCGAAAAAATGACTTTTTTTTACGCCGAGTTTTCGCAAAAACAGTTTAAACTCGATCGTGAACGTATGGAACGTATCGTGATCAACTCTTCACAACAATGTGGACGAAGCCGCTTGATGTGGTTTGAAATGCTCCCGAACCTGAAAGCGTTTCTAAGCGCGTATCCCGAAGCGACGATCATCGATTTTAGCGAACGTAAACTCACGGCTCACGATGACGTTCGAACGCTCGTCGTGGGACCTGAAGGAGGGTTTAGCGATAAAGAGCGCGCGATGTTTGACGCGCACCGTATTTTGGGTCTTTCGTGCTCGAGTATATTAAGAAGCGAAACAGCGGTCACGGCGGCCGTCTCGAAAATATTGGCATGACTTGAAATAATCAATCTTTTGTGCTATAATTTGCACCCTTTGGCAAAACATGCCAAACAACAGATTTTATTTTTATGATAAACAATTTAAGGAAAAACGTTATGAAAAAAGATATTCATCCCGAATACGTACCGTGTGTCGTTACTTGCGCATGCGGTAACAGCTTTGAGACGCTCTCGAATAAATCCGAGATCAAAATCGACATTTGTAGCGCATGCCACCCTTTCTTTACGGGCAGTGAGAAAATCGTGGATGCCGCAGGTCGCGTTGAGAAATTTAAGAAAAAATATAACTTAAAATAATTCTCGAATAAAACATTGGTCTATTTTATTCCTACTCCCATAGGAAACTTAGATGATATTTCGGTAAGAAGCCTCAAACTTCTTGCCGAATGCAAAACGCTCTTTTGCGAAGACACCCGCATTACAAAAAAACTCCTTACACTTTTAAGCGACAAACACCGCATTACGTTTCACGTCGAACGTTTTATTTCCATGCATTCACACAACGAACAAAGCGTTTTGAGCGAAATCGATTCGGCCGTTTTTCAAGAAAACGTCGGCTATTTAAGTGATGCCGGAATGCCCGGTATTAGCGATCCCGGAAGCGTTTTGGTACGCTACTGTCAAGAACATGCCATTACCTATGAAATTTTACCCGGAGCCAATGCCGCACTTTTGGCATATGTCGCAAGCGGGTTGGGGACGCACCGTTTCATTTTTTACGGATTTTTAGCGCATAAAGGAAACGACCGCTATAACGAATTGACGGAAGTTTTAAATCTTCCTTACGCCGTTATCGTGTACGAATCGCCGCATCGTATCGAAAAGCTAGTGGACGAGTTAGCCCATTTTGCGCCAGAACGTAGCATTTTTGCGATTAAAGAAGCGACGAAATTGCATGAAAAACGCTTTTTAGGAACGGCTTTAGAGGTACAAAGTGCCTTTAAAAACGCTAATTTAAAAGGCGAATGGGTCGTGATCGTGACTCCCGAAAAACAAGAGAATGCAGAAGCGATTACCAAAGAAGATATTCTAAGCCTCGATTTACCTCCGAAACAAAAAGCGAAACTTCTCTCGAAGCTCACCGGAAAAAGCGTCAAAGAGTGGTATATCGCGCTTCAAAAGTAAGTAACTTTTTTGCTATAAGCCTGAGTGATCGACGCTACTTTTTGTGCCAAACTCGTATTATTTTAAGCCATTTTAGATACAATAATTGTCATGATTATTTACGGTAAACAACTATTTTTACATCTGTTAGAGCACTATCCTTCAAAGCTCCAAACGGTTTTTTTGTCCAAAAAATGCGATCCGAAACTTTTTTCACGCATTGCCAAAGTGACATCAAAAATTTGTAGCATCGATGAACGTAAAGCGCAAGCCTTATGTCACGGAGGAAATCATCAAGGGTTTATTGCCGAAATCGACGCGATGAACTTAACGCCTTTTAACGAGATTAAGCACGGCTCGTTTTTGGTGGTTCTTGATGAGGTAACCGATGTCGGAAATATCGGAGCAATCGTACGAAGTGCCTACGCATTCGGTGCGGACGGATTGATTTTAAGCGGCGTCAAAAATTGTAATCTCGAAGCCATTTTACGTACGAGCAGTGCCGCGGCGTTTGAACTACCGATCGCGCTGTGTCCTTCGACGCGTGATATGCTTAACGAATTGAAACAGATGGGTTTTACGCTTTACGGAGCCGATATGGGCGGTGAAGACGTAAAAGACGTTAGCTTCCCTTCTAAAAAAGTGTTAGTGATGGGAAGTGAAGGAAAAGGACTTTCTCCTAAAATCAAAGAGCGGTTAGACAAGATTATTTCAATCAAAATGGCAAGAGCATTCGACTCTTTAAACGTAAGTGCGGCAGCTGCGGTACTGTGTGATAGGATAGCCAATGGATAAAGATATCAGGGTATTGGAAAAAATCGGATTGCAAGAAGTTTGTAAGCGAACACATATCGAAGTCGCTCAGTTAGAGTATATGATCAACAATCAATACGAAAAGCTCAATAAGATCAATACTTTAGGATTCGTCAAAATTCTTTCCCGCGAGTATAAACTGGATTTGAGCGATTGGTTAGAGGGTTTCTACGACTATTGGGCAGAACATAAATCGGAAGAAGACGAGCAAAAAGAAAAAATTTTTGTTCGTGCCAAGAGCGATCGAAGTTCTAAAAAAGCGGCAATTCTTTTTTTATTCATTGCCTTTATTGCCGGAATGTTCGGTATCTTTTCTATTTTTAAAATCGATTTTGATTTAGGGAACATGTTAGATCAAGTCAAAGGCGAAACCAATCAAACGTCCGCATTTCAAAACGCTCCCGTCGTTCAGGAAGCGGCAAGCTCTTTGGGTGTCAAAGTTGAAGAACGCAGTGTGGAAACCAATAGTTCCAATGCCACCGTTCGTGCAGTTGTCGTTCGAATCGACGAAAATTTGACGCGCGCATCAGAGGCGAATATGAGCGGTGAGCGCAATGAAAGTAACGTTTCGTTACCGCTTCCGCTTTCTCCCGTCGATACGAATGTCTCATTGGTCTCGAATATTCCTCAAAACCGAGCGATTATCGTACCGACAAAGCGTATTTGGATCGGTAGGGTCTCCTTGGACGATATGAGTCGCAAAGAGACTACGGGCGATCAAAATATCACGATCGATTTAACCAAACGCCAACTGATTAAAACGGGTAACGGTTTTTTCAAGCTCTCTTACGATGGGAGCACCGAGGATTTTGGTGAACAGGGCAGTACCCGTTTCTTGGTGGAAAACGGCAAAATACAAAAAATTTCCGAAGAGAAGTTTATCGAGTTGAATCGAGGTAAAAATTGGTAAAAAAATTATTTTTGATCCTAATAGCGAGTCTTTCGTTATTCGGCGCACAGAGCGTTCAGGAAAAAGTTAAAAGTTTTGTCGGCGCAACGCAATACGACAAACAGATCAATTTGATCCAAGTCTTATTTGCACAACCTGCCGCTTTTACTTTACCTAACGGTGAAGTGGACAGTGTTAAGGTCATTTCCGTTTTGAAGAAAAACGGCTTAGTGCAATTGCTGTACGATAGACCGATACAACTTCGTCTGGCGTTTCGTACGCAAAGCGATCCGCTTATTTTTTTGAAAATTATTAACGAATCGCTCGAGACGATGGGGTATAACTATTTTTTAACCAATAACGCTTTACGCGACAGTGCCGGATTTGTATGGGAAATTTACCTTCAAACCGAACATGTCGTTGATCCCGAAGCGTTCGCCCGTGCCCTTGGGGCTAGGGGATGTACTATAACGAATATCGTGAAAAACGATGAACACTATTGGTTTTACGATATCGACTCAAGCAATGCGTATCTTTCGGCACGCAAAGTCGAGGTCGGTACGACAAGTTTAGGAAAGCCTTTAAAACCTTATTGGATCGACGTGCACAATCTCAAAGAGATCAGTTTGACGGTTCAATCGGGAGACAAATGGTTTCCGGATGTTGCCTTTTTTGATGAGCACTTACACCTTTTAAGCGATATCAAATCAGAAGAGTCGACGCGTATACTCAAGCTTAAAGTTCCAAGCGGTGCCGCTTATTTGAAAATAAGCGATGCTTTTTTGCTGGAAAATATTAAGCACGGGTTATCATTGAATGTCAAAGAGTAAAGGATAAGCAATGTTTGACGAAATTCGATTTAATACGATTGAGAGATTACCGGGTTATGTTTTTGCAGAAATTAACGAGTTAAAATTAGCCGCACGTAGAACCGGCGAAGATATTATCGATTTTTCGATGGGAAATCCTGACGGAAGAACGCCGCAGCATATTATCGACAAATTGGTCGAATCGGCACAAAAAGACGGAACTCACGGTTACTCCGTCAGTAAAGGTATTTACAAACTTCGTTTAGCTATCTGTAATTGGTATGCACGAAAATACGGCGTTACGCTTGATCCTAATACCGAAGCGGTAGCAACGCTCGGCAGTAAAGAGGGTTTTGTACACTTGGCTCAAGCGATTATGAATCCGGGCGACGTTGCCGTTGTCCCCGATCCGGCCTATCCGATTCATGCGTATGCATTTATGATTGCGGGCGGAAACGTGCATAAGTTTGCCTTGGATTATAACGAGCATTATGAACTGGATAAAGAACAATTTTTTACCAAACTCAAAAAAGTGTTTAAAGAATCGGCACCCAAACCGAAATTCGTCGTCGTCAATTTTCCGCACAACCCGACGTGCGTAACGACGGATAAAGCGTTTTACGAGGCTTTAGTTGCTTATGCGAAAGAGGAGCGCTTTTATATTATTAGCGATATTGCGTATGCCGATCTCTCGTTCGACGGATACGAAACACCTTCTATTTTTCAAGTAGAAGGCGCTAAAGACGTGGCGGTAGAGTGTTATACACTTTCCAAAAGTTACAATATGGCGGGCTGGCGCGTCGGTTTCGTCGTCGGTAATAAGAAATTGGTCGGTGCGCTTCAAAAAATTAAGTCGTGGTTCGACTACGGTATGTTTACGCCGATTCAAGTCGCTTCAACCGTAGCATTGGACGGTCCGCAAGAGTGTGTCGACGAGATTCGCGCAACGTATAAAAAAAGACGCGACGTTTTGGTCGAGAGTTTCAACCATGCGGGTTGGCCGATGGGAAAACCCAAATCGACCATGTTCGTTTGGGCTAAAATTCCTAAAGTTGCCGAACATTTGGGAAGTATGGAATTTGCAAAACAACTGCTCCAAGAAGCCAAAATTGCCGTAAGCCCCGGTATCGGTTTCGGGGAAGCCGGAGACGGATACGTGCGAATTGCGTTGATCGAAAACGAAAACCGCATTCGCCAAGCCGCGCGCAATGTCAAGAAATATTTGAAAAGTTTAGAAGGTACAAACGTATGATCAAAGTCGGAATCATCGGTGTCGGAACCGTCGGTAGCCATGTGGTAAAAATCTTACGTGAAAACGAAGATATTATTACCGCACGCACCGGTAAAAAAATTGTTCCGGTACTCGGTGTCGTGAGAGATTTAAACAAACCAAGGGAGGTTGATCTCCCTTTAAGCGATTCGGTAGACGCCGTTTTGGAAAATCCGGAAATCGATGTCGTCGTCGAGTTGATGGGCGGTGTAGAAGAGGCGTATGCAATCGTAACAAAAGCCCTTAAACATAAAAAAGCGGTCGTGACCGCCAATAAAGCGTTGTTGGCGTATCATCGCTACGAACTGAAAGATTTGGCGGGAGAGACGCCGATCGGATACGAAGCGAGCGTCGCAGGCGGAATTCCGATTATTAAAGCGTTAAGAGAAGGGTTAAGTGCCAATCATATTGAAGCGATCAAAGGCATTATGAACGGTACATGTAACTTTATTTTGACGAAAATGATGAATGAAAAAGCCGAATTTGCGGACGTCTTAAAAGAAGCACAAGCGTTAGGTTATGCCGAAGCCGATCCGAGTTTTGACGTCGGTGGATTCGATGCGGCGCATAAATTGCTGATCTTGGCGAGCATCGCTTACGGTATCGACGTTAAACCCGAAGAAATTCTCATCGAAGGCATTGAACAGATTAACAGCGAAGATATCTATTTTGCCAAAGAGTTCGGTTACAACATCAAACTTTTGACGATTGCTAAAAAAAGCGGCGATCAAGTCGAACTTCGCGTTCATCCGGTGCTGGTGCCGATGCAGCAGATGATTGCCAAGGTTGATGGCGTTATGAACGGTATTAGCGTTATCGGCGATCGTGTCGGCGAGACGATGTATTACGGTCCGGGAGCCGGCGGAAGTGCAACGGCAAGTGCGGTCGTATCCGACTTGATCGATATTGCTCGCCATACGCAAAATTCGCCGATGTTAGGGTTTATTAGCTCTTTGGAAAAAAGCGGCTTGACCTTAATGTGTAAGGACGATATCGCCACGCAGTACTATATTCGCGTAAGCGTTATCGATAAAATCGGTGTTCTTTCGAAAATTTCGGAAGTGTTAGGCAAACACTCTATTTCTATCAGTAGCTTTATTCAAAAGCAAGATTCAAAGAAGAGCGAATGTGCCGTTTTACTTTTTTCGACGCATACATGTAAAGAAAAAGATATTCAAAAAGCTTTATGCGACATTAGTGATTTAGAGTTTGTCGAACGTAAACCGACAATGATTCGTATCGAGTCGTAAATGGGGCTTGAACAGGGAAAAGAGGCCGAAGAAAAAGCCTCTTTATACCTTCAATCGTTAGGTTACCGTATTTTAGAGCGTAATTTTCATTCTAAATTCGGCGAACTTGATATTGTTGCGCTTAAAGGCGACGTTTTACATTTTTGCGAAGTAAAATTTTCGCATCATTACGATCCGCTTCCGCGCATTACGCCTTCTAAAATGCAAAAAATTATCAAAACCGTTCAATACTATTTTATGCGACATCCCTCTTCTTACGATTATGAAATCGATGCGATTCTCGTCACGCCTGAAACTATAGAAATAATAAAAAATATTAGTTACTAAAAAAATAACTTTACTCGCTATGGTAATTTTAAAGTTAGAGTGAGTATAATTGAGTATCTATAAAATAACGTTTTAGGGGAAAAAAATGGGTAAATATCTAGAATTAAACGCTTCAAATTTTGATAGCACCGTTGCCGAAGGCGTCGCATTAGTTGATTTCTGGGCACCTTGGTGCGGACCTTGTCGTATGATTGCTCCCGTTATCGATGAACTTGCCGGCGATTTCGACGGAAAAGCAAAAATTTGTAAAGTTAATACCGACGAAGAGCAAGACGTTGCGATTAAATACGGTATTCGCTCGATTCCGACGATTTTATTCTTTAAAAACGGGGAATTGGTCGATCAAATGATCGGTGCATCGTCTAAACAAGTATTAGCGGATAAAATCAACTCTCTTCTTTAATTATTAAAACCGAGGATACCAAGGAGAACCAACACTCTTTTGTATCCTCGACTTCTTGTGACTAAATGGTAGATGACCTTTTGCAGGTCATCGCAAAACAGTCCGAAAACGAATAAGGAAATCAGCATGTTAGATTTAGCGATTGTCGGCGGAGGTCCCGCAGGACTGAGTGCCGGATTGTACGCGACGCGAGGCGGACTTAAAAACGTGGTTATGTTTGAAAAAGGAATGCCCGGAGGTCAAATTACGAGCAGTAGCGAAATAGAAAATTACCCCGGCTCGGCGCAAGTTCTTAGCGGTTTAGACTTTATGGCGCCGTGGTCCGAACAGTGCATGCGCTTTGGGCTTAAACATGCAATGGACGAAGTCACGCGCATTTCAAAAAACAGTGACGGGACATTTACCCTCAGTCTTGCAGGCGGTAAAAGCGAAGAAGCCAAAAGCGTCGTCGTTTGTACCGGAAGCACGCCTAAGCGTGCCGAATTTGAAGGTGAGGCAGAGTTTTTCGGTAAAGGCATTAGTACATGTGCTACATGTGACGGTTTCTTTTACAAAAATAAGGAAGTTGTCGCTTTAGGCGGCGGTGATACGGCTTTGGAAGAAGCTTTATACCTTTCGCATATTTGCTCAAAAGTCTATTTGGTGCATCGACGCGATAGTTTTAGAGCCAGCCCGAGCACCGTCGAACGTGTGAAAAACAACCCGAAGATAGAATTGGTATTAAACGTTTCGGTTAAAAAAGCGTACGGCGATAAAATGGGACTTAACGGAATCATTGTCGTCGACAAAGAGGGAAAAGAGCGTGATATTGCAGTTCCGGGAGTGTTTGTTTTTGTCGGTATGAACGTTAACAACGGTATCTTAAAACAGCAAGACGGGACGTTTCTGTGCGATATGGATGAAAACGGAAACGTGATCGTCGATCTTTCGATGAAAACTTCCGTTGCAGGTCTATTCGCCGCCGGAGATTTGAGGACAAAAGCCTCAAAACAAGTCGTTTGTGCCGCCGGAGACGGAGCAACCGCGGGTATTCAAGCCCTTGAATACGTTAATCATCATGCATAAGGAATCAGACGTATGATCAATGTCGGAATTCACGGCTCAACCGGTAGAGTCGGAAGATTATTAATTGAAAATCTTATGAAAGACGCTCAAGCCCGTCCTTATATTTTACATGCTATTGAAGCCTTTAGTTTTGCCGTACCTTCGGAGATTTCCACGACAAACGACGTGAGTGTTTTGTTAGAAAGAAGCGATGTCGTGATTGATTTTACGATTGCGACGGGGACGGAAACTTTATTGGAAAATGCACTCAAATCTCCTACTCCTCTTGTCATCGGTACGACCGGATTAAACGAACATCAGCATAATCTTTTAAAAGAAGCGGCTAATCATATGCCGATTTTATATTCGACCAATATGTCTTTAGGCGTTGCGGTTTTAAATCGTTTGGTCGAACTCGCATCCAAAAGCCTTAGCGATTTTGATATCGAAATCGTAGAGCAGCATCATCGCCATAAAAAAGATGCTCCAAGCGGAACGGCTTTGACGCTCGGCGAACATGCCGCACGCGCTCGAGGATTGGTCTTGGACGACGTGCGCGTTAGCGGGCGTAACGGATTGATCGGTGAACGTAGTAAAAACGAAATTGCAATTATGGCGTTACGCGGAGGCGATATCGTCGGTCGCCATACCGTCGGTTTTTATAATGACGGGGAATTTATAGAGATGAACCATACGGCGACCAGTCGCGATACCTTTGCAAAAGGCGCGATTAAAGCGGCAAAATGGATTGTCCATCAACCAAACGGTCTCTATACGATTAGCGATTGTTTGGGTCTTTAAAAAGGTAGAAGCGTATGTGTGCAATTGTCGGTGTATTTGATGTAAAACATGCTTCCAAAATAGCGTATTATGCGTTATTTGCGATGCAACATAGAGGTCAAGAGGCAACAGGAATCAGTTCAAGTGACGGAAAAAGAATCCGTACGATTAAAGATAACGGACTTGTTACCGAAGTTTTTAACGAAACAAAACTCACTTTTTTAGACGGCGATATGGCAATCGGTCATAACCGTTATTCAACCGCGGGAAGCGATTCGGTTAAAGATGCGCAACCGGTTGCGGCAAGTTATAAACTCGGCGATATTTCGATCGTGCATAACGGAAATTTGATCAATAAGCACGAAGTTCGCAGTCGCCTCATTGAACAAGGTGCTATTTTCCAATCTTCGATGGATACCGAAAATATCATTCATTTGATCGCACGTTCTCAGCAGGATAAACTTAAAGACCGTATTGTCGAAGCGTTAAACGTTATTAAGGGTGCGTATTGTCTTTTGATTCAAAGTCGTTCCAAGATGTTTGCAATCCGTGATCGTTACGGAGTTAGACCACTTTCGATCGGAAGGCTCAAAGAGGGCGGGTACATCGTTGCCAGTGAAACATGTGCGCTTGATTTGGTTGATGCCGAATTTATTCGAGACGTCAGACCGGGGGAAATGGTTATTTTTCGACACGGACAAGAAGCGTTTGAAAGCATTCAACTTTTTGAACCCGAACCGCATATTTGTGCCTTTGAATTTATCTATTTCGCTCGTCCCGATAGTGTGATCGAAGGTAAAAACGTTTATGCGGCGCGTAAACGAATGGGAATGAAATTGGCGGACCTATCACCCGTAAAAGCGGATTTCGTGATTCCCGTTCCAGACAGCGGCGTGAGTGCGGCATTAGGCTACGCTCAACAAAGCGGTATCCCTTTTGAAATGGCAATCGTACGTAACCACTATGTCGGTAGAACGTTTATCGAGCCTACGCAAGCGGTACGCGATTTAAAAGTTAAACTTAAACTCTCTCCGATTCATAAAATTCTAGAAGGTAAAAAAATCGTCGTCATTGACGACAGTATCGTTCGGGGAACGACGTCGCGGCAGATTGTAAAAATGCTCAAGCGTGCCGGTGCGTCGGAAGTTCACATGCGCATCGCTTCTCCTACGATCGAGCATCCTTGTCTTTACGGTATCGATACTCCAAGTTACAAAGAGCTGATCAGTGCTAATAAAAACGTGGAAGAAGTACGCGAGTATATTGGAGCCGATTCGTTAGCTTTTTTAAGTATTGAAGCCCTTAAAGAGAGCATTGGAAACGATATGAACTATTCGCTCGTGAGTTTTGATGGAAACTATTTTATTAAATAATGCGCGCTATTTTAACCGCGGGGCGGTATTTTAGAGAAAAATTTAATGTCAACGTTTATAAAGTGCCGATCTCTATTTTTGGATTTACATGTCCAAATATTGACGGGAGTGTGGCTAAAGGTGGATGTATTTTTTGCGAAAACGAGTCCTTTAGCCCCAACTTAGGGCATAGTAAAGAGCGGCCGAAGCGCTTTTTTTTGCAACCGAATACTTCCCATAACCCTTATTTAGACTTTCAGCTTTTACAGCTTGAAACACAATTTAAAAAAACTCAAAATAGCTTACGTAAAAAGTTCGGAGCAAAAAAATTTATCGTCTATTTTCAATCGTTTACCAATACGTATGCTCCTTTAGAGACGCTAAAGGCGTTGTATACGAAGGCACTCGGTTTTGAAGACGTTATCGGTTTGAGTATCGGTACGCGTACCGATAGCATTTCACCGGACATTTTAGAATATTTGGCTGAGCTGGCGCAGACCCATGAAATTTGGGTAGAGTACGGCGTGCAATCGTCTTTTGATACAACGTTGCAACGTATCAATCGCGGGCATGATAGCGCCAATATTGCTTCCAGTATTAAGTTGACGCGTCGGTACGGATTGAACGTCTGCACGCATATGATTTTTGGATTACCGCAAGAGACACAGGAAATGATGCTTGAAAGCGTTAAATTTGCGCTTAGTCTTGATGTACAATCGTTCAAGTTTCACCCGCTCTATGTCGTCAAAAAAACGGCTCTTGCGCATGATTTGAATAAAGGGACGTTTACGCCGATCACGGAAGAAGCTTATATTGATACGCTCGTCAAAGCGGTAGAGCTTCTTCCCTCACATGTCATGATTCAGCGCGTAAGTGCCGGCATAGGCGATACGTCGTTATTGGCACCCGATTGGTGTTACGATAAACATCGACAAATGTTCAATATTCGTCAAGCGTTTGCCCATCAGGGCTGGTTATATTAGTGGCAGAAAAGTTCGTAACGCGTATAAGGTTTGCTAAAAGAGGGCGGATAGCGCATAAAGACCGTAAAGTTACGTAATTCTCCGGGGCGAAGATCTTCGGCAATGACGAATTCTTTGGTCGTCTCGACGCCGATATCATCGTCTTTGTGTTTAAATAAACTATCTAACGCCGATTTGGGCACAAAAATAGCACTATCGGTTCCCGTTTTTTCGATAGCGTTATTGGAAACTTTGACTTCTAAAGTGCATTGTGCAATCTGAAAATTTCCGATATTGCGAATTTGACCGCTGATGGCAAACGATTCGTTCACGAGCATTTTTTTCTGAATCACGTTATCAAGTTGTGCCAATTTGGTGTATTTGTCCAAAACATAAATACTGAAAAAGGTTAAAATCGACATCGCTAAAATATTGGTTAAAATAGGTGCCGCTAAAGAAGATTTTTCGTCACGGTTTTGGATTGTCAAAACCAAAAAAAGTATAAACAGTACGGCAATAATAGAAACGGCAATCCAATGTAAAATCGTAAAATAAGTCATTGGGTCTCCTTAATAACATTCCGCCTTTAAAGTGGCGTTGACATCTCCTTGATAGGTAAAATCATCAAAGAGAATGCGAATATTCGTCAACTCATTCGGGGAAAGACTCTCTTGAACTAGTATCGACTGATTTGCGATAGGCTTTAATCGAGTCATCCAAGCTTTAATTCCTCCTTCGGAAGTTTGTTTGATTGCGCTTGTTTGAACCAAACAACGTTTGAAGGGTTTTTTAGAGAGGTTTTGAAGGGTAGCTTCGACAATGAGGGTATCGGAAAATACGAGCTTTTTCACCGTCGTGATTTCCGTAACGTTTTGGCGCAAAAGCGTATTGAGTTTATAGTGAATCAAAAAAGGCGAGGCTGCAAAAAAGATCAAAGAGAGAATAATGATAAGTACGGAGAGCGCTGAAGAGCGTTTGGCGATCAAAATCGCAAACGCAATCAGCATTAAAAACGTCACGATAAGCCATGCAAACGCTAGATAATCATACAAACCTAAATTTCTAAAATAGGTTAAGAGTGAAATTTTAAGCGCGTCAATGAGCATTGCGACTGTTTTTTTCCTCGATGCCGCTTAAGCCGAATCGACGCTTAAGCTCTTGTTTAATACGATCGGGGTGAATATTTTTTGCTCCAAGTGCTACAATCGTATGGAACATCAAATCCGCCGCTTCGTAAATGATAGCTTCTTGCTCACCGTCTTTACATGCAAAACAAAATTCGCCCGCTTCTTCAACAACTTTTTTTAACATGCTATTATCGCCTTTTTGAAGCAGCGAAGCGACGTAAGAGCTTTTCGGATCGGCATGTTTTCGTTCTTGAACAATGTGATAGAGCGTGTCGGCGATCGAATATGCTTCGATAGTTTTTTGAGGTTCTTTAGGTGCCTCGTCGATATCGACGCGATTAAAAAAGCACGACATACGTCCCGTATGGCATGCGACGCCTTCTTGTTTGACTTTGATGAGCAAAGTATCGTTATCGCAATCTAAATAAGCTTCTTTGACATACTGTAAATGCCCGCTCGTCTCGCCTTTCTTCCATAGCGTTTGGCGACTACGCGAAAAATAGTGCGCAATTCCCGTCTCCAACGTCAGTTTCAACGCTTCCTCGTTCATGTATGCGAACATCAGAACTTCTTGTGTATCATACGCTTGAGCGATGACCGGAAGAAGGGGAAATTTCTCCCAGTCGATTGTTTTTAAAAGTTCGGTACTCATTTGGCGACGCTAACGGCTTTTTGGCTATCTTTCGTATCGACCCAAATGTTGGGAACCGAGCCGCCCGGCGTTAAGAAGATTTTCGCATCTTTGTTTTCTTTTAACGCTTCGTTAAATTTGCCTTGAACTTCGATTTGGCGGAGGTTCAACAAAGGAGCGGAGATGCTTTCGCTAATTTTTTTATTGGCATAAGCATCGGCGTCCGCTTCGATCTTAATTGCATTGGCTTGACCTTGTGCGTTAATTTCTCTAGCTTTGGCTTGACCTTCCGCTTCGGCGGCACGTTTTAGAGCTTCTTGATTTGCGCGTTCGACTTCGTATTTTGTACGTTCGACTTCTTGGCGTGCAACTTGTACGCGTTCGATTTGTTCTTTAATTTTAGCCGGAAGTACGATTTCACGGAGTTGAACCGTTAAAAGTTCAACGGGTTGACCCGGTTGGGCATCGATCGCTTTGCGAATACCTTCTTCGATATTGACGGCAATTTCATTGCGTTTTTGCGGAAGTTCCTCGGCGTTAAATTTACCGACAACGCTTCGCGTCACATCGCGAACGACGGGGTTGATGATCTTATCTTCCCATGACATACCCCATGTTGCAATGGTTTGCGGTGCGGTTGAAGGCTCGAGTTTGTATTGCACGGTCAGTTCGATCGAAACGGGTAAACCCCTAGCATCCAAAACGGAAATGGCGGCATTACGCTTAATACCGGAACCGCGTTGTACCACTTCGCCCAAATCTTCGGTTGAAGAGTAGTTCATAATACGTACTTTCGTGTCAACGATAAAAACTTGTTGAATAAACGGAAGAAAAAGATGAAATCCCGGTTCCATCGGAATCGGTTCAAACTTACCCGTCGTCGCTTTAATTCCCATTTCACCGGAATTAATAATCACAAACGGTTTAGCGATAATAAAAATAACGATGATCGCGATGACGACGTAAATCAGTCCGGCTTTCTTTCCCAAGTTTTTCATAAAATCGGGAGGTTCGACGTTGAAAGGCGTACGATTGTCGTTGTCGCCTCCGCCTCCAAAACCGCCGCCGTTATTTTTTTTCTTAAAATAGTCGTTCAAATCTGCTGGCATATCGTTCCTTTGGTTAATTAAATAAATGTCAAGAGGTGCTTGTATTTTGGATTGCGTCCGTAAACGACGTCAAAATAAGCCTCTTGAAGTTGACGGGTTATAGATCCACGTTTTCCATCACCGATGACGTAATTATCGACGTCTTTAATCGGCGTTACTTCTGCGGCGGTTCCCGTAAAAAATGCTTCGTCTGCAATATACACTTCATCGCGAGTGATGCGTCTACGCTCGATAGGAATACCCGCCTCTTTAGCCAAATCCAGTACGGTCGCTTGTGTAATGCTCTCTAAAGACGTATCGTTTGGAGGCGTAATCAACGTGCCGTTTCGAACGATAAAAAAACACTCTCCGCTGCCTTCGGCGATAAATCCTTCGTCGTCAAGTAAAAGAGCTTCTTCGTAACCTGCTTCCAAAGCTTCGTATTTTGCCATTTGTGAATTGAGATAATTCGCAGCCGATTTGGCTTTGCCCATCATTGATTTGGCAGGATTTCGGGTAAACGAAGAGATTTTAACGCGAATGCCGTTTTCCAATCCTTCGTCGCCGAGGTAGCTTCCCCATTGCCATGCCGCAATAGCCGTATTAACGGGTGCTTGGATATGATTGAGTCCCATGACGCCGTATCCGAGATAAATCAGAGGACGAATGTAAACGTTGGCGGTAAAGCGGTTGGCTCTTAAAAGCTCAAGGTGAGCCTGCTCTAACTCTTCTTGTGAAAAATTGGCCTTAATGCGTGTAATTTTTGCCGAGTTTAAAAGGCGTTTCGTGTGTTCTTTAAGCTTGAAAACGGCCAAACCTTCTTTGGTCATGTAAGCACGCGTACCCTCAAAAACACCGTTACCGTAGTGAAGCGTATGGGTTAAAATATGTACTTTTGCATCATCCCACGCAACTAGTTTGCCGTCCATCCAAATAAATTGTGCTTTATCCATTGTCTAGCCTTATCGTGAAGTCGTTTGTAAAGAGAAATTATAGTAGCTAAACTTTAATTAAAGATAGTTTTAGGGTTAAAATCAACGCCGCAATCTTAAAGAAGATCGTGCCAATCTATGTTAAGATGCTACAAAAATTCTACATGTAAGGATGATTGATGCTTAAGATCGGCGATAATGCCCCCGAATTAACGCTTCCCAACCAAGACGACGTTGAAATTTCGCTTCGCGATTTGGAGGGGAAGTGGATAGTTCTTTATTTTTATCCCAAAGACAATACTCCCGGATGCACAACGGAAGCATGCGATTTTACGGCGACTTTGCCGCAATTTGACACTCTAGGAGCAGTCGTTTTGGGCGTTAGCCCCGATAGTACGGCGTCGCATCAAAAGTTTATCGCAAAGCAAAAACTAGACATTACGCTTTTATCCGATTCGACGACCCAGATCGCACAACGCTACGGCGTATGGCAATTGAAAAAGTTTTGCGGTAAAGAGTATATGGGAATCGTGCGTTCGACGTTTTTAATCGATCCCGAAGGAAAAATCGCACAGATTTGGTCTAACGTCAAAGTGAAAGATCACGCAAGTGAAGTGAAAAAAGCATTAGAGGCGCTCGTATAAAGCGCCTTCTTAATTGCTAATCGAAATGGCACACCCTATCCATGATTCTCGCTGTGCGTCTACCGCTTGTACCTCTTGTTTAATGAGTCTTTCGGGAGTGATGTTGTAGGAATTTGCCAGCTTTTGGACAATCGCCTCGGCGCGCTTTTGCGCAAGGGCGTGAAGGACCGCGGGATCGATTACGACCGTTTCGGCAATTTTAGCGATTAGGCGGTCGTTAATAGCGGGAGGATCGAGTTGTTCTTCCTTGCATTGTTTCATCAGCGTACCGTACGCATCGTCTCCGTATTTTTGAATGAAGAGTTTTTGCACGGCTCGGGCATAAGCGTCTTCCGTGCTATTTTTAGAGAGCTTTTGTTCGATTTGGGCGGTTATGTTATTTTCTTTTAACGCCTGCATATCGAGTGTTTCGTTGTAGCTAGGGGTAATAAGCAACTTTAAGGCGGATCGTTTTTCCAAAATTTGTCGGTACTGTGCCATTTTCTCTTCTTCCGAAGCAATCAGCACGGCTTCGCCTGCCGCAAAGTCGATGCTTTGAAGGTTTTCGGCTTCAATGCCCAAAAGAGAACCTAAAAGTTTAAACGGAGAGGTAACGATGCCTCCGATGAGATTGCCGATTGCTTTCCAAACGACGCTTCCGTAACGAAACTCCGGATCGTTAAGGTCTCCGCTGACCGGAAGATCCAGATCGATTTGTCCTTTCGAATCTTTTAAAAGAGCTATCGCTAAGTCTAGCGGTAGATTGAGGGCATCTTCGCTTTCGATCTTTTCGCCCAAGACCAAAGAGTCTAAATTGATCTTGTTTTGACCCTCCATAAGTCCTTTTTTAATTTTATAATTCAAATCTAACGAAAGTTTTCCCTCTTTAATCGCATATCCGACGAATTTTCCCGAATAAGGCGTTAATTTAGGCATCGCGATATTTTTGAAGATTATTTTGAGATTGGCATGGTTTTTGATGTCAAACGGCAATAAGGTACTGTCGATTTTTGCATAGCCGTATTTATCGACCTTTCCTTCTATCTTTAACGTGGAAGGCTTCGTACTTTTCGTATCGAGCGTGGAGAGTGAGCCGTTGAGATTATCCGCAAACGTTGCAAAAGGGATCGGCAATGAAGCGTCTTGAAAATGCGCCGTTCCTCTTTTTAAAGAGATATTGCCTAAAAAAAGTGTTAAAGCACTCTCTTTGGAGACGGATTTTTGATGGTGTGTTGTTGTAGGAGAGGCTTTTTGTTCGACAAGAAGGTCGGCGAAATTCGTGCTATGGTCTTTTTTGATATCCAAATTCACGTACGGTTTGTCAAGTGCTATTTTTTGAATGCGCAATACTTCAGGGTCTAAGGTATACGATAATGCGCTTAAATTCAAGCTCTCCCATGCAACCAAAGGCGTTTTAAAACGATCAGCAAGCGAAAACTTTGAAACCGTAATATCGCCTTGAACGTCAAGTTTGGTTTGTCGATCAAACGAGGCCTTAAGCAGCGTATCGAGCGAAACGTAACCGTCTTGGATCAGTACCGTCGTAAAGGGTTTGAGATAAGGTTGTGCTTTTTCTAACGAGAGCGTATCGGCGACAACACGCACATCCAAGGAGGAACGAGCGGGAAGAAACGTGCCTTTGAGCTTCAAAGAAGCCTCTTTATCGATCGTGCCGTTGAGATCGAATGCAATCGTTTGATTGGTATCGTTAGTGATGTTATCGACGATTAAAGAAAGCGGAGCGCAATCGATAGGCGAAGATTTCACGTTTTGATCGACGACATGTACGCGAGCCGAATCGACGTAGAGTCGACGAAGTACAAAGCTCCACGGCGAAGGCGTAGCGGAAGTGGACGAGGCTACTGTGTTTTCGCTTGCTGGGTGTGTTTTGGAAGCAGGCGGCGTAAACAATCTTTCAAAATTGACGCGATACGCTTTTTCGAGTTGCAAACGAATATTCGGTTGCGTCAAAGATGCTTCCGCAATGTTGACATGTGAAGCTTGTAGATCAAAATCGATTCCGTCTAACTTGAATGAGGGGATTTGAATCACAGATTGATTTGCATCGGTAAATTCGGTATTTTCGACCAGTAAAGAGCCTTTTTCGATGAGCACGGAAGGCGAGCTTTTACTTAAATCGATCCAGAAGGGAATGCGAAGCGTTAGATCGCCTTTGGAGAGCCGTGCGGGCAGAGTGCTTAAGGTATATCCCCAAAGCGTAGAAAGCGGTAGCTTCGTTAGGTTAAGCTCTCCGTAAAAAATAAGCGGTTCAATGATAAGGCTGCTCGCGATGGAGAGTTTTTCTTCATTTTGTAAAACGGCTTTGATCGCATGAAGGCTCAAATCGTCTTTATGGAAACTCAAATTATCGGCCGTATAGGAGATAGGTCCGATTTCAAAGTGGAAAGGATGCTCACCTCTTGGGTCTTGAAAAAGCGTATGCGCATTGTGAATTTCCACATGTTTGACGATGAGCGGCATGGTAAGAGAGGTCGACGTTTCGGATGCGTTGTTCTCTTGCGTTTGCGTGTTAGGAAAAAGTTTGAGAAGTTTGAGCGAACCTTCTTGATCGAGGCTTAGATCGATATCGGGATTGTCGATACGAACCGCTTTGATCGAAAACTCTTTTTTAAACAGAGCCGAAGGATCGTAATTGAGATAGATATGTCCGATGCTAATGGCTTTAGCGGCATTAGAGTCTAACAGTGCCAACGACTCGAGATTGACTTCAAACGTAAAAGGGTTAAAGCGAACGTGCTCGACGTTGATAAAAATACCGACTTTTTCGTGCAAGAGTGAAGGAAGTTGCGTGCGTACCCACCACGGAAGGATCACGAAACCGCACAGTGTGTAAAACAACGGGAGGCTAATCAGCCAAAATACAATCGTTTTCATATTTTTTGTGAGCATAAAACACTCCTGTTATCGATTGAATTTATTATACACTAAAAACAAAAAAATCTTTTTAAAACTATGAGTTTTATGAGGTTGTCATTGCTTTTGCTAGCGCGATACGGTCTTTTATACATCATTACGTAAAGGAGAATACTACCCAGTGCATATACGAATGAGCGCAAAGAGATGGTATACTTTTAGCAAATTTATTCCGTAAAGAAACCATGCATGCTCGTTCATATCTGTTGCTCGGTCGATAGCCATTTTTTTCTTCAAAAATTACGCGAAGCGTATCCTGACGAACCGCTAATCGGTTTTTTTTACGATCCGAATATTCATCCTTACGACGAGTACCGTTTACGTCTTTTGGACGTTCGCCGCAGTTGCCGAAAATTAGGCATCGTTTTATGGGAAGGTTCGTACGATTATGAAGCATGGATCAATGCGGTAAGGGGCTTGGAACATGAACCCGAAAAAGGCAAACGTTGTAATGTTTGTTTTGATAACAGGTTAGAAGAGAGTGCTAAAAAAGCACTGGAACTTGGGGAAAAAATCATTACGACAACTTTACTAACAAGTCCTAAAAAGTCTTTACAGCAGTTAGAACAAGCGTTAGAAACGATAGCACAAAAATACGGTTTAGCAATCGTCGTGCCCGATTTTCGAAAAGACGGCGGTACGCAAGCGCAATTTGCCTTAGCGCGAGACGCGATGCTTTATCATCAAAACTATTGCGGGTGCGTGTTTGCTCTTGCTAAACAACGCGAACAGCAAAAACGTTTTGCCGACGAATTATGTTCTCCTTTGCGTCCGCAATGTTTATCCGGTTCGATCGAAGAGCGGTTGCGTCTTTACGAAGCGGTGATTTGTGCGGAGGAAGAACGTCGACCGTTTCGTCTTGTACGGGAAAAATTTTTAAATTACCGTCTTTTGCGGGCATGGTTACAAAACGATGCGCAAGAAATCGTGCCGAGTTATATCCTTTTTTACTCGACATGTCAGAAAAAAGTATCCAAAACGCGAGTGGCTTTTATCGCATCGGGTGTAGGGTACGCCACTAAAGAAGAGATACGTTTCGTAACGATCGATCGGTTTAACGAGACGGCAAATACTTGCTTTTGCGATGTCAAAGAGATGCTAAGAAACCCTCCCGATCTCGAATGTGAAATGAAGGTTCGTGCGCATCTGTTCCCCTCCGCGGTACTCTCTTTAAGCCCGATTATTATCGTTGACACGCTTGATGAGAGGGAGTATACGCTTTTTCTCGAGAGCGTAAGCTACCCAGACATTAGAGAAAATTTAGTATTTATTAGCTAAAATATTTGAATTTTGTTAATAAGGTTTTTAAAGATGTTAATGGATGTTGTAGAGATTCAAAAAATACTTCCTCACCGATTCCCTTTTTTACTGATTGATCGTATTACGGGATTGACGCCGGGAGAATCCATCGAGGGATTCAAAAACGTGACGATCGGCGAACATATTTTTCAAGGGCATTTTCCCGAACACCCGATTTATCCCGGAGTCATGATTATCGAGGGAATGGCGCAAGCCGGCGGCGTGTTGGCGTTTCAAAGTATGGATAGCGAAAAACAAGAAGACACGAAAAACAAAGTCGTTTATTTTATGAGTATCGATAATGCAAAATTTAGGAATCCGGTTCGCCCAGGCGATCAGCTGGTGTATAAACTCGGCGTGATCAAGCATAGAGGAAATATTTGGGTTCTCGACGCCAAAGCGTATGTTGACGAAAAGCTTGTGGCGGAAGCGGAACTCAAAGCAATGATCGTGGATAAATAACATGTCGAACATTCATCCGACTGCTATCATCGAGGACGGGGCTTTGATTAGCGCAGACGTCGAAATAGGCGCATTTTGCTATGTTTCAAGTCAAGCGAAGATCGGGCAAGGCACAAAAATAGCGCAAGGCACGCACATCTACGGTAATACGACGATCGGTAAACATAACCAAATTTTTTCGCATGCGGTTTTGGGGTCGATTCCTCAAGATTTGAAGTATGCGGGAGAAGAAGTCGAGCTGATTATCGGAGATTACAATAAAATTCGAGAGTTCACGCTTTTCAATCCCGGAACGGCAGGCGGCGGCGGAAAAACCGTTATCGGCAGTTACAATTTATTTATGGGATACGTGCATATCGGGCACGACGTACATGTCGGCAATCACTGTATTTTAGCCAACGCGGCGACGCTTGCGGGGCACGTGGAATTGGGGAATCACACGGTAATCGGCGGTATGACGCCGATTCATCAGTTCGTTAAAGTCGGAGATTACGTGATGATTGCGGGAGCTTCGGCCTTATCGCAAGATATTCCGCCGTTTTGCTTAGCAGAAGGCAATCGTGCGATGTTGCGCGGCTTAAACCTTACGGGGCTTCGCCGTCATTTGGAACGTCAAGATATCGACGAGCTGAAGGCGGCGTATCGAAAATTGTTTGAATCGGGTCAACCGATTCAAGAGACGGCGACCTTGTTATTGCAAAGCGCTTCTAACGCGTACGTCGTACAAATGTGTCGATTTATTATGGAGTCCAAACGCGGCATTCCATTTGAGAGGAAAAATAATGGTGAATAGAGAGTGCAGTTTCTGCGGAACGAAAGAGAGCAACGATACGAGGTTGATTGCGGGCGACGATGTTTTTATTTGCGAACATTGCGTCATTTCGGCGTATAAAATTTTCTTCGGCGATATTCCGGAGACGACCGCCGCATTAAGCCATGACGAAGCGTTTAATCAAGAACTTCTCGTCCCTAAAGAGCTCAAAAAAGTTTTAGACGATTTTGTCATCGGTCAAGACCAAGCGAAAAAGATTTTTTCGGTGGGCGTTTACAATCACTATAAACGTATTTTTAAACAAAGCACGATTCAAGACGATACGGAAATTTCAAAATCCAATATTTTATTAATTGGACCGACCGGAAGCGGTAAAACGCTTATGGCGCAAACGTTGGCGCGCTTTTTAGACGTTCCCATCGCTATTTCGGATGCAACGAGTTTAACCGAAGCCGGATACGTCGGCGAAGACGTCGAAAATATTTTGACGAAGCTACTTCAATGTGCTAACGGCGATATTAAAAAAGCCGAACACGGTATCGTGTTTATCGATGAAATCGATAAAATTGCCCGTATGAGCGAAAATCGTTCGATTACCCGAGACGTATCGGGAGAGGGTGTACAACAAGCACTTTTAAAAATTATCGAAGGAAGCGTTGTTAATATTCCACCTAAAGGCGGACGTAAACATCCGAACCAAGATTTTATTCAAATCGATACGACCAATATTTTATTTGTTTGCGGCGGTGCTTTTGACGGACTCGAAGAGATCGTTAAACGTCGTATCGGCAAAAACGTACTCGGATTTGAACAGGAAAAACGTACCAAAAGTCAAGATGAAGGACTTTTTGATTTAGTCGAGCCCGACGATCTTGTACATTACGGCTTGATTCCGGAGTTGATCGGCCGCTTACATGTCACCGCAAAACTTTCTGCTATTACGCAAGAAGATATGGTACGCATTTTAACGGAACCTAAAAATGCCATCTTTAAACAATATCAAAAGCTCTTTGCCATCGACAACGTACTTCTCTCGTTTACGAAAGAGGCGTTAAGTGCGGTTGCGGAGCTTGCGATTAAACGTAAAACGGGTGCTCGCGGACTTCGAAGTATTATGGAAGATATTATGGTTGACGTTATGTACGAACTTCCCGAGCTTGCCGGCTACGAAGTCGTGATAACCGAAGACGTCGTTTTAAAAGGCGATAAACCGCTTTATGTCAAAAAAGATAAAAAAAGTGCGTAAATAAAGGATTGTAGAGATGATTTTAGACAAAGTGATAGGCTTTTTTTCAAGCGATATGAGTATTGACCTCGGAACGGCCAATACGCTTGTTCTCGTCAAAGGCAAGGGTATCATTATTAACGAACCCTCCGTTGTCGCCGTACAAAGAAATCGCATGGGAAAACAGAGTATTTTGGCCGTCGGTAAAGAGGCTAAAAATATGGTGGGTAAAACTCCCGGCGACATCGAAGCGATTCGTCCGATGCGTGACGGCGTGATTGCCGATTTTGATATGACCGAAAAAATGATTCGTTATTTTATTGAAAAAGCCCATCGCAGAAAAAGTTTTTTACGACCGCGCATTATTATCTGTGTTCCTTACGGTTTGACGCAAGTCGAGCGTAAAGCGGTTCGCGAATCGGCGATGAGTGCGGGTGCGCGTGAAGTCTTCTTGATCGAAGAGCCGATGGCGGCGGCTATTGGAGCCGGACTTCCGGTACGAGAGCCGCAAGGAAGCCTTGTTGTCGATATCGGCGGCGGTACGACCGAAATCGGCGTAGTCTCTTTGGGCGGTTTGGTTATCAGCAAATCGATTCGCGTTGCCGGCGATAAAATCGACTTGGCAATCGTAGATTATGTGAAGAAAAAATACAACCTTCTGATCGGCGAACGAACCGGAGAAGAGATAAAAATTGCTATCGGAACGGCCGTGCCTATGGATGAACCGCTTTCGATGATGGTCAAAGGCCGCGATCAAGTCAGCGGACTTTTAAGCCGTATCGAGTTGACCAGCGAGGACGTACGCGACGCTATTAAAGAGCCTTTGAAAGAGATTGCCGATGCGCTCAAAGACGTTTTAGAGGTTATGCCTCCCGATTTGGCGGGCGATATCGTGGAAAACGGTATCGTGTTAACGGGCGGCGGTGCGTTGATTCGCGGGTTTGACAAATATCTCTCCGACATCGTCAAACTCCCCGTTTTCGTAGCGGACGAACCGCTTTTAGCCGTTGCTAAGGGAACGGGAAAAGCTTTGGAAGAGATAGAGATATTGCAACAACTATCGAATGAATAAATTTAAAATCCTTATACTCTTAGCGGCTTTCGTTTTCGTATCGTTTCGGTACGGAACGGAAGCGAAGCATTATATCGGCGGATTAAATACGAAAGTATTATCCGCTTACGTTGATTTAAAAACGAGTATTGAAAATCGTGTGAACGAACATTTTGCCCAACAAGAAGAGATTAAACGGTTGCGTGCCGAGAATCAGACGTTGCAAAAATCGGCCGTATTATCCATCGCGTTTGCGAGCAAATTAAACGATCTTTTAAAAGAAAACAACGTTACGGCATACTCTCCTAAAATTGCATTGATTCAGTCGATCGGCTATACCGACCTTAACGATTACGGTAAAGTATGGCTTGATTTTAAAGACTTTAATCAAAGTAAAATTTACGGCCTTTTAACTCAAGGATATGCCGCGGGTATCGTCGTATCGAACGACGGGCATCCGCAAGGTTTGTTATTAAGCGATCCCAAATCGATTTTTTCGGTTTACGTAGGTGATCAAAAAATGCAAGGCGTTTTACAAGGAAACCGCAAAGAGATTTTAGTGAAATATATTTCGCAATGGTTGCAACCGCAAGTCGGAGACGAAGTGGTCACCAGCGGACTGGACGGTCTTTTCTTCGAGGGAATTAAAGTCGGAACCGTGACGCAGGTCATCGAAGAGGAGTCATCCAAAACCGTGGTCGTTAAGCCTTATGCCAATGCCCATGTCCCTGCATTTATGCATGTGATTTTACAAAATTAGTCTTGAACCCAGAACCTCAGAGGTGTTGGGTTGAATACTACATGTAGATTAAAGGAAAGAGATGCCAAAACGCCAAGATATTAAAACCATACTATTAATCGGATCAGGTCCTATCGTTATCGGACAGGCATGTGAATTTGACTATTCGGGAACGCAAGCGGCAAAAACACTTAAAGAACTTGGATACCGCGTCGTACTGGTCAATTCAAATCCCGCAACGATTATGACCGATCCGGAATTCGCCGATCGCACGTATATCGAGCCGATTACCGAAGAGGTTATCGCGCGTATTATCGAGAAAGAGAATGTCGACGCGATTTTGCCGACGATGGGCGGACAAACGGCCTTGAACGTTGCCATGCGCATGCACGATCTCGGCTTGCTCGAAAACGTCAAATTTTTAGGCGCAAATCCTGCTGCGATTAAAAAAGGCGAAGACAGACAAGCGTTTAAAGAAGCCATGATGAAAATCGGTATGGATTTACCGATCAGCGCGTATGCTTATACGATGGAAGATGCGTACGCGGCGGCGGAAAAAATCGGCTTTCCGTTGATTATCCGCGCTTCGTATACCTTAGCGGGCGGCGGAAGCGGCGTCGCGTACAATATCGACGAGTTTAAAGAGTTGGCGAGTGCCGGCTTGGATGCGAGTCCGATCAACGAAATCTTAATCGAAGAGTCGCTTTTGGGTTGGAAAGAGTACGAGATGGAAGTTATTCGCGATCGTGCCGATAACTGCATCATTGTTTGTTCCATCGAAAATTTCGACCCGATGGGCGTGCATACGGGCGATTCCATTACCATTGCTCCCGCCCTTACGCTCACCGATAAAGAGTACCAACGTATGCGAAATGCCTCGTTTGCGATTTTGCGTGAAATCGGCGTCGATACGGGCGGCAGTAACGTACAGTTTTCGATTTGCCCCCAAACGGGACGCATGACCGTTATCGAAATGAATCCGCGCGTGAGCCGTAGCTCGGCATTGGCTTCGAAGGCGACGGGATATCCGATTGCCAAAGTCGCCACGCTTTTAGCCGTCGGATTTACGCTTGACGAGATTAAAAACGACATTACGGGTACGGCGGCGAGTTTTGAACCGGTTATCGATTATATCGTAACAAAAATTCCTCGTTTTACCTTTGAAAAATTCCCGCTTGCCGATTCGACGTTGACCACGTCGATGAAAAGCGTGGGCGAAGTCATGGCGATCGGGCGAACGTTTAAAGAGTCGTTTCAAAAAGCGTTATGTTCTTTAGAGACCGGTTTGAGCGGTTTTGAAATTCAAAAAGTCGAAGAAGAAAAACTTAAAAACGAGATTCGACGCCCCAATTGCGACCGCGCGCTTTACGTCGCGGAAGGGTTTCGAAGAGGCTATGACGTCGAAGAAGTGTATCGTTTGAGTAAAATCGATCCATGGTTTTTAGGGCAGATTCAAGAGATCGTCGATTTTGAAAAAGAGATCGACATGTTTATCCTCAATAACGAAACGATGTTACGCAAAGCAAAAACGATGGGTTTTTCGGACAAGATGATCGCAAAATTGATCAACAAAGAGGACAATTTAGAGTTAACCGAAAACGATATTTACTTTGCGCGCAACAAGCTCGGCATCGACTTTGAATACAACGAAGTCGACACGTGTGCGGCGGAATTTAAAGCCTTAACGCCGTATTTGTATTCGACGACGAATATTATGAAAGTGCCTCAACCGTCTAAGACGACGGATGCACAGAAAAAAGTGATGATTATCGGCGGCGGTCCGAATCGTATCGGACAAGGCATCGAGTTTGACTACTGTTGCGTTCACGCGGCATACGCGTTAGGCGATATGGGCGTAAAAACCATTATGTACAACTGCAATCCCGAAACCGTCTCAACCGACTACGACACCAGCGATATTCTCTATTTTGAACCGATCGATTTTGAACATGTCAGAAGCGTGGTCGAAAAAGAACAACCCGATGGCATCATCGTTCATTTCGGCGGACAAACACCGTTGAAATTGGCGAAGAAATTGACCGTTATGGGTGCAAAAATTATCGGAACGACCGCTCGCGTGATCGATATGGCGGAAGATCGAGAAAAATTTTCACAATTTATTAAAGAAAATCATATTAAACAGCCCAATAATGCGACGGCAACCAGCGAAGAAGAGGCGATCGAAAAAGCTAAGATCATCGGCTATCCCGTTTTGGTTCGCCCAAGCTATGTTTTAGGCGGTCGTGCGATGCGCATCGTTTACAATGAAAGCGAACTTAGAACCTATATGAACGAAGCGGTGAGTGTGAGTCACAATTCGCCCGTTTTGATCGATCAGTTTTTAGATCGTGCGATCGAAGTCGACGTGGATGCGATCAGCGACGGTAAAGACGTCTATATCGGCGGCATCATGCAACATATCGAAGAAGCGGGTATTCACAGCGGCGATAGTGCGTGTTCTTTACCTTCCGTTAGCCTCAGCGAAGCGATTTTGGCAAAAATAGAAGTGCAAACACGCCAAATTGCTTTAAATCTCGGTGTCGTAGGACTGATGAATATTCAATACGCCATTTATCAAGACGATGTTTACATGATCGAAGTCAATCCAAGAGCCAGTCGTACCGTACCGTTTGTCAGTAAAGCCACCGGCGTTCCGATGGCAAAGGTCGCAACGCGCGTGATGTTCCAAGGCAATCTTCGCGAAGCGCTTAAATTTTACGACAAATTTAACATGGTAACCGAAGTCGGCGGACTTTTAAAACCAAAGCCGCTCAGCCACGTTGCGGTCAAAGAGGCGGTTTTCCCGTTCAATAAACTTCAAGGCGCGGACTTGATTTTGGGTCCTGAAATGAAATCTACCGGCGAGGTTATGGGCATTAGCAAGAATTTTCCGGCATCGTTTGCGAAAAGTCAAATCGCGTCGGCGAATATCTTACCCAAAAGCGGTGCGGTGTTTATCTCTTTAGTCGATATCGATAAAAGCTATGCCAAGCAGATCGGCGAAAAATTTGTTCAGCTCGGTTTTAAAGTCGTCGCGACCGGCGGAACGCATAAAGCCTTGCGCGATGCGGGTGTGGAAGCGGAATTTGTCTATAAAATTTCCGAAGGACGTCCGAATATCGAAGATAAACTCAAAAACGGCGACATCGCTTTAGTGATTAACACGAGCGACGCAAAATCGAGCAAAGACGATGCGAAAAAGATCCGCCAAGCCGTTCTTCGCTTCAAAATTCCTTATTTTACGACCGTAGCGGCGGCAGCGGCGGCAACGGAATCTATCGCATATATTCAAGATAAAAGCGCGCTTGAACCAAGAGCACTTCAAGACTATCTTAACTAAAACCATGAACCCCGACCTTGTTTATCTAGCGCAAACGGAGACAACGGCGGGGTTTCTCTCCCAAAATGCCGAGGCATTAGCAACCATCAAAAACCGCCCAAACGGTAAACCATTTTTGATGAGCGTGGACAGCTTACACACACTTCGCACCTTTACCCGCATTCCAAAAGAGCATAAAAAACGTATCCGAAGAGCCAAAAAAACCACCTTTGCCTATCCGTGTGGACTGGCGATTCGCGTGATTCAAGACACGGATCACTTAGCATTTTTACGAAAACTGATATGGAGTTATTCCACCTCGTCCAACCCCAGCGGGAAGGGCTTTGATAAAGCCTTTGCCATCGAAAAAGCAGACGTCGTTGTGTTTACATGTAAAGGTTTTTTTGAAGACAAACCCTCAAAGATTTTCAAACTCGGTAAACAAAAGATGAGGAAATTACGGTAGTAAAAAGGCTACAGGGCGTAGCCTTCTGAATTTAATGGTGGCTACATGTATGATTAGGATCGATTTTAGCAACGTTTCCTGCTAAAAAGGCACGTAAAGAGTCTTCTAAAACTTCATTTTTATCGTCAAAATAGACATCAATACCGACTGCTAAAAACTTTTTTAAAGGTTCGCCGCCGATACCGGAAACAATCAGCGCATCGGCGCCTAAAGACTGAATGTTGGTAACGGCATCTGCACATGCTCCCGTAACATGTCCCGGATTTTTATGGATCGTAATTTCTTTAACGATATTTTCTTCAACATTAATGACCGTGTAAAAATTGGCTCGACCGAAGTGAGCTCCTCGTTTAGCGCTTAACCCGTCTTCTTTCATTGTCGGAAAAACAATAATCATAATTTATCCTTTTATTTATTTTTTGTCACACTTATTTTAACACTGCTTGGCTAAAACTTTTCCAAGGTGTTATTTTGGTACGCTTTGTACGCCTCGGCGACACTTAACTCCCCCGCACCGACGTAAATGACCGTTTTCATTTGTGCTAAGACCGCACGGGCATTTTCGCCTGGTCCATTGCCTGTGATGATGACATCAACACCCAAATCCGCCATTGCTTTTACCATCTTTGGACCTGCTCCGTGTTCTTGATTGACGATTTCACGGTTGTCGTAAAAGGTGATTTGACCGCTTTGTTCATCGTAAATTAACACATATTCCGCACGTCCAAAACGTGCTTCCATCATCGAATCCCATGAGGGCTCTTTTGTTGTAAAGGCGATTTTCATATTAGACTCCTAATGTCTTTTTTATGGTTTCAAAACTCTCTTCAAGTAATTTTTTTAAAGGTGCATCGGTGTATTCGGTGATGGTTTTTGCTTCCACCATCGCTTGTGTAAAGGCTTTGTTGTAGGGAATATTCTTTACATGTAAGATAGATTCTTCCCTCAAAAAGGCTTCAATTTGTTCACGCACTTCAGGGTTTAGGTCGGATTTGTTGATGATGCACCCCGCTTTAATGCGAAATCGTTTGACCACTTCATAGACCCGTTTCAAATCGTGTAAGCCTGAAAGCGTTGGTTCCGTTACGAGCAAGGCAAAATGAGCACCGCTGAGTGAAGAGACCACGGGACAACCGATGCCAGGTGAGCCATCGACAATCATCAACGATTTATTTTTTGCCAAGGCGATGGCTTTGCCCTCTTTTTTCACTTTAGCGACCAACTTGCCAGAATTTTCCGCTCCAATACCAAGCTTGGCATGTACCATGTCGCTTCCGTATTTGGTTTGAGAAGCAAACCATGCTCCTGCCAAGCGTTCATTCATCGAAATCGCATGAGGACGGCACACTTTTTCACAGTAGCCACACCCCTCGCACGAGAGCTCATCAACAACGTAGCGACCGTTTCGCAAAACAATCGCATCAAAACGGCACACCTTTGCACATCGTCCGCAATTTCGGCAGGTGTTTTCATCAATGTGCGCCAGTAATCCGCTGTAAAAATCCTCTTTGTGTGCAAAATCAGGTTGAAGTAAAAGGTGCATATCCGCAGCATCCACATCACAATCCACCACCACGCACGATTCTTGGGCTAAACTCGCCAATGCGGCGGTAATGGAGGTTTTACCCGTGCCGCCTTTGCCTGAAATAACCACGATCTCTTTCATTGTCCCACTCCTTGTGAGAAGTTCTTTACATGTAAAGCGATGTTTTCAATTTCATCTTTAAAGGAAGGAATTTCTTGGTAGATGAGTTTCCCTGCCGAATAGAGCTTTGCCGCTTCAACAAGGTGAGGAATTTTTCCTAAAATAGGGATACATTCTCTTTGACAATAGTTCACAACATCGTCATTTCCCATGCCATAACGGTTAATGACCACGCCAAAATGTTTCTTCAAAATGCGTGTGGTTTCTACCGCTAACGTTAAATCGTGCAAACCAAAAGGGGTAGGTTCGGTCACTAAAATAACAAAATCCGCATCTTTAATCGCCTCAATGACGGGGCAAGAAGTCCCTGGAGGTGAATCAAAAATTTTGATGCTTTCTTCCTCAAAATGCACATCAACGTATTTTTTAGTCTGAGCAATTAAGGAGACGGCTTGCTCTTCCCCGATGTTTAAACGCCCTTCCACAAACTCAATGTTGTTTGCTAGAAAATGGCTGAGTTCTCCCATTTTTTGAGGCTCCATCGGGAGTGAGCCTGTCGGACAAAGTTCCGAACAGGCGTAGCAACTGTGGCAGAGATTGGGGAAGACTAAAATTTCATTGGCAATGAAAAGTAAAGCGTTGAAATTGCAGTTTTGGACACAATCCGCACACAGGGTGCATGAAGTGCTATCCCAACGAGGAATCATCTTCATTTTATCTTCTTTTTTTAACAACTCTTTGTTTAAAAAAAGGTTGGAGTTTGGCTCTTCCACGTCCAAATCAACAAGCACGACAGCTTCGTGCTCTCCTAAAAAAGCGGCAAGGTTGGTGGAAAGGGTCGTTTTCCCTGTTCCACCTTTGCCACTGGCAATGGCTATTTTCATTCTTTTTCCTTTTTTGTATGACAACATACTCCATGCCCAAAGCCCTTAGCAAAATCTACAAGTTCGCTTGAATGGCAAAGAGGGCACTCTTTTTTTTCTTCCAAAATACTTGCTCTAAAGCGATGGTTGCATGCTTTGCATTGGTAAACATTTTCTTTAAAATGAACGCTTCCTCCATTAATAACCACTTTTGAGCCTTCAACAAGCATCAAAGCCATTTTTTTACGAGCCCGTTCCACGAGTCTGGTGAAGGTTGATCGAGAAATACCCATGGCATCAGAGGCTTTTTCATGTTCAAGCCCTTCATAATCCGCTAAGCGAATCGCTTCATACTCATCCAGCTCAAGTGTGATGGTTGTTAGCTTCGTGCCTGCAACGCCTGCGGGTTTAAAGGTTGTAAACAAGGGAGGATGACTAATCGCTCTTGCTTTTGGATTGCGTGCCATAAGGTCTCACTTTTGAATAGATTGGGATCATTATAATACACTTAAGTGTATAATGTCAAGAATTATAATGCACATATGCTCAAAAATTGTTATCATGTGTCATTGACATGTAGAAGTGATGAGGGTATAATTTTTTTAACATATGTTCATAATAAAGAGGACTAAAAATGCTTAAAAAGCTTGGTTTTGTACTAGGATTTGGAGTTATATTGCTCTTAGGCCATGCTATTTATACGCAGGCTACCAAAAGCGGTTGCCGTGCAATGCGCCTTGAATGCCACAAAGAAACGGTCGTGTTTGAACGTATTTACCTCCAAGACGAGGTCAAAGCTTTGAAAGAAACGATTCGCTCAAAAGGTGTTTTTTTGGAGATTGAAACGCAAAAAGCACACTATTCACCTTCAAAACTGTTTGAAATCTTAGACCTTGAAGGCGTTCGCAATGATACGCTAAAGGAGTTTGGGAACGCTTCATCGCAAGACGCACCTCGTTTGCATGTGTTACTGTACGAAAACGACCCTTTAGACCCTGGGAAAAAAACCAAAGAGGCAAAACTCTATGCGGGGTATTTGGTATTTAGTTTTTACAAGGGAGCTGATTTGGCCTACAAGATACAAATTGATTTTATGGATAAAGAGGGAAAAGACATCACCAAACGCATCGCTTGCGTTAAAGAATCGTTGATGGCATTGTAGGTTATTATCTTTACATGTAAAGAGATAAAATGAATCTAAAAGGTTGAACGTGAAAAAGTATGTTACGGGTTTTTTATTTTCCAAAGACGCTACGCATGTCGTGCTAATCAAAAAACTCAACCCAAAATGGCAAGAAGGTTTACTCAACGGCGTTGGTGGGAAAATTGAAAAAAATGAATTATCATGCGACGCAATGGCAAGAGAGTTTGAAGAAGAAACGGGCGTGCTCATCGCATGTGAGCAATGGACGTGTTATGCCAAAATTTACCGCCCCAACTATTATGAACTGGATGTTTATTTTGCTTATTCTGACCTTGCTTATGCGGTTAAGACCGTTGAGAAAGAAGAGGTTTGCCTTGTAGAGACGAACAAAATCCCTGATGCGATTGTTCCCAATTTAAGATGGCTCATTCCCCTTGCTTTGGACAAGCAAGCGGATTTTTCCAACCCCATTGTTATAAATGAAGTATCGGAGGAACGAGTTTTGGTATAAGAAAGCCAAAGAAAGGAAACTTACATTCTCCCCGTAATCTTGCGAATCGCAAGCGAAGCGAGCGTCAAGCCAAATGCGCCAGTAACGCACATCAGGCTTCCTAACTCTTTACATGTAGGCTCTTCGTCAGAAAAAACGGTTAAAAAATCTCCGCTAAAGCCGCTTTTTTTAAGTTCGTAACGCATCTTTTTTGCCAGCGCGTCGCCGTGGGTTTTCCAGATGGAAGCGGTGCGAATGCGTGTGGGGTCTAGTTTTTTCGCACTGCCGCTGGAGCTGAAAAGCTTTTCGCTCACTTTGTGCGCTACGGCGACTTTGGCGGGCATATCGTCAATAGCGTCAATGACAAGATCAAAAGGCGAAAAGTCAAACTGTTCCACCCACTCAGGTGTAATGAGAGCGTGAATAGGTGTCACATTTGGGTAAAGTGAAGCAAGGTGCAAGACTTTGACTTCACCTACCGCTTCGCTTCCTAGTTGGCGGTTTTGGTTGGTAATGTCGTAAACATCGTCATCAACGATGGTGATGCGTCCAATGCCGGTGCGAAACAGTGCGTCCAAGCAGACGCTTCCGACACCGCCCACGCCTAAAAGAAGAACATTGGCTTTTTGAAGTTTCTCAAAGTCCTCGCCGAAAACACGGCGAACTCTTGTGAAACGATCTTCCATTATCTTATCCACTCTTTTAAGGCTTCAAGTTCATCGTGCGCGGTCATATCGAGTTGAATCGGCGTAATCGAGACGTAGCCCTCTTCGATAGCACTCAAATCGCAGTCGCTAAGTGCTCCTTTTTTCCACTCCAGCGTGTGAACGCCCAGCCAGTAGAACTCTTCGCCTCTGGGATTGCGGTGCAGATGCGCGTCGTTTCCGTACATACGGTATCCCGCGCGCGTGATTTTATAGCCTTTGCACTCTTCGGGTTTCAACGGCGGCACGTTGACGTTTAAAAAGCGACGTTCGTTCAAAGGAAAGGTTTTTTCCAAAATCTTTTTGGAAAGATCGTACACGACGCGCTCCGCCAAATCATAGCCGTGCGTCAATTCGATGTTTTGGGGGCTACCTTTGTAAACTTGCGAAATCGCGATGGACGGAACGCCGTGAAGTGCGCCTTCCATTGCCGCGCTCGCCGTACCGCTGTAGGTGATGTCTTCACCCAAATTGGAGCCTTTATTGATGCCGCTAACGATTAGATCGGGTTTGCTCTCTCCTTCAAAAAGTGCGTTGAGCGAGAGGTAAATGCAATCGGTCGGCGTGCCGTCGTCGAGTTTAAAAAAATCGTCGCTAATGGAGATAAAACGAAGCGGACGCGTTAAGGTTAAAGAGTGTCCGCATGCCGATTTTTCGGTGGTGGGAGCTACGATCGTGACATGCCCTAAAGGACGAAGCGCGCGTGCAAGCGCATGTAAGCCCGGACTTTCAAATCCGTCGTCGTTAGTAATTAAAATACGTTTCATGAAAAGACCTGTCTTTTTTAAAACCATTATAACGAAACGGGCTTATAGTAGACTTCGTTTAAAGCTCCAAGGCGCGTCTATTTTTAAGAGATTTTTGTATAGACTTATACAAAAAAGAAGGTATGCGTTTGAAACTTTTAATCTCGGCATTGGAACCCTCCGCAAATTTGCATCTCGAACCTATTTTAGAAGGCTTGGAGTCCTGTGAAATTTTCGGTATTTTCGACGAGCGTTTCGGGAAGCCGTTTTTGTCTTCCGGTGCTTTTTCGATTATGGGTTTTTTGGATGCACTTCCTAAAATTCGCGAGGCGAAACGGGCGATTAAAGTGATGGCGCGTATGAGTTTTTTTGTGGATAAGGTTTTGCTGATCGACTCTCCGGCTTTTAATTTACCTTTGGCGAAAGCGATTAAAACGATCAATCCGAACGTCCAGATCATTTATTACATTTTGCCGAAAGTATGGGCTTGGAGACCCAAACGCGCGGCGAAATTGGAGAAATATTGTGATATTTTGGCATCGATTTTCCCGTTTGAGAATTTATGTTATACCAAATCGACGTATGTGGGCAATCCCTTGTTGGACGAGATACCGCACTTTAAGATACGCCATGAAAAAACGGGAACGATCGCCTTTCTGCCCGGAAGCCGCAAGAGTGAGATAAGGGCTTTATTGCCTATCTACAAAGAACTTGCGGCAAAAATCGAGGATAAAGAGAAGCTTCTGGTCATTCCGGCGCATTTTACGTATCGGGAAATCGTCGATATATACGGGGATTTGGGTATGTTTAAAATTTCACGCAATACGTACGACGCGTTTTTACAAAGCGAGTTCGCGTTTGTCTGTTCGGGAACGGCGACCTTGGAAGCGGCTCTTGTGGGAGTGCCTTTCGTGTTGGCGTACAAAGCCAAAGCGTTTGATTATTGGATTGCGAAGCAATTTGTCAAGCTCAAACATGTCGGATTGGCGAATATTTTGTTTGATTTTGAACAAGAGGAGCCTTTACATGTAGAGTTGCTTCAAGAAGAAGTCTATGCGGACAACTTGCTTCACGTTTACGAGCAAACCGATCAAGAGGTTTTTTTCGAACGTGCCACGAAACTCCGAACGCTTTTAGAACACGGAAGCAAAGAGGCAATGATAAGTATAATGAAGCTATAATAGGTGCTTTTTGAAGGAGAACTCAATGGAAAATAAAGAGCCGATGACCGAGTTCGGTTATCAAAAATTATCAAACGAATTACAAGATTTACGAAAACGACAACGTCCCGAGACGGTCATAGAACTGGATATTGCGCGCAGTCACGGGGATCTCAAAGAGAATGCCGAATACCACGCGGCGAAAGACCGTTTGGCGTTTATCGACACGCGCATCGGCGAATTGAGCGATCTTTTGGCGCGCGCCCACGTGATCGATCCTAGCTCGTACGAACACGATAAAGTACGATTCGGTTCGAGCGTGATGTTGGAAAATACGGACAGCGGTGAAGAGGTAAGCTATACCATCGTCGGCAGTACCGAAAGCAATCCCGATCGCGGGTTGATTTCGTTTCACTCTCCGCTTGCCAAGCAGCTCATGGGACGTAGCGAAGGCGAAGAAGTAACGATCAAATTACCGAACGGCTCGCAAGAGTACGAAATCCTCGAAATCGCTTATCGCGAGATCGACTTTGAAGGATAAGCATGCCTAAAATCGATGTAGCTATTATCGGGGCTAGCGGATATACGGGATTGGAATTGATCAAAATCTTGATCAACCATCCTCATTTTACGATTCGTTATATCGCAACGAGCGAAGGAGGCGTGAGCGCAAGCGAGCTTCATCCCTCGCTCGCGGGTGTTTTTGAACAAGACGTGCAAAAAGCCGACGCCAAAGAGGTGGCAAAGCATGCAACGCTGGCGTTTTTAGCACTTCCTCACAAAGCCGCGATGGGGTTTGCGAAAGAGCTTTTAGACTTACATGTCAAAGTCGTCGATCTTTCGGCGGATTATCGCTTGGAGTTGGAAGCCTACGAAAAACACTATTGCGAGCACGAGGATAAAGAGCATTTAAGCGAAGCGGTTTACGGATTGCCCGAAATTCACAAAGCACGCATCCAAAACGCTCGTTTGATCGCCAATCCGGGGTGTTATCCTACGGCGTCGATTTTGGGAATTTTGCCGTTTTTGCCGTATCTAAACAAAGAAGCGCCGATTTTTATCGATGCGAAAAGCGGCGTGTCGGGTGCGGGTAAAAAGTTAACGCCTACGGCGCATTTTGTCGCTATTAACGAAAATATGTTTGCCTACAATCCGCTAAAGCATCGCCACGAACCTGAAATTGCGGAAAAATTGCGCCAGATAAGCACGTATGCGTTTGAAGTCAACTTCATTCCGCATTTGCTTCCCCTGACGCGCGGAATGTTGGTAAGTTCTTATTTGCAAACCGACGAGACGATTGACGCGAAGGCGGTTTTGAGGGCGTATTACGCCGATGCGACGTTCGTACGCGTGCGCGAAACACCCGTAGAGATTAAAGCGACGGCAGGAACCAATTTTTGCGATATTTTCGTGACGCAAAAAGGCAAATCCCTTTTCGTTTCGTCTGCTATCGACAACCTTTTACGCGGTGCTTCGTCCCAAGCGGTGGTCAATGCCAACTTGATGTGCGGTTTGGACGAAACCGCCGGTATTCCTATGATCGCGTATGTCCCCTAACGTGTACATTCAAGAAGGAGCGCTTTTCATCGCCGACGCGCATGATTCAAGCGAGCGCTCTTTCTTCTTCGATTTTCTTTTACATGTCAAGAACAATCCTCCGCCTCAACTCTTTTTGATGGGCGACATGTTCGATCTTTTGGTCGGAAACGTGGACTACGGCATGGATCAATACCGCCCTTACATCGACTTGATCGACGCGATTGCCGCGCGATGCGAAGTCTATTATTTTGAGGGCAATCACGATTTTAATCTAGCCAAAGTCTTTTCCCGTGTCACGGTCGTTCCCATTGAACGCCAACCGCTGGCATGTAATCTTCCCGACGGCAGAACGTGCCTGCTGTTGCACGGCGACAAATACGGAACCTTGCTGAACCGTTGTTATACGAAAGCGATTCGTAATCCAACGCTTTTAAGTGTTTTGAATGTTTTGGATCGACTCTTCTCGCATGCGATCTCCAAAAAGATTCAAAACGATCAACGTAAAAAAAATCTCTGCAAGAAAATCGAAGGCTTTGCAACGCAAATACAACGCAAACTCTCTTTTTACCCAAAAACCGAGCTCATCGCCGAAGGACACTACCATCAAAACGTCGATTTTACGGTATCTAGCGTTCATTATATCAATTTTTCTTCTTTTGCGTGCAATCAAAGCTATTTTAGTGTACAATCCTCTCCAGAGACACACTTTGCACCCATGCAATTGAGGTCATGTCCAAGTAAATAAGGGGCAGCAATGGCTAAAGAGAGTATTTTAAAAGTAGGTTCCAATGAAATGGAACTGGTGGATTTTCGTATTTTCAAAAAGGAAGAGAAGGGTGTGTATGAGGGAATCTACGGCGTCAACGTCGCCAAGGTTCGCGAAATCATCAAAATCCCCAATCTAACCGAACTCCCCGGAGTTCCGGAGTATATCGAAGGCATCTTCGATCTTCGCGGCATCGTCATACCCGTCGTTAACCTTGCGAAGTGGATGAATATTAAAGAGCCCGACGACGGATCGATTAAACCGCGTATTATCATTACCGAGTTTAGCGATATTTTGATCGGTTTTGTCGTTCACGAAGCAAAACGAATTCGTCGCATCAGCTGGAAAGACATCGAACCCGCATCGTTCGTTGCGGGCATGGGTTCTTTGGATAAAAGCCAAATTACGGGCGTAACGCGCATCGAAAACGACGACGTACTGTTGATTTTGGACTTGGAGAGCGTCGTACAGGCGTTGGGAATTTACCAGCCCAAAATGGACATCGACGACCATCAAATCGTCAAAGTCGAAGGAACGGCACTCATCTTGGACGACAGTATGACGGCGCGAAAACTCGTAAGCGATGCGTTGAAAAAAATGGGAATGCGCGTTGTGGAAGCCAAAGACGGCTTGGAGGGAATTCAAAGGCTCAATGAGCTTTACACGACCTACAACGAGCGTATCGGCGACGAAGTTAAGATTATTATCAGCGACGTCGAAATGCCGCAAATGGACGGATTCCATTTTGCCGCAAACGTCAAAGAAGATACGAGGTTTAAAAATATTCCGATCGTATTCAACTCCTCCATTAGCGATCACTTCAGCGAGATTAGAGGTAAAGAGGCGGGCGGAGAGGCTTATTTAACGAAATTTGATGCGTCGATTTTTTACAAAGAAGTTTCTAAAGTAATAAAATCGCATGTAAAAACTGCACAATAGGGGTAGAACGATGGAAGATATTCAAGAAATTTTAGAAGATTTTTTGGTTGAAGCGTTCGAACTTATTGAACAACTCGATCAAAACTTAGTGGAGCTTGAGTCCAATCCCGACGATCTGGAACTCCTCAATAGCATCTTTAGGGTTGCCCATACGATTAAAGGCTCTTCATCGTTTCTTAACTTTAACATTTTGACGCAATTAACGCATCATATGGAAGATGTTTTAAACAAAGCACGCCATGGAGACTTGAAATTGACGCCGGAAGTTATGGACGTCGTTTTGGAGTCGATCGATTTGATGAAGACTTTGTTACATGCTATTCGCGATAACGGAGACGACACGTCTATCGGGTTGGATATTACCGATATTTGCCGTCGCTTGGACATCATTTCAAACGGTGAAGAGGTTGTCGAAGTTCCAACGCAATCCGCAGAAGAGACGACGGCACCGGTAGCGGTAGACGACAATGCCGATTACTCCAAACTTAGCGATCAAGAGGTTGAAGAAGAGATCGAACGTTTATTGAAAATGCGTAAAGAAGAAGATCGTAAGCGTAAAGAAGGCCATGCGAAAGAAAGCGCCGCACCGACTCCGGTCGCACCGACTCCTTCTGCGGCACCTTCGTTTGCAGGACTTGGCGATCACGACGAGAGCGAAGAAGCTCCGGCGGAAAAATCGACGGCAAAACGAAGCGGCGGCGAGAACACTAACGCTCCGGCTAAAAAAGAGTCCGCAAGTACGATGGAGCAGACGATACGCGTCGAGGTTAAACGACTCGACCATCTTATGAACCTTATCGGCGAGCTTGTTTTGGGCAAAAATAGATTGTTAAAAATCTACGACGACGTCGAAGAACGTTATGAGGGCGAGAAATTCTTGGAAGAACTCAACCAAGTCGTATCGTCGATTTCACTCGTAACGACCGACCTTCAAATTGCGGTTATGAAAACAAGAATGCTTCCTATCGCAAAAGTTTTCAACAAGTTTCCGCGAATGGTTCGCGACCTTTCCCGCGAGCTCGGTAAACAAATCGAGCTTGAAATTTCGGGAGAAGAGACGGAGCTTGATAAATCGATCGTAGAAGAGATCGGCGATCCTTTGGTGCATATTATTCGTAACTCGTGCGACCACGGCATTGAAGACGCTGCGTCTAGACGTGCTAAAGGCAAACCCGAAATGGGTCTCATTCAGCTTAAAGCGTACAACGAGGGTAACCATATCGTCATCGAAATTACCGACGACGGTAAAGGTTTGGATGCCGATCTTTTACGTTCCAAAGCGATTGAAAAAGGAATGATCAGCGAGCGTGAAGCCGACGCTATGAGCGATAAAGAGGCGTTTTCATTGATTTTTAGACCTTCTTTATCGACGGCAAAAGTGGTAACCAACGTTTCAGGTCGCGGTGTAGGTATGGACGTCGTTAAAACGAATATCGAAAAATTAAACGGCATTATCGACGTTGACAGCGAGTTAGGTCGCGGTACGGTTATCAAACTTAAAATTCCGTTGACGTTGGCGATTATCCAAGCCCTATTGGTCGGTGCGCAAGAAGAGTATTACGCGATTCCGTTGGCATCGGTTTTAGAAACCGTTCGCATTCCTTTGGATGAGATTTATACGATTGAAGGCAAAAATGTTTTACGCCTTCGCGACGAGGTGCTCTCTCTTGTTAGACTCTCCGATATTTTCGGAGTGAAACAAGTTTATGAGGGCGGAGAACACACTTACGTCGTCGTTATCGGACTTGCCGAATCTAAACTCGGCGTCGTCGTCGATACTTTGGTCGGACAAGAAGAGATCGTTATTAAATCTTTGGGCGATTATTTGCAAGGCATCGAAGGCATTGCGGGTGCGACGATTCGAGGCGACGGACGCGTTACGCTGATCGTGGACGTAGCGGCGTTAATGAATCTTGCCAAAGGTATTACGGTCGATATTCGTGCAACGGCGGAAACGACGGTTAAAACGAAAAGTGTACCGAGTGATTACGTCGTACTTGCCGTAGACGACAGTGCGATGGATCGCAATATTATGAAAAAATCGATGGAACCTATCGGCTTAACGGTGATCGAAGCCAGTAACGGTCAAGAGGCATTAAATATGCTCAAATCGGCAGAATACAGTATCGATGCGGTTTTAATCGATATCGAAATGCCGCGTATGGACGGCTATACCTTGGCGAGCGAGATCCGTAAGTATTCCAAATACAAAAACCTACCGCTTATTGCGGTGACGTCGCGTACCTCAAAATCCGATCGACTCAGAGGCGTGGAATCGGGCATGAGTGAATATATCACCAAGCCGTACTCTCCGGAATATCTTGAGAGTGTCGTACGAAAAAATATTAAACTATAAGTGAGGCAAGAAGATGAACGATAAACTCAATCAAATTCTTCAAAAGCAACAAAAACAGATTGAAGAGCCTCAAAAAAAAGAGGATGACGTTGTCCAATTGGTAGGATTTATTATCGGGCAAGAAGAGTACGCCGTGCCCATTTTGAGCATTCAAGAGATCATCAAACCGATTGAATATACGCGCGTCCCGAGTGTCCCGACGTATATCTTAGGTGTCTTTAACCTCAGAGGAAGCGTGATCCCGTTGATCGATCTTCGTAGTAAGTTTAAGATGGATCCTTCTAAGGTGACCGAAGAGACGCGCTACATCGTGATGAAAGGTAAAGACAATACCGCCGGTTTCGTGATCGATCGTCTGACCGAGGCGATTCGGATTAAAAGCAGTCGTATCGGACCGCCGCCGGAGACGATCCATGCCGAAAAAGGACTTGTTTACGGTATCGGTATGCGCGATGAAAATATTTTGACGATTCTTAAAGTCGAAGCTCTGCTCAAACGCGATTTCTAATTAAAAGAGACTACAAACCGTTTTGAGGCTTGTAGTCTCTTTCTTACGCATTTAAAATATCTGCAATCAGTTCAAAATGGTTGGCACTCATAATGTGTGTTTTCGGATGCACGCGTCGCAACATTTGAAACGTTTGAAGCGAGAGTTCAAACCCTACTTTTTTTTCTTCGTTTTCACCGATTTTTTTTGCATGTAAAAGCTTTTCCGTCCACATGTCGGGAACATGAACGCCCGGTACGTGAGCACTTAAAAATTGAGCCGTTCGAAGGTGAATGATCGGGAAAAAACCTAAAATCAATTCGCACGGAGACTCTTTCTTTCCGGAGAACGTTTTTGCTTCGTCGAACAGTTCTAAAAGCATACGCGCATTTTCTTCGCTGTAAACGGGTTGCGTAATAATTCCGATCGCTCCGTGGCTAATTTTTGTCGCCATCTTTTTTGCGAGATGCTTAGGCGTATTGGCATGTGCATTGCATACGGCAAACGGATAAATCGGTTTGGGCTGTGTCTTAAACGGTTTTCCTGAGTAGTCGATGCTTGCGTTAAAGCATTGGATAATCTCCATTAAAAGCGTGCTGTTTCCCTCAAAAACTCCCTTCAGTTGCGGCTGGTCGCTTGCGCCGGCCGGATCGCCCGTAAGGCATAAAATCGTTCGCAAATCGTGTTCGTTGGCTCCCAATAAATCAGATTGCAACGCCAATTTGTTACGATCACGCATACTCATCGTCGCAATGACGGGTTTGTGAAAACGATGCTGGAGTTTGAGGGCACCCATTAAAGCATTGTACTTTAAACGCGCTAAGGGATTGTCGGTTGTGCTAAAGCCGTCTACTTTTTGATCCAATTTCAAAGAAGCTATTTTCTCGATAATCGGCTCAAACGTCGGTTCGTGCATCGGTGTCGTCTCTAGACTTAAGAAAGTATCGCTGCGTAGTTTTTCGATGAAAGATTCAACCATTTTATATCCAATACGTATAACTTTTCCGTATTATAACCAATTGTATTCGAAAACGAAAAAAGCCGGTATCGTTAAAAATTAGGTTTGTGAGTTTAAATTATTTTTGTGGTATACTTAACCATTTTAGTACTACATTACGAGACCGGATTAAAGGAGTTTTTGCATGGCGTATTGGGTCTGGGAGCCGGCATTTTCAGTGGGAATCGCCGTGATTGATAACCAGCATAAACGTATTATCGACTACATTAACGAATTAAATAACGCACTTATGTACCGTGATTCGGAAAAGGCAAAAGAAGTATTGTCTTACCTCGTCGATTACACGCTTTCGCATTTTTCGTTTGAAGAAAGTTTGATGCAAGAAGCCGGATATGCGATGTTGGAGCCCCATAAAAAAGTTCATGAGTCGTTTATCAAACGTATCGATTTTTTTAAAGAGCGCTCTTTAAACGGCGAAGAAATTACGCGGCAATTGATGAACGAACTTCAAATTTGGCTGATTAACCATATTCAGCATGACGACAAAGATTATCAAGAAGCCGTGATCGACATGTTAGAAAAAAAACAGATTTCAGCCGCAAAACAGACGGCAAACGAAGGTTGGCTTAAAACCTTGACCGATATGTTTTTCAAATAACCTGCACTTTTATCGCGTGTTTCTTTGCTTGTTTGTTCAATAAAGATTGTAAGCAAGCACGTGTTATAATAGTTTCTTTTATCCACATAAAAAATGCGAAGAGTCGTAAAGGAGCTTGTACGGAATGAAGTTATGCGTTTTTGATTTTGATTCAACGCTTATGGACGGAGAAACGATTGACTTTTTGGCAAAAGAACACGGAGTATTTCGCGAAGTTTCTTCGATTACCGAAGCGGCGATGCGCGGAGAACTCGATTTTTTTGAAAGTTTGAGCACGCGCGTAGGACTTTTAAAAGGGATGAACGCCAAAAAAGCGGAAGAAATTTGTGCTTCGCTTCCGTTGATGAACGGTGCGAAAGAGGCAATTAAGGGACTGAAAGCGCAAGGCTATAACGTTGTCGTGTTTAGCGGCGGTTTTCGCATTGCTACAACGCCGGCTAAAGCGTTTTTGGATTTTGATGCGGATTTTGCGAATGTCTTACATGTGAAAGATAATCATCTAAGCGGCCGCGTGGGCGGCGATATGATGTTTGGCTTTTCCAAAGGCGACATGTTGCGCCGTCTTCAAAATTTGCTACATGTCAGTTACGAAAATACCGTTGCGGTAGGCGACGGAGCCAACGATATTTCGATGTTCGAATGCGCGGCAAAAAAAGTAGCGTTTTGCGCAAAACCGATTTTAAAAAATGCGGCTAATATCGTTATTGACGAAAAAGATATGCGCTGCCTTTTAGATTTTATTTAAGTAAGTAGGTATTTAACATGTATAAAGACGATATCAAGTTTTCATTGTGGTGTGATTTTGTCGAACGCAGTTTTTTAGAGGGCGAATTTACGGAATTGATCGATAAAAAAATTATCAACGCGGCAACGAGTAATCCGGCAATTTTCAAGTCGGCTTTTTTAAGCTCTTCAGCTTACGCCGAAGATAAAGCCGCCTTAAAAGGTAGACCGGCGAAGGAGATTTACGAGACTTTAGCGATTCAAGACGTGACTTTGGCCGCAAGCAAACTTTTACCGTCTTATGAAAAAAACGATGACGGATTTATCAGCATCGAAGTCGATCCTTTTTTATGCGACGACGCTCAAAAGACGATCGAAGAAGGCAAACGGCTGTTCAAGACGATCGGATACCCTAACGTGATGATTAAAGTTCCGGCGACGCAAGCGGGATTCGTTGCGATGGAAGCACTTTTGAGCGAAGGCATTAACGTCAATGCGACGCTCATTTTTTCCATCGAGCAAACGCATCGCTGTTTGGAAGCTTTTCGCAAAGCGAACGACGCTTTAAAGGCACGAAACGTTCATGCATTACCGCAAGCCGTCATCAGTATTTTTGTCAGTCGTTTCGATCGCAAACTCGACGACGCACTCAAAGCGATCGATTTTCCGACCGGAAGAGTCGGCGTCATGAATGCCTTACGATGTTATGCCGCGATTCAGCACGACGCTATGCCTAACGTTAGAGCGTTATTTGCCAGTACGGGCGTGAAGGGCAACGCATTAAGTCCAGATTATTATATTAAAGAACTTTTGGTTAAAAATGCGATTAATACGGCTCCTCTTGGAACGATTTACGCTTTTGTCGCCGATACGAGAGACAATCTTGTAGTCGAGGTTCGTACGGACTTAATCGATAACTTTTTTAATGCGTTAGCGGCAAACGGTATTGCAATTGAAAGCGTTTGCGAGGAGCTAATGCACGAAGGACTTGATGCTTTTAAAGAAGCGTTTACGGAGATTTTAGACGCACTAAAATAAGACAAGGGAGTTTCAAAATGAGTGTTGAAGTCAACGTTAATGAACTCACGTTTGAAATGACGAAAAAGCTTAAATTTTATTTGAGTAAATTAGTCGAGCATGAAGGCAGCGATTTACATATCAAAACGGGAACGACGATTCGAGGGCGAATTAACGGTGAAATCGTTCCTTTTACGAAAGAAGCGTTGAGCCATGCCGACGGTTTAACGTTGGCAAAAGAGTTGTTGCGAAGTCGTTTCGGCGAACTGGTCGAAAAGAAAAATATCGACTTTACGTTTAAACTCAACGACGATTATCGTTTCCGTGTTAACATGTTCTTCCAAGTCGACGGCGTTTCGGCGGTATTTCGAACGATTCCGATGGTTTTGCCGACCGTGGAGTCGCTTCATTTACCGCCGATTATTAATACGTTAAGCGATCTCTCCAGAGGACTGATTTTGGTCACGGGACCTACGGGAAGCGGTAAAACGACGACCCTTGCTTCGATTATCAACCGCATCAATAAAACTCAGAGAAAACATATTATCACGATCGAAGATCCGGTAGAATTTATCTATCAAGACGAAGCATGTATTGTTAACCAGCGTGCGATCGGACAAGACGCGTTAACGTTTTCGGATGCTTTGCGTGCGGCATTACGTGAAGATCCGGACGTCATTCTCGTCGGCGAGATGCGGGATTTGGAGACGATAGAAACCGCGATACATGCCGCAGAAACCGGTCACTTGGTGCTTTCAACCTTGCATACGATCGATGCCAAGGAGACGGTTGGGCGTATTATCGGAATGTTCCCCGGAAACGAACAAAACCGCATCAAGATGTCTTTATCATCGGTTTTGCAAGGCGTCATTGCGCAACGTCTGGTTAAAACCGTGAATCACGGTCGAACGGCGGCAGTAGAAATATTGGTAAAAAACGCGCGAATCGAATCGCTGATCTTGGAAGGAAGAGAGAGTGAAATTCCCGATGCGCTCAAAGAAGGAAAAGAGGTTTATAAAACGCAAACGTTTGATCAATCGCTTTTAAACCTCTATGCGGAAGGAAGAATTTCCCGTGACGAAGCTCTCAAAAGCGCGACCAGCCGCAACGATCTTACGATGGCACTCGATTTTTACGACGCCGATAAGAGTCAAAAAGAGATCCGAAAATCCGAATCCGCGACCAACATCAAAGAGTTGCAAACGTACGATAAAGATATTATCAGTCTTAAAAAATAATTTAGAGAGTTTTTAGATTTGTTTTTATATAATATCTACCTTATTTTTTACAAAGGAAAACTATGTTAGAAGGCATCATTAGAGATAGTATCGAAAAAAAGGCGACTAAAGCGCTTCGTAGAGATGGATATCTAATTGCTAATATTTACGGTAAAGGTGAACAAAACATCAATGCTGCATTTAAAGCAAACGAATTCATCAAAGCAGCAAAGAGCAAAGACAGCCTCATTTTCCCTGTTAAAGTTGCGGGTACTGAGTACAACGTCGTGATTCAAGATTACCAACGAGATCCGGTCAACAGCAATCTTTTACATGTAGATTTGCGTATTGCACTT
>Ga0265295_1000745_pt1 | contig 62691 bp, 65 predicted proteins | sample Munlansysbiofilm_FD_192503 | JGI IMG/M metagenome (GOLD analysis project Ga0265295, IMG submission 192503) | Leachate microbial communities from a municipal landfill in Southern Ontario, Canada - Methane capture system biofilm | ecosystem: Engineered > Solid waste > Landfill > Unclassified ... | reverse complement strand
CCAAGACCTTTCGGGACGATCTTTTGCTGTGCATGGACCAGCGTTATCCGGGTTACGGGTTCGCCGTGCACAAGGGATACGGCACCAAGGCGCACCTTGATGCGCTGCGCAGGCTTGGTCCGAGCCCAGCGCACAGGGTCAGTTTTCGTGGCGTGGGGCCAGCGCCCCGGGAGGCGCAGCTATGGCTGCCCGGCATCTGATCACGGGCAAGGCCGGCGAAGAACTGGCTGCCGCGTTTTTGGCGGAAAAGGGACTCAGGATTGTTGAACGAAATTTCAGCTGCACAAGCGGCGAGATCGATCTGATTTGCGAGGAAGCAGGGACGATCGTCTTTGTCGAGGTCAAGACCCGTTCCGGTCATGTGCGCGGGGAGCCCGGCGAAGCCATCGGACCGGCCAAGAAGAAGCGCCTGATCAAGGCGGGGACGTTATACCTGAGCCGTCATCGGGCCTGGAGCAGGCCATGCCGCTTCGATCTGGTCAGCATACTATTTCTGATCGGAGAAACGGTCGTCGAACACTGGGAGGATATCATTGATGTACGGGACGGTCTGGATCGTGGCCACGCCCCTTGGCAACCTTGGTGATTTCTCTCCCCGGGCACGGCAAACCCTGGAAGACGCTGATGTCATCCTGGCCGAGGACACCCGGCGGGCCGGTCATCTGTTGCAGCTGGCCGGTATTGCGGGCAAACGTTTTCTGAGCCTGCACGAGCACAACGAGGGCTCCCGCATTGCCGAGGTGCTGGCTTTTTTGGAGCAGGGGCTCGATGTCGCGGTGGTTTCCGACGCAGGAACTCCGCTCATTGCCGATCCCGGATACCGCCTGGTCGCCGCCTGCCGTCAGCATGGGATTCGTGTCGTGCCGGTGCCCGGTCCCTGCGCGCCTATCACGGCGCTCATGGCCAGCGGTCTTCCTCCGTATCCATTCGTTTTTCTTGGATTTCTGCCGCGCAAGGGCGGAGACGCGCGCGCATTGCTTCGGCCCTATGCACAACTCGGCGCGACTCTGGTTTTCTTTGAGCGCAAGAACCGGGTGCTCCCGACCCTTGCGCTTGCCTTCGAGGTGCTGGGAGAGAGGGAATTTTGTCTGGCCCGGGAATTGACCAAGAAACATGAGCAGTTTATCAATGGCAGGCTTGGTCAACTCCAGGAATTCACGGAAGAGCTTCTGGGCGAGGTGACCGTGATCATAGGTCCCCCCGAAGAGATTGCCGCCACGTCCAGAGCCGAGGTTCTGGAGCGGGTCCAGGGGCTGATGCTGGAAGGCATGCACGCCAAGGACGCGGCCCGGACCATGCGGGATCAAACCCGGGGCTGGTCGGTCAAGCAGATTTACGAACTGATCCTGGAACACGACGCGGAGTAAGGGTGGATACGCGGATCCTGCTGCAGATTTTTCTGCGAACATATATGGTTGGCGCCACATTCAACACCAAGGGGATGCAGAATGTCGGGCTGGCGTATATCATGGAGCCGGGTCTGCGTGCGCTTTACGCCGCCGAACCGCGAGCCTTGAAACGTGCGCGGGGCCGCTATCTGAAGCATTACAACACCCATCCTTTCTGGACGCCCCTTTTGGTCGGAATTTTTTTGTCCATGGAGAAGAAGATAGCTCTTGGAATGCTTCCTGCGGACATTCTCCCCAAATTGCGCTCGACCACGGTTTATACCCTGTCGGCACTGGGTGATTCCTTTTTTGGCGGCAGTTTTCTGGTTTTGTCGTCCCTGGTCGGCGTCAATCTGGCGGCCGCAGGATACATCTGGACGCTTGCGATTTGGATTTGCCTGTGCTTCTGCGGGTTGCAGCTTTTCAAGATGTACACCTTTGGACGCGGCTATGCCCAGGGCCTTTCTTTCCTGCAACGGCTAAGGTCCTGGAATCTCATTGACTGGGGTCAGCGGCTAAAGCTCATGAACGGCTTTCTGGTGGCCCTTTTTCTGTTGCAGGCAGCACCTGCCGGCGGGCTGTGGACCCTGGTCTGGGCCACCTGTGCCGGACTTTTGGCCCTGGCCGGGTTCATGCGTGAGTGGGATCGCTTCCTGATTTTGGCGGCGTTGGTTCTGGGCGGCCTGGTGGCGCCCTGGGAAAAGATTTTTGCTTTTGTATCCATGTAGGTGATTTGAAATGGATGAAGTGCAGGAAAAGATTATCCGGGTCGGGAACAGCCTCGGGCTTCATGCCCGGCCCGCTGGAAAGATTTCTCAGGAAGCCCAGCGCTATGCGGCTTCCATCACTGTGCACTCCTGTGACATGGAGGCCGATGCCAAATCCATCCTTGATCTGCTTACCCTTGCCGCCCCGCAAGGGACCGAACTGATCCTGCGCGCCCATGGCCCCGATGCCGCCGATGCCCTTTCGAGTCTTTCGAAACTTTTTGAAGACATGTTCGGAGAGGATCGCTGATGGCTTCCCGCACGCTCTTCGGTATCCCCGTTTCGGCCGGCATTGCCATCGGCCGCGCGTATTACCTGAACAAAAATCATTTCTCCGGCACGGTCCGCCAGACCGTGTCCGATGCGGATGTGCCTTTTGAAATCGAGAGGCTGAACCGGGCATTTGATGCTGCGCTGCACGATCTGGAAAGGATTTTGAGCCTGGTACCGGAGGATCTGAAGGAACATTCGGCCATCATCGAATCGCACCTCATGATGCTGCGCGACCAGAAGTTTCGCAAGCGGGCCCTGGACCACATCGCCCTCACCAAGATCAACGCGGAATGGTCGCTGGAGCGGGCCGTCGGGGATGTACAGGAGATATTCGCCTCCATCGCCGACGAGTACCTGCGGCAGCGCATGCAGGATGTGCGTCTGGTGGCCGAACGGGTGCTGGGCAAGCTGGTGGGGGGGGAGAGCGGACATCAGGCCATCAAGCACCGCGCCATCCTGCTGGCCCATGATCTGTCCCCGGCCGACACCATCGAACTGGACGTCAACAAGATCATGGCCTTCGCCACGGCTCAGGGTGGCAAGACCTCCCACGCGGGCATCCTCGCCAGGTCCCTGCAGATTCCGGCCGTGGTCGGCATGGAAGGGCTCGGAGACGACCTGGCTGAGGGCGGGATCATCATCCTGGACGGTTTTCATGGGCGCATCATCATTGACCCCGACGAAGACGAACTGGCCCGCTACACGGACCTGCAGGCCCAGTTCGAGGGCTATCAGGCCACGATCATGCGTTCCTGCCACCTTCCCGCCGAGACCATCGACGGCTACCGGGTACAGGTCCTGGCCAACATCGAACTTTTCGAAGAGGTCGTCGCGGTCAACGACAACGGCGGGGAAGGCATCGGGTTGTTCCGCTCCGAGTACAGCTACCTGAACCGCGACGGAATGCCCACCGAAGACGAATTGACGGAAATCTACATGGACATGGCTTCACTGGTCGCGCCCAAGAAGCTGGTCATCCGCACCCTGGACGTGGGCGCGGACAAGCTCATGCGCATGCAGTCCTCGGCAGAGTCCAATCCTGCCCTGGGCCTTAGGGCCATCCGCTACTGCCTGAAGCATCGCGATGTCTTTCGGACCCAGCTGCGAGCCATCCTGAAGGCCAGCGTGCTTGGCAACGTGTCCATCATGTTCCCCATGATTTCGGGCCTGCAGGAGCTGGTCGAGGTCAAGAAGTTCTACCGGGAGGTCCAGGAGGAGATGCACGCGGAAGGGATCTGCTTCCGCGAGGACATGCCCATGGGCATCATGATCGAGGTGCCGAGCGCCGTCATCACTGCCGATTTTCTGGCCCGTGAGGTGGACTTTTTCAGTATCGGCACTAATGACCTCATTCAGTATTCCCTGGGCATCGACCGCACCAACAAGGATGTGTCCTATCTGTACCAGCCCTTGCATCCGGCCATCGTGCGCTCCCTCAAGTGGGTGGTGGACTCGGCTCACCGAGCCGGCATCGAGGTCTGCCTGTGCGGCGAGCTTGCGGCCGATCCCTTTTGCATTCCGGTACTCATGGGCATGCAGGTCGACTCCATCAGTCTCGGGCCCCAGTCCATTCCGGGCATCAAGCGCATCGTCCGGCAGGCCTCCATGGAGGAATGCAACGCCCTCCTGAAGCAGGTCATGGCCAGCCATTCGGTGGCCCGCAACAACAAGCTCGTCCGGGAAATGATCTTCCGCCGTTTTCCCGAGGAGCTCATGTTCTACTCCTCCCTGGTGGACGACTAGATTTCAACTTCAAGGATTTTTTCATGTGCGCCAAGCCTACAGGCATCAAGATCATCGCGGCCAACCGCAAGGCCCGTCATTTTTTCGAACTGCTCGATTTCATCGAGGCCGGCATCATGCTGACCGGCTCCGAGGTCAAATCCCTGCGTGAAGGAAAAGTCAACTTCATGGATGGCTATGTACGCATCACGGAAGGCGAGGCCTTTCTCTCGGGCGTGCATATCTCCACTTACGCCAACGCCGGTTACGCCCAGCATGTCCCGGATCGGGAGCGCAAGCTGCTCATGCACCGCCATGAGATTCATTCGCTCAAATCAAAGATGGAGCAGAAGGGGCTGACCCTGGTGCCGACCAAGCTCTATTTCAAGGACGGCAAGATCAAGATCGAGCTGGCTTTGGCCAAGGGCAAGAAGGTCTACGATCGGCGCGAGGACTTGAAACAGAAAGCCGTGAACCGGGACACCGAGCGGGAGATGAACCGGGCCTGAGAGGCGTCGGTCATCCCCCGGTGCGGCATCAGGCTGGCGTGTTGATGCCGTGCAGGTATTCCGCAACGCTCACGCAGGCCATGCCCGCGTCCCGGATGTCCTGGATGTTGGCCAGGTGGATCTGCTGCGTGCGCGATGACGAGGCATCGGTCAGCAAGGTCATGTGGTAGCCCAGGCTCAGTCCGTCAAACAGGGTCGTGCGCAGGCAAAAAGGCAGCTGGGTGCCGGTCACGGCCAGGTGCGTGATTCCCTTGCGGCGCAGGATCAGGTCGAGCTCCGTGAACATGAAAGCGCTGAAGCGTTTTTTGACGATGCGGTACTCGCCCTCGATGGGCTCAAGCCCTGGCGCGATGCGCACTCCCGGGGTGCCGGGAACCACCATGGGCCGGGTTTTCAGGGCTTCCAGGCGGGAAATTTCGACGTCGGAGCCATCGCCGCGGTATTCGCGCACGATGTGAAAGACCGGCAGGGCAAGGTCCCGAAATCGAGTCAGGATCTTGCGGATGACCGGAATGGTGGCATGGGCCCCGGCTACCTCGCAGGCCCCGCCGGGCACGGCGAAGTCGTGTTGCATGTCGATGATCAATAGGGCGCGGTTATGCTCGTTCATGGCTGCCTTCTTGCGGTTGTAATTGTAAAAAATCTGCCCTAGTGCGTGAGTTCGGGGCATGGGTCCGATTTCTAGCCGGAGCACCCGCCCCCGGCAAGAGACTCTTTTATCCCCAAGACCAACGAGTCGGGAGTATTCATGATCGGTTACTTGACCAAGAAAATATTCGGTTCCAGAAACGACAGATACCTGAAAACCTTGCAGCCCACGGTCGGCAAGATAAATGCCCTGGAAAAGGAAATGCAGGCTCTTACCGATGCCGAGATTCCGAGCCGTTTTGCGGGGTACCGGGAAGAAGTGGCCGGCGGGCGCGAACTTGATTCCCTGCTGCCCGAAGTCTTCGCCCTGACCCGCGAGGCCAGCCGCCGGGTGCTTGGCATGCGCCATTTTGACGTGCAGCTCATGGGTGGCATGATCCTGCACCAGGGCAAGATCGCGGAGATGAAGACCGGCGAGGGCAAGACCCTGGTCGCGACCCTGCCCGTGGTTCTGAACGCCTTGTCGGGAAGGGGCGTGCACGTGGTCACGGTCAACGACTATCTGGCCAAGCGTGACGCGGCCTGGATGGGGCAACTTTATACGTTCATGGGATTATCCGTCGGCGTTATCGTGCACGGCCTGTCCGACGCCGAGCGTCAGGAAGCCTATGGCGCGGACGTGACCTACGGCACCAACAACGAGTTCGGGTTCGACTATCTGCGCGATAACATGAAGTTCTACAAGCATCAGCTTGTGCAACGTCCGCTCAATTTTGCCATCGTCGACGAAGTGGACTCCATCCTCATCGATGAAGCCCGTACCCCGCTCATCATTTCGGGTCCGGGCGAAAAATCGACCTCGCTCTATGGCCGCGTCAACGCCATCATTCCCAAGCTGGACCGGGACGAGCATTTCACCATCGATGAAAAGGCGCGCACCGTCGTGCTCACCGACGAGGGCGTGGCCCATTGCGAAGAGATCCTGGGCGTGACCAATCTCTTTGACCCGGCCAACATCACCCTGCAGCACCATATTTTGCAAGCCTTGCGCGCCCATTACCTCTTCACCCTCGATGATCACTATATCGTCAAGGACGGACAGGTGGTCATCGTCGATGAGTTCACCGGCCGGCTCATGCCCGGGCGGCGTTTCAGCGACGGCCTGCATCAGGCCCTTGAAGCCAAGGAAGGGGTCAAGGTCGAGGCCGAGAACCAGACCCTGGCCAGCATCACTTTTCAGAATTTCTTCCGCATGTACGAAAAGCTGGCCGGCATGACCGGTACGGCAGATACCGAAGCCGTGGAGTTCCAGCAGATTTACGGGCTGGAAGTCGTGGTCGCTCCACCGAACAAGCAGATGGTGCGCAAGGATTTCCCCGACGTGATCCTGAAGACGCAGGCTGAAAAATTCGCGGCCATCGTGGACGAGATCAAGGGCCTGCACGCCAAGGGGCAGCCGGTTCTGGTCGGCACCACATCCATCGAGAAGTCCGAGTACATCGCTTCCCTGCTCAAGAAGAAAGGCGTTCCGCATGAAGTCCTGAACGCCAAGTACCATGAGAAGGAAGCCGAGATCGTGGCCATGGCCGGACAGAAAGGCCGTGTGACCATCGCCACCAACATGGCTGGCCGAGGCACGGATATTGTCCTTGGAGAAGGCGTGCGCGAGCTTGGCGGACTGCACATCCTTGGCTCCGAACGCCACGAGAGCCGACGCATCGACAATCAGCTGCGCGGCCGCGCCGGGCGTCAGGGCGACCCCGGTTCCTCGCGCTTCTACCTGGCTCTGGACGATACGCTCATGCGTCTCTTCGGATCCGACCGCATCGCCGGAATCATGGATAAACTGGGTTTGGAAGACGGTCAGACCATCGAGAACCCGCTCATCTCGCGGTCCATTGAAAATGCCCAGAAGCGGGTCGAAGGACACAACTTCGAGATCCGCAAGCAGCTCATCGACTACGACAACGTCATGAACCAGCAGCGCGAGGTCATCTATTCCCTGCGCCGCGATTTCATGATTGCCGATGACCTGCAGCCCACGGTGGAGGAGTTCGTCGACGACCTGCTCTCCCAGGTTTACGAGCCCCTTGAAAACAAGAAGGGACATACCGAATCGCCCGAAGAAATTCGGGGCATGATCCGCTCCAAGCTGGACGAGGTCTTCGCCATGGAGCGCATGGCCCCAGGTGGAAAATTCATCGAAAAGGACGAGGCGCGGACCGCGATCCTGTCCGTTTTGGAGGAACACCGCGCCGCCGCTCCCGATCAGTACCAAGAGATCCTGCGCTTCTTCCTGCTCGACGCCCTCGATCGCAACTGGAAAGACCATCTGTTGCAGATGGACTACCTCAAGGAAGGCATCGGCCTGCGAGGATACGCCCAGCGCGATCCCAAGCAGGAATACAAACGCGAGGGTTTCGAGCTGTTCGAGGACCTCATCTTCCGCATCCGCGAGAACACCATGAAGGCGCTAACCCACCTGCGTATCGAGGCGGTCAAGCAGGAGGAGCTGAAGCATGAGGAACAGGAAGACGTGAAATATGTCGGCGGCAACGACCCCGCCGACAAGAAGCCGGACACGGTGCGGCGGGTCGACCCCAAGGTCGGCCGTAACGACCCCTGCCCCTGCGGCAGCGGGCAGAAGTACAAGAAATGTTGCGGTAAGCTGGCCTGATCAGAAAACCCCGGTGCGAGCCGGGGTTTTTTGCTGGGGAGAGGCTTCTGCGGGAATTTATGGGTCCCATGGGACCTATAGGTCCTACAGGACTTGTCATCCGGGAAAGCAAAAACGGCGCGGGCCGGGGATCATATCCCCGGCCCGCGCCGTTTAGCGTCGTGTTTCAGACTGCGGCTATTTGCCCATCCAACGCTTCACGGTCTCCGGATACTCCTTCAGGAAACGCTGAGCGTTTTCTTCGGGGCTTCCGCCGTCCTGGTTCCAGGCCATGACCATCTGCAGCTGTGCCGGGGAATCCCACGTGAAGTTGGAGAAAAAGGCATGAACTTCAGGCATGTCCTTGTCCAGACCCTTGCGCACGATGGCTTCGATCTGCTCTTCGCCGCCAAGGATGCCCTTGGGGTCTTCCAGGTACTTGAGTTCCCACTTGCCGAACATCCAGTGCGGGGACCAAGCGGTGACGACCACCCATTCATTGTTCTTGATGGCGTTGTCCAGAGCTGCGGTCATGGTCGCGCCACTGCCTTCCATCAGTTCCAGCTTGTCCAGCTTGTAGTCGGCGATGACCTGCTCGGACAGCTTCATGAGGCCGGCGCCCGGATCGATGCCGATGATCTTGCCGTTGAATTTGTCGGCGTTGGCGTTCAGTTCCTCAATGGAATTGATGGTGACGTACGCAGGTACGGCCCAGCCAAGTTTGGCTCCGCCGGAGACCACGGACACTTTTTCGACCTTGTCTTTGACCTTTGCGTAGTAGTCGGCATGGGTCACGGGCAACCAGGCGGTGACCATGGCGTCGACGTCGCCGGTGCCGAGGGCCTGCCACATGGCTGCGGCTGCGACCGCGAGGGTTTCGACTTCATAGCCCATTTCTTCCAGGGCGGCCTTGGCGACCGTGGTGCTGGCCGTGGCGCAGTCCCATTCGACATAGGCCAGGCGAACCTTGCCCTTGGCGGCCATGGCAGGTTGAACCAAGAGCATCAGACACGCGATGGTAAGTAGAATTCTTTTCACAGGTAACTCCTTTGTTTTAGTTTTCTTTTCGGGTGCCAAGCTTCTGCAGCACCCGGTCCAGGATCATGGCCACGATGACGATGGCTATGCCCGCCTCGAATCCGCGCCCCATCTGCAGGCGCTGGATGGCTTTCCAAACCTCTCCGCCCAGACCCTTGGCGCCAATCATGGACGCGATGACGACCATGGACAGGGCCAGCATGACCGTCTGGTTGATGCCGGCCATGATGGTCGGCGCGGCCAGGGGCAGGTCCAGTTTGTATAGTCGCTGCATGCGCGTTGCGCCGAAAGCGGTGGAACATTCCACCAGCTCTGCTGGAATCTGGCGGATTCCGAGGCACGTGAAGCGGATCGCCGGAGGCATTGAAAATATGACCGTGGAAAAAATGGCCGCTGTCTTGCCCAGTCCGAAAAAGGGGATGGCCGGGATCAGGTAAACAAAGGCCGGCATGGTCTGCATCACGTCGAGGACAGGCATGACCACCTTGTATGTGCCTTTGCTGATGGCCGCGCAGATACCCAGTGGTACGCCGATGGCGATGGCGCAGAGCGTGGCGACCAGGACCAGGGCGATGGTGCTGATCGTCGCGGTCCAAAGTCCCATGTTCCAGATCAGTGCAAGGCCAAGAGCGCTGCCCAGGGTGAGTTTGCGCTCCTTGGTCAGGAACCATACGCAGGCTCCCACCAGGACAATGAAAAGCGGGATCGGAATGAGCAGCAGGCCGCTCTCCATGGCCCCGAGAAGAGTTTCGACCACCTCGGCGCTGGCTTTGGTGATAAATGACAAGTGTTCGACCAGAAAGTCGATGCCAGTCTCGATGACTTCGCCTACCGGCAGTTTGAACTCGTTCATACGGCACCTCCTCTTTCAGCCAGGGCCGCGACCAGAGTGCCGCGCACAATGACGCCCTTGAATTTGTTTGCTTCATCGACCACGGCCAGCGGGTAAGGCAGCTCGGCCATTATGCTGAAGAGATCATGGGCTGCCGTGTCCGGATAAACAGTCTTGATATCCGTGCAGATGGCTTCGGTCAGGCTGCCTTCGCCTCGTTGCGCCAGGATGGCCGCGGCGTCGGCGGAGACGATCCCTACCAGCCTGTGCGTGTGGTCCACGACGAAGAGATGGGCGATGTTGTGCTTGCGCATTTTGCGCAGAGCCGCGCGGGGACCGTCTGTGCGCAGATAGGCCACGGCCTCGCTGTGCTTCATGACGGATTCGGCGGTCAGGACCTTGGTGATGTCCACGTCCTCGACGAATCGCGCCACATATTCATCGGCCGGGTGGGTCAGGATTTCTTCCGGTGATCCGATCTGCACGATGGCGCCGTCCTTCATTAGAATGATGCGGTCGCCGAGCTTCAGGGCTTCGTCCAGATCATGCGAAATGAAGACGATGGTTTTCTGCATCCGTTCCTGCAGGCTGATCAGTTCATCCTGCATGTCGCGGCGGATGAGGGGATCGAGTGCACTGAAGGCTTCGTCCATGAGCAGGATGTCGGGACTCAGGGCCAGCGCCCTGGCAAGTCCGACTCGCTGCTGCATCCCGCCGGACAGCTGGCGCGGATATGATGCGCCCCATCCGTCAAGGCCGACCAGGGAGAGAGCCTCGTCGGCCAGTTTCAGCCGTTGCTCCCTGTCCATACCCTGGATTTCAAGGCCGAGGGCGGCGTTTTCGAGCACGGTGCGGTGCGGAAAGAGGGCGAAATTCTGGAAGACCATGCCCATCTTGCGTTGTCGCAATTGCCGCAGCTCGTCTTCGCCCATGGTCAGGACATCGCGTCCGTCGATGAGAATCTTGCCAGCGGTAGGCGTGATCAGGCGGTTCAGACAGCGCACAAGCGTGGATTTTCCGCTGCCGGACAGGCCCATTACGACCACGATCTCTCCTTCATGCACTTCGAAGTTGGCGTTGTTGACGCCTACGCCGTGCCGGGTGGAGGCCATGATGTCGTCCTTGCTTTTGCCTTGGGATAACATCTGCAAAGCTTTCTTCGGGTTGGGGCCGAAAATTTTATACAGACCTTCAACATATATTTTTGCCATTAAGTCTCCTTGGCTCAAGTTAACGACGCGCGCTTTCTTGCGCGCCTTTTTGCAGCGTTGGATAGACTAGGGGAAAAGGGCGAGAGATCAAGGGGAGGGAGCGGGGACGTATCGGGTATGGGCGAGTACCCGATAGATCAGAATGGAGGATGCTGTTGCACAAAGGCGGAAAGGGAAATCGGGCCGCCTTTGAGCCCGAGCTTGCGGCGGATGTTTTTGCGGTGTGTCTGCAGGGTTTCAAAGGAGATGCCGAGCTCCTCGGCGATGGCCCGGCCTTGCCAACTCTGCTGGATGAGACGGCAGATGTCCATTTCGCGGGGAGTGAGCCTGGCAAAGAGATTGGCCGATTCGGGGGTGGTCACGCCCATGTCCGCGATCTTTTCCTCCAGGGCGGATCTGTAGGCTTGGCGCACCAGGGGAGAATCCTCCAGGGCGATGCGTTCCACCGTCGGCAGAACTTCTTCCCGGACCTGCTGTACAAGCTCATCCTTGAGCTCCTGGCGCTCTTCTTCCACATTGCGCAGGACCTGCTTCAGGGCCGTGTTCATGTCCGCGACCGCCAGTCGGCTCTGGGCCAAATCGCGTTCAAGGGCGATGCGTCCGCGCAGATCGCGCATCATGAACTGGAACAGCCGCACTTCTCCCACGCTCAGGCATCGAACGCCCAGCTTGACCGGTGTTTCCTGGCCGTCCGATCTTAAAGTCGTGAGGGTGCCGCGCCACGTTGCCCCGTTTTTCAGGGATCTGGCCGAGGCCTGGACTCGCGCTTCGTCCACGGTGCGCAGGATGCGCCGGAACGTGGAACCGGCCAGCGGTTCTTCTCCTTTGGCGTACAGGGAGTGGGCTTTGCGGTTGGCGGCAAGGATACGGAATTGTTCATCCGTGAGCAGGATTGCGTCACGTGCGTCGTTGAACACGGCATTGAACACGGCATAATCCAGCGTGGCGGCCGAGGGTTCGGGATTGTCCGTGGCCAGGATGCCGAGCTGTGAGGAGATTCTCACGGTGGCCAGGACACCTCCTTCGGGTGCAAGGCTTTTGGGCAGGGGCATGATCCGCAGGTTTATGGGCTGCCCCGAAGGTCCGGTCAGCGTGTGCGTGGTCCCTGGGGAAAGGCGGGCCTTCAGAAGTTCTCCGTCCGGGCAGTCTATGCCCAAGGCGTTGCACAGGGATGTGCCGGGAGAAAGGTCCCATTCCTCGAATTCTCCCGCGTGCGCTTCGACGACGTGCCCTGTGGCGTCGCAAAAGAAAAATACCGTTGGCATTGGCGAATCCTGGAGTTTTTTGCCGTCGCGCGGTCAGGCATGGGCCCGCCCGGACGCGGCGCAATTTACGAACCGCCCCAGGCTAGGGGATGACGGGAAAAAACACAACAGCCATAAGCGGTTATTGCGCACCATGATTCATCGGTGTTTCCCGGGGGGCCTGCCGGCGCCCCGTGTTCGGTTAGGTGTTTATAGACCGTGTCAAAAGGATCCGCATCCTACTTGCTCAGAAAGTTGGCGTTCTGCAGGCCCACTTCGGTCAGCCTGTACTCTTCCAGCTTTCTGTAAAGGGTCTTGCGTCCGATACCCAGGACCTGGGCCGCGCGAGACTTGTTGCCCTGTACGGCGTGCATGACCATGCTGATATGCGACCGCTCCAACTCCTCAAGGGTTGAAAATCCTTTTTCACGCGGATTCTGGCAGCTTTTTTGGCAGAATGGCAGTGCCTGGACATTTATGATGTTGTTCTCGGCAAGGATCATGCCCCGCTCGATGATGTTCTTGAGTTCGCGCACATTGCCGGGCCAGGGGTTGTCCATGAGTTGCTGCATGGCCCGTGGCGAGATCTTGTATTCCTGCCCGTCCTTGGCCAGGGACATGAGAAAGTACTCGACCAGTGCCGGGATGTCTTCGCGCCTCTCGCGCAGTGGCGGCAGCTCTATGTTGAAGACGTTGATGCGGTGGTAGAAGGCGTCATGAAAGCGCCCCGCTTCGACTTCCTTGGCCAGGTCCTTGTTGGTCGCGAAGATGAAGCGAACGTCCACACAGCGTTCCTCCTTGTCACCCACGCGCCTGAAGTGCTGGGTTTCGAGCACGCGCAGGAGGGCGCCTTGCAATTCCAAGGTCAGTTCTCCGACTTCGTCGAAAAAGAGGGTGGCCTTGTGGGCCAGGGACAAGAGGCCGTCATGGCTGCGTTCCGCTCCGGTGAAAGCGCCCTTGCAATATCCGAACAGTTCGCTTCTGAGCAGTTCCTTGTCGAAGGTGCCGCAGTTCTTGATGATGAGCGGTTGTCCCGCGCGCTTGCTTTTGGCGTGCAGGGCCGCCGCGGCCACGTTCTTGCCCGTGCCGCTTTCCCCGGTCAGAAGGACCGGCACATCCGTGGGCGCGGCTTTCTCGGTGAGATAGCGGACCTGTTGCACGGATTTGGAGTGCCCTATGAATTTGGGCATGGACTTGTGCTCTGAATTGTGGCGCAGGAGTTCGTTTTCCCGCTGAAGGCGAACCCGTTGGTAGGCCTTTTCGATGACCTGCTCCATGCGATCCAGGGAGAAGGGCTTGGTGATGTAGTCGTAAGCCCCGTTCTTCATGGCCTCTACGGCGTTGTCCACGTCGGCGTAGCCGGTGATGAGGATGATGGCCACGTTGGGCACGGTCTCAAGCAGCTTGGTCATCAGTTCAAGTCCGTTGGCGTCGGGCAGGCGTATATCGAGGATGATGATGTCGTAATAATGTTTGTGGAGGTGCTCGAAGGCCTCCTTGGCGCTGCCCACGGTGTGGATGGTGCGGCCGGGCGAGGCCAGTTCGCGGGAGAAGAGCTTGCGTATATTGGATTCGTCATCCACGACGAGTATTTCAATGGAGTTGAAGATGCTCATGTAGTCATTTCCTTGTTGCTTGCTGAAAATCCGGTCGGGAGCATGACCCGGAAGACGGAACCCTTGCCGGGTTCGCTGCAAGCGTGGATTTCTCCACCGTGCATTTTAATGATGTTGTAACAGATGGACAGGCCGATGCCGATGCTGTGCCCTTTGGTCTTGGTGGTGAAAAAGGGGATGAAAAGCTTGTCCAGGGTTTCGGGGGGGATGCCCTGTCCGGTATCCTCGACAATGAGCGCCGCGCGTTCCGCGTTGTCCATGCTGGTGCGGATGGTGATGGTGCCCTTGGAGTCGATGGCGTCCATGGCGTTCAGCACAAGGTTCAAGAGGACCTGCTTGAGTTCGCCCTGGGCGCCCCGGATGGTAACGGGTTCGGGGCACAGATCCTGGTGCAGGGTTATGCCCGGATGCAACTTGATCTGGTGATGCAGAATCTTGAGAGATCCCGTGACCAGAGAATTTAAGTCTATTGTGTTGAATTTACAAGTCTTTTGGCTGCTGAATGAGAGCAGGTTGCCGACAATGTCCCGGCAGCGGTTGCATTCTTCAAGAATGGTGGTCGTATAGTCCGTGAAATCTTCCAGGATGCCCTGCTCCGTTTCCTTGTCCAGAAGGGTTCCAAGGTAGGGCAGGCGGCGTTTCAATGCTTCGGAGAAGCCGCTGATGGCCGCCAGGGGATTGTTGATCTCATGAGCTACGCCCGCCGCCAGAAGACCGATGGTGGCCATTTTTTCGGCCTGATAGTATTTGGCCTGATACTCTTTTTCCATGGTCACGTCGCGTTTTGAGACCAGGACCGTACGTACCTGGCTCTTGTCGTCGAACATGGGCGAGGCCACGACCTCGAAGTGCAGGCTGCGGTCCGGCCTGTGGTCGATATATGCGGACCGGTCGGGCTTGCCGGTTTGCAGGGCCGTGCGCAGGGGGCAGATCTGGCAGGGCTCGGAGCCGCCCCGGAAAACCTGATAGCAAAAGAGGCCTTCTGGATGGGGAATGTCAAAATAGTCGTTGAAAACCTTGTTCACGTAGACAATGCGGTAATCCGGCGAGACCACCGCCAAAAGATCCATGATTCCGTTCAGGATGTCCTGGATTTCCTGTTTTTTCCGTTCAAGCTCCGCATTGTATGTCTCAAGCTCTCCCATTTTTTCCTGCACTTCGCGGAAAAAACCGAGCTTGGTATATTCCGGACCGACGATATCGCTGAGCGTGGTCTTACCCATCACCAGACCTCCTGGCAGATGCACAACAATTCCTCGGCCGTGGCCGGGCGCGGGTTGGTCAGCAGACAGGCGTCCTTGGTGGCCATCTCGCAGATTTGGGGGAAGGCGGTTTCGTCATCCACGATTTCTCGAAAATGGACCGAAGTTCCGAGTTCCAGAAAAATTTCCTTGAGACGTTTGATGCCTCCCTCGGCTGTTTGCAGGGAAGATGACATGCGTTTGCCGAGGACAATTTCTCCGATGGTGGCCATTTTTGCCTCGCAGGCAGGCAGGTTGTAGCTCATGACTGCGGGGAGGAGCACCGGGTGGACCATTCCGTGCGTGGTGTCGAAAAATCCGCCAAGAGAGTGGGCGATGGCATGGCAGGCTCCAAGACTGGCGTTGCTGAAGCTCATTCCCGCTGCAACCGCCGCCATGGACAGGTTTTCCAGGGCGAGGGGATCGCGGGTTTTGAGAGCTGGTTTCAAGTTGTCCAGAATGAGGTTCATGGCCTTCACGGCCTGGGTCTCGGTCAGTGTGTGGGCGATGAGCGAGACGTAGGATTCCACTGCGTGGGACAGTGCGTCCACGGCAGAGGTCACGATGAGGTCGTCATCGGCGGTGGAAAGCATGTCCGGGTCGATGATGGACACATTGGGTGTCAGGGAACGGCTGATGAGCGACATTTTCACCTTGCGCGCCACATCGGTGATGATGGCGAATTGGGAAATGTCCGAGCCGCTTCCGGCTGTGGACGGCAGGAAGATCATGGGTGGCAGGGGCCTGATGATCAGGTTCGCGCCTTCGTAGTCCTGGATTGTTCCGCCGTTGCTGGCCACGGTGGCCACACCCTTGGCCATGTCCAGCGGGCTACCCCCGCCAAGGCCGATGACCACGTCCGCGCCCTCCGCCTTATACAGATCCGCGCCCAGATGCACTTCATAGTCACGCGGATTGGAGCTTACGTTCGAGTAGTAAACCCACTTCAGGGCCGACGCCTCAAGAACCTCGATGAGCTTGCCGACCCAGCCGCTGCGTTCAAGTCCCGGATCGCTGACCACGAAGACTTTCTTGGCGCCGAGCTGCAAAGCGTATGATCCTGTATATTCCATGCTGCCGTGTCCAAAAATGATTTCTGGCAGAGAGAATTTTCTAATATCCATGTCTTCTCCTCGCGACGGGGTTGTCTTCGAGTTCCGGGATTGGGCTCGACTGGTCTTATTCATTCATCGTGCAAGAACACGACCGCTTGTCCCGGCTTGGCCGGCGTGCGCCGCTTCTTTGGTGAATGTCTTCAACACATTGAAAATAATAAGAATAATATGGACAATTTCGGCTATGCTACCCAACATTGAGAGGACTGGCAAAGGTGCTCTTTTGGGGCGGAGAGGCACAATGAGTCATTTTGACTCAACTTGTCTATAAAGGCCAGGATCAAAGTGATACAAAAGGGGGTGGGTTTTGAAAACATATTGTCGCCCGGCGTTCATTCAAAGGCAGGGCAAATTGGTTATGAGATTTGATTTCGGCATGTTGCAGTATAAAATCCAGGATTTTTAATGTTTTGAAGCAGTCTGGCCTCATTCTTGCCTTAAGGGGAATCACGAGAGTTAATTGAGTGGATTCTATTCGAGTCAAACAATCTTTAGCGAGGTGCAATCATGGCTGTTCAAGAAATGGTGTATGGATTTTTCATTCCCAGCGTTACTCTGATCGGTATTGGTGCTTCCAAGCAGATTCCTGAGAAAATCAAGGCTCTGGGCGGCAGCAAGCCCCTGGTAGTTACCGACAAGGGCATCACTGGCTGCGGTCTGACCAAGCAGATCACAGACCTGCTGGACGCCGCCGGAATGAAGTATGAAGTATACGACGAAACCATTCCGAACCCCACCGACAACAACGTTCACGCCGGTGTCGACGTGTACAAGAAAACCAAATGCGATTCCCTGATTTCCCTGGGCGGCGGCAGCTCGCATGACTGTGGCAAGGGTATTGGCCTTGTTGTCGCCAACGGCGGCAAGATTCATGACTTCGAAGGCGTGGACAAGTCCACCAAGCCCATGCCTCCATATCTGGCCGTGAACACCACCGCTGGCACCGCTTCTGAAATGACCCGTTTCTGTATCATCACCGATACTTCCCGCAAGGTTAAGATGGCCATCGTTGATTGGCGCGTCACCCCCGGTATCGCCATCGACGATCCGATGCTGATGGTCGGCATGCCTCCGGCGCTGACCGCAGCCACCGGCATGGACGCCCTGACCCACGCCGTGGAAGCCTATGTTTCCACCATAGCTACCCCCATGACCGACGCCTGCGCCCAGAAGGCCATCGAGCTGATCGCCAAGTACCTGCGCAAAGCCGTTGCCAATGGCAAGGATATCGAAGCCCGCGAAGGTATGTGTTTCGCACAGTACCTGGCCGGCATGGCTTTCAACAACGCCAGCCTCGGTCACGTTCACGCCATGGCTCACCAGTTGGGCGGCTTCTACGATCTGCCCCATGGCGAATGCAACGCCATCCTGCTGCCCCACGTTGAGCGCGCCAACATGAACGCCAAGCTCGAACGCTTTGTCGACATGGCCAAGTTCCTGGGCGAGAATGTTGAAGGCATGTCCCTGCGCGCTGGTGCGGAAAAAGCTCTTGACGCCATCAAGCAGCTGTCCACCGACGTCGGTATTCCTTCCGGCCTGATCGAACTGGGCAAGCGTTATGGCAAGGACGTCAAGAAGGAAGACATCGCCATCATGACCGGCAACGCTCAGAAAGATGCTTGCGGTTTCACCAACCCCGTCTGCCTGAAAGACGCCGATGTGGCCCGCATTTACGAGGCTGCCCTGTAATTAATTCTTGCGCGCCGGTTGTCCGGCGCGCATTTTTGTCAGAAAACGGAGGTCCGCATGTGGTTTGACGATGCTTCGCTGCTTTCTTTGGAAGAGGTTGATTGGAAAGTCGGCCTTGAGCACGATGAGGTCGGGGCCACGGTGCGCGATGAAGATTTTCTGGAAACGGCCAGATTCGACGAAACGTGGTGCGCGGGTTTGCGGCTTTGAGACGTGACGCGCGTGCAAGCCGGGTCACCCTGATCCGGACCCGAAGCGTAAGACTGCCGTAATTGTATGATGCCAGTAACTGGGGCAGGGTTGAGAGGTGGCATTCCTCCCAACCCTGCCCTTTTTTTTGTTTTATGTCTTGAGAGGCATGATCCTGCGCCTTTCACAAACTTCTTACCCGATTTGCTGATCAAGGAGTCTTCATGAAAATCCTACGCATCAATACCAGAACCAAAAGCTTCAAGTTTGAAGAACTCGGCGAGTTAGCCGGTCTTGGAGGTCGTGCCCTGACCTCAAGAGTGGTCAACAAGGAAGTCCCGGCAAACTGTCACCCGCTTTCCGCCGAAAACAAGCTGATTTTCGCGGCAGGCGTGCTTGCCCCGACCAATGCCGCCAACTCCGGCCGCATCTCCGTCGGCGCAAAGTCGCCCCTGACTGGCGGCATCAAGGAGAGCAATTCCGGCGGACAGTTCGCGCACACCCTGCCCAAGCTGGACCTCTTGGCCGTCATCCTCGAAGACAAGCCCGAGGCCGGTTCCCCCATGCAGGAGATCTTCATCTCCGCCGACAAGGTCGTTTTCAAGGATTCCGCCGTGACCGGCATGCGCAACTACGCCGCTCAGGAAAAACTCCTGGCCGCCTACGGTGACAAGGCCGTTACCGCCCTGATCGGACCCGCCGGCGAGCAGTGCCTGTGCGCCTCCACCATCCAGTTCTCCGATCCTGAAGGCCTGCCTTCCCGTTCTGCCGGTCGCGGTGGTCTGGGCGCGGTCATGGGTTCCAAGGGCGTCAAGGCCATCATCCTTGACGGCGCGGCAAACGCCAAGACCGTCTATGGCAACGAGGAACTGTTCAAGGAAGCCCGCAAGGAATGGGTCGACGTGCTGCGCAATCATCCCGTCACCAGCCAGGGCCTGCCCGGATTCGGCACCGCCGTTCTGGTCAACGTCATCAATGAGGCCGGTGCCCTGCCGACCAAGAACTTCCGCATGGGCAAGTTCGACGGCGCCGAGAAGATCTCCGGCGAGACCCTGGCCGCCAACATCGAGAAGCGCGGCGGTAAGGTCAAGCACGGCTGCCACACCGGCTGCGTGATCCAGTGCTCGCAGGTTTACCACGGCGCGGACGGCAAGTACCTGACCACCGGCTTCGAGTACGAGACCATCTGGGGCTTCGGCGCCAATCTGCTGATCGACAATCTTGACGACATCGCCGCCATGGACCGCACCTGCGACGAAGTGGGCGTGGACACCATCGAGATGGCCAACACCATGGCCATGGCCATGGAAGGCGGGACGCTCTCCTGGGGTGACAGCAAGGGCGTTCTGGCCGAACTGAACAAGGTCGGCACGAGTGATCCGCTGGGCCGCATCTACGGCAACGGCACTTCCTACACGGCCAAGGCTTTCGGCGTGGACCGCATCCCCGTGGTCAAGAACCAGTCCCTGCCCGCCTATGACCCGCGCGCGGTCAAGGGTGTCGGCGTGACCTACGCCACGACCCCCATGGGCGCGGACCACACCGCTGGCTACGGCGTATGTCAGAACGTGCTGAAAGTCGGCGGCGACGTCGATGGTCACAAGAAGGAAGGCAACATCGAGATCTCCAAGAACCTGCAGATCGCCACTGCGGCCGTCGACTCCCTGGGCCTTTGCCTGTTCGTGGCCTTTGCGATCCTGGACGACGCGCGCGGCGTACCCTGCATGGCCAAGCTGATCTCCGGTCTGACCGGCAAGGAAATGAGCGTCGACGAGATGATCGACATCGGCGTGAACTGCCTCAAGGACGAACTGGACTTCAACAAGCGCGCCGGCTTCACCGACGAAGACGACCAGCTGCCCCGCTTCTTCCGCGAAGAACTCCTTGCTCCGCACAATGTGGGCTGGGGTTACTCCACCGAGGAACTGCAGGCTGCCAAGGTCTAGGATTTTTAACTCCCTTGTCCCGGAGGCGCTGGCCTTCGGGACAAGGCTTCAAGGTTGCTGCATACTTGCAGCGATGGCTGGAAGATGCACCGGAGTGCACTGCATCCACCCGGATCAGTGACTAGGTTGTGACCAGGCGGCGCCCTCATCGTCTCGAAATACACGCGCCCCTAAATATGTCAAAATAGACATGTTTATAAATAGTTAAGTCACAATCCACCGAATGATGTCGCAACCAAACCGGGCAGCCTTGAAAACATAGTGCGCATGACCGCCGCTTCCTCGTGGCGGTCATGCGCATTTTTGGGTTTGCGGGCAGCGATGCCTCTGTATGAAGACAATACTCGGCTTCGGCGGCTTTCCGTCCAAACATATGCACCTCTGGTCAACTCTACGAGGACAATCTGCAAAAGACGGCCTGACGAGAAATCTCAAGCTTAATATAGGCGATCCCCTGTCCAACGATTGGGGAGCACCTCTACGGTATGCTTTGCAGTCAAGCCGCTAAGATTTATAGATTTGGTCCGAGTATACTTTTTTTTTGTGTCAATGGCCCAGGTTGTTCCGATGCCAAGATTTCTTTGGCTACGCCAAGGCTATTAAGCGTATCCTCATACTTTCCTTGGAGTTTGGCCAACAGGTCTTCCTGCTTCTGGATTTCCCCCTCGAAAAACGCTCTCCGTTCTTCGTACTCTGCCTCCAGTGCAGCCCTTTTGCCCCTTAGCCTCGCAAGTTCCCTTGGAAGTCTCTCGTGGAGTTCTCGGACGCTTTCGTGGATGATTTTAGACAGGTCATCACCGTCGGCGATCCTTAGCTTTTTAGGCTTGCCCCGTGTAAGCCCAAGGTCTGCCCATGCCCGCGCAGCCACGTCTTGGCGCATCCTGCAATCACTTGGCCCAATCCTCAGAATGCGCCCGTCCTGTCCCGCTCCTAGAATTTGGAAGTGGGCATGAGGGGCGGACTCGTCCAAGTGAATAGTAAGGCCGACAAGTATGCCACGGTGTAGCTTACAAACGTCGTAGACTGACTGTTTGATTCTGCGGATGAGTTCCCACCTGTCCAGTTTTTTAACGACTGCCTGCGCCTCATATTCAAAAAACAGGATGCCATCGAAGATTAGTGTGTTTCTGGCAGAGTCGAATTTTTGCCGAGCCTTCACGCCAGCCTTAATCTGGTTGATCGCCTTGAGGGCTTGTTTAGCCGAAGGGGTTGGTATTAAGACTGCGTTCAGTTTAAGCCTCTCACGGTCAGCGTGTGCAGGCTGCTGTTCTCGTATATCGTGGCCTTTGCGCTTCTTGTATTTTTGGGTCGTCAGGCGATCCACTCTGCATGCAACTGTTCCCATATAGCCTCCTCTATTTTTCACTATATGCCGAACTGGCCGATAAAAGTCAAGTTGTATCTACTTACGATACAAGTCGTCTCGACTGGCGGGTGCTCAGTATGGAATATTCTCCTGTTTTTGAAATACCTTTGTATGCGTCCCGCATCTCAGTAGGGTTCCCGTCGCCAGTAGATGAGACTATGTCGAAGCGACTTTAGATTTAAACCGGTACATGGTTAGGAACCCGCCAGACAGGTTGCTCAGAATGAGTGGCGACGCTATGGTCGGATTTGGTTATCCCGACGGGGATATTCTTGGCGTGGATCGGTCCATACAACCTAGGCATGGAAAGATCGTGGTCGCAATCGTGAATGAGAAGATGAGCGTCACGCGCTTAAATAGTCAGCACTGAAAATCTCTAAAAACGGTCCGTCAGGCACTAGCCTGTAGGGTCGACATTATAGACGATAATTCCCGTATGGGAGTATAACAAAAAAAATTTATCCTGTAACAATGCCCTCCAGAAGACAAGACGCCGGAGTTTGTCCCAACTCTGGCGGCGGTCTGCGAATCGAGCGTATTGCCAGATGCTCTCGTCGCACTTGCCGTAGTGATTCTGGCAGGCGGAAACAAACGTGTCCGCTAGTGCGCAGACAGGTCCGTTACCCGATGTGCGTCTTCACCCCACGCGCACCCTCCGCATGGACACCGATCCCAGCGTCACCCTGGCATTGAAGAATTTCGCAGGCTCTCCCTTTTTCGCCGCGCCGAGGACGTAGAGCAGGGGCAGGTAGTGTTCTTCCGTTGGGATGGCCTGGCTGGCGTGGGGGAGAGTTTGGTAATTGACCAGGGGCTGATGATCTGCCGAGCGGATCAGTTCGGCCATAGCCTTGTCGCTTTCCACCGCCCAGTCAAAGCCCTGTTCCTGCCAGGCCATGACCCGCAGGTTGTGAACCATGTTGCCGCTGCCCATGAGCAGTATCCCCTCCTTTCGTAATTGCCCCAATTCCCTGCCCAGTTCATAGTGAAAGTCCGGCGGCGCGCCTGCGTCCAGGCTGAGTTGTACCACGGGGATGTCCGCTTTCGGGTACATGCGGCAGAGTACGGACCACGCGCCGTGATCCAGGCCCCAGGAGCGGTCAGGCCTGACGCGGGTCGAGCGCACTGCGATTCGCACCCGTTCAGCCAAATCCTGGGATCCGGGGGCCGGATAGGTCATGTTACCCAGAGTCGCTGGAAATCCGGAGAAATCGTAGATGGTTGCGGGATGTTCCATGGCTGTCACGCAGGTTCCGTCGGTTTCCCAATGCGCGGAAATGCAGACTATGCCCTTGGGGCGTGGTAGTGATCTCCCGAGTTCCGACCAGGTGCGGCTGAATTCATTGTCTTCGAGGGCGTTCATGGGGTTGCCGTGGCCGACGAACACTGCAGGCATGATCATGGTGCTTCTCAGGGCTTGGTGGTGAAGACCCTGGTCCAGGCCAGGGTCAGGGCGATGGAAAAGGTGGCGGCGACGATGCCGAGCGCCACGTCGTACATGGGCGGAGCGGCCAGGGCCAGGCGGATGAACAGCGTCGACAGGGCGTAGCCGGAGTTGCGGAAGACCGCATGGAACGAGGGCCTGAAGCATTGGGAGATGAGCACCACAAGGATGTCGGTGAATATGAGCAGGGTGTAGAAGACCGGAAAGAAATCAATGTGGGGGAGTCCCGCGATCTTGTTGTACAGGTTGCCAATACCCAGAACCGCGAAGGTGACGAGGATCAAAAGGGCGATGCCTTTTTTCGCGGCCACGAACCGAAACAGGTCGTGGGGCAGGCCCATGTCCTGTTTTTTACCGGGCTGGATGCGATAATAGACGCCAAGCAGGGCGAAAATGGCCAAGGCGCCGAATCCATAGCCAAGAATGTGGAAGACGGGAGTCAGTTCCGTACCGACGGTGATGGGCTCCGCGAAGTAGGACAATTCTTTGAAGGCGTCGCGCAGCAGGATGAGCGACAGAATCTCGAACTGTTTGCCCACGGATTTGGAAAAAGAGCAGGGCAAGGTGAGGATGAGACTGACGACTTCAAGGATCAGTACCAATGTGAATGCCAGGTTCACGGCATGGAAATGGTTGGTGGGCGTGTGTGCGGCCAAGGAGGCAGGGAGCAGGCCCTGCCGGTTCAGTTCTATGCTGACGAGCGAGCCAAGGAATACGACGATCAGTCCCAGTGCAAAACGCCGGTGCATGCGCTCATGCTCCCAGAAATGGTGCAGAGGGTCGAACATGTAGGTCAGGCGCTCGAACAGAAAATCCATGGGCTGAACTCCGATTCTTTTCTATAAATATCTGGATGTTATTGAGACAACTTCGCCAAGATAGGATTTGCGTACTTCATCGCTGACCACTTCCAGGCTGCCGAAGAAAGCATGGTGCAGGACTTCCATCCCGCAAAGCTCGAAGATGCCCGTGTTCGTGGTCACAGACATGGCTTCGTGCATTCCCTGGGACGTATAGAACGGGCTGGGCAGTCCAGTCGTGTTGAAGATGAGAACCTTTTTTCCATCCAGAAGCCCTTTCATGGTGTCCCCTTGCAGGGAGTAGGCAAACTCCTGGCAAAAGACCCGGTCGACATAACCTTTGAGTTTGGCCGGCATTCCGGCCCACCATACCGGGTAGACAAAGGTGAGCAAGTCGGCCCAGGAGATGAATTCCTGCTCCTGCCTAACGTCTTCTGGGGCCATTCCGGCCGGACTGTCCATGTCCATTTTGGACAATACAGGGTTGAAGTCGATTCCGTATAAATCCCGGCAGTATGTGTCGTGCCCCAGCGCTTCGGAAACAGCCTGCACCGAATCGGCAATGGCGCGGTTGAAGCTTGTGGCACTGGGGTGGCAGTAAATGATCAGGTGGTTCATGGCATCCCCTTGATGGTGCGTGCATTGCGTGGAATCGATCCGGACTGCTTTCCTGGGATTCCTGGAAAAAGAGTCCCGGATTATGGCGCACCATACGACAAGGGTGGAAATCTTGAAAGCGATATTTGCCCAGCAAGGAGTATTCGACACAAAAATAATTGCAGGTCAGGCTTGCCGCAAAAGGTCCAGAACCTGATCGGGGCTTGGGATACGTCTTGTTTGCTGTTTGGAGTATACGAGCGTTTCGCCGAGCAGGATTTCGAAGTCGCCTCTGCTCCCTCGTTTGAGGGATACGGTGGCTCCTGCATCGGCGCGCAATCTGGCCGCAAGACTTGCGGCGCGTTTTTCATAGCCCATTCACAGATCGCAGTAGACGATTTGTATCTGCATTGTGTTACCCCCGGGTGCCATTGTGCTTACTTCTTGAAGAATTCCGTTTCCTTGAGTTCGCCTCCTTCAAAGGTCAGGACGAAATAGCCCCCGCCTGCCTCATAGGTCAGCTGTGTGATGTAGAGCAGACGTTCTCCGCCGTCGCGACTCGTCCTCGTGACCTCACCGATGCGGTCTTCCCATCGAGGATCGCCGCATTTTTGGCGCACCTTGGTGATGATGGTCCCGGGCGTCATGAGGTCGCCCTGGCAACGCATGTCTGCGGCCTGGGTCGGCTGCGCAAGAAATAAATACAGGGCAAGAAAAGAAAAGTTTTTTCTCATCAATCTTCGGCGCGGAGACCCCTTTCTTTAGGTGGGGGGAAGCGCCGCCTCCTAATTTTCCCTTTTGATTTTTTCTCAAAACTAATGCATATATGAATTATGAAGCGCACCGTCCGGCTTAAACTTCACCCCACAGTCGATCAGGCTACGGCTCTTTGCGAGACGTTGGCCATGGTCCGCGACTGCTTTGACACTGTCGCGGCATACGGATGGAAGCAGGGGATGAAGAACGGTGTCGCGCTTCACAAAGCTACCTATTACCCGCTCAGGGAGAAGCACCCTAGGGTGCCTGCGCAACTCGTCTGTGCGGCCAGAGTCAAGGCCACCGAGGCGCTTGCTTCCGCTTTTGCGCTGAAGGCCAAGGGCCGCAAGGCCCATTGCCCGCGCACAAAGGTCGGCAGTATTCGCTATGACGCCCGCTCTCACCGGATACTTCCAGGGGAAGCAAGTCTTGCGTCCGCAGTCGGCCGCCTCAAGGTCGTCTGGACGGCGAATTCGCATGCTGCAGCCATTCTGGCCAAGGCCGTCGAGTTCGACTCTTCCGACCTTCTTTACCGGGACGGTACTTGGTGGCTGCATGCCGTCCTTACCCTGCCCGACGAACCCTTTTTTCCTACGGGAAAGGGAGTCGGCGTCGATCTTGGAATTAACCGACCAGCGGTCACGTCCGGAAACGAGTTTCTGGGCGAAGCACGCTGGAAGGAAATCGAAAAACGGTATTTCCGGCTCAAAAGCAATCTTCAGGCCAAAGGCACTGCCTCCGCCAGGCGCCATCTTCGGCGCGTCAGGCATCGGCAGCAACGGTTCAGGCGCGATTGTGACCACGTCCTCTCCAGAAGGATTGTGGATATGGCCGGCAACGGGTCCGTGATCGTACTGGAAAACCTCAAAGGCATCCGCTCCACCACCAAACAGCGTGGTAAGCGCCAGCGGCGCAGACACCATGGGTGGAGCTACGAACAGCTCAAAGCCTTTCTCGAATATAAGGCCGAGGCGGCCGGTTGCCGCGTCGAGACTGTCGATCCGAGGAAGACAAGCCAGCGCTGTTCGAAATGCGGATACACAGCACGCTCCAACCGCAAGAACCAGAGCCTTTTCGTCTGCGGCGCTTGCGGCTTTTCGCTTAACGCGGATCTCAACGCCGCCAGAAATATAGCCTGGAAATACCTTGCTCAGGGTGGCATGCCCGCCCTGAGCGGGTCGTCTGTCAACCGGCCTATCGTAACGCATGTTGAAGCCAAAGCCTCCTAGAGGAATTGCGGCTGAGTGTAGTTACAAGCCTCGTCTTTCAAGGCGAGGTCGTTGACTGAGTTGTCTCCGATTAGTTGAGTATGAAGAAGTTCTAGACCTCAACAGAAGCGCGAGTAAAGAGGATATTATGAACTATCGAGTCGAGAAAGACTCTCTTGGAGAACGCAAAGTTCCGGAAGACGCCTACTACGGGGTGCAGACAGTGCGGGCCATGGAGAATTTTCAGGTTACGGGAATTCCCATCTCCCATTATCCGTTGCACATCGAGGCCCTGGCGTGCATCAAGCAGGCTGCTGCCCTGGCCAATATGGAGCTCGGCCTGCTCGACGCGGACATTGCCGATGCCATCCTGGGTGCCTGCCGGGAAGTGCGCGAAGGGAAGCTGAACGATCATTTCGTGGTTGACGTCATTCAAGGCGGGGCCGGGACTTCGGTCAACATGAACATGAACGAGGTTGTCGCCAACCGGGCGCTGGAACTGATGGGCCACGCCAAGGGCGAATACGGCTTCTGTCATCCCAACAACCACGTCAATCTGTCCCAGTCCACCAACGACGTGTACCCCACGTCGCTTCGAATCACGGCCATCTGGAAGATCAGGGAACTGGTGAGCGCCATGGGGGATCTGGTCGATGCCCTGGCGTGCAAGGGCGAAGAGTTCGCCGATGTGCTCAAGATGGGCCGGACCCAGTTGCAGGATGCCGTGCCCATGACGCTCGGGCAGGAGTTCGCGGCCTGGGCGGTGACCGTGGGCGAGGACATCGATCGCGTTCAGGACTGTCGCAAGCTCCTCATGGAGATCAACATGGGGGCGACGGCCATCGGCACGGGCATCAACACCGTGCCGGCCTACGCCGCGTTTGTTTGCGAAAAGCTGGCGCACATCACCGGCCTGCCCTTGACCAAGTCGCCAAACCTGGTGGAGGCCACTTCGGACACGGGGGCCTTCGTGCAGCTGTCGGGCGTTTTCAAACGGGTGGCGGTGAAGCTGTCAAAGATATGCAACGACCTGCGCCTGCTTTCCTCGGGCCCTTACGCTGGTCTCGGGGAGATCAACCTGCCGCCGAGGCAGCCGGGCTCGTCCATCATGCCCGGGAAGGTCAACCCGGTCATTCCGGAAATGGTCAACCAGGTCTGCTTTCAGGCCATCGGCAACGACCTGACCGTGACCATGGCGGCGGAGCACGGCCAGCTTGAGCTCAACGTCTTCGAGCCCATCATTGCCTTTAACCTGTTTCAGACCATGGACATGCTGCTGCGGGCCATGCGCATCCTGAAGGATCGCTGCATCGTAGGCATCACCGCCAACCGGGAGCGCTGCGCCCAGTTGGTGCGCATGTCCGCCGGGATCGTGACCGTGCTCGTGCCCTATCTTGGCTACGACGAGGCCTCGGCCATCGCCAAGGAGTCGGTGGCGACCGGAAGAACGGTGTATGACCTGGTGCTGGAGAAGAAGCTCATGACTATCGAAGAGCTTGAAGATGCTCTCGATCCCATGAAGATGACGCATCCGCGCATGGTGCAGAGGAGCGCATGCCCCCGGCCAGAGGGAAAGCCGCGCCGATGATCCTTGCAAGGAAGGGGGTGCCGATTGGTCTGTCCGGGCAGGCTTGACGAAAGGATCGGGAGCGGCCAAAGCGAACTCATGTGGCGTTCGACGTTATCTGAACTTTTCCGCTATCTGCGGGTGGCTCCGTTTCCGCATCTGACTACGCTCAAGGTTTCGGCCCTGGCGGCCTTGTCGGGTTGCGAGGCATGGCTTTTTCTTGAGCAGCCGGAGTTTTCCTGGGCGGCATGGGTCTGGCTTGGGCTGACCGGTCTTTTTGCCTGGGGCGTGGTTCTGTGCCAGGCGGATGCCTTTTCGCGTTACCGGGAGTTCAAGAGGCTGCGTCGGTTGCTGCGGCGCTACGGGTTCAGGCCCGGACTCTTTCGGCTGGTGGCGGCTTCCCGCTGCCAGCGCGACGCCGCACTGCTGGCTGCCCGGGAAACTGGCTGCCGCGCTCAGGCCCGGCATGTTTTCCGGGAGCTCGGGTATCGCTGGTACCACATCCTGCCTGACGCCATCGTGGCCAATCCCTTCATTTTCTTCCATCCCAGATTTTTGCGATCCACCTTCGTTCCGGGGAAGCGGACCAAGGGTTTGCCTTGCGGATGACGCCGTCGAAGCGGAATCTTGCGGCCTTGCCGACGTAATCTCGTGGTATAAAAAAAGGGAGCCTCCGAGGGCTCCCTTGCATTTCGGGCGGTTTACCAGTTCTCGGCAAGTTCCTCAAAATGGGCCTGGGGATGGGCGCAGGCCGGACAGAGTTCGGCGGCCTTTTCACCGGCGTGCACATAACCGCAATTGCGGCAGCGCCACGTGATCTTGTTTTCCCGCTTGAAAACCCGCCCTTCTTCGATGTTTTTGGCCAGTGCCAGATAGCGGCGCTCGTGTTCCTTTTCGGCCACGGCGATGGATAACATGATGGCGGCGATTTCCGGAAAACCTTCCTCTTTGGCGGTCTTGGCGAACTCGGGGTACATGTGTTCCCATTCGTGGTTTTCGCCACCGGCGGCTTCGCGCAGATTTTCCAGGGTGGTGCCGATACGACCTGCCGGGAAGGAGGCGGTGATCTCAACCTCTCCTCCTTCAAGCAGATTGAACAGTCTCTTGGCGTGGGCCATTTCCTGGTCCGCCGTTTCGGCAAAAATATCGGAAATCTGGACAAATCCCTCTTTGCGGGCCTGTTTGGCAAAATAGTTGTAGCGATTGCGGGCCTGGGACTCGCCGGCAAAAGCGGTCAGGATATTTTTTTCGGTCTGTGTTCCTTTCAGAGATTTCGACATAAATCCTCCATGGTTGAAATGTGACCTGCGTCTATCAGGGTAAAATTGATCTGTCAAGTTAATGAGAATTGTTCTTAATAGCTGATAACTTGCCGATTTTTGGCATCTTTGCTCAACCTTGTCCGGCTAGCCATTGGTCTTGACGCTCGTGCAATCGTGTTTATTTAGTTGCCATCGTAATGTTTGGAGGTATGCCGTATGGTTATCGATTTCAGTACATACTATGATTTACCGCGCAACGTGGACAGTTTTTTTGAAGAGCTTTGGAGGCCGAGTACATTGAGCCAGAGACGCATCTCCTACCCGCCTGTCAACATCAGCGAGGGAGAAGATGAAATTGTCGTCATGTCGGAAATTCCTGGAATGGATACGGAAGACATCGAGCTGACCTTGAATGAAAAGAGCTTGGTCATCCGGGGCACAAAAAAGAACGAGGTCGGCAATTATTACAGACAGGAGCGTCCGACCGGGAGCTTCCAGCGGATCATCAGCCTGAATGTTCCAGTGCGCGCGGAGGCGATCAAGGCATCCATGAAGGATGGGGTGCTGCGGGTGGTCCTGCCCAAGGCCAAGGAAAGCCATCCGCTGACCATCGCCATCGACGCCCAGTAAGTGTTGCAAGGAGGAGAAGAGCCCATGACTAACGATATGGAAAAAAAGACGGCTCCGGCCCTGCCCCGGTTCCGCCCCAACACAGACGTGCTGGAGCGTGAAGACGGCTTCCACATTTTTGTGGACATGCCCGGAGTGGGCAAGGAAGGCTTGTCCATCGACCTGAGAGACAACGAACTGGAGATTCGCGGCAAGGCGGTCTATCCGCGAGAGGAAAAAGCCAAGGCCTTGCACGTGGAATTTGGGGATGGGGAATATGTTCGCACCTTCACCATCTCCGATGGCGTGGACCGGGAAGGAATCCGTGCCAGCCTGAAGAAGGGTCTGCTTGAGGTCTACTTGCCCAAGGCGGCCCGCTTCAAGCCCCGCCGCATAGAGATTCAGGCCGGATAAGATCGCCTGGGTCAGAACGCCTGGTGTTTTGGGCGTTTTTAAGACTGCATGAATCATAAAAAAGCGCGCCCGGACAGTTCATGTCGGGGCGCGCTTTTTTGTGGCCCAAATTTCCTCAATTCTTGGTGGGCAGTTCGCAGCCTGCGTCTTTGGTGGAACCGGGTCCGACCAGGGGCCGGAAGCATCTTTTAGTGCCCCCGCATATGGGGCAGCGCCAATCTTCCGGCAGGTCTGCAAACTTCACCCCTGCCGGGATCTTTCTCTTCCTGTCTCCCTTGTCCGGATTGTACATGTAGCCGCAATTGACTGTCTGACACTGGTAAATCTCTTCGGGGGCCGCCATTGTCCGCTCCTGGTTTGAATGTTGATCGGTATTATACATTATGGACTTCGGGTGGGAGGTCAATTGCGGGATCAGGATGCACGGCTTGCGGGCCACGGGGACATCCAATCGGCGTAGGGGCGGCCCTGCGTGGCCGCCCTCCCCGTGACGTCCTGCACCCTGCGGTCCGAAGAGGGCAGGCACACAGGCCTGCCCCTACGGGATGCGGAGATTGTTGGAATCGGGTGCCCAGAGGGGCTGGGCGGCGCTCCATCCGAGTCGGCCGAAAAGATCGAGGAGTTCCTGGGCCGGGGGGCAGGTCAGGGTCATGGGACTGTTGTTTTCGGGGTGGCGGAAGGTGAGTTCCACGCTGGCCAGCAAGAGGCGGTGCACGCCGAAATGCTCGCGGAAGAAGCGGTTCTGGCGGCCGTCGCCGCGCAGTACGTCGCCAATGAGCGGGTGGCGGATGTGGGCGAAGTGACGGCGGATCTGGTGGGTGCGGCCGGTTTTGGGGCTGACCCGGACCAGACTGTAGCGGGCCGTTGGGTTGGGGCCGACCGGATGCGGGATTTCCGCCGTGGCCAGGCGCGTGAATTCGGTCTGGGCCTCTTGCAGGTTGCCGGAATCGGATTTGAGCGGGTCGTCGATGAGACCTTGAAGAGGCGTGAAGCCCCTCGTCACGGCAAGATAGGTCTTGCCCACTTCCTGCCCCGCAAACTGGAGGGCCAGGAGATGGGCGGTCTGTGACGAGAAGGCCATGATCATGAGGCCCGAGGTGGGGCGGTCCAGGCGGTGCACCGGGTACAGGCGCTGTCCGGCCTGGTCGCGCAGCATCTGGAGCAGGAAGGGTTCGCGTCCGGCATGGGCGTTGCGGTGCACCAGCAATCCGGCCGGTTTGTGCACGGCGACGAAGTGCTCGTCCCGGTACAGTACCGGAATTTCCGCGATTTCAGCTTCAGGCATTGTTTTCGGTCAGCTCGCCGCGCAGGTTCTTCGGCATGCGCTCCCGAATTTCCTCCGGCGTGAGACCCAGGCTGAAAAGATAGATCATCTTGGTCAGGGCCGCTTCGGCCGTCATGTCCGCGCCCGAGACCACTCCCGCGCGGGCAAGAGCCGATCCGGCCTGGTAGCCGCTCTGGTCCACCGTGCCGCGCAGGCACTGGGTGCAGTTGACGATGACCACGCCGCGTGCGCATGCCTCGGCCAGAACGTCCATCAGTTCGGCGTCATTGGAGGGGCCGTTGCCGAGCCCATAGGTCTCAAGCACCAGACCCTGCAATGGGGAGCGGAGCACATTGGCCACAAGCTCGGCCGAGATGCCCGGGAAAAGCCTGAGCGCTCCGACCTTGGCGTCGGACAGCGGGTGCACGGTCAGGCCGTTCACGGGGCGCGTTGGGAGAAGCAGTTCGGGATGGGGGCGGATGGTCACGCCGATATGTCCCAGGTCCGGGTAATTTGGGGAATCAAAGGCCTGGAATCCGGCGGCGTCGACCTTGGTCGTGCGGCAGCCGCGCAGGAGCCGGTTGCCGAAGCACAGGCAGACCTCGGGCACCGGCGTCAGGGCGATGACCATGAGCGCGGTGACCAGATTGTCCCGGCCGTCGCTCCTGACCCTGCACAGGGGGATCTGGGATCCGGTCAGGACCACGGGTTTGGCCAGGCCCTCAAGCATGAACGGCAGGGCAGATGCCGTGTAAGCCATGGTGTCCGTGCCGTGGATGACGATGAATCCGTCGAATTCGTGGTACTTGTCGGCGATGTCGCGGGCGATGGCCAGCCAGTGCCTGGGGCCCATGTTGGAGGAATCGAGCAGTGGCGCGTACTCGCAAATGACGTAGTCGGGCATTTCCGGGCTTGAGAAATCCGGCATGGATGCCATGACGCGGCCCAGGTATCCCGCCTCCGGCGCGTATCCCTGCGGCGTCGGCTTCATGCCGATGGTCCCGCCCGTGTAGAGGATGCAGACTTTTTTTTTCACGAGGCGCTCCAGGCCGTGAGCTTCCAATGGATAAACTCCATGATCTCCTCGTGCTCGTTTTTACCCGCGCCCCGGATCATCATGGGGTCGCCAAAGCAGAAGCGGGCCGGAATCTCCGGCCGGATGGCCCCATAATCCTTGCTCAGCGTGCCAAGGCCCCAGGCGTCGGTCTTGAGGGCCAGGGGCACGACCGGAACTCCCGCCTTTTTGGCCAGCTTGATGCCGATGGAGTTGAAGGCCTTGCGGTCAAGATTCAGGGAGCGTGTCGTCTGGGGAAAGACGATGACGGAAATGCCCCGCGCGAGGCGCTCCTGTCCCTGCTCCATGACGGCCTTGAAGTCATCCCGGGGATTGACGCGGTCGACGGCGATGGGTTCGACGGCGTTAACTATCCGCTGGAAGATTGGATAGGTCGTCAGGCTGCGTTTGATCACAAAGGCGATGGGCCGATGTGTGGCCAGGATGGCCGGCATGCAGAAGGTTTCCAGGGTGGACATGTGGTTGGCCACGACCACGCAGGGTCCGGGCAGGTTCGTGACGGCGGAAGCGTTTTCGATGTGAAAACGCAGGCCGCTGGCTTCGGCCCTGCGCATGACGGTCAGGCTGTCCTCGGCCCATTTCTCCATGGAATAGCCGCCTCCCCTGGTTCGCCAAGCAGCCTCGCAGACTATGGACAATATCCGTGCATAAAAGGCCGCGCTGGGAAAAAGCCGTGAAAACGGGCCGATCTTGATTTCAGGGGTATGGTAAGGATCGCTGAGAGACTTGATATTCATGCAAAAGCTACCGGGATGGGGTTTGAGGGGCCGCGGCACTCCTGCCCCTTCGTGTTTCGTGCCCGCGCACGTTAGCTCAAGAGGTCCCGGGCTTCCAGATGTTTTTCAATGGTTCTCCTCCGGCCCGGGCATCATAGCGCCTGTGTCAGTTTGGGCAGGATGGCGCGCAGCTGCACCGTCTCTTCCGGAGTCAGGGCCGATTGCAAATCCCGGGTCAGATGCAGGTGATGGGCGTGGTGCTCGCGGTACAGTTCCTGCCCGGCCTCGGTCAGGGTCACGAGGATGGAGCGGCGGTCCGTCTCGTGCGGGATGCGTGCCACCAGGCCCAGTTTTTCCAGGCGGTCCACCCCCACGGTCAGGGTTCCGGTGGTCACGCCCATCTTGGCCGCGAGTTCCTTCATGCGCAGGGGGGACTGCTGACCCAGGATTTCAAGGGTGTGCATCTGCGGCAAGGTGATGGCCGAGTCACGGACCACGGCCTGTTCCCAGGAAGAGAGTTTTTCGTAGAATTCAATGATCAGATCGCTTAGTTGTTCAAGATCATGCATGATCGGCCTCTGGGCAGACCTGGTCCCGGTTTTCCGCCGGACACGGGCAGGAGTGCACTTCCACGGTGACATGCTCCAGATGCGCGACCTCGGCCAGAAGATCCTTGTAGTATTCCGGCGGACGGGGCGCCCCGTCTTCGACGGTGAGGTGGGCCGCCAGGCGGCGAGGGCCAACGTTCCAGACGTAGAGGTCGCGGACCCGGATCTCTCCTCCCTGCTCGATGCGGCGCAGGATGTCGGCATGCAGATCCTTGTCCGCGCGACGATCGAGGAGGATCCAGCCGGTTTCACGCATGAGGCCGATGGCCCAGCGCCCGATGACCAGCGCTCCGACGATGCCCATGGCCGGATCGAGCCAGTTCAGGCCGTAATACTTTCCGCCCAGCAGGGCGAAGATGGCCAGAATCGAGGTTAGGGCGTCGGCCAGGACATGCATGTAGGCGGCCTTCAGGTTGTGGTCGTGACTGTGTACATGGTCTTCGTCGCGAAGCCACCATGCGCTGACCAGATTGATGGCCAGACCCAGGACCGCCACCAGCGTTGCCGGTCCAAAGGAGATGGGCACGGGTGAGAAGAGCCGGGTCAAGGATTCGCCCGCCATGTAGAGAGCCACGAGGATGAGGCCCACAGCCGAGGCGAATCCGGCCAGGGCATTGACCTTGCCCGCGCCAAAGACCAAGTCGGGGTTGTCGGCGTTCTTGCGCGCCCAGACATAGGCGAACCAGGCCACGGCCATGGCGCCGGCATGACTGGCCATGTGCCAGCCGTCGGCCAGGAGTGCCATGGAGCCGAAAATCCAGCCGGAAAAGATCTCAACGGCCATGGTGATCACGGTCAGCCAGAAAACGAAACGGGTCCCGCGTTCGCCGTGATCAGGATTGTGGTGATGGTCATGGCCGCAGGAACATGAATGGTTGTGCATGGGGATGCTCGCTATTGTTTGCTTGTCGAGTTGTTTGATGCACAAGCAATTATGCGGATATTGTTTGATTGTCAAACTTGAATTTCGTTTTTTTGAACCGATAGTACAGGGATGTTTCATGCTTGATACGCACGCCAGACGGCTTTTTCAGCCGATTTTTGACACCATGGCGCATGCCTTGGGTCGCAGGGGAATCGGGCCGGCGGCAGTGACCCTGTCGGCCGCGCTTCTGGGCGGGTTGGCTGCGGGAGCCCTGGCCCTGGGCTGGCCCGTCCTGTTCCTGGCCTTGCTGTGGCTTTCAGGGCTGCTGGACGCGGTGGATGGAACCCTGGCCCGCCAGGGCGGAGTGACGAGCAGGGCCGGGGCCATGCTGGACATTGTCTGCGACCGGGCCGTGGAGGCGCTGGTGATCGTGGCTTTCGGGCTGCGTTTTCCCGAGGCAAGGCTTGAGCTTCTGGTGCTTTGCGCGGCCATCATCCTGTCTCTGACGGTTTTCCTGACGGCGGCAGCGGCCCTGCCCGCGTCCGTGGGCAAGAGTTTTCACTATCAGGCCGGGCTGGCCGAACGCAGCGAGGGGTTCCTGTTTTTTTCCCTTATGGCCGTGTGGCCGTCGGGAGTCCCGGAAGTGGCGCTGGTCTTTGCGTTGACGGTATTGTTCACGGCAGGTCAGCGCCTGCGGGCGGCGCTTGGATTTTTCAGGGATTGACAATTGTCCCGGGCTTTGAAAGTCCCGGAAACAAACAATTTTGGAGGCAACAGTGCAGGACAAAGACGGAATCTTCTATTACCCGTATCCCGAGAACAAGCGCATCCGCATGTTCGTGCGGGAGCAGGACGGCAATATCGAGTTCAGGCTCAGCAATGTCGATCATCCGGAAATATGGGAACGGCACGGCTGGCTGGACCTGGACATCATCCGGCGCGGCGCCAAAATGTTCGAGGAGCGTGGCTCCAAGGCCGATCCGACGAAAATCTACGACCTGGAAACCGCGCGCTATCTGCTCAAGGAAGCCAGAAAAAAATAACCCGGCTCCGGGGGATGCATGACCATGGAAGGTTTGGTGCAGGTGGCGGGGATCGCCAGCCTGGCCGAAGGGCGCATGCTGCTCGATTGCGGCGTGGATCTGCTCGGTTTTCCCCTGCGCCTGCCAGTGCATGCGACGGACACCTCGGAGGATGAGGCGCGGGCCATCATCGCGGAGCTTGGGCCGTCGTTCTGCGTGCTCATCACCTACGAGCAGGACCCGGATCGTCTGGTGGAATTCTGCCGTTTCTTGAACGTGACCACGGTGCAGCTTCATGCCGACGTCTCCGCGGACACCCTGGCCCAGATCAGGACCCGCCTGCCCCTGCGTATCTTCAAGAGCTATGTAGTGGGCCGCGAGTCCATGAGCCCCGCACGGTTTGCGCAGATCTACTCGCCGGTTTGCGAAGCCTTTATCACCGATACGTTCGACCCCTCGACGGGAGCCAGCGGCGCGACGGGCCTGGTCCACGACTGGGGCGTGAGTGCGGAGTTGGTTCGGCACAGCCCGCGTCCGGTCATTTTGGCTGGCGGCCTGAACCCGGCCAATGTTCGCCAGGCCATAAGGTCGGTGCGTCCGGCCGCAGTCGATGTGCACACGGGCGTTGAAGCCCCGGACGGCTCCAAGGACCCGGAATTGGTCCGGGCCTTCGTGCGTGAAGCCCGCGCCGGATTTGCCGAGGCTGCCGGGTACTGATGCCATTTCGCCGAGTATTTTCAGGTATAAAGGCCCCGACCCGAAGGACGTACTTCCTGGTCGGGGCCTTTGTGCGTCGAAACTGAAGGGCTGGGGTTCGGGCGCATGGGCCGATTGTGGTCGGGGTGCCGGTGACGGGCCGTGCCGTCCGGTGATTTGCCGATCGGCCCTTACTTCAGGTCGAAGAGAATGCCGCCTGTCCCGTCTGGAACCGGTACGGGTGGTTCCGGTGCATGGTAGATCTTGCGGATTTTCTCGCCGAGCACGCGCAGATCCTCCAGAGACCGCTTCGAATTGCTCACTTTGCCCAGCAGGCGTGCAAGGATCTGATCCTTGCGCGGACCATCCTCGATGGATTTCAAGGCTTCGATATAATCCGACATCAGTCCGTATTGCATGGCCTGGGCCTGCACGATGTTGTTCAACCGGTCCGAGAGGCCGCCCATGGTCCGGCGGTAGGTTTCCAGTTCCGTGCGCTCGATGACTGCACGCATGTCGTGCAGGATGATCTGGTAGCTTTCCAGCAGGCCCGAGTTGCGGTTTTTTCTGCAGCCGCCCGTGATCGCGACCTCCACGGTTTCCCCGGTCAGGGTCTTGAGCCGGGTCGGGTGATCGGTGATGCTGCCGTCCTGGATGATCGTGGACATGATGGCTTTTCGCTCGTCTTCGTCCGTGAAATGGTCAATGACGTTGCCCTTCAGCGCGTGCTCGCGGCTCTCGTACCCAAAAAGCGAGATGGCGGCCTGGTTTATGTCCACGAAGCTTCCGTCCGGCATGGCCACGAAGATCGGGTCGGTGGAGTACTGGAAGATGCGCCGGTATTTTTGCTCGTTGACGCGCAGTTTTTCCTCGTCGTTCTTGCGGTCCGTGATGTCCTTGATGAAATGGTAGATCTGCTGAATTCTGCCCAGGCCCTGCTCCTTGTAGATGACCTCGCCTTCGTCGCGGACCCAGCGGATATCGCCGTTGGCGTGCACGATGCGATATTCGATGCGGTCGATCTCCTTTTCTATCAGCCCCGCATAGAAGGCTTGAACCTTCGCGGCGTCCTCGGGGAAAACCAAGTCTATCGGGTGAAAGATGTTCCCGACAAACTGGTCGGCAGGCAGTCCGTAAAGGCCTTCCGTGGCGCTGTTGGCCGACTCTATGCGTGAGTGCTCACGGTCGAAGGCCATGATCACTTCGGGGATGGAATCGAGAATGCGCTTGAGTTTCTGGCTGGTCTTGGTCTTCTGGGTGATGTCGGTCAGGGAACAGAGCAGCGCCAGCTTGCCTTGGTAGCTGATCTTTCTGGCCTGCATTTCGACGAACGATTCCGTTCCGTTTGCGTCCAGCAGGGTGAACTCGATCGGTTTTTGGGAGCAGCTCGGCTCGTCCGGAATTCTGCTCAGGTATTTCTCGACCCGATCGTGATGCTTGGGGATGACGAAGTCGCAAAAGGACCTGCCGAGCAAAGTCTCGCGCCCGGCGTTGCATATTGCGGCGAAACAGAGGTTGGCATGGGAAATCCTGCCGTCTCGAAGGATGACCGCTCCCTGGCTCAGGGCGTCGAGCAGCTGGATATGTTCGGGGTTCATGAGATGCATATGTTCATTCCTGGCCGAGAAATTTTTCGGCCGATTACTTCGAGGTGATGTCGATCATGTCCAGTCTGGTCAGGCTGGCCCGGGCGCGCGTGCCGGGAGCGTTCAGCAGATGCCAGGCCGTGTACTGCTCGGCATAGAGGGTCCCTGCCGACATCCCGTCCACGGGCACGATGACGTTCAAGCCGCGCATGGCGGCCCCGGTGGCGGTGTGCAGGACAGCGCCTTCGGCGGTGGTGCCGGTGATGATGACGTTGCTGACGCCTAGCTTTTTCAGGATCGCGTCCAGTTCGGTGTTGAAGAACTTGTCCACCGATGACTGGACAATGGGTTCTCCGGGCAGGGGCCTGGCCTCGGGAAGAATGGTTTCAGGCGTGCCTCTGCTGGTCAGGCTGTGCACCACGGGCATCCCCGCTGCCCTGGCCTTGGCCAGGAAGGCCCCGATGCGGGGTGCGGACTCCACGCAGCGCGGCCGCGCCTGCATGTTGCAGGTCCGCTCTTCGATGTCGAGGACCAGAAAAGCCGTATTTGCCGGGCTGACAGCCACGGCCTTGAGTTCCACAGGCGTTGGAGGCGTAACCGTGTTCCATTCTTCGATAATGGTTCCCGCCAGGGCGGGCGTTATGCATAGGAAGACAAGCGCTGTCAAAATGAAAACCAGTCTTGATTTTTTCATGGGATGCCTCCTCGCGGGCTGTCATGGGTTGCTGATCGGGATGCACATGTTATCCGGAGTCTTTGCCCCTGCTTTTCGAATATTATACACGGCCCGGCCTTCGGCAATGACCACATCCGGATTATTGGCGGAGAAAATCTGCACGGTGGCGTTGCCGACCCTGTTGCCCAGCAGCTTGACCTCGCCGATGGCGATGAGATCCGCCGGGTCGGCCGGGCGCAGGTAGTCCACGCGCATGTCGATGGTAGCCACCCGGTCGCGCACCGAGCAGGCCGCCCACACCGCCGAGCCGCCGCAGGTGTCCACGAGCATGGAGATGAGACCGCCGTGCAGTGCAGGCCGTCTTGGATCGCCAATGAATTCAGGCCTGTAGGGCAAGCGCAGCCGGGCGTAGCCGGGCCGGATTTCCTCCACCAGGAGTCCCAGAAAACGATCGTAGGGAATTTCCTGCTCGATGACGTGTCGAATATCCATGAAGCACCTCGTATTTGATGTGACGTGATGCATTTTCATGTGCAAGACCGGGGGGGCCGTCAAGAGGCGGCTCCGAGAAGGCGCGGCTCCAAGAAGGGGGGCTGGGTAGGCTTGTGTTCGGGTTCAGGCCAAGGTAAAGCCGCCGTTCAGCCTCGTGGTATTACCCGGATCTTAACGCTTAACTCCTTAAGGACATTGATGTGTCGTCCTTTGAAATAAAGGGAAAAGTCGCGCCGTGCACACTTTTCAGGCCCTTGACGGTCGATTTGGCCGATCTGGGAGCTGATGTCGAAGAACGTCTGGGGCAGACGCCCGAATTTTTCCGCAACATGGCAGTCATAGTGGATCTTTCCGCTTTGGGCGAGATGCGCAATGGGCTTGATCTGAACGGTCTGGTTCGCTTGCTGCGGGATCAGGGCATGATGCCCGTGGGCATCCAGGGCGGGAACGAGTATCATGAGCGGCTGGCACCCAATCTTCATTTGGGCGTTTTTCCGGAGAGCAGGCCCGCTCCGGGGCGAGCTTCCAATGGCGGGGCGAGTGCTCCTTTCGGAGATGCGGCGGCCATGGTCGTGGACAAGCCCGTGCGTTCCGGACAGCAGATCTATGCCAAGGGCCGCGATCTTGTGGTGCTGGCTCCCGTGGGGCAGGGCTCCGAGGTCATCGCCGACGGCAATATCCATATCTATGCGCCGCTGCGCGGGCGGGCCCTGGCCGGGGTCATGGGTTTCGAAGGGGCGCGGATCTTTTGCAAGGAACTGCGGGCGGAACTGATCTCTGTCGCCGGGCTGTACCGGGTCAGCGAGGATTTGCCCGAAAACCTGCATGGCGCTTCGGCTCAGATCCGTCTGAGCGGGCGTCAGCTTTTGATTGAATCTCTTTGACAGGACCAGGAGGGACTGTGGGTAAAATTATTGTTGTTACTTCGGGCAAGGGTGGGGTCGGCAAGACCACTTCCAGCGCTTCCCTGGCCACGGGCCTGGCCCGTCGAGGCATGCAGGTCGCGGTGCTTGATTTCGACGTGGGCCTGCGCAACCTTGACCTGATCATGGGTTGCGAGCGCCGGGTGGTTTATGATTTCGTCAACGTCATCCAGGGTGATGCTACTTTGCATCAGGCCATGATCCGCGACAAGCGGGTCGAAAATCTTTTCATACTTCCCGCGTCCCAGACCAAGGACAAGGACGCCTTGCGCATGGACGGCGTGGAGAAAGTGTTGGACGAGCTTTCGGCCCGTTTCGACTTCGTCATCTGCGATTCGCCGGCGGGCATAGAACACGGGGCACTCATGGCCATGCATTTCGCCGACGAGGCCGTGGTCGTGACCAATCCGGAGGTGTCCTCGGTGCGTGATTCCGACCGGGTGCTGGGCCTTTTGCAGAGCAAGACTAGAAAGGCCAAGAATGGCGGAAATATACGGGAGCATCTGCTTCTTACCCGCTATGATCCCGAGCGGGTCGAGCGGGGCGAGATGCTCGGCGTGGCCGACGTGGAGGAGATCCTTGCCATTCCGCTGCTGGGGGTGATCCCGGAGTCCAAGTCCGTGCTGGCCGCCTCCAACTCCGGCGAGCCGGTCATTCTAGATGACGGAAGCGACGCGGGCCAGGCCTACGAGGACGCGGTATCCCGCCTGATGGGCGAGGATCTGCCGCATCGTTTCCTGACTTCGCGCAAGAAGGGTTTTTTTGCCCGGATTTTTGGAGGCTGACATGGGTATCTTCAGTTATTTCCGCACCAAGAAAAACACGGCTGAGGTAGCCAAGAACAGGCTGCAGATCATCGTGGCCCATGAGCGGGCCCAAAACGGCGGGTACGAATTTCTGCCCCGATTGCGTCAGGAACTCATGCAGGTGGTGCAGAAATATGTGCATGTGGAACTTGATGACATCCGGGTGGACGTGAACAGGGACGGCGATTGCGAAGTCCTGGAATTCAACGTGACCCTCCCGGACAACAAACGCTGAGTAGTCAATTGTCCAGCGCCGGGGTCGCTTCGCGCCGCCCCGGCTTTTTAGGGACCGTGACTCTCGGTCAGGCGTCTCGCATAGCCCCAAGAGCGGCATGAAGGGCGTTACAAGCACTTCTCGTCACCGCGCCTTTTCAGCCCCTGCCATTCCTTCCGGTCCAAAAGACCATCTCTAATACTTTTTTTGACACTTCATGCAGTGCGTCGAGGTCCGTCCGGCGACCTTCGTTGCCTGCAAGGGCATTCCGCAGGCCGGGCAGGGTTCGCCCTTCTTGCCGTAGACCTCGAAACTGTCCTGGAAGATGCCGCTTTTGCCGTAGGCGTTGCGGTAGTCGCTGATGGTGCTGCCTCCGGCCGCGATGGCCTCAAGCAGGATGCGGCGCAGTTCAGTGCATAGGAGGACGCGCCGTTTCGGGGGGATGCTTGAGGCGAGGCTGGCCGGATGGATGCGGGCCGCAAAGAGGGATTCGTCGGCGTAGATGTTGCCGATTCCGGCCAGGACGGTCTGATTGAGAAGCAGGCCTTTGACGCAGGCCCGGCGTGCGCCGATGCGTTCCGCCAGTTCCTCGGCGGAACTCTCCAGTGGTTCGGGGCCGAGAGAGCGGTAAAAGCTCCATGTTTCAAGGTCTTGCGGCCGATATATTCCGAAAAATCCGAAACGCCGCGAATCCTCGAAGATCAGGCGGTCCCGGCCTTCAAGATCGCAGACCAGATGCGTGTGTTTGGGCAGCTCCTGACCCGGGCTCGCGATCCAGACCCGTCCGGTCATTTTGAGGTGAAAGGCCAGTATCTCGCCGTGGTCCAGATGGACGAGGAGAAGCTTGGCCCGGCGCGAGACATGGGTGATGGTCCTGCCCGGCAGGGAGTCCGGGTGTCCTGCCCGCAGTACGCTCGGCGTGAGCAGATGTGCTTCGAGGATGCGACGCCCCTTGGCCAGGGTGTGCAGGCCGCGGGCGATGGTTTCGACTTCTGGCAGTTCGGGCATCAGTCTTGAGGGGAGGCCAGGGGGATGGTCAGGCTTATGGTCTGCCCGCCACGCTTGACGGTAAGTTCCAGCGGCTTGTTCTGACGGGAGGCGGCCATGGCCGCGAAGTGAAGGTCCATTGCTTCGGTCAGGGGCCGACCGGCGGCCTCGACCAGCACATCTCCGGCCATCAGTCCGGCCGATTCGGCCTTTGAGTCGGGTTCCACGCTCTCCACGCGCATGGCCTTTTCCTCGAAAAGGATATTCATGCCGAGGCGGCTTTTGTGCTGGGCCGCGCAGTAGAAATAGACCTGCTCCGCAGGCATGGGGCGCTGCGACGTGTCGGTCTGGGACTTGAAATCCTCTGCATCGCGTACGGGCATGACGGAGAGGCAGACGGCTTTGGGATCCAGGGTGCGCAGCCGGTATTCAATGCCCCAGCCGTGCTCCACGTGTCCGCTCCCGGCCAGGATCAGCATGGGCCGGTTCAGTCTCCCCTCGTAGGTCAGGGCCTGTTCGGCCATCATGGAATCCCAAAGGGCCTGCACGAGGTAGAATTTTTCAGCCATTGCGCTCATGGAGGGAGCCTTGCCGGATATGGCTTTGGACGCAGTGGCGCTCTTGGCCGGAGGAGTGTCCTTGGTATCGGAGCCGGGCGCGGTGGCCGTACGCATGCTCTGGTGCAGGCCGACCTGCATCTCAAGGGCCGCCTTCTGGGCAGGACTGGCCGGGATGATCCGGCGCGGCAGGGCGTTCCTGTCGTCCTCGCTCAGGGCCGTGTTGCCCTTGTCGCGGAAGGTGACCAGCGTTTGTCGCGGGATGTTCAGACCGATCACGGGAAGGCCGAATTCTTCCGCCAATTCAAAAATGGGTTTGTAGAGCGCGTAGGGGTAGCCCCAGATCTTTTCCCAGTTCACCTTTTCGCCCAGATCGGCGGCAGTGATGCGCCGCGCGTTGAATTCGTCCAGCACGGTTTGCGTCGTGACCGGCAGCATCTCAAGGCCGATGGAGAAGCGGTGTCCGCTTTGTGCCAGGGCTTCGATGAGGCGCGCCTGGACGGTGTGGTCGCAGGGATTGGTGTGGCTTTCGCCCATGAGGATGAAGTCGGCGTGTCTGGCCCGTTTCAGGACCTCGTCGTCGGTCAGGGGCTCGGCCTTTGCCGAGAGAAAGGATCCCGGCGGCGGGGAGACCCATGGGGGAGTCACCGCCGCCGGTTTTGCGCATCCGGCAAGCATTGCCAGAAGCACGGGCAGAATGAGGCTTCTCATCAATCCCAATTGCGCTTGTCCTCGATGAACCGGATCTGTGGAGGCAGGGTGCCGGGGGTGAGGATCTTCAGCGCCGGCCGGATCTTGATCTTTTCGCGGAACATGTGCAGCAGCTCCTCTTCCCGCTTGAAGCCGGAGGTCTCGATCAAGAGCGTCATCTCGTCGATGCCGCCGTGGTTGGTGACTTCGATCTGCCAGCGTTTGATCTCTTCGAAGCTGGAGATGACCTGCTCGACCTGGTGCGGGTATACGAACATGCCCTTGATGCGGGCCGTGGTGTCCACGCGGCCGACAATGGTGCCCAGGCGAGGGGACGTGCGGCCGCAGGGGCAGGACGCGCGGTCGATGTAGGACAGGTCGCCGGTGGCCAGACGGATCAGCGGGTAGGTCTTGTTGAAGGCCGTGACCACGATCTCGCCCACTTCTCCGTCCTTGAGCGGAATGCCCGTGTCGGGGTGGCAGATCTCGACGTAGGCGCGGTTGGCGATGTGCAGGCCGTTCTTGTGGAAGCATTCGTAGCCGATGCAGCCCACGTCGGCGGTGCCGTAGCCCTGGCGCATGATCAGGTCGAACTTCTTTTCAAGGGTGGAACGCAGCTTCTCGGAGAATTTTTCGCCTGTGACGAAGGCCACTTCCAAGTACAGGTCCTTGCGCAGGTTGAGGCCCTTCTCCTCGCCCTTCTGGGCCAGGTGCATGAGGTAGCTCGGCGTGCCCACATAGCCGGTGACGCGCAGCTTCTTCATGATGTCGAGCTGGCTGCCGGTGTTGCCGGGGCCCGTGGGCACCACGGCGCAGCTCAGCTGGCGCAGGGGCTCTTCGAACATGAGACCGGCCGGGGTCATGTGGTAGTTGAAGGTGTTCTGGACCAGGTCGCCCGAGCGGAAGCCCGCGGCATAGAAGCTCTCGGTCCAGCCCCAGTAGTCGTCCCCTCTGTCCTCGGGGTCGAAGATCGGGCCGGGGGACAGGAAGACGCGGCGCAGTTCGCCAAGGTCCTTGGTCAGCAGGCCGCCCAGGCGCGGGCCCATGGACTGCAGGAAGATGAGTTCCTTTTTCTTCAGGATCGGGACGTGCTTGAGGTCGATGAGATCGCGGAATTTTTCCACGGAAAACTGGGCGCGGTCAAAGCGCTTTTTTACGTCTTCGGAATATCTATACGCATAAGAGAGCAGCTCTTTGAGCTGGATCTGGTAGTATTTCTGGCGTTCCGTGGCATCCAGAACTTCGCGTCGGCTGAAAATGCCTTCAGTGCGATCCTTGCGGGTCATCAGCACTCCTCCTTGCGGTGGCAGGGTCCGGCCGTGGGGTCGGGGTTAAAAGGTGAGAAAAAAGTCTTATACATGAACAAAAAAAGGATTTGCAAGTGGGTACCTGCAAATCCTTGAAATAGAAGATGAATTGATGAAGGATCAATCTTCGGTCAAAGGCTCCTGCGGCATGTCTTCCTGCGGGAGGCCTTGTGGCTCCTCGGTTTCAGGTGTGTCAAGCTGGGCAAAGGTGCGGGCGAAGACCAGAAAACCCGTATGGGCGACCATGCGGTCTTCGGGGCGCAGGCGTTCTGGCACCGGCTTGTAGTGGCGCAGGAATATCTCCACCACCTCGATCTGCCGGAAGGGGCCTTCCTGCAGCGACTTCAGCAGATCCTGAACCTGATTGGTGGTCGGCAGCAGGAAACCGACAGGCGCGCCGGGCACGACTGCATTTGGAATATGATGGATATAGTCGCAAGGTTCGCGCACATCCAGAAAGAGGGCGTCGGCGGCGTGAGGCTGGAAACCTTCGGCGATGTCGTGATGGAACTGCTCCACGCGGTGGGAGAGGCCGATGCGCTCCAGATTCTGGCGGCAGAGCGTGTAGAATTCTTCACGGCGTTCGTAGGTGTAGACCTTGCCCGTGTCGCCGACCAGCCAGGCCAGGGCCGTGGTCAGACCGCCGGAGCCGCAGCCGGCCTCGACGATGCGGCAACCGGGACCGATGCCCAGCTTCATGACGATGTAGCCGATTTCCTTGGGATAAATGATCTGGGTGCGGCGTTTTACCGACTTGACCAGATCGTAGAGGGTGGGGCGCATGACGGTGAAGGGATAGCCCTTGTGCGTCATGACCTGCTGTCCCCAGCCTGCGGCGCGGACTTCGTCAAGGTGCAGAAGTCCTTCATTTGTATGCATTACCTGCCCTTCCTGGGCAGTAACAAAATATCGCTTGTCGTTTGCGTTGAGCAGCATTACCAGCTGTCCCGGTTCGAGCATGTGGCCTCCTGTAAAGTGCGTAGGCGGGAGTAGCCACGGCATAATGGTATGTCAAGCAATCCCCCTGGCTCCGAAGATGGTTTTTCTTGCTATAGCTCCATTGGCCGGTTAAAGAACATGCTTGATACTCGGCGTGCTGTGCGTCCGGCAGAGTCCGGTCAATGTCCTGTTTTCTGCGCCACACGCTTCGTTTTCACAAATTTTTTTCGGTTTCTTGATACGCAAATTTTTATTTTTCCCCGGCTTTGCCGGAAACTTTTTTCATTTGAGGATATGTATGGGCGAGAAGCAGAAACGCAAGATGTTCATCAGCGTGCTGCCTGGTGAACAGGTGGAAGTGGCCATCATGGAAGATGGCGTGGTGTGCGAATATTATGTTGAAATGCTCCATCAGAGCAAGACCAAGGGCAACATCTACAAGGGTAAGATTCACAACGTCGACCAGGCCCTGCAGGCCGCCTTCATCAACTACGGGGCGGACAAGAACGGATTTCTTCAGGTCGACGAGGTCCATCCCGAATACTACCAGGGCGACGTGCCCAGCCGGGGCAAGTATCCGCCCCTGCAGAAGGTCTTGAAGCCCGGCCAGGAAGTGCTGGTGCAGGTGGTCAAGGAACCTACCGGCTCCAAGGGCGCCTTCCTGACGACCTACCTATCCATTCCCGGGCGCTATTTTGTGCTCACCCCCGGGCGCGAACAGCTCGGCATCTCCCGCAAGATCGAAGATGAGAAGGAACGCGACCGCCTCAAGGAAGTCGTCGAGGAGCTCAAGCTTGACGAAGGCCTGGGAGTCATCGTGCGCACGGTCAGCGAATCCCAGAGCAAGAGCAGCCTGTCCCGCGATCTGCAGTTTCTGAAGCGCCTGTGGAAGGACATCCGCAAGAAGGGCATCTCCTCCGAGTCTCCGGCCCTTATCTATGAGGAAAAGGATTTGGCCTTTCGGGCCATCCGCGACTACCTCACCCCCGATATCGCCGAATGCTGGGTCGACGACGACGAGACCGCGAAGCAGATCACGGATTTCGCCGCCCTCATTTTTCCCCGCCGCAAGACGTTCATAAAGGTTCACTCCGAGACCGAGCGGACCCTTTACGAGCGTTTTCGCATCGAGGCGCAGCTGCAGAAGATTTTCAGCCGCAGCGTAAATCTCCCCAGCGGCGGACAGCTGGTCATCGACCATACCGAGGCCCTGACCGCCATCGATATCAACTCCGGCAAGATCGGCGGAGAGAAGAATTTCAAGGAGATGGCTCTGCGGACCAATATCGAAGCCGCGCAGGAAATCCCCAACCAGCTCATGCTGCGCGACATAGGCGGCCAGATCGTGGTCGACTTTATCGAGATGAAGGACGGCAAGCACATCCGCGAGGTGGAGAAGGTGCTGCGTCAGGCCCTCAAGGTAGACCGTGCGCGCACGGACATTGGCCGCATCTCCAAATTCGGTCTGCTCGAGATCGTCCGTCAGCGTCTTGGCACCTCGGCCCTGTCCGGAAGCCTGGAGCCCTGCCCGCACTGCTCCGGGGCAGGCACCCGCCGCAATCTGGAATGGCGCTCCATGCAGGCTCTCAAGGACATCTACCGTGAACTGCGCAAGGACAAGAGCTCCGAGACGTTCACCTACAAGACCGACGCGGATCTCATGCAGTACCTTGTCAACCGCAAGCGGGAAAAGCTCATGGAATTCGAGCAGACATTCGGTCGCAAGATCTTCGTCATGCCCACGGAAACGCCCAACTGCGCATTTTGCTAGGTTCTTCCATGAAGATTTTGGTTCACATCTGCTGTGGGCCGTGCGCCATCACTCCCGTCCGGGCCTTGCTTGAGGCCGGGATGGGTGTGACGGGTTTATATTACAATCCCAACATTCATCCCCTGCAGGAATACCTGCGTCGCCGGGAAGGCGTGGTCCAGATGGCCGAGCACCTGGATATCCCGGTCATCTTCAAGGATGACGAGTACGACCCCAAGGCCTATTTTCGGGCGGTGACCTACCGCGAGCCGAACCGTTGTTTGCCCTGTTATTCCCTCCGACTGGAGCGGACCCTGTCCATCGCCCGGCGCGGTGGCTTCGACGCCTTCACCTCCACGCTCCTTTACAGCAAGTTCCAAAAGCACGAACAGATTCGGACTTTGGGCCATGATCTGGCCGAGGGTTCGGGGGTGGCGTTTCACTATCAGGATTTTCGTTCAGGCTGGTCGGAGGGCATTGCCCAGTCGAAGGATTGGGGGATGTACCGGCAGCAGTACTGCGGCTGCCTTTACAGCGAATTCGAGCGCTACTCCTCGGAGCTTGGCAGGCGCGTCTAGATCATGCTGCTTTACGTTCACGTGCCTTTTTGCGTGCGCAAATGCGGTTACTGCGCCTTCCATTCCGGCCCGTTCTCCCAGGAGGCTGCAAAGCTTTACGTACGGCAGATTTTGCTAGAGATGGCGGGCTGGGGGCGAATTCTGGGCCGGGTTCGACTTGAGTCCCTCTATTTCGGGGGCGGGACGCCATCGCTTCTGGAGCCCGGGCAGATCGAAGCCCTGCTGCGTGCGGCAGACACTTGGTTTGACCTGAGTCCAAGGGCTGAAATCACGCTGGAGGCCAATCCGGATTCAGTGCTTCGGCCCGGATTTCTGGACAGCGTGCGGAGCCTTGGAGTGAACAGGCTCAGTCTCGGGGTGCAGAGCCTGCAGGACGATCTGCTGGCGATGCTCGGGCGCCCACACGACAGCGCGCAGGCTCGTCGAGCCGTGCACGCCGCCAGGGCCGCCGGTTTTACGAACCTGAGCCTTGACCTGATCTGGGGCCTGCCCGGCCAGACTCTGGATCGCTGGATGAACGATCTGGCTGGAGTCGTAGAGTTGGCACCCGAGCATCTCTCCTGTTATGGGCTGAGTCTGGAGGAAGGCACGGCATTGACGCGCAAGGTCGAGGATGGGGCGCTGGTCCTGCCGGACGAAGAGATTGGAGCCCGGATGTACCTTGAAGGATCGGAATTTCTGGAATCGAGCGGATACGCTCACTACGAAATTTCAAGCCATGCCCGTCCGGGCCGTGAGAGCCGCCACAACCAGGGCTATTGGGACGGGCTTGACTATCTGGGGCTTGGCCCGGCGGCGGTTTCCACCATCGAGGGCCGCAGATGGTCGAACCCTTCGGCGTTTGAAGAATATGCAGATGTTGTGGCCAAGGGCGAGGCGCGAGACGAGGTGGAGGTTTTGTCGGCGCTGACCCGCCGACAGGAAATGGTCATGCTGGCTCTGCGCACTGGCGCAGGCCTTGACCTGGAAAAATTTAAGGCAACGACCGGAACGGAATTTCCGTGGCGCCACCCGGCTGTCGAGCAATTGCGCTCCAGCGGGTTGGTTCGCCTCCGGGCCGGTCATCTTCAACTGACACGTAAGGGCATGCTGGTCAGTAATTCCATCATCGAAATGGTGCTAGGAGTTTTGGATCGCATGCACGCAGACACTGTGTAGGACACGTATGACAGACAACAATGATTTTGGTGACGCCCAAAACGAGGGCTCCCAAACCGAGAATTTCGAAGGCAAGGCATTTTCCATGGCCGACCTGCCGCAGACGCTGCAGGCTGCCGCGACCCGTTTGAACTGGGCCGAGCTCATGCCGGTGCAGGTGCAAACCATTCCGCACATGCTTGGCGGACAGGACGTCATGGTCCAGTCCCAGACCGGCAGCGGGAAGACAGGGGCGTTCTTGCTGCCCATTTTGGATCGCATCGACACTGGCATTGGCGCGCCGCAGGCCTTGGTCCTGGTTCCTACCCGCGAATTGGCCGTGCAGGTCACTCGCGATGCCGAGGAACTGGGCCGGGAAGCGGGCATCAAGCCGCTCTCCATTTACGGAGGCGTGGGCTACAAGGGCCAGATCCAGGGACTTGAAGACGGGGCGCAGCTCATTATAGGCACGCCCGGCCGTATCCTCGACCACCTGCTCAAAGGGAACCTCAATCTGGACCGGCTGAAGATCCTGGTCTTCGACGAGGCCGACCGCATGCTGTCCATGGGCTTTTATCCGGACATGAAGCAGCTTCAGCGTTACCTGCCGCGCGGGCTGCAGTCGACCATGTTCTCGGCGACCTATCCCGGGCACGTGAAGCGCCTGGCCCAGCAGTTCCTGAAGGATCCGATTTTTGTGTCCCTGAGCCAGTCCCAGGTTCACGTCAGCGACGTCCTGCATGTGGTTTACAAGGTTCCGGCCATGCAGAAGAGCCGCATCCTGGTCAAGATCATCGAGCAGGAGAATCCGGCCTCGGCCATCATCTTCTGTAACACCAAGGCGGACGTGCATTTCGTCTCCACGGTGCTGCGGCGATTCGGGTACGACGTGGGCGAGATCAGCGCCGACCTGACCCAGGCCGCGCGGGAAGAGGTGCTTGAGAAGCTGCGCCTGAACAAGCTCAAGTTCTTGGTGGCCACGGATGTTGCCGCACGAGGCATCGACATCCACGAACTGTCCCATGTTTTTCAGTATCAGCCGCCCCAGGATCACGAGGCCTATGTGCACCGCACCGGGCGTACGGGTCGGGCCGGAGCCGCCGGGGTCGCGATATCCTTTGTGTCGGGCATGGAAGAGATCGAGCTTGAGCAGATCGCCAAGAAATTCTCCATCCCGATGGTCGAGCAGCCCCTGCCCGCCGACGACGAGCTTGAAGCGCTCATCTCGCAGCGGGCCGTGTTCTTGCTTGAAGCCCGCCTGCGCAAGGCTGACAATATCCAAAAGGAGCGGATGCAGCGGTTCATGCGCACCGTGGGCGAGCTTGCCGCCAACGAGGAATCTCGTGCGCTTTTGGCCATGCTGGTGGACGAATTCTATCAGGATACATTTCATGCCCCGCTGGAGCAGCCTTCGGAAAAACTGGTCGACATGGTACGTCCCGCCAGGCCCCAAGCCCGTCCTGCGCAGCCTGCCGCGCCCAGATCGCCAAGGCAGCCCGTTCCCCAGCCGCAGGTCCGGGACGAGGCTGTCCAGGCCGAGCAGCCCGGAGAGGAGCCCATTTTGCCGGCCGAAGGCGTTCGGCCTGAAGGCGAGAAGCGCCGACGCAAGCGGTCCCGCAAAAAACCGGCCGGTACCGCTGATGCCGCCCTGCGCGACCAGGGCCGTCCTGAGAAGTCATCGGAAGCCCCGGGAGTTCGGCAGACTTCATCCGAGTCGGTGGCGGCCTCTGAGCCCGTGACGGCCTCCGAGCCGGTGGTGCCTTCCGCGCCTGTCGCGGCTCCTGCGCTAGCCCCTGAGTTGATCGCCGAGCCTGCGCCCTCTGCGCCGGAAGTACGTCCGGAAAAGAGCCAGGCCCCTCGGACTCCCCGGCCGCCGAAGCCTGCGGCGCAGCCTGCGCCCGCTCGGGTGGAACCCACGGACGAGACTCCGGCGGAGGATTCCTCGGCGCCTGTCGCGGCCACTGAGAATGTGGCTGGAGACGAGCAGCCTGCGGCCGCGCCCAAGAAGCGTCGTCGTCGCCGTCCGCGCAAGCCTGCCGGTGCAAAGCCCGAGGGTGGCAACGATGTCGCGGCTGATGCGGGCTCTTCTTCCGGGACTCCCGCCGCTGCGCCAAGCGCTGCGCCGGCTCCGGTAGCTCCCGCGCAGACTCCTCGCCCGCCGCGGGCGGAACCAAGGCCGCGGCCAGCGGATGCTCCGGCCGAAGAAGGCGCCTCGCGGACCAGGGAGGTCCCACGCCCAAGTCGCAAGAAACCGGCCGAGGCCAAGACCGAGCCGCCCAGGCCCAAGAAAAAGATATTCCTGGAATAAACGTCAGCCCCGGCCAAGCTCCGGGGCTTTCTTTTGGGGGCCTGCGCGGCTGGTGCGACCTGTCGCGCGGTCATCCCCGTTGGCAGTTGCGCTAGGCTCGGGGTTGGGTGTCGACGAGGAGTTTAAATTCGCGTAATCGGCTTATGGTGTTGTCCGCGATGATTCAGCGGAAATTGCCGCATTCGCGGCCGACAAATCCGGATTTTTAGAGATGGTTCATGCATGGGCGGGAGGGAGCATGTCAGAAGAGCGACGCAAACGAAGCCGGGTCAGCCTTGAATTTCCGCTGACAATAGCATTTGAGGGTAAAAGAGTTCGGGGGAAGGTCAACGATTTGAGCCTGAAGGGCCTCTCGTGCTCTACGGAAGAATGGATTCTGCCGGGCAAGGAATGCGATATCACCTTGGAACTTGAGTCCGGATTGCGCATGCACATCCACGGGCGAATCATCCGTGCCGGACAGGACGGGGCCATCGATTTCATCAGCATGGACGAGACGAGCTTTGCGCATCTGCGCAATCTGGTCAGGCTCTACGCCGAAGATGCGGATCTGGTCGACGAGGAGCTGCGTCACCCTGCGTTCAAGTCGGAAGAGGAGCCTTTTCCAGAGTGAGCAGGGTCTTTTTCAGTTCGATGCCGGGGCCGAATCCGCCAAGCCCCAGATTGGCCGCGAGCACCCGATGGCAGGGATAAAGCAGGGGCCAAGGATTTCTGGCCATGACCCCGCCAACCGCTCGTGCCGCCCGGGGCGAGCCGCAGAGGGCGGCCAGTCGCCCATAGGTCGTGACAATCCCTCTGGGCGCGTGCAGGCGAAGGTTGTCCAGCACCGTCATGGTGAATTCGCTTAAGTTTCGCCTGTCCAGGGGCAGGTCCGGCCACTCGTCGGCATGAAGGTCCCCGTACTGGGTCACTATCCGCTCCAATACGGCTCCGTAGGGTGATTTTGGCGGGGTGGCGGCCTTGAGTTCGGCACTCAGATCTGTCTGGACCAGAAGCCCGTCTCTCCAGACGAAGGTGACCGAGAACCAACGGTTTGCAAAGGTTTCTGAAAAATCGTTCATGGTTGTTTCCGTTTTTTCGGGGGGTTCATCCATTCCGGGCGATCTTGCCCCAGAGCCTTGCCTTGCCATGTGTCCGTGTCATGCAGGAGCTGATTGACCGCGTTCAGATACGCGGTTTTTTTGTTGGCCCATGACGGTGCGAGCAGTTCGTCGTGCTCGGGGTCGCTGTTGATGCGATGGACGACCACATCCTGTCGCAGGAGGGCCAGTCCGCGTACGAGCCAGGCCTGGGATTCTTCCTGTGAGAGGAGTTCGATCTTCCCGGCACGCCAGGCTGATTCCATCGGCGTGTCCCGGCAGACGTACAGATTATGTATTTTTATTCCGGACACGGGCAGACTGTTGACAAAGAGAATGGTTTGTTCGAAGTCCGCCAAATTCTCGCCCGGCAAGCCCGTGATGACATGGGCGCAGACCTTGATTCCCCGCTCCGCGGCTTTTCGTGCCCAGGTTGCAAAGCTCGCTGCGTCATGCCCCCGATTGATGCGTTTCAGGGTGGCGTCATGGGCCGACTGAAGCCCCAGGTCCAGCCAGATTTCCTCGAAGGGCGCATTTTGCAGGATGTCGAGCTTTTCCTCATCGAGGCAGTCCGGCCGGGTGCCGATGGCCAGCCCGACGAGGTCCGGAACTTCCGCCAGTTCTTCCAGCAGCGTCCGCAGTCGCGCGGCGGGCCCGTGAGTATTGGAGAAGGACTGGAGATATCCCAGAAAACGCGTGTCTGTGTCGCGGTCCCTGGATAATTCCCGGTACGCTAAGTACTGCTCTCGCAAGGACATTCCGGTTTCGGCAAGGCCCGTCCCGGTTCCCTTCTGGTTGCAGAAAGCGCAGCCGCTCCGGGACAGGGTGCCGTCCCGATTTGGGCACGAGCTGCCGGCGTCCAGCGGTATTTTGCGGATTCGCTGGCCGAAGCGTTGCTTGAAGTAGAGAGACAGTCGGTAGAATCTGTAAGGAGACATGCTTGGTATGATTGAGGTTTGTGCATGGCCGCGGTGCGGGTTGCCTGCGCGTTGAAATTCGGATAAACAGTGCGGCTCATTACACATCTTTTTCGGGATCGCTCCATCCGTGTCCCGTTGTGGTCCGTGCTTCGGAACGGGCGACGCTTTTTCCAGCCTACAGCGCTGAACATGATAAAAGAGGAACTATATGTCCAGGATTTTGGATAAGATTTTGGGGTTCTTTTCGAACGATCTGGCGATCGATCTCGGCACCGCCAACACCTGCGTATACGTCAAGGGCAAGGGGATCGTCCTGCGGGAACCGTCCGTGGTCGCCGTCAAACGCGACAATCGTGGCAACAACAAGGTTTTGGCCGTGGGCAGCGAGGCCAAGCGGATGCTCGGCCGTACCCCCGGCAACATCGTGGCCATTCGTCCCATGAAGGACGGCGTCATCGCCGATTTTGAAGTCACGGAAGCAATGCTTCGCCATTTCATCTCCAAGGTGCACAACAGCCGGCGGCTGGTCCGGCCCCGCATAGTCATCTGCGTGCCCACCGGAATCACTCAGGTCGAAAAGCGGGCCGTCCGCGAATCCGCCCAGAGCGCCGGCGCGCGTGAAGTTTTTCTGATCGAGGAGCCCATGGCCGCAGCCATCGGCGCGGATCTGCCCATCACCGAGCCGACCTCGAACATGGTCGTCGACATCGGCGGTGGAACCACCGAAGTGGCGGTCATCTCCCTGGCGGGCATCGTCTATTCCAAATCCGTGCGCATCGGTGGCGACAAGATGGACGAGGCGATTCTTCAGCACGTCAAACGCAAATACAACATGCTCATCGGCGAGAGTTCCGCCGAGGACATCAAAACCACCATCGGCTCCGCATACCCCATGGATCCGGAATTGGTTATGGACGTCAAAGGCCGCGACCTGGTTTCGGGCATTCCCCAGAACATAACCATCACTTCGGAAGAGGTCCGCAAGGCCATTTCCGAACCCGTCGATTCCATAGTTCAGGCCGTGCGTATCGCCCTGGAGCAGACCCCGCCGGAGTTGGCGGCGGACATCGTCGACCGGGGCATCGTGCTGACCGGCGGCGGCGCTCTCCTTAAAGGGCTCGACAGCTTGCTGCGCGAGGAGACCTCCCTGCCCATCACCGTGGTCGATGATCCCCTGTCCACCGTGGCGCTGGGTTCCGGCAAGGTCTTGGACAATCTGGATGTCCTGCGCGAGGTAACCATCGAGTAGAGTGATGTCCCCTCGCTTCAAACGTCTGGTCCTGTTTTTCTTCCTTCCCCTGTTTCTCTATTTTTCCATGTACACATGGAACTGGAAGACGGGCTACCTCGATCGCCTGGCGGCCTTGACTGGGCTGGAGTTGACCGGATGGGTCCTGGCCCCGGGGAGATGGCTGCAAAACAACGTCGATGAGTTCTGGTCGCGCTACGTCTACTTGGTCGGAGTGCGCCAGGAGAACGAGGACCTGGTCCTGCGGGTGCGGGAGCTCGAACAGGAGCTGACCCGTGTTTCCGAGAAGGCCAAGTCCGCCGATCGCCTGACCTCGCTTTTGCGCTTCAGCCCCGAGGCCTCCTGGGAGATGCGCGGAGGGCGGGTCATTGGCCAGAAACTCGGTCCCAACGCCATTCTTGAAACCATACTTGTCGATGTAGGGCTGCGCCACGGCGTGGGCCTCAATGATCCGGTCATTTCGCCCAAGGGCGTTGTCGGAAGAATCGCCAAGCCGGGTCTTCATTTTTCCTCTGTGGTTCTCCTGTCCGATCCTTCCAGCCGGATTCCCGTCATCACCAGCGAGGGGCGTGTCCCGGCCATTGTGCAGGGGCAGGGTGCCGGAGCTTTCCTTGAAGTCAAGTTCATCCCCCGCAACGACCCGGTCAGCCCCGGGGAGATATTGCTCAGCTCCGGGCTGGGCGGTGTTTTTCCCAAGGGCATACCCGTGGCCAGGGTGGTGGAAGTGACTCCGGCGGACGTCTCCCTGTTCCAAAGGGTCTACGCCGAACCTCTTCTCGCCCTGCGCTATTACGAGGAACTGCTGGTCCTGAGTCGCACGGATGGGTTTGATGCAGGCCAGCCCGTCATGACTCCGGCCGTGACCAATGCATCCTCCCCGGGGGCCCCCCAGACGGACGAAAAGAGCCCGGAAGCCAAGCCCGCTACCCAAGCGCCTCCTGCGGCCGGTCCGTCTGTGACGCCTCCGCCCGTCCAGGAGCCTTCCACCATAACTCGGCACCCTGTGCGCAAGAAACCGTGAGACTCTCAGCCGCGCATCCCTCGACTTCTAAAAAAGGGCAAATCCCCGCGATCATCTGGTGGACAGACTTTCTGATCATTGCCCTTTGGGCGCAGGAATTGTCCGGCGGACTTGATTTCCTTTCTCCCGGCGTGCTTATTTGCCTGCAAACCGGACAGTGGTGGACCGCGCTCTGGATGGGGGCGCTGTGGGTTCTTGTTCAGGAGGGTGGGGGAAACCTGGTTTTTGGCGTGAGTATTCTATTTTATTCCGGGATGTTAGTCTTTTTTCTGCTTTCGAAATGGCTCCTTGAGCCAGAGAATCCTCTTTTCATAATTCTGTTTTCCTTGCTGCTGGCTTGCTGGTCCTGGGTGGTCTTGAGCGGGGCGATCAGCTTTCAGGAACTGCCGGCCCGGCCGTATTCACCCTGGTCCTGGATTGCCAGGCAGTGGGCCGCATATGTATTTTTCTGGGGTACGGCTCTCTTGATTTACAGGCGCGGAGGCAGAAATGGGCGCGTTTAACTCCCCGGAGCGGCCCCAGATATTTTCCGGTCCCCCGCTGTTGCTCGTTTTTCTGGTGATCCTTGTTTGTATCTTCGGTATCCGGCTGTGGTACCTACAGATTTACAAGAGTGATTTCTATCAGGGACGCGCCCAGGAGAACAGAACCAGGCAAAGCACCATGTTTTCCCCAAGAGGCATCATTCGGGACCGTACCGGAGTACTGCTGGCGGAAAACAATCCCGCCTATGCCCTGGCGCTGGTCCGTGAGGACTGCCCGGACATTCCCAAAACCTTGGACCAGATCAGCCGCTGGACCGGTCAGCCCCGGGACGAGCTGCAAAAAGCCTTTGAGATTGGCCGCAAGCGGGTCAAGCATTTCGACGAACAGGTCATCGTGCCCAACATTCCGTTTGAGCTGGTGGCTCTGGTCGAGGCGCACCGGCAGGACTGGCCCGGGCTTGTCATTGCCGTACGGCCCAAGCGTTCCTACGCCCATGGCGAGACCTTGGCGCATGTCCTTGGATATGTGGCCCGGGCCAATGAAGAAGAGCTCAACAACGATCCGGATCTGCAACTGGGCGACAATGTCGGCAAGCAGGGTGTGGAGCTGATGCTCGAACGCAGGTTGCGCGGGACCAAGGGGCTTCAGGAGTTTGAAGTCGATGCCTCCGGGCGTGTGCTGTCCTCGCGGATTGTTTCTTCGCCGGTGATGGGCGAGGACCTTAATCTGAGCATCTCTTTGCCCTTGCAGGAAGTCGCGACCAAGGCCCTGGGCGACCGGGCCGGATCGGTCGTGGCCATGGACGCCGACACGGGCGAGGTGCTGGCGTTGGTCAGCCTGCCCAGCTACGATCCCAACGAGTTTGTTGTCGGTATCAGCCATGCGAAATGGAAGGAGCTGCTGGAGGATCCTTTGCATCCCCTGCAGAATCGGCCGGTGCAAAGCACCTATCCGCCTGGCTCCATCTTCAAGCTCGCTGTGGGCGGACTTGGGCTTGAGAGCGGCACGGTCAAGCCTTCCTCGACGGTGTTTTGTCCCGGTAGCTACAAGCTCGGCCAGCGCGTCTTCAGGTGCTGGAACAAGGGCGGGCATGGAACCACCGACTTCAAGAAATCCCTGCGCGAGTCCTGCGACGTCTATTATTATCAGCTGGGAGAACAGCTCGGCGTGGAGGCAATCAGCGATTTTGCGACCCGCTGTGGGTTCGGGGTCAAGACCGGCGTGGAGTTGCCCCACGAGCGGGCCGGCAACATGCCCACCCCGGAGTGGAAGTTGAACCGCTTCGGAGAGAAGTGGCAGGGCGGCGAGACCCTGAACTACGCCATCGGCCAGGGCTACACCTTGACCACTCCCCTACAGGTGGCCAGATTTATGGCGGCGCTGGTCAACGAAGGGAAAATATTGCGGCCGACGCTCCTTTTGTCCGAAGAACCCGACGTGTTGGGTGAACTGCCCATGCGACCCGCGACCAGGAAGCTGGTTCTTGACGCCATGGTGGCCACGGTGGAGGAAGAGCGGGGCACTGCCCGGGTTCTTCGCAGGCCCGGCCTGAGAATCGGGGGCAAGACCGGCACGGCCCAGGTCGTGAAGCTGCAGGAAAAATACGAGAAGAAAAAGACCCATGAGATTCCCTACAAATACAGGGATCACGCCTGGATGGCCAGTTTTGGTGAAAAGGATGGGAAGCGGTTTGTGGTCGTGGCCATGGTAGAACATGGCGGTCATGGAGGCTCGGACGCGGGGCCGGTGGCCGGGGCAGTGCTCGATGTACTTCTGGATGTGCGATCAGGGGACTGACCAGGAAAGAAAATGTTCGATAGACGACTCATATTTCATATCAATTGGGGCCTTTTGACCCTGACGGCGATCCTTTTTCTTGTCGGGGTCATGAACCTCTATTCGGCCAGCACCCTGCGCCTTGCTTCCGGCCTTGAAATCGACACGTATTTCAACAAACAACTGCTCTGGGGCGGGGTTGGACTATGCGTGATGACGGCGTTGGTGCTGATAGACTATCGTCATCTTAAATCCGTTTCGTGGGCGTATTTCATCCTTTGCCTAGTTCTGCTGCTCGGAGTCAGTGTCGCCGGGAAAACCATCTACGGAGCCAAGAGATGGCTTGATCTCGGTTTTTTCAATCTCCAGCCCACGGAGCTGACAAAGATCGCGGTCCTGATCCTTGGAGCCAGGCTGATGGCACGCATGGAAGGCAAGCTGGGCTGGATCAACCTGGGCAAGGCGCTCCTGGTCGGTCTGGTGCCCGCTGTCCTGGTGGTCAAGCAGCCTGATCTGGGGTCGGCCTTGAACATCCTGCTCATTTTGGGGGGAATGATTCTTTTCAAGGGGGTCACCGGCTCCGTGTTCAAGGTGCTGGTTGTCGTGTTGCCGATCATGATTCCATTTGGCTGGTTTTTTCTGCACGACTACCAGAAGCAGCGCATAATGACATTTCTTGACCCGGGCAACGATCCGCTCGGGGCCGGGTACCATATCATCCAATCCCAGATCGCGATTGGATCCGGAGGGTTCTGGGGCAAGGGCTTTTTGGAGGGCACCCAGAGTCAGCTGCGCTTCCTACCGGAAAAACACACGGATTTCGCTTTTGCCGTGTTCGGCGAGGAGTGGGGCTTTTTCGGGTCCATCATCCTGCTCATTCTTTTCTGCTCCTTTCTCTATCAGATTTACATCGTCACCATGGAAGCCAAGGACGATTTCGGGAGCTACCTCGCGGCCGGGGTCTTCTTTTATTTCTTTTGGCAGATCCTCATCAATATCGGCATGGTGCTCGGGATCATGCCTGTCGTCGGAATCCCACTACCCTTCATCAGCTATGGCGGCAGTGCGTCCGTGGTCAATTTTTGCATGGTCGGACTCGTCCTCAATGTGGCCATGCGTCGTTTCGTTTTCAAAAAAGGCTGATAGTTTTTTGGTGTTTTCACGCGGACTGATTTTTTTGGGCCGCTGATCCGAAAGAAGGCGAGGACGCGCCGTGAGCGACCTACTTTTTTTTCGAAAAGAAAAGCGCGAGCTAGACACGTGAAATTCCGAACAAACTACGAAAACCCATGCCATGCCAATCATTTTACTGATGCTTTGTCTAAAAAGATTTTGACACGAAAATGGGAATCAGATAGAGGCCCTGTGACTTTGAACAAAAATTCACATACTTTTTAGGGGGCGGCATGATTGATCTAGATTACACTTTTTTTGTTCAGCTCGTGAACTTTATGGTCATCCTGACGGTCTTGAATTTGATCTTGTATCGTCCCATCCGAGGGATCATCAAGAAAAGGGCCGAGGTCATGAGCCAGAAGCTGGGATCCATCGAGGATTTCGCCGCCAAGGCGGAGGCCAAGCTTGAGAGCTACAAGGTAGCATTGAGCGGAGCCCGGGTCGAAGCTCAGCAGCTGCGGGTAGCCTTGAAGGCTGAAGGCACCGCGGTCGAGTCTTCCGTTTTGGCCGAGGCCGGAGCCGAAGCCGCCGAAAAGGTTGCCGCCGCCCGAAAGGAGATCGACGGTCAGAAGCAGACAGCCCTCAAGGCTCTGCGCCAAGAAGTCGCCACCTATGCCAAGAACGTCGCCAACAAGGTGCTGAGCAAGGCTTGATAGGTTCGGGATTTTCTTATGTGTCATAGATTTACTTTTTCATATAAGGAGGGCGGAATTTTGAAAAAGTTCAAGACTGTCGGATTGGTGACGGCAGCACTGGTTCTCTGCGCGGCGATAGCTTTCGCCAGCGAGGGAGATGGCGGGGGGCACAACAAGCTGCTCGACCTTCTCTATCGCGTAATCAATTTCGGCATTGTCGCGTTCTTGATCTATAAGTTCGCGGGCAAGCGTATCGCGGACTTGCTGTCCGGGCGCACCAAGCAGATCGAGACGGACCTTGCCGATCTCGACGAGCGCAAGGAAGATGCCGAAAAGCGTTTGCTTGAAGTTGAGGCGAGTATCGCGAATCTTGAGGCGGAAAAAGCCAAGATTCTGGATGATGCAAAGGCTCAGGGTGAGGCCATGCGTCAGGCGATTATCGACAAAGCGGAGGCCCAGGCTACTCAGATCAGGGCTCAGGCTGAAGTCTCGGCGGCCCAGGAAGCCAAGTTGGCTATCGACGCCATCCGTGAAGAACTGGCCGAAAAGATTACCACTGCCGCTGAAGATCTTGTCAAGAAGCAGCTCAAAAAGAAAGATCACGAAGATTTGGTCAACGAATATCTTAAAAAGGTGGTGCTCAATTGACTGGGAACATCGTAGCAAGACGGTATGCCAAGGCTTTGTTCGCCGTTGCGCAAACGCAGTCCGACAAGGGTGCGATGGCGAAATACGGTGACGACTTGGCCAGGCTGGCTGGACTCCTGGAGAATGCGCCTGAGCTCACGAAGATCTTCCGCAACCCAATTTTTGGTGTGGAAGAAAAGAGAGGGGTAATCATCAAGATTCTGGACAAAGTGGAGCCTTGCGCCATGGTTCGGAATTTTTGTCTGCTGCTTGCGGACAAGAACAGATTGTCTTTTCTCCCCGAGATCAACGCATCCTATGGAACGCTTTTGGATTCAGCCCAGGGTGTTCTTCGCGGCAAGCTGGTGACGGCTGTAAAGCTTTCCGATGTTGTGCAGAAGAACGTTGTCGATAAATTGCAACGCGAGTCGGGCCAGAAAGTGGTCCTTGATTACGAAGTGGATCAGGAGATTATTGGCGGGCTTATGCTCAAGATCGGTGACAAGATCCTTGACGCCAGTATTCGCGCTCAGCTGCAAATTTTGAAAGAAAATATCAAAAGGGGTGAGTAGAGGCTATGCAGATTAAAGCAGAAGAAATTAGCCAGATCATCGAAGGCCAGATCAAGAATTACGAGAAAAAGGTTGAGATGAGCGAAACTGGCGTGGTCTTGTCAGTGGGTGACGGTATCGCCCGCGTTTACGGCTGCGAAAACGCGATGGCAATGGAACTCCTCGAGTTCCCCGGTAACGTCATGGGAATGGTCCTTAACCTTGAAGAAGATTCCGTAGGTGTCGCCCTGCTCGGCGAGACGGAACACATCAAGGAAGGCGACATCGTCAAACGTACGGGCCGGATTTTCCAGGTTCCCGTCGGCGACGCTGTTCAGGGCCGGGTCATCGACCCTCTGGGCAACCCCATCGACGGTCTCGGACCGATCCAGACGGATCAGTTCCGTAACGTTGAAATCAAGGCTCCCGGCATCATCGCCCGTAAATCCGTACATGAGCCCATGTACACGGGTCTGAAGGCCATCGACGCCATGACGCCCATCGGCCGCGGCCAGCGCGAACTCATCATCGGTGACCGTCAGGTCGGCAAGACCGCAGTTGGCGTTGACGCCATCATCGCGCAGAAGAACAGTGACATTCACTGTTTCTACGTCGCCATCGGCCAGAAGCGTTCCACTGTCGCCCAGGTGGTTGAAGCCCTTCGTCAGAACGGCGCCCTGGAATACACCACCGTCATTTCCTCCACCGCCTCCGAGCCGGCTCCGCTGCAGTTCATTGCTGCCTACTGCGGTTGCACCATGGCGGAATTCTACCGTGACAACGGCAAGCATGCCCTGATCGTTTATGACGATCTTTCCAAGCAGGCCGTCGCTTACCGGCAGATGTCCCTGCTTCTGCGCCGCCCTCCGGGACGCGAAGCTTTCCCCGGCGACGTTTTCTATCTCCACTCCAGACTTTTGGAGCGCTCCTGCAAGGTCAACGACAGCTTGGGCGCCGGTTCCCTGACCGCTCTGCCTGTCATTGAAACCCAGGCCGGTGACGTTTCGGCGTATATTCCGACCAACGTTATCTCCATCACCGACGGTCAGGTCTATCTTGAGCCCAACCTGTTCATGGCCGGCATCCGCCCCGCCATCAACGTCGGTCTGTCCGTATCCCGAGTTGGCGGCGCCGCCCAGATCAAGGCCATGAAGAAGGTCGCCGGTACACTGCGTCTCGATCTGGCCCAGTATCGCGAACTTGCCGCTTTCGCGCAGTTCGGTTCCGACCTGGACAAATCCACCAAGACCAAGCTGACCCGTGGTGAGCGTCTGGTTGAACTGCTCAAGCAGCCTCAGTACCAGCCCATGCCCGTCGAAGAGCAGGTTGCAGTTCTTTACGCCGGTACACGCGGTTTCCTTGATGACATCGCAGTGACCGACGCCATCCGCTTCGGTGCCGAACTGGTTGACTTCATGCGTAACCAGAAATCCGACGTCCTGGCTGAAATTGTTCAGACCAAGGACCTTGGCAGTGAAACCGAAAAGAAGCTGGCTGATGCGATCAATGAGTTCAAAGCCGGTTTCAAAGCCTAGGATCGTTTAAGGAGTCGTAAATGGCATCACTCAGGGACATTCAGAACAAAATCGTCGGTGTAAAGAAGACCAAGCAGATTACGAAAGCGATGAACATGGTCGCTTCCGCAAAGCTGCGCGGTGCTCAGAGCCGCATCGAGCGCTTTCGTCCCTATGCTGATAAGTTCAATGACATTCTTATCGATCTGGCTTCCCGCGCCGACGCCAGCGCGCATCCCTTGCTTGAAAAGCGCGAGGTCATTCAGAACATCGGAATTGTACTGGTGACTTCGGACAAAGGGCTGTGCGGCAGTTTCAACGCGAACTTGTGCAATGCCGCCAACAGGCTGGCCAAGCAGAAGGAAGCAGAAGGCAAGACGGTCAAGTTTATCTGCATTGGAAAGAAAGGCAGAGACT